>Ga0182739_1003214_pt1 | contig 14488 bp, 12 predicted proteins | sample eDN5th30CBELigBY_FD_128873 | JGI IMG/M metagenome (GOLD analysis project Ga0182739, IMG submission 128873) | Enriched backyard soil microbial communities from Emeryville, California, USA - eDNA 5th pass 30_C BE-Lig BY (version 2) (version 2) | ecosystem: Environmental > Terrestrial > Soil >... | reverse complement strand
TCAGGCAGATCGACTTGGCGTGCCCGATATGCAGGTAGCCGTTCGGCTCCGGCGGAAAGCGGGTGACGACCTGCGTGTGCTTGCCGGAGTCGAGGTCGGATTGGATGATGTCGCGAATGAAATCGCGTCCTGCTTCCAGCCCCGTTTTCTCGTCCGCCGTCATCACGTCTTTCACCTTGTTTCGTTGTGCCAACCCGAGAACGCGCCGGCCGCGCGGCCTATCTGCCAAATCCGTGCCGCTGCGCCAAGCCGGACGGGCCGGATTCTCCGCGCCGCCCGTTATTTGGTCCCTCAGCGCGGCAATGCGCAAGGAACCGCCTGCCGCCCGTGCCGGCGGTATTGGCGGAAGTCGGAATCGGTCGTGAGCACGATGGGGTCGGCGACGATTTCCGTCATACGCACGAGGCAGGCATCGGCGAGACTCATCGGCACGTCGCGGTATTTCTGCATGAGCGCGAGTACCGGGGCCTGCTGCTCGGCGAGGCTGAACGAGATTCTGAGCGAGTCACGTTCCAGAAGCGTCGTCAATTGCGCGGCTCCATACGCGCCCAGAACGTAAAACGTCTCGGACAGCGCGGCTTCGCAACTGTGCCAGGGCGGTGGGCAAATCCTTGCCTGCGCCGCTGCCCAGGCATGATGGCTGTCACGCTGCCGAAGCAGCGCGGCCAGAAAGCCGGAATCAACGAGGACGCTTCTGGCCATAACCCGTCATACGCAGATATTCCTTCTTGCGCGCACTGAGATCACGCGGAAGATCGTCCACGACCGAACCGATCAGGTCGGCAATCTGGTCCAGCGAGGATGCAGGCTGTGCGGAACTCTGTTCGCGCTGAAGCCGTTCGCGGACGACATCGGATTTCGAAATCCGGCGCTTGCGGGATTCCGCTTCGATCTCGGCGGCGAGCGTTTCGGGCAGACGGACAGTCAGCGTTCTCATGACCGACAATGTAATACGCCCATGCCCTATGGACAATACGTGCAGGACTTCGCGCATGGAATCCTCTGACCGCTACCCCACTTCTGTGATACACGCGCCGCCGAAAACCCATTCTCAAGCTGCCCAGAGGCTATGACAGCACCCGTCGTCACCCGTTTTGCCCCCTCGCCCACCGGTTTCCTGCATATCGGCGGCGGCCGGACAGCCCTGTTCAACTGGCTCTATGCCCGCCGCTTCGGCGGCAAGATGCTGCTGCGGATCGAGGACACCGACCGCCAGCGCTCGACCGAGGCCGCGATCGACGCCATCTTCGACGGGCTACGCTGGCTGGGCCTCGATTGGGACGGCGATGCCGTGCACCAGTTTGCGCGCTCCGCCCGCCACCGCGAGGTCGCCGAGCAGATGCTCGCGGCCGGCACGGCCTATCGCTGCTACGCCAGCCAGGAGGAACTGCAGGCGATGCGCGAGGAGGCGCGCAGCGCCGGCCGCTCCAAGCTCTATGACGGACGCTGGCGCGAGCGCGATCCGTCGGAGGCGCCGGCCGGCGTCGCACCGGTGATCCGGCTCAAGGCCCCGCTCACCGGCGAGACCGTCGTCGACGATCAGGTGCAGGGCCGCGTCACCTGGCAGAACGAGCATCTCGACGATCTCGTGCTGCTGCGCTCCGACGGCACGCCGACCTATATGCTGGCGGTCGTCGTCGACGACCACGACATGGGCGTGACGCATGTCATCCGCGGCGACGACCATCTCACGAATGCGGCGCGGCAGAAGCAGATCTACGACGCGCTGGGATGGGACGTGCCGGTGATGGCGCATATCCCGCTGATCCATGGTCCCGACGGCTCGAAACTCTCCAAGCGCCACGGCGCGCTCGGCGTCGATGCCTATCGCGCGATGGGCTACCTGCCGGCCGCGATGCGCAACTACCTCGTCCGGCTCGGCTGGAGCCACGGCGACCAGGAGATCTTCTCGACCGACGAGATGATCGCCGCCTTCGATCTTGGCCAGATCGGCCGCGGGGCCGCGCGTTTCGATTTCGCCAAGCTGGAGAGTCTCAACGGCCATTACATTCGCCAGTCGAGCGACAGCGATCTGATGGCGGCGCTGGAACAATTGCTGCCGCACATCGCCGACGGCGCCGCGCTGTCGGCAAAGCTGACCCCGGAGATGCGCGCCAGGTTCATGGCGGCCATGCCGGGACTGAAGGATCGCGCGAAGACCCTGCTCGACCTGATCAACGGCGCCAGCTTCCTGTTCGCCGAGCGTCCGATTGCGGTAGATGAAAAAGCGCGCGCCCTTCTCACGCCGGAGGCGCGCAAGATTCTCGGCGACTTGCGGACGGTTCTGGCAGACCTACCTGAGTGGACGGCGGCCGCTCTGGAAGCGGCGGTTCGCGCCTATGCCGAACAGGGCAATCTCAAGCTCGGCAACGTCGCGCAGCCGCTGCGGGCGGCGCTGACCGGACGCAGCACATCGCCCGGAATCTTTGATGTGCTCGTGGTGCTGGGCCGCGAGGAAAGTGTCGGGCGGCTTGCCGATCAGGCATCCGCGATTCCCGCATAGAGCGGGCGCCGATGACATATTTGCGAAGCAGATTGCCTGTCCGGTCAGGGACTTGGCTGCCCAATTAGCGGACAGACGGACGGCATCGCGGGGAGACCTTGCGGCCCCCCCATGAATGGGATACGGAAATTGCGCCGGGCGTAATGAGCTGCGCGCAGCGCGAAGTATCGCCGCCGCGGCGCGATTCAATCCATCGAGATCGGATCGGACTTATAACGTCCGGTTGGCAATTCGAGGGCAGCACATGGACGCAAAATCGGGCTCGAACACCAAGACTGCGACGCTGAGCGTCGGAGACAAGAATTGGTCGTTCCCAATCTACGGGGGCACGATCGGCCCGGACGTCATCGACATCAGCAAGCTGTATGCGCAGACGGGGATGTTCACCTACGACCCCGGCTTCACGTCGACGGCAAGCTGCGAGTCGAGCATCACCTATATCGACGGCGACGAAGGCATCCTGCAGTATCGCGGCTATCCGATCGAACAGATCGCGGAGCACGGCGACTTTCTGGAGACCTGCTACCTGCTGCTCTACGGCGAACTGCCGACCAAGGCGCAGAAGGCAGATTTCGACTTCCGCGTGACGCACCACACCATGGTGCATGAGCAGATGAACCGGTTCTTCCAGGGGTTCCGGCGCGACGCTCATCCGATGGCAATAATGGTCGGCTCGGTCGGCGCGCTTTCGGCGTTCTATCACGACTCGACCGACATCACCGACGCCACGCAGCGGATGATCGCTTCGATCCGGATGATCGCGAAGGTGCCGACGCTCGCCGCGATGGCCTACAAATATTCCATCGGCCAGCCGTTCGTTTATCCGGAGAACGATCTCGACTACGCCACCAACTTCCTGCGCATGTGCTTTGCCGTGCCGTGCGAGGAGTATGTGCCGAACCCGGTGCTGGCGAAGGCGATGGATCGCATCTTCATCCTGCATGCGGACCACGAGCAGAACGCCTCGACCTCGACCGTGCGGCTTGCCGGCTCGTCGGGCGCCAATCCGTTCGCGTGCATCGCCGCCGGCTGCGCCAGCCTGTGGGGCCCCGCGCATGGCGGCGCCAACGAAGCCGCGCTCAAGATGCTGGCGGAGATCGGCACTGTCGATCGTATCCCCGAATTCGTTGAACGCGCAAAGGACGCCAAGGATTCGTTCCGCCTGATGGGCTTCGGCCATCGCGTGTACAAGCACTACGATCCGCGCGCGAAAATCATGCAGCAGACCTGTCACGAGGTGCTGAAGGAAGTCGGCGTCAACGACCCGCTGCTCGAAGTGGCGATGGAACTCGAGCGCATCGCGCTGCACGACGAGTACTTCATCGAGAAGAAGCTCTATCCGAACGTCGACTACTATTCGGGCATCACGCTCAAGGCGATGGGCTTCCCCACCAGCATGTTCACCGTCCTGTTCGCGGTCGCGCGCACGGTCGGCTGGATTGCACAGTGGAAGGAAATGATCGAGGACCCGAGCCAGAAGATCGGCCGCCCGCGGCAGCTCTTCAACGGCGCGACCCGTCGCGAATACGTCTCCCCGGCGAAGCGCGGGTAACCGCGCGGACGCATAGACGTCAGTTCAAACGCAATCGCCCCGGACACCTGTCCGGGGCGATTGTCGTTTCAGAGCGGCTCATATGAAGTCAGACGATGCAGTTTCAGACGATGTGGTCGCCTAGTTCCTCAAGGTGTCATCCCGGACGCGCTCTCAAGCGCGATCCGGGATCTATCTCGCCACAAGCTCCTTATGTGCCGTGCATTGGTTCCCGGCTCTCGCGCCTTTGGCGCTCGGCCGGGATGACAACCGGAACGATCTCACCAATGCCATATCAGAAGGACAGAGAATCGTACGCCCCGCGAAACCAAGCCGCGCGTTACGCAGCCTTCTCGCCGAGGTCGCCGGTCTTCTCCTCCACCCAGGCTTCGCGCGCGAACCATTCGTGCTGAGCCTTGCAGTGAGGACATTGCGCGCGCGCAATGAATACCGGCATGCGTGCGAAGCTGTTTCGGTCGGCATGAAAGCCGGTCGAAATCGCCCGCTTGGTGACGGGGCAGTGGATCATGATTTGACCCATCGGGCGGCTCCTCAAAGAGCGACAATCTTTGAGAGCATCCCTACGCGGCGTCGATGAAGCCAGTACGACAGGCGCGGGGCCATGTTGTGGCCTGCCGCCTTCGTTTGGCCATCAGCCTCCGGGGGGCGCGATTGATGCAGCGCAACAACGCGTTCGCACAGATGCGAGCACAATCTCGGCGGCGCGCGCATCAGGATCGAGCACGCCGATCTGCATGATCGAATCGAGCCGTGCGAACGCCTCGCACTGACGACGCCGCGCCGGCGTATCGGTGAGCAATGGAACCAGTGCCGCCGCCAGACGCTCGGGCGTGCATTCCTGCTGCAGCAGTTCCGGCACGGCATTTTCGCCGAGTACGAGATTGGCGAGGATGACGGATGGAACCCGGATCAGCCGGCGCGCGATCGCCGCCTCCAATGCGCCGACGCGATAGGCGGCGACCATCGGCACACCCGCCAGCGCAAGTTCCAGCGTGACCGTACCCGACGCCGCAAGCGCCGCGCGGGCTATGCGGAACGCCGCGCGTTTCTCCGCCGGGTCGACGAGGACGCGCACCGGCATCGGCCAATGCGCCGTGGCGCTGCGGACCGTATCGGCGAGGTGCGGCACCGTCGGCAGAACCAGTTCGAGCGGACCGGCCTCGGCCATCACCCGCTCGATCGCCTGCCCGAACGGAACCATGAGCCGCGCGACTTCGCTGCGCCGGCTTCCCGGCAGCACCAGCACGACCGGCGGTTCTTCATGCCGGCGCGCGCGCTCGGCATCGTCAGGACGAAGCTCGCCCGCCTGCGCCGCCAGCGGATGACCGACATAGGTACAGTGCGGCCCGCCGAGTTCGGCATGCGCCGTTGGCTCGAACGGCAGCAGCGCGAGTACGTGGTCCACATAGCCGCGCATCGCGCGCGCACGGCCGGGCCGCCATGCCCATACCGACGGCGAGACATAGTTGACGATGGGGATGTGCGGCGCGGCCGCATGCACCCGCCGCGCCACCCTATGCGTGAAATCCGGGCTGTCGATGATGACGAGCACGTCGGGACGCGCATCAACCGCCGCCTGCGCGGTCTCGCGAATCCGCGCCAGCAGACGCGGCAGGCTGCGGACGACATCGGCAAAGCCGATAGCGGTGACGTCCGTCATCGGGAAAAGGCCGGTCAGCCCCTGCGCTTCCATCGCCCGCCCGCCGACGCCCGAGAAGCGCACCTCTCCCGGCCATTGGGCTTTCAGCGCACGCATCAGGCCGGCGCCGAGCAGGTCCCCCGATTCTTCGCCCGCCACAAGAAAGACGTGCAGGGTCTTCGGCGAGGCCGCGTCGCTTTCAGCGCTCATGGAACAGCGTCCGGCTGTTCCGCAACGCCGGTGACGAACAGGCCCAGCCGGTCGGCGGCCGCGGCCGTCGCATCCGCTTCGGCCACGATCACCTCGCCGGCGCGCACGACGATGCCCGCAAGTCCCGCCTTGGCTGCCGATTTCACGGTGGCCGGGCCGATGGTCGGCAGGTCCATGCGCCGTTCCTGCTGCGGCTTGGGTGCCTTCACCAGAACGCCGATGCCGGGCTCCAGCGCTATTTTGCCGCTCTGGCGCAGATCGGCGAGCCGCATCAGCATCGCGTCCGTGCCTTCGGCCGCCTCGACGGCCAGCACCCGGCGGTTGGCGACGACGACGGCCTGCCCCACGTCAAACGGCCCCATCGCCTTGACGAGCGCGAAGCCGAGAGCGGCGTCATCGAGGTCGCGGCGTGACGGAGCGACGCGGCCGAGCGTGCCGGCCGGGACCAGAATCTCGGGCGCGACTTCGTGCGCGCCCAGCAGGCGCAATCCCATCTCCTCGAACAGGCGGCCGACGCCCGAAAGCAGGTGATCGTCGCCGCCCCGGAACAGTTGATAGATTCGCGGCAGCATGCGGACGGTGGTCCAGTCGAGCCGCAGGTCGCGGAACGCCGGGCGCGTCAGCGTGCCGACGCAGACGAGGTCGCGGCAGCCGGCCTCGCGCGCGAGACGCAGGAACCGGCCGAGCTGTCCGATTGCCACCCACGCATGCGGATAGCGGGCGACGGAAGCTGCATCCGCCCAGTGGCGGATCGCCAGTAGGAATACCGGGCGTCCGCTGCGCAGCACGGCGTCGGCGACCGCATAGGGCACCGACCCTCCGCCGCAGATCAGCGCCAGGGGCGAGGCCCCCTCGCCTCCACCTGCCGAGGGGAGTTCCGCGCTATGCTCCGCCATCGCCATCGGGGGTCGCTTTGGGGCTCGCTTTCCTGCCGGGATGGCAAAGCGGCCGGCTGGCGCCGCTCCTGATGAAGTCGACCAGTTCGGCAACACTGGGGTGCGCGCCCTCCTCGGCCGCAACGCGCGCGAGCCGATCGGCGAACACGCCATCGCCGAAGAACAGTGCGCGGTAGGCGCGCCGCACCGCCGCCCTTTCCTTGTGGCCGACGCCGCGCCGCTTCATGCCGACGACATTCAGCCCGATCAGGTCGGCCGGCACGCCGAGCACGGTCCCGAACGGGATCAGGTCGGCGCGCAATCCGCTGGAGCCGCCCAGCATGGCCCCGGTCCCGATGCGCACGCGCTGATGCACAGCAGTCAGTCCGCCGACGAAGACGTGATTGCCGACGCTGCAGTGGCCGCCGAGCACGGCGCCGTGCGCCAGGATGACGTCGTCGCCGACGGCGCAGTCGTGCCCGACATGCGCATAGGCCATGTAGAATCCGCGGGCGCCGACCCGGGTCACGCCGCCCCCGGCGGCGGTCCCGATGTTCATCGTGACGCCTTCGCGGATCGTGCAATCCGCGCCGATCTCGAGCCGGGTCGCCTCGCCGGCATAGGCCAGCGACTGCGGCGGACCGCCGAGCGAGGCGAAGTTATGGATCACCGTCCGCTCGCCGACCTGCGTATTGCCGGTGACGTTGACGTGCGCGATCAGCCGGCACCCGGCCGCCAGCGTCACCTGCGGGCCGATGGTGCAATAGGGACCGATTTCAACGTCGTCGGCGATTACCGCCTCTGGGGCGACACATGCCAGCGGGTGAACGCGCGCCATGGCCCTCGGTCACTACCCTCGGTCACTGCGGGGCGAGCATCGCCCCGACCTCCGCCTCGCAGACCACGCGGCCGTCGACCTTGGCCTCGCCGCGGAACCACCACATCGTGCCGCGCTGGCGCAGCTTGGTCATGTGATACTCGACCCGGTCGCCGGGCGTCACCGGGCGGCGGAAGCGCGCTTTGTCGATCGAGACGAAGAACACAACCTGCGAATTTTGTTCGGCCTCCAGCGTCGCGGCGCAGATCGCGCCCGCCGTCTGCGCCATGCCTTCCACCAGCAGCACGCCCGGCATCACCGGCCGGCCGGGGAAATGGCCGGGAAAGAACGGCTCGTTGATGGTGACGTTCTTGATGCCGACACAGAACTCGTCGCCGCGCACCTGCTCGATGCGGTCAACGAGCAGGAACGGATAGCGGTGAGGCAACAGCCGCTGAATATCCGCCGCCGAGATCGAGCCGCCTTCGGCAGCCTTTTCGTCCGTCATCGCTGCCCGCTACTCCTCTCTTGTTCCCGCATCCGCCGGGGAAGCGCGCTGAGGCCTGGGAGACCTGCGCGCCGCGATATGCCTGAAATAGGCTTTGCCCGGCATCGCCGGATAACCGAACCAGCGCTCGCCCGGCGGGATATTGTTCATGACGCCGCTCTGCGCGCCCACCTGGGCACCTTCGCCGATCGTGACGTGATCGGCAATGCCGACCTGCCCTCCCAGCACGACAAAGTCTTCCAGCGTCACGCTGCCCGACACGCCGCACTGGGCGACGACCAGACAGTGCCGCCCGATCGAGACGTTGTGTCCGATCTGGACGAGATTGTCGATCTTCGTTCCCTCGCCGATGACGGTGTCGCGAATGCCGCCGCGGTCGATGGTCGTGTTGGCGCCGATCTCGACGCGATCCTGGATGATGACGCGCCCGACCTGCGGCACCTTGGTGTGGCCGGCACCGCTCGACACGTAGCCGAACCCATCCTGGCCGATGCGGCAGCCCGCATGGACCGTGACCTGATCGCCGATCAGCGTATTGGCGATGCTGGCCCCGGCGCCGATCGCGCAATGGCGGCCGATGCGCACGCCCGGGCCGATAATGGCGCCGGGTGCGATCACCGTATGCGCGCCGATTTCCGCGCCTTCGCCGATCACGGCGCCGTGCCCGATCCGCACCTCCGACTCGAGCCGCGCACCGGCGTCAACGAAGGCGCCCGGCGAGACCTCACTCCCGGAGAGTTCGACGGCGAATGACGACCGCAGGGCGTCCGGAAACAGCTTCCGGGCGACGGTCACGAAGGCGCGATACGGATCGTCCACGATCAGCGCGACCGTGCGGGCCGGCACCTCGGCCGCGAACCTGCGCGCCACGAGGCAAATTCCCGCGCGCAGCGGCGCAAGTTCGCCCGCATATTTTGCGCCACCCATAAAGGCGATCTCGTGCGGGCCGGCCTGGTCGAGCGCCGCGATGCCGCTGATGCGCCGGTCGAGCGCATCCCCCTCACGCGCCACGGCGCCGGTGAGGTCGCAGATTTCGGCCGCGCTCAGCGTCTGTGATGCCGCAAAGAAAATGGGTTCAGTCATCCGCTATGCGCTCCGGCCTGCTCGCGTCACGCGGCCGGCCCGGCCCCGAGACCATGCACCGATACGACATTCAGCCGGGCAGCGATATGCACCCGGCCGAAATGGAGCCACCGTCACCTGACGACTTGCACGGCGCGGTCTGTAAAAAATTAGGGCCTGAGCCGGATTTCGGCGCAGGCCCCTGGGATTTTCAACGGGGAAATCCGTGGGCGGTCAGAAGCGGGTGCCGCCGCTGAACCGGAATTCCTGGATCTGGTCGCCGACCCGGACGTTCTGGCCCTTATAGGTCGTCCACACACCTTCATCCTTGGTGAGGGCATAGGCGTATTCGAAGCGAAGCGGACCGAACGGCGAATCCCAGATCAGGCCGACGCCGACGGAACTGCGGATCTTCTTCGAGTCCCACGGGGTGATGTTCTGGGCGATCGGGTCGTTCGGACCCTGATACGAGGTGATGCCCTTGTAGTTCCAAGCCGAGCCGGCGTCCGCGAACACCGCGAGCTTCATGCCGAAGTCCTTCGGCGCGAAGAACAGCGGGTACTGGAACTCCGCCGACACGCCCCAGTAAAGGGTGCTGCCGAGAGCGTCGAAGGTCGAGTCCGGCGTCACGTCGCGCGGGCCGATACCGGCCGGGGCGAAGCCGCGGACGAGGTTCGGACCCATGAAGAAATGGTCGATGCTGCGCAGCGTCTGCCCACCCCAGCTCGAGACGTTACCGGCCTGCGCACGCAGCATGAGCACGAGGTCCCATGCGACGTTGTAGTAGGCGCGGCCGTCGAAGTTGGAGCGGATGAAGTTCACGTCGCCGCCGACGCCGGCGAAGTCCTGCTTGAGCTCGAGCAGCAGGCCCTTGGTCGGGTTACGGCTGTTGTCGAGCGTGTTGTAGTAGAGCGAGTAACCGACGAGCGAGGTCAGCACCGGCCCGCTATTGGCGATCTGGCGGAAGCCAGGCGCGGTCGGGTAGCAGAACGGCTCGACGTCGGACGGCGGGAAGCAGTTGTTGATGTCCCCAATCTTGATCTCGGTCTGATAGATCGAGTAGCGCAGCTGCGTCGAGATTTCCTCGGTGATCGGAACGCCGAGGCGGAGCGCGCCACCGACCGTGCGGCTCTCATACGACTGATAGGCCGACGGCAGCAGGAACTTGGAGAACACGTCCACGCCGAGGGACAGCCGGTAGCCCAGCAGATAGGGCTCGACATAGGACAGGTCGAACCCGCGCGCCCGCTGGCCGTAGCTCACGGCGACGCGGCCCATCTGTCCGGTGCCGAGCAGGTTGCGCTCGGCGACGCTAACTTCGGCGATGAAGCCGTCGGCGCTCGAATAACCGCCAGCGACCGAGAACTCGCCCGTCGACTGCTCTTCGACATCGACGTTGACGATGATGCGGTCGGGAGCAGAGCCGGGCTCGCTCGTGATCCGCACGGTCTTGAAGTAGGAAAGGTTCTTCAGCCGGCGCTCGGCGCGCTCGATCATCGCGTGATTGTAGGCGTCGCCTTCGCCGATATCGAACTCGCGGCGGATGACGTAATCGCGCGTGCGGGTGTTGCCGCGAACGTTGATGCGCTCGATGTAGGTCCGCGCGCCCTGATCGACGACGAAGACCACGTCGACCGAACGGTTTTCGAAGTTGCGGTCGCCGCGCGGGCGCACCTGCGCGAACGGATAGCCGCCCCGCGCCAGTTCGACGGACATCGCCTCGACGGTCTTTTCGACCGCTTCGGCGTCATAGCCGCCGCCCCGGCTCATGCGAAGCTGGCTCCGCAGCCGCGCCGGGTCGACCTCGCGCACGTTCGACTGAACTTCGACGGAGTTGAAACGGTAGTAGTCGCCCTCGTCGATCGTGAAGACCACGACGAAGCCGCGCCGGTCCGGATCGTATTCGGTCACCGCCGACACGATGCGCACGTCGGCATAGCCGTTCTTGAGGTAGTGGCGGCGCAGCAGTTCGCGATCGGCCTCGATCCGATCCATGTCGTAGTTGTCGTTCGACCGGATGAAGGAAAGGATGCCGGTCTGCGCCGTCTTGATGACGTCCTTCAGGCGATACGACGAGAATGCCTTGTTGCCGACGAAACGGATCTCGCGGACGGTGGTCTTGCGTCCCTCGGTGATCTCGAACACGAGATCGACGCGACCGTTCGAGGCTTCGATGATCTTCGGCTCGACACGGACGTCGTAGCGGCCGTTGGCGCGATAGATGTCGGTGATGCGCTGCACGTCGTTACGGACGAGCTGGCGCGACAGCGGGCCGCGCGCACGCGACTGCACTTCCATCGAAAGCTGCTCGTCCTTGACGGCGCGGTTGCCCTCGAATGCGACGCGGTTGATCACCGCCGATTCGACCACCGTCACCACCACGCGGCCACCGGCCTGCGAGATGCGCACGTCCTCGAACAGGCCAGTCGCGACCAGCGCCTTGTAGCCTTCGTCGATTCGGATGGCGTCCAGACGCTCGCCGGGCTTCACCCGGAAATAACCGCGGATGGTTTCCGCGTCGACACGACGGTTACCCTGTACGACGATCGAACTGCTCTGCCCGAACGCCACACCTGTTCCAAGCAATGACGTTGTTCCTGCGGGCAGGAAACTTGTCACTGCCATCGCTACGCACACGCCACCGAGTAACCGCACCCAACGAGTCATCCCACGCCCTTGTTCTTGTCTTGCCCCGACAAGCAGACCGCCCCCCTGAGGTGACGGCACATTCGCTTGTACCGGCTTTATGACCGGCTGCAAGCGTCCGAAAAAGATTGATCCTCATTTCGATTCAAAGCGTTGCTGGATCGCCACGCTTGCTGAAGCCCCACGACAACAGACATCCCCCAACGCGCCCCCAAACGCGGTTCCAACATAATTCCGGCACAATCCGCGCTGCGGTTTTCGCCCCAGAAAGCGCGGTCCGCCCCCTACAGCATGATGTCGATCTGATCCCTCGGCATCATGCTGTAGCGTCTTGTTTGAGCATCGCTATTTCCGAAAACCGGCATCCACTTTTCGGAGCGATGCTCCCTATCCCATGCGGGACAACAAGCCCGTAATATCGTTGTAAGTCGCAAACACCATCAGCATCAGCACCAGCGCCAGCCCGATCCGGAACCCGACCTCCTGGGCCCGTTCGGACAGCGGCCGGCCGCGGACCGCCTCGATCGCATTGAACAGCAGATGACCGCCGTCGAGCAACGGTATCGGGAATAAATTCAGAAGGCCAATCGATACCGACAGCACCGCCGCGAGATGCAGAATCGGCATCAGCCCGAGCGACGCCATCTGCCCGGAGACCTGGGCGATCTTGATCGGCCCGCCCAACTGGTCCGGCGATTCGCGGCCGACGACGACCTTCGACAGGTAGGAAATGGTCTGGTCGACCACGAACCAGGTCTGCTCGAATCCCATGCCGACGGCCTGCACCGGGCCCACGCGCTCGGTCCGCACGTCGCCCGGCGCCATCGAACGGGTGATTCCCAGCACCCCGATCCGGCTGACATTGCCGAAATTGTCCTTCACCTCGCGCGTCGCCGGCGTCGCCGTCAGCGTCTGGATCGCGCCGCCGCGGTCGACCTCGATTCGCAGCGCATTCCCGGCGTTCACCGCGACGATGCGCTGCATGTCGCTGAAGCTCTCGATGCGCCGGCCGTCGATGGTGATGATGAGGTCGCCGGGCTTGAAACCGGCCTGCGCCGCCGCGCTGTTCTCCTGAACGGTGTCGACGCGCGGCGAGGTTATCTGTTTACCATAAATCGCAAAAACCGCCGCGAAGATCACGATCGCCAGGATGAAGTTGGCGATCGGGCCCGCCGCCACGATCGCCGAACGCTGGCCGACGGTCTTGTAGAAGAAGCTGTCGCGGCGGCCCGTCTCGTCCATCCGGGCGACCGCTTCCTGGTCGGGCACGCTGGCGGCGTTCTCATCGCCGAAGAACTTCACATAGCCGCCGAGCGGAATCGCCGAGACCTTCCAGCGCGTACCCTGCCGGTCGGTATAACCGAACAATTCCGGGCCGAATCCGACTGAAAACACCAGCACCCGCACGCCGCACCAGCGCGCGACGAGGAAATGGCCAAGCTCGTGAATGAAGACGATGACGGTAAGGACCAGGAGGAAGGGAATGAGCCAGCCGATCGGGCCGGTGCCCCAGAGCGAAATCCCTTCCATCGCCGTCAGACTCCTTTGCCAACCCGGGCATACAGCCGGGTCCGGCGGATGAAAACTAAATACGATCGCTTTGCGGCAATTTAAGGCAGCAGCTCACGCGCCAGCGCGCGCGCGGCGGCGTCCAGATCGAGCGCCGCCTCCACCGATTGCGGCTCGCGCAACAGGCCGCGGCTTGCCGCCGCCTCCAGCGTCGCCTCGACCAGCCGGGCGATGCCGAGAAAGTTCAGCTTCAGCGCCAGGAACTCGGCCACGGCCACTTCATTGGCCGCATTGAGCACCGTCGGCGCCCCCTCGCCCGTGCGCATCGCCTGGATGGCGAGGCCGAGGGCCGGGAATCGCTCCAGATCGGGCGCCTCGAAGGTGAGGCTGCCGAGCCGCGCGAGGTCGAGCCGTGCCACGGCGTCGTCGAGTCGGTCCGGCCAGGCGAGGCAATGCGCGATCGGCCCGCGCATGTCGGGCACCGCCATCGCCGCCATCATCGAGCCGTCCCGGAACTCGACCAGACCGTGGATGATCGACTGCGGATGGACCAGCACGCCCAGTTCGTCGGCCGATGCCTGGAACAGGTGATGGGCCTCGATCAGTTCGAGGCCCTTGTTCATCATGGTCGCCGAATCGATGGTGATCTTCGGACCCATCGACCAGTTCGGATGCTTGAGCGCCTGCTCGCGCGTGACCGACTGCAGCGCTTCCTTGGTGAAGGTACGAAATGGCCCGCCGGATGCGGTGATGACGATCTGGCGTACGTCGGCGCGCTCGCCGGTGGCCATTGCCTGGAACACGGCATTGTGTTCGGAATCCGCCGGCAGGACGGTCGCGCCAGACAGCGCTGCCTGCCGCATGAACAGCGAACCGGCGCAGACGAGGCATTCCTTGTTGGCCAGAGCGACGGTCTTGCCGGCCTTCACCGCGGCAAGCGTCGGCTCGAGGCCCGAAGCGCCGCTGATCGCGGCCATGACCCAGTCGGAAGGCCGCACCGCGGCTTCGGCGATCGCCGACGGCCCGGCTCCGGCCTCGATTCCGGAGCCCGCCAGCGCGTCCTTCAGTTCCTTGTATTTCGAGGGTTCCGCCACCGCGGCAAAGCGGGCGCCGAGTTCGCGCGCATGCTGCGCGAGCGTTTCGGCGTTGCCGTTGGCGCAAAGCGCC
>Ga0182739_1003213_pt1 | contig 14489 bp, 11 predicted proteins | sample eDN5th30CBELigBY_FD_128873 | JGI IMG/M metagenome (GOLD analysis project Ga0182739, IMG submission 128873) | Enriched backyard soil microbial communities from Emeryville, California, USA - eDNA 5th pass 30_C BE-Lig BY (version 2) (version 2) | ecosystem: Environmental > Terrestrial > Soil >... | reverse complement strand
GCGCTTTCGGCTGGATGTTGACCACGATCACTACGGCGACGATCGCAAGGACCGCGAGCACCCCCAGCACGCTGAGAACCAGCACGAGAACGCGTCCACGGCGTGCGGCGGCCTCGCGCTTGCGGAACGTCTCGAGCTGGGCGGCACGCTGGGCGGCCTGGCGCTCGGCCTTGGTCTGCTTCGGGGCTGTGCTCACCCCCCGATTCTGAGGCATCGCACCCCCGAACTCGCTGAGGCTAGAGTGGGGCATCCCCATCCGGACCCCTGTGGAGGCGTGGTGAGCATCGAGGCACCCGGCGGCGATCATGTCGGCGCGCGCCGGCAGCGCATCGGGGCCTCGCTGAGCATCAAGTCGCTGCTGCTGCTGATGCTGCTCGCGGTGAGCATCGGCAGCAACGTCGTGGTCGGCATCATCGGGTATGTCAACGGCACCGAGTCGCTCCGAGACGCCGCGTTCGACCGGCTCATCGAGGTGCGCGACGCGCGGGCTCGCGAGGTCACGGCGCTGTTCCAGAGCGTCGAGAACTCGCTCCTGCTCGCCGGTCGCGACAGCGCCGTGGTGGATGCCGAACTCGCCTTCGCCGCGGCCGCGCGCGATCTCGACGCCGCGGCCTCGGACGACGGGGCCGATGTCCTCACCGCGGAGCAGCAGACCGAGCTCGAGGCGTACTTCACCGACGACTTCGGACCGAAGCTAGTGGAGGCCACCGGGCAGGACGCCGACGCCTCGAGCTTCGTCCCGGCGTCTCCGGCGGCGCAGTACCTGCTGTACCACTACCTGGTGAGGGGCGGAGACGACCCGGCGTCGGTGCACGATGCCGGCGACGGCAGCGCGTGGTCGGCGGCACACGCGAGGTACCACGATTACCTGGTGCGCATGGCGACCCTGCTGCAGTTCGACGACCTGCTGCTCATCGACGGCGACGGCCGGATCGTGTACTCGGTGCACAAGGGGGTCGATCTCGGCGGCGACCTGGCCGAGGGCCCCTACAGCTTCACGCGGCTGGCCTCGGCGTACGACGAGGCGATGTCGGGCAACCTGCTCGACACCGCGGTGTTCAGCGACTTCGCCCGGTACGCGCCCGCCCTCGATGCACCGGTGTCGTGGGTGGTCGTCCCGCTCGCCGGCGACAAGGAGATCGTCGGGGCGCTCGCCGTGCAGCTGCCGGTCGATCGCATCAACGAGGTGATGACCGGAGGCGGCAGCTGGCAGGACAGCGGGCTCGGCCGCAGCGGTGAGGCGTATCTGGTGGGCGACGACGCCGACCAGACGATGCGCTCGCAGTCCCGCGATCTCGTCGAGGACCCCGCCGCCTACGCGCGCCTCGCCGTCGACCACGGCCTGTCGCAGCAGGACGCCGACGCGGCGGTGGCCACCGGGCAGACCCTGCTGCTGCAGGACGTGAAGACCGACGCCGCCGACCTCGGGCTCGAGGGACGACGCGGCACGACCACCTCGACCAACTACCTCGGCCGGTCGACGATCGCCGCCTACGCCCCCTTCAGCTACCAGTCCCTGCACTGGGCGATCGTCGCCGAGATCGACGCCGACGAGGCGCTCGCGCCGGTGAACGACTTCACCAAGCGCCTGGCGATCTCGTCGGCCATCATCGTGGCCATCGTGTCGCTGATCTCGGTGATCATCGCGGGCATCGCCGTGCGCCCCCTTCGCCGGTTGCGGGATGCGGCCCGCCGGATCGCCGCGGGCGAGCAGGGCGTGCAGGTGGAGGCCGGCGAGTCCGACGAGCTGGCCGATGTCGCCGCCGCGTTCAACGACATGAGCCGCAGCCTCGAGCTGAAGGCCGCGCTCATCGACGAGCAGCGGGCCGAGAACGACCGGCTGCTGCGAACCCTCATGCCCGAGAACCTCGCCAAGCGCTACCGCGAGGGAGCGCGGACCATCGTGGAGGACCACCAGGAGGTCACGGTGCTCTTCGCCGACATCGTCGGGTTCGAGGAGTTCGGCCGGAGCATGTCGAGCGATCGCGCGCTCGACGTGCTGAACGACATCTTCCGCGCCTTCGACGAAGCCGCCGAACGGCTCGGGGTGGAGCGCGTGCGCACCACCCGGCAGGGGTACCTCGCCAGCTGCGGCCTCAGCGTGCCGCGCGTCGATCACGCGCGGCGCAGCGTCGAGTTCGCGCTCGAGATGCAGCGCATCGTCGACCGGTTCGGGGCTCAGCACGGTGCCGACCTGTCGGTGCGCGCGGGGCTCGACACCGGAACGGTGACGAGCGGTCTGGTCGGCCGCTCGCACGTGGTGTACGACCTCTGGGGCGATGCGGTCAGCCTCGCGTTCCGTCTGCAGGGCGGCGCGAACGAGGCGGGCGTCTTCCTGACGCAGCGCGTCGTCGACAAGCTGCCCGACACCCTTCCGTTCACCGACTCCGGCGTCGTCGAGACCAGCAGCGGGTATCAGCGGGTGTGGCGCATCGACCCGAAGGTGGCGGAAGCGCAGGGCACGTGATCACCGACATCCTCAGCGAGCCGTGGTTCTGGCCGGCGGTCGCCGTGATCCTGGGGCTTCCGGCGGTGCTGCTGGTGCTCGGCGAGGTGCACACCTCGATGCAGCGCAAGGGCACCCCCGGCACCACGATGGTGGTGCTGGCGCGCAATGTGCTCGCCCCGCTCGCCGCGGTGATCATCCTGTTCACCCAGATCCCGCAGGCCGATGTCGACGGGTTCACCTGGGCGAAGGTGGCCGGCACCGCGTTCGGGCTGGTGATCGTCGTCATCCTGCTCAGCGGTCTCAACCTGGCGATCTTCGTCACGGCGAAACAGGGCACCTGGCGCAGCAGGCTGCCGTCGATCTTCGTCGACATCGCGCGCATCCTGATCGTCGGCATCAGCCTCGCCGTGCTGTTCGGCACGATCTGGGGCGCCGACATCGGTGGGCTCTTCACCGCCCTGGGCATCGGATCGATCGTCATCGGCCTGGCACTGCAGAACGCCGTGGGGTCGGTGCTGTCGGGGCTGTTCCTGCTGTTCGAGCAGCCGTTCGAGCTCGGCGACTATCTGCTCACCGCGCAGGGCAAGGGCCGGGTCGTGGCGATGAACTGGCGGGCGACCCACCTCGACACGGCGAACGGCATCCTGGTGATGCCCAACTCCGAACTCGCGGGCCAGTCTTTTCAGAACCTGACCCGGGCATCCTCGCCGTATGAGGCATCCGACATCTACCGGTTCGCCACCGATGACCCGCCGCACCGGGTGATCGAGGTGATGGAGGAGGTCGCGCGCGGTCTGCCCGAGTGCGCGCCCGGAGCCGAACCGATGGCGGCGCCGATGGACAAGGCGCGGTACGAGATCAACATCCCGCTGACCAATCCGGGCAAGTCGTACGGGACGCTGTCGCTGTTCCGCACGCGGCTCTGGTACGCCGCCCGGCGCGCCGGCCTGCACCTGGACCGCGACCTCACCGACAACTACGCGACGCCCGAGCGCACGCGCGAGCACCTGCTGCGGCTCGCCCCGCGGTTCATGGTCTCGCGCGAGGAGGCGGAGGCGATGCTCGATCAGGGGGTGCGCCTCGAACGCTACGGCGAGGGCGAGATCGTGCAGCGCGCCGGCGTGGTGCCGGACGGCATCCGGGTCATCATCGACGGGGTGATCGAACTGCAGGTGCCGGCGACGCAGGGCGCCATCGTGCCCGTGCTGCAGCTGAAGCGCGACGAGCTCGTCGGCCTCACCGCCCTCACCCGTCAGGCCGTCGGCGCGGTCGGGACGGCGGTCACGGATGTCGCCGTGCTCTACATCCCGGTCGCGATCGTGGATGTGCTGGTCAAGACCCGCGCCGGCCTCGCCCGTGACATCGGCACGGCGATCGATCACCGCCAGGACATCGGCGACCAGGCGCTGTCGCGGTATGGCGAGTCCCGCACGCTGGACTCGCTGGTGATCGCGTGACCCCGTGGGAGGTCGCCGGCCTCGTCGCCCTCGGGCTGATCGTCGTGTCGGTCATCGCGGCGGGCGTGCGGGTGCGGGTGTTCATGGGCGGAGTGCGCCGGGTGCGCGCGGCGCATCCGGACGAGCTGGTCATCGCGACCGGTCTGACCGAGGCGGGGGACTGGTCGGCTGCCCAGCGCGTGCCGGTGATCGCCGTCGTCGCGGGTCCCGACGGGCTGAGCTTCCGTGACGGCGCCGACCGCGAGGTGCTGCAGGTCGCGGCCGCCGACATCCTGTCGCTCGAACTGGCTCCGCTGAACCCGCGGTCCCGGGCGCGACCCGTCCGCGTCGAGCGCCTGAGCGGCGGTCCGGTGGCCTTCCTGGCGGGTTCGACCCCCGAGCAACAGCTGGATTCGGTGATCGCCCTGCGTACGGCGCTCGGCCGGTCGGAGCCGCGGGCATGAATCGGTGACGCGATTGACCGGGCGCAGCACCTCAGAACGGCACATCGTGTCACCGATCGGGCACCGGTAGGCTCGGCCCCGTGGCAGAGCAGCAGCGGCGGCGCCGGTCCCTCCGCAGCCGGATCGATATCGGCATCGGACTGATCAGCTTCAGCGTGCTGATCATCGCCGTGGCTCTCACCGGCATGCGGCTCGTCGCCGACACCCTCGGGTTCGTCCTGCTGATCGCCGCCGCGGCGTTGGTGCTGATCGCCGTGCTCTGGACGGCGGCGGTCCGCAACAGCCGAGCCGAGCGCACGGCTCGCCTCCGGCTGCAGCGGGAACACCCGGGTGCGCTCGTCGAGCGCGTCCGCCTGTGGACACTGCCCGCCGGCCGGGTCGATCCGCACCTGCCGACCCACTTCATCGTCGCCGACGCGCAGGAGATCAGCTTCGAGACCCTCGACCAGACGGCTCTGCTGCGCATCCCCGTCGAGCGCCTCGGCTTCGTGGATCCGGTGCGGGCGCAGCAGGACCGCGCGCGTGACAGGGCCCTCACCCTCATCTACGAGGACGAGGACGGTGTGCAGCAGAGCGTGCAGCTCTTCAGCGTGACCGGGATGGGTCTGTCACGGCTGCGCCACCGCATCCGCACCGCCATCGGGTGGCCGGCCGACGGCGATCCCGGGCCCCGGTAACCTCCGGCGCCCGCCAGTAGGCTCGAGGGCATGAGATATGCCGAGACCGTGCTGGACCTCGTGGGCGACACGCCCCTGGTCAAGCTCAACTCGGTGACCGAGGGGATCACCGCCACCGTGCTGGCGAAGATCGAGTACCTGAATCCGGGCGGGTCGAGCAAAGACCGCATCGCATCCCGCATCATCGATGCCGCGGAGCGCGAGGGCAAACTGAAGCCGGGCGGGACGATCGTCGAGCCCACCAGCGGCAACACCGGAATCGGCCTGGCCCTGGTCGCCCAGCAGCGCGGGTACCGGTGCGTCTTCGTCTGCCCCGACAAGGTCAGCGAGGACAAGATCAACACGCTGAAGGCGTACGGCGCCGAAGTCGTGGTCTGCCCGACGAACGTCGCTCCCGAGAGCCCGGACAGCTACTACCAGACCAGCGACCGGCTGGCGCGCGAGATCCCGGGGGCGTTCAAGCCCGACCAGTACTCCAACCCGAACGGGCCGCTCAGCCACTACGAGACCACCGGCCCCGAGATCTGGCGCGATACCGAGGGGCGGGTCACGCACTTCGTCGCCGGGGTCGGAACCGGCGGCACGATCTCGGGTGTCGGCAAGTACCTCAAAGAGCAGAACCCCGCGGTGAGGGTGATCGGCGCCGACCCCGAGGGCTCGGTGTACTCCGGCGGCACCGGACGGCCGTACCTCGTCGAGGGCGTCGGCGAGGACTTCTGGCCGACCGCGTACGACGGCTCGGTGGTCGATGAGATCATCGCGTCCTCCGACGCGGAATCCTTCGACTACACCCGGCGGATGGCGCGCGAAGAGGGCCTGCTGGTCGGCGGTTCCAGCGGGCTCGCCATCGCATCCGGCCTGAAGGCGGCTCGCGCGCTGGGGCCGGACGACGTGATGGTGATCCTGCTGCCGGACGGCGGGCGGGGTTACCTCGGCAAGGTGTTCAGCGACAAGTGGATGCGCTCGTACGGGTTCCTGCCGGCCGAGGAGGGCGGCACGGTCGCCGACCTGGTCGGCACGAAGGAGCCGGAGCTGGCCGGGCTGGTGCACGTGCACCCGACCGACACGGTGCGCCACACGATCGACAAGATGCGGAAGTTCGACATCTCCTCGATGCCGGTGCTCACCGCCGAGCCGCCGGTCGTGATGGGCGAGGTGGTCGGCTCGATCGACGAGAAGACCCTCATCGACGCCGTGTTCAGCGGGCGTGCCCAGCTCACCGATGCGCTCGCCGAGTTCGTCGCCCCGCCGCTCGGGCTGATCGGAATGAACGACTCGGTGGACGCGGCGCGTGAGCTGTTCGCGACCACCGACGCCCTGCTGGTCACCAGCGACGGCAAACCCGCGGCGGTCGTGACGCGTCACGATCTGCTCGCCTTCTTGAGCAAGTAGGAACAGATGACCCAGGACTTCTCCACCCGCGCCGTCCGCGCGGGCCAGGACTTCGACCCGACGACCGGGGCGGTGATCCCGCCCGTGTACTTCACGACGACGTTCGTGCAGGACGGCATCGGCGGTTTCCGCGGCGGCTACGAGTACGCCCGCGGCGGCAACCCGACCCGGACGGCGCTGCAGACCCTGCTGGCCAGCCTGGAGGGCGGCGACCGGGCGTTCAGCTTCGCCTCGGGTCTCGCCGCCGAGGACACCCTGCTGCGCGCGATCCTGTCGCCCGGCGACCACGTGCTCATGGGCAACGACGTCTACGGCGGTTCGCACCGCCTGGTGTCGCGCGCCTTCATCCCGTGGGGCGTGTCGCTGTCCACCGTCGAGATGGGCGATCTGGATGCGGTGCGCGCCGCCATCCGCCCGGACGCCACGAAGGTGGTCTGGCTCGAGACGCCCTCGAACCCGCTGATGAAGATCACGGACGTGGTGGCGGTCGCCGAGCTCGCGCACGCGGCGGGGGCGATCGTCGTCGTCGACAACACGTTCGCATCGCCGTATCTGCAGCAGCCGCTGTCGCTCGGCGCCGACGTCGTGGTGCACTCCACGACGAAGTACCTCGGCGGCCACAGCGATGTGCTGGGCGGGGCGGTGGTGCTGAATGCGGGCGAGCTGGCCGAGAAGGTGGCCTTCCTGCAGTTCGGCGTCGGCGCGGTGTCCGGTCCGATGGATGCCTGGCTCACCATCCGCGGCATCAAGACCCTCCCGGTACGCATGGACCGGCACTCCTCGAACGCGCAGGCGATCGCCGAGAAGCTGGTCGGTCACGCCAAGCTCACCCGGGTGTACTACCCCGGACTGCCCGACCACCCCGGCCATGAGCTGGCCGCGAAGCAGATGAAGAGCTTCGGCGGCATGATCTCGGTGCAGCTGGCCGACGGGCCGACCGCCCGCAGATTTGCCGAGTCGATGCAGCTGTTCCAGCTGGCGGAGTCGCTCGGCGGCGTCGAGTCGCTGGTCTGCTACCCGGCCGAGATGACCCACGCCTCGGTGAAGGGCACCTCGCTCGAGGTCCCCGAGAGCGTGGTGCGGCTGTCGGTCGGCATCGAGGGTGTCGACGATCTGCTCGAGGACGTGCTGGGCGCGCTGGACCGGGTGTAGGTCGGCGCTAGTGTGGCGGGAAGCCTCACCGCGCTGTCTGTTTCTCGCTGGTGACGGCATGTCTGCCACGACACACTGAGAGGCGTGACGACCACGACCGAGCCCGCGACCGCGCACGGCAGGATCGGACTCGCCCCCGCCTCGGCGCTCTACATCGCCGCCGTTCTCGGCACCGGCATCCTCGTGCTGCCGGGTCTCGCGGCCGACGCGGCCGGGCCGGCGTCGATCCTCGCGGTCGCCGCCGTGCTGCTGCTGTCGATCCCGCTCGCCGGCACCTTCGCGGCGCTCGCGGCGCGCTACCCGGATGCCGGGGGCGTCGCGACGTTCGTCCGGCTCGCGCTCGGCGAGACCGCGGCACGCGCCACCGGGTACTGGTTCTTCTTCGGCGTCGGGTTCGGAGCCCCCGTCGTGGCGTCCCTCGGCGGTGAATACCTCGTCGCCGCGCTGGGCCTGGACCCGGGCCTCGTGCCCGTGATCGGGATCTCGTTCCTGGTGGCGACGTTCCTGCTCGCGGCGTTCGGCCTCAAGGTCAGCGGCGCCGTGCAGCTCGTGCTCTCGGCTCTGCTCGTGGTGATCATGGTGATCGTCGTCACCAGCGCCGTGCCCGCGTTCGAGTCCGTTCACTTCACGCCCTTCCTCCCGCACGGCTGGGCCGGGGTCGGCATCGCGATCAGCCTGTTCGTCTGGGCCTCCGCCGGATGGGAGGCCGTCACCCACATCGCCGGCGAGTTCCGCAACCCCCGGCGCACCATCCCGCTCGCCACGGCGATCGCGGTCGCCGTCGTCGGGGTCGCCTACCTCGCCCTGCAGGTCGCCACCGTCGGCGTTCTCGGAGCCAGCGGCGGCAGCGGCGCCGTGCCGCTCATCGACCTCGTCGCGTTCACGTTGCCCGGGTTCGGCCCGCTCGTCATCGGCATCATCGCGGGCATCGTGGTGGTCGGCGTGCTGAACGCCTACCTTCCGGCCTTCGCCAACCTGGGGGCGTCGCTCGGCCGCGACGGCCATCTGCCGCGCTGGATGGCGAAGGGAGCCGAGCCCGGCCAGGTCCCGCGGCGTGCGCTGCTGGCGTTCGCGTTCCTCATCGCCGCCTACGTCGGGGCGTTCTTCGTGTTCGACCTCGACCTGCAGTCGTTCATCCTGTTCCACACCAGCTCGATGGTCGCCGTCTACGCGGTCGGCATGGTCGCGGCTCTCCGACTGCTCACCCGGTGGAGCGCCGGCTGGTGGATGGCGCTGGTGTCGGTGGTGCTGTCGGCCGGGCTCATCCTGCTGGCGGGCCGGAACCTTCTGCTGCCGCTCGGCCTCGCGGTCGTGGCGATCCTCGTCACCCTGATCAGGAAGGTGCGGGCCCGTGCCTGAGTACCGAGCGCACTTCGATGCGCGGATCGAGTTCGCCAACGGCGGGGGTCTGACCGCCGAGGCGTTCCGGCTCGACCTGCCCTCCGCCGATCTCGACGAGACCGCGATCGGACGGCTGCTGGTGCAGCATCTCGGCCTGGCCCTCGTGGGCTCGGTGACGCTGACCGGGCTGCGGATCGTCGAAGAGCCCCACCGCGGATCGCGCGGCGTCGAGGCGGCGGCCCCCGCATCCGGTCGCCGGGTCGTCGACCTCAGCCACCGCATCCGCGAGGGCCTGGTCACCTACCCGGGCCTGCCCGCCCCGCGGATCACCCCGCACCTGACGCGCGAGGACTCGCGAGCGCGCTACGCGCCGGGAACCGAGTTCGCGATGGACATCATCGAGCTGATCGGCAACACCGGCACCTACCTCGACAGCCCGTACCACCGCTACGGCGACGGGCCCGATCTCGCCGGGCTCGACCTGGCCGGCCTGGTGGGGCTGCGGGCCGAGGTGTTCCATCTCACCGATGTGGCGCCCGGTGGGGCCGGGCGCCGCGACATCCCCGCCGAGGTGCTGTTCGATCGCGACCTGCGCGGCGCCGCGGTGCTGCTGCACACCGGGTGGGACGCGCACTTCGGCACCCCGGAGTACGGGACGGGGTCGCCGTACCTCTCCCGCGGCGGTGTCGAACATCTGGTCGAGCAGGGCGCCGCGCTCGTCGGCATCGATGCGCTCAACATCGACGACACCGAGTCGGGGGGCGAGCGGCCGGCGCACAGCGGGCTGCTGGCGGCCGGCATCCACGTCGTCGAGCACCTGACCGGGTTGGCGCAGCTGCCGCCGCGGGGTGCGCTGTTCACGGCGACGCCCCCGGCGATCGAGGGATTCGGAACCTTCCCGGTGCGGGCCTTCGCGACCCTGGGGTGAGGCCGCGGAGGGGAGCCGCTAGCCTCGGTGGATGAGGGTGCGACGGCAGGCAACTGCGACGCCGGTCGTCGCACTCCTCCTCACCGCGATGCTCGGCGGATGCGCTCCCGCCCCGGCCGACGAGGTGGTCGCGATCGCGTTGCCGTCGGCCGAGGGGCGCTGGGGAGACGTCGCCGACACCCTGACCGATGGTCTCGCCGACGCCGGTTTCCGCGTCGACCTCCGCATCGCCGATGGCGACATCCCGTCCCAGGTGAGGCAGGTGCGCGAACTGCTCGACGCCGCGCCCGTCGCCCTGATCATCGCCCCGGTCGACACCGGCAGCCTCACCGCGGTCCTCGACGACTCCGACCCCGGCGTCGTCGTGGTCTCGTACGGGACCCTGATCCGCGACACCGCCGCGGTCGACCGGTACGTGGCCTCGGATGCCGGCGCCGCCGGCTACCTGCAGGGCGTCGCGCTGCTGCAGGGGCTCGGCCTCGTCGACGACGCGGGGGAGCCCGTCCCCGATGCTCCACGGGGCCCGTTCCGCATCGAGTTGTTCGCGGGCTCGACGGACGACCCCGCCACCCGGCCGCGACTGGCCGGATCGCTCGCCGCGCTGCAGCCGTACCTGGACTCCCGCGTGCTGCGCATCGGCTCGGGCGAGACCGCGCTCGATCAGGTCGCGACGCTGCGCGGCAACGGGGCGACGGCGGCATCCCGGCTGACCCGCATCATCCGCGAGGTCTATGACGGCTCCTGGCCGGATGCGGTGCTCGCCCCCAGCGACGAGATCGCGCGCGCGGTGGCCGGCTCGCTCTCGGACGCGGGAGCCGTCCCCGGCGACGGCTTCCCGGTGGTGACCGGGGGCGGGGCGGAACTCCGGTCGCTGGCGGCCCTCACCGACGGACGGCAATACGCCACGCTGCTCATCGATCCCCGCGACGTCGCCCGTGCGGCGGTGGCTGCGGTGACCCGGCTCGCCAAGCCCACCCCGGCCCCCGGCCAGTTCACGGTGCAAAACGGAGCCCGCGCCGTCCCCGCCGCCCTGATCCCGCCCGACGCGGTCCGGGCGGGCGACATCGACTCGGTCGTCGTCGGCAGCGGCTACTGGAGCGCGGCGCGCGTCGCGGAGGCGATCGCCGAGTTCGCGCTGCCGGCACCGGGGCCGGATCCCACGCCGAGCGCCGCGCCGGGCGGCTAGCGCCGGGCGGCGTAGGCGGCGCGGATCTCCGGCCGGACGTCGACCTCGGGAGAGGCTCCGAGCTCGACCGGCCACGCGGGCCGGGAACCCTCGAGCGCCCAGGCGGCCTGCACCGCGGCGCCCGCCGCGACGTACTCGCCCGGAACGGGGACGACGACCGGCACGTCGAACACCTGCGCCGCGACCGCCGCGACCGCGGGGTTCTGCGCCGCACCCCCGATGAGCAGGATGCGCCGGGCCTCGACCTTCTGGGCGCGGACCGCATCCAGCCCATCGGCGAGGGCGCAGAGCATGCCCTCGACCGCGGCTCGTGCGAGGTTCTCCCGGGTGGTCGAGGTCAGTGTCATGCCGAACAGGGTGGCCGTGGCGTCGGGCAGGTTCGGGGTGCGCTCGCCCTCGAAGTAGGGCTGCAGTACCAGACCGCCCGCTCCGGGCGCCGCGGCGGCCGCGAGGCGGCCCAGTTCGCCGTGATCGACGCCGAGGAGGCTGGCCGTGGCATCCAGGATGCGGGCCGCGTTGAGGGTGGCGACGAGCGGAAGGAAGGCGCCCGCGGCATCCGCGAAGCCGGCGACGGCGCCGGATGCGTCGGCGGCCGGCGTGCCGGTCACGGCGAAGACGGTGCCGCTGGTGCCGATCGAGACGATGACATCTCCGGTCGTCGCGCCGAGGCCCAGTGCCGCCCCCGCGTTGTCGCCGGCGCCGGCGCCGAGCACGATGCCGCCCGGGATGCCGGGCTGTTCGGCCGTCGTGCCGGGGCTCTCGCCCGGTCCGAGCACGCGCGGCAGCACGGCGTCGTGCCCGAGCGCGGCGATCAGAAGCTCGCGGTCGTAGTCGCCGGTGGCGGGGTTCCAGTACGACGTCCCGCTGGCGTCCGATCGGTCGGTGGTCAGCTCGCCGAGGTCGGGGCCGTTCGGCGCGCCGGGACCGAAGCCGCGCAGGCGCCAGGTGAGCCAGTCGTGCGGCAACGCCACCGCCGCGACCCGGGCCGCGTTCTCGGGCTCGGCGTCCCGCAGCCAGCGCAGCTTCGTGGCGGTGAAGCTCGCCACCGGGACGCTGCCGGTTCTGGCCGCCAGCTCCGCGGCGCCGAACTCCTCGACGAGCGCGGCCGCGGCGGGGGCCGAGCGGGTGTCGTTCCAGAGCAGTGCGGGACGGATCACCTCGCCGTCGGCGTCGAGCACGACCATGCCGTGCTGCTGGCCGGCGACGGCGATCGCGGACACGTCGGAAAGGCCTCCCGCATCCGCGATCGCCGTCTGCAGCGCGACCCACCAGGCATCTGGATGCACTTCAGTGCCATCGGGGTGCGCTGCTCGTCCGGAGCTCACCACGGCTCCGGTCGTCGTGTCGCGGATGACGACCTTGCAGCTCTGGGTCGAGGAATCGACTCCGGCCACTCGCGTCATCCGGGCGATCCTTCCACGTCCGCCAGGGCCTAGCGGGCGCCGAGCAGGTGCTCGGTCGCCAGCTGCTGCAGGCGGACGAACCCGAAACCGTGGCCGCCGAGGTAGGCGTCGGCGTCGAAGTCCTCGAACGCGCTGGTGTCGGCGAGCAGACCCGCGTAACCCTCTTCGGCGGTCACCGTCGGCACAGCGAGCTCGGGGACCTTGGCGGCGGCGAGCGCCTCCTGCACCTCGGGGTCGGCGCGGAAGGCTGCGGCGCGCTCCTTCAGCAGCAGGTAGGTGCGCATGTTGGCGGCCGCCGACTCCCAGACGCCGGTCTCGTCCTCGGTGCGGCTCGGCTTGTAGTCGAAGTGCCGGGGGCCGTCGTAGGCGGGCCCGCCGCCCGGGCCGCCGTTCTCGAGCAGGTCGACGAGGGCGAACGCGTTGTGCAGGTCGCCGTGGCCGAACACCAGGTCCTGGTCGTACTTGATGCCGCGCTGGCCGTTCAGGTCGATGTGGAACAACTTGCCGTGGTAGAGCGCCTGGGCGATCCCGGCCTGGAAGTTCAGTCCCGCCATCTGCTCGTGCCCGACCTCGGGGTTCAGGCCCACCATCTCGGGGCGCTCGAGGCTGTTGATGAACGCGAGCGCGTGACCGACCGTCGGCAGCAGGATGTCGCCGCGCGGCTCGTTCGGCTTGGGCTCGATCGCGAACCGGATGCCGTAGCCCTTGTCGGTGACGTACTGACCCAGCAGGTCGACGGCCTCCTTGTAGCGCGCGAGCGCCTGCCGGATGTCCTTCGCGGCGTCGTACTCGGCGCCCTCGCGCCCGCCCCACATGACGAAGGTCGTGGCACCGAGCTCTGCGGCCAGGTCGATGTTGCGCAGCACCTTGCGCAGGGCGTAGCGGCGCACCGAGCGGTCGTTGGAGGTGAAGCCGCCGTCTTTGAAGACGGGTGCGCTGAACAGGTTCGTGGTCACCATCGGCACCGCCAGACCGGTTTCCTTCAGCGCGCCCTTCAGGCGATCGATCTGCTTCTGGCGCTCGGCGTCGGTCGAGCCGAAGGCGAACAGGTCGTCGTCATGGAAGGTGAGCCCCATGGCTCCCAGTTCGGCGAGCTTCTCGACGACGTGGACGACGTCGAGCGGCGGCCGGGTGGGCCCGCCGAACGGGTCGACACCGTTGTAGCCGACGGTCCAGAGACCGAACGTGAACTTGTCTGACGTGGTGGGTGTGGTGCTCATGGCGATGCGGCTCCGGCGTCGGTGGCGAAAAAGGACAACGAATGTTGGTGAGTACAACATAATGCCCGGAGGGGTAATCTGGGGAACCGGATTTCTAGGAGGCCGAGATGGCGAGGTCGATCCGGCCGGAAGCGGGCGCGGCCCTGCGGGCGCCTCGGGTCAGCGGCGTCGCCACCGACCAGCTGCGCCGGCACAACCTCTCGGCGATCCTGACGCTGCTGCACCACGGCGGATCCCAGGCCCGCAGCGCGCTCACCGCCCAGACCGGACTCAACCGCTCGACCGTCGGGGCCCTCGTCGCCGAACTCAGCGAACGCGGTCTCGCCTACGAGACCGAACCCGATCCCACCAACCAGGTCGGCCGGCCGAGCCCCACCGTCAACCCCGATCAGCGCAACGTCGCCATCGCGATCAACCCCGAGGTGGATGCCGTGACCGTCGGCGTCGTCGCCCTCGGCGGGCGCGTGGTGCAGACCATCAGGCACGACACGGATCACGTCCTCACCGCGGGCGAGGCCGTCGAGATCTGCGCGCGGCTGCTCTCCGGTATCGAAGGCGAGTACACGCGCGAGGGCCGCATCGTCGGCATCGGCGTCGCGGTGCCGGGCCTCGTCCGAGCCGGGGACGGGCTCGTGCGGCTCGCGCCGCACCTGGAGTGGGTCGACGAACCCGTCGGCACCATGCTCGCCGAGGCCACCGGCTACGACGTGGCCGTCGGCAACGACGCGAGCCTCGCGGCGCTCGTCGAGCACATCTACGGCGCCGGCCGGGGTCTGCGCGACATGGTCTACTTCAACGGCAGCCCCTCGGGAATCGGTGGCGGGGTCATCGCCAACGGGGC
>Ga0182739_1003211_pt1 | contig 14493 bp, 13 predicted proteins | sample eDN5th30CBELigBY_FD_128873 | JGI IMG/M metagenome (GOLD analysis project Ga0182739, IMG submission 128873) | Enriched backyard soil microbial communities from Emeryville, California, USA - eDNA 5th pass 30_C BE-Lig BY (version 2) (version 2) | ecosystem: Environmental > Terrestrial > Soil >... | reverse complement strand
CCTTGCCGTGTCTGATGACGAATTGGCCCGCCGCCGCGCCGCGATGGACGCGCGCGCCGACGGCTGGGAGCCGGTGGGCCGCGAACGCGTGGTGTCGCAGGCGCTGCAGGCCTATGCCGCGCTGGCCACGTCGGCCGACCGCGGCGCGGTGCGCGATCTGTCGCAGCTTAAGCTGAAGGGCAAGCGCTGATCGTTTGATGGCGGGTTGATGTGAAAGGCGGCGCACTTCGTGCGCCGCTTTTTTATTTGGAAGGCATATTCCGCTTACAGGTTCCGGGCTGTAATGTAAAAATACAGCATATAGATTGTATTTATGAAATACAGCCTACGTTACGTATTTCGGTTTTACAACCTAGAATCTGTAAACCCCCACCATCAAGGGTTGGCATGTCCGACTTCACCGTCCGCACGGCGGACCAGCTTCCCGCCTTGCTCCGAGCCTTCCGCAAACAGGCTGGCCTGACCCAGGCTGCGGCTGCCCTGCGTCTGGGCGTCACGCAGCAAACGCTTTCGGCGTTTGAGCGCAATGCCAGCAAGCTTGGCGCTGACAGGTTGCTGGAGATTCTCGGCATCCTGGGCGTGGAAGTCGTGTTGCGCCAACGAGCAAAGTCCCCCGCGTCCAAAACACCGGCCACACCGGATTGGTAGCCATGGGCCGACGTTCGCACCACCGCGCTCTGGATCTCTGGATGAACGGGGACTTCGTGGGCGTCTGGAGCGTCCAGCCCCAGATTGGCGAGAGCCTCCAATACGACGCGGCATGGGTCGCCTCCGACCGGGGGCGGCCGCTCTCGCTGTCGCTCCCCTTCATGCCGGGCAACCCGCCGCATCGGGGGCAAGCCGTGCGCAGCTATTTCGAGAACCTGCTGCCCGACAGCCAGAGCATTCGCGAACGTGTCGCACGACGGTTCCAGGTGGGTTCCACCGATGCGTTCTCGTTGTTGGCCGAAGTTGGCCGGGATTGTGTGGGCGCTGTTCAGGTCATGCCCGGCGGCGTCGCGCCTGGGCCCGTGACGCAGGTCGACGCCATTGCGCTCAGCGATGCGCAAGTGGCTCAGGCGCTGCGCGGTACCCTGACGTCCGGACCCTTGGCCGGCCGCAATGCGGACGACGATGACGGGTTCCGCATCTCGATCGCCGGGGCGCAGGAAAAGACGGCCATGCTGTGGCTCGATGGCCGCTGGTGCAGGCCCCACGGCGCCACGCCGACGACGCATATCTTCAAGATGCCGCTCGGCCTCGTCGGCAACTTGAAGTTCGACATGAGCCACTCGGTGGAGAACGAGTGGCTGTGTTCCGAGATCCTCCATGCTTATGGGCTGCCGGTGGCCCGCACCCAGCCGTTGATGTTCGAGGACATGAAGGTGCTGGCGGTTGAGCGGTTCGACCGGACGTGGTGGCGTGACGATGATGGCAAGCGCTGGCTGATCCGGTTGCCGCAGGAAGACATGTGCCAGGCCACGGGAACGCCGCCGCATCTGAAGTACGAATCCGACGGCGGGCCCGGCGTGCGCAGCATCATGAAACTGCTGGGCACCTCGCGCCAGCCCGATCGCGACCGGCGCATGTTTTTCCAGTCGCAGGTCCTGTTCTGGATGCTGCGCGCCACGGATGGCCACGCAAAAAACTTCAGCATTTTCCTGCGTCCCGGCGGCGCGTACGAGCTCACGCCGCTGTATGACGTACTGTCCGCCTATCCCGTCATCGGTACCGGCGCCAACCAGCTGTCGCCGTTCAAGGCACGCATGGCCATGGCCGTGCGAACCAAGAACGCCCACTGGGTCATGCGCGATATTCTCAGGCGGCACTGGCTGGCCGTGGGGGCCGAACACGGCGTCGTGACGCCCGACGGCCGCGGGGCGGAGGCGGTGGTCGACGATCTGGTGTCGCGCACGCCCGACGTCGTGCGCCGTGTCCGCGCGATATTGCCCCCGGAATTTCCCCAGCACGTGGCCGACAGTATCCTGGGCGGCTTGCAGACGGCGGCCGACAGCCTGGCGAATTAGCCGCAAGGAGCCCGAAACCATGTCCCTGAACTCCGAAGCCCTGCGTCTTTTCCTCGGCGTGGTCGACGCCGGTTCCCTCAGCGCCGCCGCCGAGATGCTGGGCCAGACCGCATCCGGCGTCAGCCGTGGCCTGCATCGGCTGGAGGAAGACCTGGGCGTCACGCTGCTGAACCGCACCACGCGCCGCATGGAGCTGACCGAAGAAGGCCGGCATTTCCTGCCGAAGGCGCGCCAGATCGTGGCGGCGCTTGAAGAGGCCGAGGAGTGCATGCGCATGGTGCATCAGCGCCCGGCCGGGAGGCTGCGCGTGGATGCGTCGGTGCCGGTGATGCTGCACTGCGTGGTGCCGCACGTTGCCGAGTTCCGGCAAGCCTATCCCGAGATCTCGCTGGAACTGACCAGCAACGATCGCATCGTGGATCTGATGGAGCATCGCACCGATGTCGCGCTGCGCATGGGGCCATTGACGGATTCCACGCTGCATGCGCGTGTGTTTCGCCCATCTCCGCGCTGGCTGATGGCCAGTCCGGACTACCTGGCCCGGCGCGGCGTGCCCAGGACGGTGGAGGATCTGGCGAATCATGAGCTGCTGGGCTTCACCCAGCCGGAAAGCCTGAATGCGTGGCCGCTGCGCCATGCCGGCGGCACCAGCTACCAGGCGACGCCGACGCTCGCCACGTCCAGCGGCGAGACGCAGCGGCAACTGGCCCTGCGCGGCGTGGGCATCGCCTGCCTGTCGGATTTCGTGGTGCGGGAGGACATCCAGGCTGGCCGCCTGGTGAAGGTGATGGAAAGCGAATACACCGATCAGCTGCAGCCCATGCACGCCGTCTATCACCGCAACACGCAGCTTTCACGGCGCATTGCGTGTTTCCTGGATTTCTACGTGGAAAGGATTTGAGGCTGGCGCGAGGCGCGCCGTCCCGCCACTTCTTGGGCGCATCACTCGTCGCGCGTGCAGCCTGCAAGATCCACGGGGAGTTCGCGGTGGTTGGGCAGGTAGCGCGTCGTCCAGTGATGGTGGGTCACGACGAACGGCCCGAGGTACGTCACGTTCCAGACCGGGCACGTCCAGGATTGATGGGACGCGTGCTGCCAAGGGGTGTCTTCGGCTACCGGCCTTCCGTCGGTGTCGACCGGAACCCTGCGCGTCTCCTGGGCGATGTAGTGTCCCCACACGAGCGCGCCCGCATGGTCCAGGTGCTGGCGGCGCGTGGCCCAACGCTTGATGGGCAGGTACTCGACGCTTTCGAGCACCCAGTAGTCGTAGACCTGGTCAGCGTCCGGGGTGGCGAATCGCTGCTGGAAGTACAGGGGCCAGCACACCAGGGGCAACAGAAAGCCGACCCAGGCCGCTAGCCAGGGTCGGCGTCCCAGTCTGGAAAATGCCGCGTAACAGGCGGCGGGCGCGAAGAGCAGCATGCCTGCCCACATGCCGACGTGCGCCCCATGGAGGAAGTCCGCATACGGGTCGGCGGCCAGCGCCATTGCGCTGGCCGCCGTGATTGCCAGGCCCAGGTAGGCGGCCAGTCGGCCCGCCCATGCGTCCGGTCGGGAGCCGGGTCTTGCGGTGGCTTGATTCATTCAGGATCTCGGGGATCCTGAGAGAGGGACGTTCGCGTGCGCAGGATCGGAAACGCAGGAAAACCAGGTAATGGTGTCCCAGCGGTGGGTCCGATGGCATCGAAAAGTTTCGAATTCCGCCCTACGCGTGCAGCGCCCGCCCAAATGCCGACAGCACCGATTCGTGCAGCGTTTCCGACAGCGTCGGATGCGCGAACACAGTGTGCATCAGGTCCTCTTCGGTGGCCTCCAGCGACGCCGCGACCCCGTAGCCCGTGATGAGTTCGGACGCTTCGGGATGGATGATGTGCGCGCCCAGCAGTTCGCCCGATGTCGCGTCGAACACCGTCTTGACCAGCCCCTGGTCCTCGCCCATGGCGATGGCCTTGCCGTTGCCGGCGAAGGTGAACCTGCCCACGCGGATCTCGCTGCCCGTCTGCTGTGCGTGTTCGCGGGCGCGGGTTTCGGTCATGCCGATGCTGGCTACCTGCGGATAGGAATACGTGCAGGCCGGGATGCGCAGCGGGTCGATGGGATGCGCGGGCAGGCCGGCGATGGCGTCCACGCACAGCACGGCCTCGTGGCTGGCCTTGTGGGCAAGCCAGGGCGCGCCGGCCACGTCGCCGATCGCATAGACGCCCGCCTCGCCCGTGCGGCACAGGCCATCGGTGACGATGTGCGTTTTCTCGACCTTGACGCGGGTCTGCTCCAGCCCCAGGTTCTCGACGTTGCCGACAATGCCGGCGGCGACGATGACGCGGTCGAACTCCTGGTCCGACGGTTTGCCGTCATGCTGCAGCGTCACTTTGACGCCCGTGGCGGTGTGCGACGACGCCGTGACCGCGCAGCGGGTCAGCACGCGGATGCCCTGTTTTTCGAAGGCCTTGCGCGCGAGCTGCGAGATTTCCGCGTCTTCCTGCGGCAGGATGTCGGCCGTCATGTCGATCAGCGTGACGTCGGCGCCGACCGCGCGGTAGAAGCTGGCGAACTCCGCGCCGATGGCGCCCGCGCCCACCACCAGCAGCGACGCCGGGATCTCGGCGGGCACCAGCGCCTGGCGGTAGGCCCAGATGCGCTCGCCCACGGGCAGCGCCGGCAGCTCGCGGGCGCGCGCCCCGGTGGCCAGGATGATGTGGCGGGCCGACAGCGTGGCGCCGTTATCCAGCGCCAGTTTGCCGGACCCGGCAAGCCTGGCGCTGGTGGCGAACACGGTCACCCCGTTCTTCTTCATCAGGTGCGCCACGCCCTGGCCCAGGCGGCCGGCGACCTTGCGGGACCGGGCGACCATGGCGGCCAGATCGGGACGTGCCTCGCCCGCGCCCGCCACGCCATAGTGCGCGGCCTCGCGGCAGGCGCGCAACACCGTGGCGCTGTGCAGCAGCGCCTTGGTGGGAATGCAGCCCCAGTTCAGGCAGATGCCGCCCAGTTCGGCGCGTTCCACCAGCGCCACCGACATGCCAAGCTGCGCGGCGCGGATGGCGGCGACGTAGCCGCCGGGGCCGCCGCCCACCACGGCCAGATCAAAATTCGTCTTCGTCATGGCCTGGCTCACAACAGGATGCGCACGGGGCTTTCGATCAGCGCGCGGAAGGCGGCCAGCCAGCGCGCGCCGACGGCGCCGTCCACCACGCGGTGGTCGGCCGATAGCGTCACGGTCATCACGGTGGCGGCGGCGAGCTGCCCGTCCTCGTCCACCACCGGCCGGCGCTCAGCCGCGCCGACGGCCAGGATCGCGGCCTGCGGCGGGTTGATGATGGCGGCGAACTGGCTGATGCCGTACATGCCCAGGTTGCTGACCGTCAGCGAGCCGCCGGTGAATTCCTCGGGCTTGAGGCGATTGACCTTGGCGCGTCCGGCCAGCTCGGCGATTTCGCCCGAGATGGCGGATAGCGGCTTGACGTCCGCGTCGCGCACGATGGGCGTGACCAGGCCGCCGTCGGTCGCCACTGCCACCGAGATGTCGGCGCCAGCGTGGAACTCGATGTCGTCGTCGTGCCAGGAGGCGTTCACTTCCGGCACCTCGCGCAGGGCCAGCGCGGCGGCGCGCACGATGAAGTCGTTGACCGACAGCTTGATGGCGCCGCCGTGATTGGCTTGCGCGCGCAGGGCCAGCAGCGCGTCCATGCGGCAGTCGACCGTCAGGTAGAAGTGCGGCACGTGCTGCTTGCTTTCGGTGAGACGGCGGGCGATGGCGCGGCGCATGCCGGTATGGGGCACGCGGCGCGCGGCGGGGCGGGCGGCGGTCGACGAGGCCGGCAGGGCCGCGGCGGGTGCGCGGTCGCGCGCGGCTTCCACGTCGCGGCGCACGATGCGGCCGTGCGGGCCGGTGCCGGTGACGCTCAGCAGGTCTACGTGCCATTGGGCGGCAAGGCGGCGGGCCAGGGGGCTGGCAAAGAGGCGGCCGCCGGGGATCGGCGCGCTGGCGGCCTTGGCCGGCGATGCCGCAGACGATGGGGCTCCCGCCGGTTGCTGCGCCACGGCCGGCGCGGGGGCAGCCGGCGCTGCGGAAGCCGGTGCTGCGGAAGCCGGTGCCCCGGCAGCCGAAGCCGCGACAGCCGCGCCGCCTTGCTCGGCCAGCGCGCGGTCAATGGCCGCCGCGTCCTCGCCGTCCGCGACCAGCACGCCGATCACGGTATTGATGGGCACCGTCGCCGGTCCGGCCTGGACCACGATGCGGCCCAGCACGCCCGCCTGCTCGGCGTTGATCTCGACGATGGCTTTTTCGGTTTCGATTTCCGCCAGCGCATCGCCCACGGCGACGCGGTCGCCTTCCTGCTTGAGCCACTGGTGCAGGACGCCGCCCGAGGCGTCGGCGGCAACGGAGGGGAGCTTGATGAGATATGCCACGATGTTCTTCCTATTCAGCGGCGCCGGCCAGGTCGGGCCGGTAGGCGGCGGGGTCGTCGTATTCGACCAGTTCGAGCACATTGCCTTCAGGGTCGCGGAAGAAGGCGAGCCAGGTTCCCGGCCGCACTTCCATCGGCGCGGGGGCGCTGTCGAAGACGACGCCCTTCGCTTGCAGGGCGCGCACCACGCCGGGCAGGTCGCGCACGATGAAGGTCAGGTAGGCGGCGCCCTGGCGGTCCAGGATGGCCGCGCCGCGCACGGCGGGCTCCGGAGCGACGGCCGGTTGCAGCAGCTTGATGCGCTCGCCGTACGGCGTCTGCAGGCGCGCCACGTCGTAGCCATGCTGCGTGAGGCCCGTGGCGCGGGCCTTGTCGGCCGGCACGGTCTCGCGGTTCACGAGCGCGAGGCCCATGACGCCGGTGTAGAACGCAAGCTGCGCGTCCAGGTCCGCGCAGCAGATGCCGACCTCCATCGGCACGGTCATCGAGAGGGCGCTCATGCCTGTTCTCCCAGGTCCGCCAGCACGTCGGCCAGGCCCGCGACCACTTCATCGGTGTCGGCGAATGCCGCGCGTTCCAGCACCTTGGAAATGCTGGGCGAGGCTTCGCCGCCCGTGACGCGCTTGATCGGCTGGTCCAGCCAGTCGAAGTAGCGGCGCTGGATCTCGTCGGCCAGCATGGCGCCGTAGGACGTGCCGCGCGCGCCTTGCTCCACGATCAGCACGTTGTTGGTCTTCTGGATGCTGGCGCCGATGGTGTCCCAGTCCAGGCTGGCGCGGTCCAACGTGCGCAGGTCGATGACCTCCGCGTCCACGCCGGCCTGCTCCGCGGCCGCGAGCGCGCGGCTGACCATGGACAGGTAGGTCAGGATGGTGACCTTGCCGCCTTCGCGGCGCACGCGGGCCTTTCCGAACGGAATGGCGTAGTCCAGGTCGCCGTCGGGCACCTCGCCCGACGAGGCGTACAGGTCCACGTGCTCGATGACCAGCACCGGGTCCTTGGAGGCCAGCGCCGTGTTCATCAGGCCGACATACTCGTAAGGCGTGGAGGGCGCGACGATGCGCCAGCCGGGCGCGGTGGCGAAGATGCCGGCCGGGTCCATCGAATGCTGCGAGCCGTAGCCCGTGCCCATCGCGACCTTGGTGCGCAGCACGAAGGGCACGTCGATGTCGCCGCCGAACATGTGGCGCGCCTTGCCGATCTGGTTAAAGATCTGGTCCGCCGCGACCCACATGAAGTCCGGGTACATGAATTCCACGACGGGCCGGTAGCGGCCGTCCATCGCCAGCCCGCCGCCCAGCCCGGCGAAGGCGTTCTCGGAGATCGGCGTGCCCAGCACGCGGTCGGGATACTTGTCTTTCAGGCCGCGCGTGGCGCCGTTGGTGCCGCCCTTCAGGCGGTGCACGTCCTCGCCCAGCACGACGACTCCCGGGTCCGTTTCCATGCGGCGGTCGAGCACGTCGGCGACCGCATCGACGAATTTGCGTTCGACCATTGCGCCGGTGTGGTCCGCGGCTTCCTGGTAGCGCAGGCCGTCCAGTTCCGCGCCGTCGCTGCGCAGGCCCACGTCGCGAAAGTCCGGGCTGGGCCACAGGTCGGCGCGCACGCGGCGCTTGCCGCCGTCCGCCGCTTCCGTCAGGCGGCCGGACACGTCTTTCATCACGTCCTTGCAACGCTGGCGCAGCGCGTCCACGTCGGCCTGCGTCACCAGTTTGCGGGCGATCATTTCCGAGGCGATGCGGTCCAGCGGGTCGCGCAGGCGCCACGCTGCCTCCTCGTCCTTGGTGCGATAGCCGAAGGCGCTGCCGGGGAAGGGGCCGTTCTGGTGAAAGAACCGGTAGACGTCCACCTCGACGATGGTCGGGCCCTTGCCGGCGCGCATGTGCGCCACGGCTTCGGACATGGCCAGGTGCACGGCCAGCGGGTCCATGCCGTCGACCTTCCAGGACGGGATATTGAAGGCCAGGCCGCGCGCCGACAGGCGCGGTTCGGCGGTGGATTCCTCCACGGTGGTCGACACGGCGTAGCGGTTGTTCTCGATGAAAAAGCACAGCGGCGTCTTCCACGCGGCGGTGAGGTTCATGGTTTCGAGCACGGAGCCGATGTTCACCGCGCCGTCGCCAAAGTAGGTCACGGCCACGCGGTCGGTGCCGGCGTGCTTGTGCGCCCAGCCCGCGCCGGCCGCCAGCGGCACGCCGCCGCCGACGATGGCGTTGGTGCCCAGCGCGCCCGCTTCCAGCCAGCGCAGGTGCATGCTGCCGCCGCGGCCGCGGCAGTAGCCGTCCGCCAGGCCCATGATCTCGGCCAGGGTCTTGTGCAGGACCTCGTCGATGGCGGGCGTGAGCGGGTTGCGCGGGTCCAGGCCCTGCGGCGCTACGTGTTGCAGCGCCTTGGCCAAAAACTGATGATGGCCGCGGTGCGAGCCGTTGATCTGGTCGCCTGCGCCCAGGGCCAGCACCGAACCGACGGCGCCGCCTTCCTGGCCCACCGACGAGTGCGCGGGTCCGTGCACCAGGCCTTCGGCGGCCAGTTCCAGCACGGCTTCTTCAAAAGCGCGGATCCAGTGCAACTGCGTCAGCATCGTGCCGAGCAGCGCGGGGTCCGCCTGCTGCCAGTCCGAGGCCTCGGCCGTCAGTTGCCGCCAGGGCGCCTGGGGCTCGAGCGGTTGGTAGGTAGCCATGAGTGAATCTCCAGAGTGTTTTTGTGCGTCGGTGCGGTTAGCGTCAGAGGTAGCTGTAGCGGCTCCAGCCGCCGTCGGCCACCAGGGTGTGTCCGGTGATGTAGGCGGCCTGGCGCGAGGCCAGGAAAACCGCCAGGTCGGCCATTTCGGCCGGCTGCGCCAGACGGCGCAGGGGCGTGCGTTGCTTCAGGCGTTCGGGGTCCAGCCGGCCGCGCGCGGCCAGGTCGCGCACCAGGTCGGTTTCGACGTACCCGGGCGCCAGCGCGTTGACGCGCACGCCCATCGGGCCCCATTCCACGGCCAGTGTTTCGGTCAGGAGCACCACCGCGCCCTTGGTGGCGCAGTAGGCGGCGCGGTCGGGGGCCGCCACCACGCCGTACATGGAGGCCAGGTTGACGATGCAGCCCGCGCCCGCGGGCACCATGCGCCGGCCCGCGGCCTGCGCGCACAGGAAGACGCCGGTCAGGTTGATGTCCACGGCGCGGCGCCATTCGTCCACGGTGACGTCCAGCGTGGGCTTGTTGGCCGAGATGCCGGCGTTGTTGACCAGCACGTCGATGCCGCCCCAGGCTGCTTCGACCTGGGCGAAGGCGCGCTCGACGGCGTCCGCGTCGGTGACGGACGCCTGCACGGCCATGGCCTGCGCGCCGGTGCCCGCGCCAGTGCCCGCGCTGCCCGCTGCAAGAAGACGCGCGACAGCCGCGTCCAGCGCGTCCGCGTCCGTGTCCAGCAGCGCGACGCGCGCGCCCTGGCGGGCAAACGCCTGCGCGGTGCTGTAGCCGATGCCTTTCGCGCCGCCGGTGATGACGACCGCCCGGCCGCGCAGCTCGGCATGGATGACTTCAGTGGTGTTGTCCACGATGTGTGCCTGTAGGGGATGAATACGGGGATGAGTACGTGACGCGGCTCACACCGCCAGCCATTCCTGGACGACGTCCTGGCGCTCATGCAGTTGCGCGGGTGGTCCTTCGAACACGATGCGGCCGTGGCCCATCACGCTGACGCGCGTGGACACCTTTAGCGCGATGGTGAGCTTCTGCTCCACCAGCACCACCGACACGCCCTGCTTGTGGATATCCCGGATGACATCGGCGATCACCTCGACGATCTTGGGCGCCAGCCCTTCGGTGGGTTCGTCGATCAGGATGACCTTGGGGTTGCCCAGCAGCGACCGGCACATGGTCAGCATCTGCTGCTCGCCGCCCGACAGGTTGCCGGCGCGGGTGTCGCGGCGTTCCTTCAGGCGCGGGAAGTAGTCGAACATCTGCGCCACCGTCCAGTACGGGGCGTCGTCGCGCCGGGGCTGTTCGCCCATGCGCAGGTTCTCGTCCACCGTCAGGTTGGCGAAGACCTCGCGTTCCTCGGGCACGAAGGCCAGTCCGGCGCGCGCGATCTCGAAGGGGCGCTTGTTGGTGATGTCGCGGCCTTCGATGGCGATGCGGCCGCCGGTCACGTCCACCAGCCCCATGACGCTCTTCATGGTGGTGGAGCGGCCCGCGCCGTTGCGGCCCAGCAGGCTGACGACTTCGCCGCGTCCGATCGACAGGTCGATGCCGTGCAGGATGTGGCTCTTGCCGTAATGGGCATGCACGCCCTGCAGCGACAAGAGGGGGGATTGCGTCGTCATACCGTTTCCTCTCCCAGGTAGGCTTCGCGCACGCGGGCGTCGCCGCGAATGGCGGCGGGCGTGCCGGTCGCCAGGATTTCGCCGTAGACCAGCACGCTGATGCGGTCCGCCAGCGAGAACACCACTTGCATGTCGTGCTCGACGATCAGCAGCGTGCAGTCGCGCGTCACGTCCTTGATCAGTTCGACCGTGTAGTCGACCTCGTGCTGCGACATGCCGGCCATGGGCTCGTCCAGCAGGATGACCTTGGGACGCGAGGCCAGCGTCATGCCGATTTCCAGGGACCGCTGCTCGGAGTAGTTCAGGTCGCCGGCGGCAGTGTGTTGCCTGGCCGTCAGCCGCACCTTTTCCAGCAGGCGGTCCACGTCCTCGTTCACGGCGCGGTTGCGCGCGATGGGCCGCCAGAAGTTGTAGACCAGGCCATGCATGCGCTGCACCGCCAGCCGCAGGTTCTCGCGCACGGACAGGCGCGGGAACACGTTGGTGATCTGGAACGAGCGCGCCAGCCCCAGCCGGTTGATGGCTTCGGGGGCCAGGCCGCCGATGGAACGAGAGCGCAGATTGATGTCGCCCGACGTCGGCGCGAACGAGCCGGACATCAGGTGGAACAGCGTGGACTTGCCCGCGCCGTTGGGACCGATGACGGCGTGGCGCTCGCCGGCTTCGATGGCCAGGTTCACGCCGCGGATGATCTGCGCGTCGCCAAAGGACTTGCGCACGTCGGTCAGGGTCAGGATCTCGTGGCTCATTGGGCGGGCTCCAGCAGGGGGGCGGCTTCGCCGGCGTCGCGCCACAGGGCCAGCGCCCAGCGGCAGGCCGCAAGGCCGGCGGCGAACAGGGCCAGCGGCACCAGCCAGGTCGATACGGCAAGCGGCGCCCAGTCGTGGCCGAACAGCGGGATGGCGGGCCACCCGGCCTCGGGGTTCATGGCGAGCAGGGCGCGGTAATCGCGCGCGAACATGCGTTGCAGCAGCTCCACGGTGAAGACCGTGGCGCCGGTCAGCAGCAGGCCGCCGGCCACCGACACCGCGGCGCGCGGCAGCCAGTTGGCCAGCCCGCGCTCGCGCAGCGACTTGGCGGCGCGCTGCACCAGCCCGACCAGGCCGTCCGGCACGAACAGCATCACCAGCACGAACAGGATGCCCTGGTACAGCAGCCAGGACCGCGTGATGTCGGCCAGCGTCTGCGACAGGAAGGTGAGGATCGAGGCGCCCAGCACGGGTCCGAGGAACGCGTTGACGCCGCCGATGTAGGCGAACAGCACCGCATCCGTGGACAGCTTGACCTCGAACAGCACGTAGTTGCCCGCTTCGATGTTCAGCGCCTGCAGGCCGCCCGCGATCCCGGCGAACATGGCCGACAGCGCGAACACCATGGTCTTGAGCGCATGCGGCCGGTAGCCCAGGTAGCGCAGGCGGCTGGCATTTTCGCGCAGCCCCAGCGTCAGCCGGCCCAGCGGCGTGCGCGTCAGCCCATACAGCGCCGCCAGCGACACCAGCACCCAGGCCAGCACCAGGTAATACACCTCGATGTCGGACCCGAACGTGAAGCCCCAGGCCGGCATGCGCATGGCGGACACGCCGGCTTCGCCGCCGAACACGCTTTTCAGGTGCGGCGCAAGCGCGTGCAGCAGCTCGGCCAGCGCCAGCGTGATCATCGAAAAGTACACGCCCGACCGCATGGTGGCGAACCAGCCCGCGATCACGCCGAACAGCAGCCCGGCCACGCCGCCGACGAGCGGCATCAATGGCGTGGGCAGCAGCCCGGCCCCGCCCAGCGCATTCATCGCATGGATGGTGGCGAAGGTGCCCACGCCAAAATACGCGGCATGGCCGAAGGACAGCATGCCGCCCTGGCCGGCCAGCAGGTTGAAGGCGCAGGCGAACAGCGCGGCGATCAGCATCTGCACGGCCGCCACAAGCTGGCCGGCAGGAAGCAGCCACGGCAGCGCACACAGCGCGGCCACGCACAGAATCAACAGCAGCGCGCCCGTGGCGCGGCGCGTGGAAGTCGCGGTATGGCTCATGCCTGCTCTCCCTTCAGGCCCGACGGCTTGACCAGCAGCACCACCAGCATCAAGAGGAACGGCAGCGTCGCGGCCAGGCTGGATACCTTCACGGTCATCAGGCCGCCCACGCTTTCGGCCCATTCCCCGGCGCCGAACAGGCCGAACAGGGTGGCCAGGCTGGCGTCGATGCCGACCGAGAACGAGCTGATCAGGCCGATCAGGAGCGACGCGATCATCGCGCCTTCCAGCGAGCCCAGGCCGCCCACCACGACCACCACGAACACCAGCACGCCCAGCTCCAGCGCCATGTTCGGGTTGGTGGTGTAGAACGCGCCCGCCACCGCGCCGGCCAATCCGGCCATCGCGGCGCCCACGCCGAACACGCTCATGAAGACGAGCGGCACGTTATGGCCCAGCGCCTCGGCCATGCGCGGCCGGTAGATGGCCGATCGCACCACGATGCCCACGCGGGTGCGCGACAGCAGCAGGTAGATGACCGCGAACATTGCCAGCGACACGCCGCCCATCAAGAGGCGATAGAACGGATAGTCCGCATCGAACACGCGGAACGCCGCGAAGTTCAGGAACTGCGGCACCCGGTAGTCGACGGGAAAGTCGCCGTAGAACAGCTTGATGAGTTCGGCGACGATGAACGCCAGGCCGAAGGTCACCAGCAGTTCCTGCGCGTGGCCGAACTTGTGCACGCGGCGCAGGAAGAAGCGTTCGACGCCCATGCCCAGCACCCCGGCGATGACCGTGGCCAGCACCAGCGCCGTCCAGAAGCCCGTGACGGGCGTGAGGGTGTAGGCGGCATACGCGCCGATCATGTAGAACGAGGCGTGCGCGAAGTTCAGCACACCCATCATCCCGAAAATCAGTGTCAGGCCTGCCGACACCATGAATAGCAGCAGGCCGTAGATCACGCCGTTCAACAGCGAGACGGTAAAGTATTCCATGTCCGCTCCAGGATTCTTGCGCGGGACGCCGGGCGTCCCGCGATCTATTGCGCACGTTGTTTTTGCCCGGCCCGCGCCGGGAGTGCGCTTGTCATGTGCCGGCGGCGGTCCGCGCGCGGGTCAGCGCACGGATCGCCGCGCGGGCATCACTTCGGGCGTTGCATCTTGCAGGTGGCCTGCACCGGCGAGGACACGTCCGCCGCGGCCAGCACCTTGACGGGCGCAAAGCCCATGTCGGTGCCGTCGGCCTTGTACTTGGCATCCTTGCTGACCTTGGACACCACCATCGGCAACTGCACCTGGTGGTCTTCGGCGCGCATGGTGTAGTCGCCCAGCGCCGACTTGTAGGTGACCTTCTCCAGCGCGGCGGCCAGTGCCGGCACCGGCAGCTTGCCGTCCTGCGGCTTGACCTGCTTCAGGGCTTCGCCCAGGAAGCGCACGCCGATCACGGTCTGCGGTTCGGTGTAGCTGGGGTAGTGGCCGGTCTTGGACTTGTAGTCCTCGGCGAACGCCGCGCCTTCCTCGCCGGCCGCCTCGATGTTGTACGGGTGCGCGATGTAGTGGCCCAGCGCGACCTCGCCGGCGTTGGCCAGGTTGCCCACCTGGTCCAGGAATACCGTGGCAAAGCGCACCTTCAGGCCGCCCGCCTGCGTGGCCTTCATGAGCAGCAGCAGGTCGTTGGACCAGTTGCCGGTGATCACCGTGTCGGGCGTGGCCGAGCGGATGCGCGCGACGTAGGGCGCGAAGTCCTGGATCTTGTTGACCTCGTGCAGCGTCTTGCCCACGACCTCGTAGCCGTACTGCTTG
>Ga0182739_1003210_pt1 | contig 14499 bp, 4 predicted proteins | sample eDN5th30CBELigBY_FD_128873 | JGI IMG/M metagenome (GOLD analysis project Ga0182739, IMG submission 128873) | Enriched backyard soil microbial communities from Emeryville, California, USA - eDNA 5th pass 30_C BE-Lig BY (version 2) (version 2) | ecosystem: Environmental > Terrestrial > Soil >... | reverse complement strand
TGGGGACGCGGGATCACCTGATCCTCACTTCAACATGGACTCCAGCGATTCAACGCCCCGGTCTTGAAGGTCCCCCCGGTCGGCAGGTTGATGAATTCGGGCATGACGCTGCTGCGGTGGGACCGGTTCGTCCCGGGTATCTGTGCCTGCAACAGATGGGGATGCTGGTGGCGCTGGAGACTTCCACCGGTAAAGAGCTGTGGCGCCGTTATGATCTTCCGCAGGAAGCCTTTGTTTGTGGTGATGAGTCACAAATTGCCGTGATTGCTCCCCACCTGCAACGGGTCACCCGTTATCGAGTCCTGGACGGAAAGGAAATTGGACATCAGCCCTGGTCCGACCCCATGAGCAGCCTGGTGCATCAGTCTGGCCTCAAGCTACTCCTGATTCAAGGTGATCGTTTTGGCTGGGGGGTTGTCCCGGGTCTTTCAGACACCGTTCCGGAAACTTCTCCTGCACGTAAAGAGGAAGCGACTCCCGAAGCATCTCCCCCCGTCAAGTTGAAGCTGGTGGATGCCGGCACCAATGCCGTCTTGTGGAAACGGAACTGGCCTGCGGAATCACTCCCTTTCAAAATCGATTCACGGCTCTTCGGCATGCTGCAGCCCGGCGGGCAGGTCGAATTCCTGGAGATCGAGACCGGTAAGACGCTGAAGTCTCTCAAGCTCGACTTGCCTCAACAGCCTGCACGCATTGCCTGCAGTGTTTCAGAAGAGGATTTTCTGATCGTCTTTTCGACTTTCAACAAGACGACCGGGAGCCCGGGTGAGATTCCCACCCAATTTGGCTTTCGCCATCCACTGGTCAGTGGATTGACTTGTTGCTTTCGGCGCAATACCGGGGAACTGATCTGGCATCGGGATTTGCCGGAATGCGTGTTCCGGCTGGATCAGCCTGTCGATCTCCCCATCTTTATCACCATGGCCAGTCCGGCACCACCGCAACTGGAACCAGAACAGACATCAGAAGTGCCACCAGCCGAGCAGAAAACCCCTGGACCTCCAGAAGAAGGCCCCGAAGAGACACCCCCGGAAGGAGCCCCGAAAGAGATGGAACTCGAGATCGAGCCCGGTGCAGAGTTGACTCCGCCGGGAATTTCTCTGCGTTGCTATGATCGGCGCACGGGAGAGTTGTTACATGAACTGCCTGGCGAAAAGAATTTATATTCGGTGATGGGGAACCGTGAAAAACAATTGATTACGTTGGACACTGTTAAAACACGGTTAGAAATTGACTTTTCAGAATCTGTCACTGAACCTGCAAAATAATTACGGAAGCAGACGTTTTTCATGGATGACGGTTTTCGATTCGACCTGTTTGACGTGTGTTGGCGCCGGGTTGTCAGGGCTGGCACTTCGGGCTCCCGACTGAGGCGGCGTTTCGATTCACAATACCCAATCCGAAAGGATGTGTTGTTGCACGTCCTGTTACTGCGGCTGTTGTGTTTGGGGCTGTTGTGTTTGGGGATGCCAGGCACGGGCTGGGCACAAGCGCCCCCTTTCCCCTTAACCGTTCCACCCGGTGCGCCGGTACTGATTCCACCATCCCGGCCCGCTTCACCCCCATCTAATTCATCACCGTCTAATTCATCACCGTCCGGGACGCCATCATCCGGAACACCATCCGCCACACCTGAAGTTCCACCCGCAACAGCGACAACACCAGCAACGGGCCAGGCGGCCCAGTCTGCTCAAGCTGATCTGAACGAACTCGGCAAACGGCTGGACGATCTCAAAGTCCGTGTGGATGCCTCTACGGAATTGACAGACGAGCAGAAAAAGACGGCCAATGATTTCATCGAGCAGGGAAGAGCCGACCTGGCAGCAGCGTCCGAATTCTCCGCAGGATTTGCCGGTTGGCAGAAGCGCACGGACGAGATTGAAACAGAGCGCCAAAAATCGCAGGCCAGCCTGGAAGCGGCCCTACGTGAAAAACCGCAGTTCATCACCGATCTGGATTCACTACCAAAACTGGAACAGGCCCTGGCCAGCAAGCAGCAGGATCTCGTCAATGCCCAGAATGAACTGGCTCAGGCGGAGAAACGGCAGGCAGATCGTCCAGGTCGTCAGAAAGCAATTAAAGACCGTCTGGCTGCCATTCCCGGTGAGCTGGAGAACGCCAACAACGAATTGAACAAACTGGGCAACGGGACAGAGACGACGCTGCAGACAGAAGCCAAGCGGCTTCGGTTTCTGTTGTTGCGGAGTCGCCTGGAAAATGAAACTCCTGCTTTGCAGGCGGAATCGGCATTTCTGTCTGCCCGGGAAGCAGCCAATATCAATCAGCTATTGCGGCAGGAATGGACTGCCCGAGTGGCCCGGGCCAAAGAAGAAGTCAGCAGTCTTCAACGGGAAGTCTTACGCCAGAAAAGCAAGGACGCGGAAAGTCGCAGACGCATTGCCGAAGAAGACGCGGAGCTGACCACCGTTCCGGAAATCCGCAAAATCTACGAAACCAACATGGGTTATGTTGAGGAAGAGATCCAGTTCCGGGAAAAAGAAAAACGACTCAAAGAAGATCTCTCCGAGGCTGAAACGCTGACGGACTGGATCAACCAGAAACATAAAGACCTGGAAAGCCGCAAAGGCAAGATCGGCAACAGCAAATCTTTTGGGATTCGTTTGCGGACAGAACGCCGATTGCTTCCCAGTCTGCGGCAATACCGGGAGGAACTGGCGAATCGTGTTCAGGTCAGTCAGGATGCACAACTGAAGCTCATCGAGTTGACTTCGCAGGTTTCATTGCTCAGCCATATGGACAGCAGAGTCAACCTGACGATGGCGCAATTGCGGGACACCGGAGAATTGAGCGAGCTTTCCGACGAGAAGCGGCTGGAAATCTCCCAACTCAACAGAGAAGTTCGACGCGCCTATGAACAGCAACAAAAATATCTGACCGAACTCCAGCACGCCAATGAAGCCTATGTTTCCACCATTGATGCTCTGGATGCCCAGCAGACAGCCCTGATCACCGCCACCGAATCGTTCCAGAAATTCATTGACGAGAATATCCTCTGGGTTCCCACCAGCAATGTGCTGACGTTCAAGGAGATTTTTCAGGATTCACGCAGCCTGCAACAACTCTTCAGCGTGAAAGACTGGAAATTGCTGGCAGAGCAGTATCGTCGGGATGCGGTGACTCATCCCAGCATCTATGTGGCGGCCGTCCTGTTCTGGCTGGCGCTTTTCTTTTCCCAGCGCTGGCAACGTGACCAAATCCGTGCTCTGGGACAAAAAGCCAGCAGCCGATTGAATACCGCGATGCAACCGACCTGGCTGACGATCTTCTGGACCGTCGTCAAAGCACTGGTGCTTCCATTCCCCTTCTTTTTTCTCAGTTGGCGCGGGTTGAGCTTTTCCGGAAATATCGACACCCTGTCACGGTATGTCTTCACCTTGACCGTCTGGCTGTATTGGCTGGAAATTGTCCGGATTACCTGCCGGGATCGAGGGCTGGGAGTGGCACATTTCCAGTGGCCGGAACGGGTCAATCAGATTGTGATGGTGCAGCTGTCTTCGTTCATCGCGCTGGCCACGCCCATCATTTTTGTGGTCGCCATGATGCAGTCCAGGACCGCGGATGAAGAATCACTCCCGATCGAACGTGTCTGCAGCGTGGCCTTCTTCCTGCTGCTGGCATATAGTCTGTATCGACTGACCTCCCGCAAAACAGGCATTCTGCGGGAATGGATTGAACTGCATCCAGGAGGCTGGCTGGATCGCCTGGCTTCATTCTGGAATGTTCTGGCGGTCTCACTGCCATTATTTCTGGCGGGACTGACCATTGCCGGATACATCTATGCGAGCGAACAACTCTCTGTACGTCTGGCACAAACGCTGATGCTGGTGTTTGCTGCCATCTCGGCCAAGTCTACGTTTGTGCGCTGGTTGACCCTGCGCCAACGCCGTCTGGCGATCGAACATGCCCGTGAAGTTCGTGCCGCACTTGCAGAATCCAAGGGGCAGGACGATACCGTATCCACGGTCAAACTGGAGGCACAAGAGGCCCGGACCAACCTGGTGGAAGTGAGCATGCAATCCAAACGATTGCTCAACACTTCCGTTCTGCTCCTGTCTCTGGCCTGTCTGTGGTACATCTGGATTGATGTCCTCCCCGCACTCAGAAAGCTGGACGAATACTCGATTCCCTATCTGTCTCTCTCCTTCGCAAAAGTGCTGACAGCCAGCGTTCTGGCGATCTTATTCACAACGGCAGCCCGCAATATTCCCGGCCTGCAGGAGATGTTGCTGTTGGAACGACTGCCACTGGACAGATCCGTTCGTTATGCCATTGGCGCCCTCACTCGATATGTCATCGTATTCATCGGAATTATGACAATTGGCCATGCCCTGGGATATCGCTGGGAAGATATTCAATGGCTGATTGCCGCATTGACCTTCGGTCTTGGTTTTGGTCTGCAGGAAATTTTTGCCAACTTTGTTTCGGGACTGATCATCCTGTTCGAACAACCCGTTCGTGTGGGGGACGTGGTCACCATCGATTCCGTGACGGGAACCGTCAGTAAGATTCGTATGCGCTCCACCACTATCGTGGACTGGGACAATAAGGAATACATCGTCCCCAACAAGGGATTCATCACCGATCGGCTCTTGAACTGGACACTCAGCGACACGACCAATCGCATTACGTTGAACGTGGGAGCTTCCTATCAGGCAGACCCCACACGTGTTCGGGAAATTTTGTTGAAGATTGTCCGGACGCAACCATTGGTCATGTCGGAACCGGGCCCTGCTGTTGTGTTTGAAGGATTCAGCAATTCTGCTCTGAATTTCACAATTCGAGCCTATCTGCCCAATATGGATTCCCGTACGGAAACAATAACACAACTGTATTTTCGTATTCATCGTGAATTTGCAGCCGCCGGAATCGAAATTCCCTATCCGCAACAAGGCTTGCATCTGCGCAGCAGCATTCCAATCCCCTTTCAACAACCCAGCCAACCCGATCCAGTTAAGCCCGCCGACTCAGACGACTCAGAATCATCTTAGAGATTGTTTGTAAATCTTGTGGCGAACTTGTCTGGTGTTTCGTAATGGGATTTCTTGCCGGGGGCCTGATGATGGCGTTTCCACGTCGAGAATTGCAGGGTCTGGACACGATTGGCCCATTGTGTGAGCATCAGCATTGCCAGCAACTGGCGGATTTCCGGCACACTCACGCGGATCCGGGGAGAGGCGTTTTTTTGACAGGGCGGGATGGCATTGTTAAAAATTGAAAATGGGTGCCATGCTCATGTCGCGCCAGCAGCATGCCGCATCGCCAGGAACGCGGATTCATGTTCGCCCTGCTGGCGCAATACGAACATGGCACCCGGCACACGATCAGTTCGATAATGCGATCCGTGTGAAACAGTTGCATGTCGGTCAAAGCCTGCCTGTCAAACTCTTCACAGCCGATGCTCTGACGAACATGCTGCAAGACCTGTGCTCATCGCCGAAGGTGCATTCTGCTTGCCAGACCATCCGTTCCCGCCTGACCGCTCGTACCGGCCTGACCGCTCGTACCGGCCTGCAACAGGCAGTCCAGAAAATTGAGCTGAATCAAGCACTGGAACAACAGCCCCAGGGACAACAACCACGGGGGAGCAATGGCGATTCTCGGGGAGATCAAAACCAGCCTCGTGGGACCAAACGTCCACGAGTGTCTGTCAGGGCTTGAATTTGAGGTGCGTGATCGCGAAATATCCTCCGTTGTCGGAGTTTGCGTTAAGCACGACCCTAAATATTAGGGTAGGCCTTCGTCTACCCTAATATTTAGGGTAGGCGAAGCACGAGGCTGGTTGGCGATCAAATTGAAAGACATGTTCCGCATTGGCGAGAGCAAATTGCTCTCACCGCGCGGTCAATCCTCCGGGGACAGGTCCGACAGGGACGGAACATCTCCCAGCGGTTGCATTGCTGCACTGGGGTGTCCAATCAGGCCGTCCTCCCCTTCATTCAGCAGTTCGCGACGGGCTGCCAGAATCCTGGCATGCTCTTCACGAAGTTCCTGCTGGGCTTCCGGACGGATGCGGACTTCTGCATTCTGATGCGCCTTGAAGCCTGTTCCCGCAGGAATCAGGTGGCCCAGGATCACGTTTTCCTTGAGTCCCACGAGGCCATCGGTCTTGCCTGCCAGGGCGGCTTCTGTCAGGACCTTGGTGGTTTCCTGGAAACTGGCTGCCGAGATAAAGCTTTCGCTTTGCACAGCGGCCTTTGTAATTCCCAGAAGTTGCGTACTGGCACTTGCCGGTCGTGGCTTGGCATGCTTGATCAATTTTCCGCCGGAAGCCTCGATCTGCTCGTTCACTTCTTCGATGGTTTCGAGTGGAACGATATCGTCCGGCTGGAATTCGCTGTCCCCCGGATCGGTCACACGGACACTGTCCATCAGATTGCGATTCACGCGGCGGAATTCCCATTTATCCACCACGACGCCCGGCAACAGGTCCGTATCGCCGACATCGTCGATGCGGACTTTGCGAAGCATCTGGGAAACGACCAGTTCGATATGCTTGTCGTCGATTCCCACCCGCTGAGCACGATACACATTTTGAATTTCGTGCAGCAGGTACTGCGAAACGGCTTCTTCTCCACTCACGCGGAGAATGTCATGCGGCACCAGAGGTCCACGGACCAGGGCATCCCCGGCTTTTACCAGGTCACCGGAGTGAACCAGCACGTGTTTACCGTGTGGAATGACATGTTCCACGTCTGTTCCATCCGCACCGTGCACCAGGATGACACGTTTGCCCCGTTTCCGTTCAGCCAGATGCTCAACTTCTCCATCGATCTCCGCGATAATGGCGGGGTCTTTCGGCTTCCGGGCTTCGAAGAGTTCGGTCACTCGGGGAAGACCTCCGGTGATGTCCTGGGTCCCCGCAGCTTCGCGAGGTTGCTTGGCCAGAATGGAGCCGGCCGCCACCTGGTCTCCTTCTTTCACTTCCAGATTGGCCCGTTCCGGCACATAGTAGTAGTCCAGAATCTTGCCGGTGCTGTCTTCGATAATGATCTGCGGATGCAGATCGCCCTTGTGCTCGATCACAGTCCGGCGAATGTGTCCTCCGGCATCCTTCTCGGATTTCACCGAACGACCTTCGATCAGGTCTTCGAACCGGATGCGTCCCCCGATTTCCGCGAGGATCGGAACCGCATGCGGATCCCACTGGCAGAGAACCTGGCCGGCAGAGATTGCTTCGTCTTCCTTGACCATCAACACGGCCCCGGCCGGGACGATGTATTTTTCCAGCTCGCGGTCTTTCGGGTCGATGATGATGATCTCTCCCTGCCGGGCGAGCACCACGGTCTGACCTTCCGCGTTCACAACGCTGCGAATGCGGGCATACTTGGCACGTCCCGCTTTGCGGGCTCGCATGTCCGATTTTTCCACGTCCGACTGGGCTGCCCCACCGATATGGAACGTACGCATCGTGAGCTGTGTTCCGGGCTCTCCAATACTCTGGGCAGCGATAATTCCCGCTGCCAGACCTTCTTCCACCAGCAGACCGGTTGACAAGTCCATCCCGTAGCACCGCTTGCAGATTCCCAGTTCCGCCTCGCAACTCATTGGGCTGCGGACCTGGATTCTTTCCAGCCCCATCTCCTCGATGCGACGTGCAATGGCATGCGTAATCAGTTCGTCTTCGCGAACGATCACTTCATCGGTAATCGGGTCGACGATATTGGTTCGGCTGACACGTCCTCGAATGGCATCCGCCAGCGAGACTTCCACCTTTTCCCCGCGATATTGCGTTCCCCGGGTCACCCCCTTGGTGGTATGGCAATCATCCATGGTAATCACCAGGTTCTGGCAGATATCCGCCAGCTTACGGGTGAGATATCCAGAATCCGCGGTCTTGAGCGCGGTATCAGCCAGCCCCTTCCGGGCACCATGGGTGGAGGAGAAGTACTCCAGCACCGTGAGACCTTCACGGAAGTTGGATTTAATCGGCGTTTCAATAATTTCGCCGCTGGGCTTGGCCATCAGACCACGCATCCCCGCCAACTGACGAATCTGTTCCAGACCCCCTCGGGCACCGGAATCCGCCATCAGGTAAATCGGGTTCACATAGGCACCCTCTTCACGGATGTCATGTTCCAGATCGCGTTTCATGGCCTCGGTAATATGTTCCCGGGCATGCGTCCAGATATCGATCACCTTGTTATACCGCTCTTGTCCGGTAATCACGCCGCGATCATAGAGCTTCTGCTGTTTGAGAACTTCTGCTTCGCTCCGGGCAATCACTTCTTCCTTATTGGGAGCAACCACCAAATCGGATGTTCCGAATGACAGACCGCTCCGAGTCGATTCCTGGAACCCGATGGCCTTCAACTTATCCAGCAGTTCGATCGTCGATCGCTGTCCCAGCAGCAGATGACAGTCGGAAATCACATTCGCCAGGTCCTTACTTTTCAATGCCATGTTGTAGAACGGCATCCGAGGATCGAGCGTATCACTGAAAATCACACGGCCCACGGAGGTCTCAATGAGCCCACCTGGACGGTAAGTGTCTGCCCCTTCTCCTTTGACCTTTTTGTCTTTGGGCAGACGCACCTTGATCGTGGCGTGCCGGGAGACTTTGCCTTGCTGATAGGCTGTCAGACATTCCTGCAACGAAGCGAAAACCATCCCTTCCCCGGGACGCCCGGTGCGTCGCAAAGTACAGTAATAACAACCCATCACGATATCCTGCGACGGTGAAATAATCGGGGCACCGTTTGCGGGACTGAAGATGTTATTGGTTGACATCATCAGCGTGGTCGCTTCCACCTGGGCTTCGATCGACAACGGCAGATGGACGGCCATCTGGTCACCGTCGAAGTCGGCGTTGAAGCCTTTGCAGACCAGTGGATGCACACGAATGGCATGGCCTTCCACCAGTACTGGCTCAAACGCCTGAATCCCCATACGGTGCAATGTCGGAGCCCGATTCAAAAGCACGGGATGGTTGGTGATCACTTCATCCAGAATGTCCCAGACTTCTTCGTCCCGACGCTCCAGCATGCGCTTGGCAGACTTGATGGTATCCGCATGTCCCAGCTCTTTCAGACGACGAATAATAAACGGTTGAAAGAGTTCCAGCGCGATTTTTTTCGGTAATCCGCATTGATGCAGATGCAACTCCGGCCCCACCACGATCACGGAACGGGCAGAGTAATCGACCCGTTTTCCGAGCAGGTTTTCACGGAACCGTCCCTGCTTCCCCTTGATCATGTCTGTCAAGGATTTGAGCGGACGATTTGAAGATCCCAGCACAGGCCGCTTACAACGACCGTTATCGAAAAGTGCATCCACGGACTGCTGCAGCATCCGCTTTTCGTTCCGGACAATCACTTCCGGCGCGTTCAGGTCGACAAGTTTTTTCAACCGATTATTACGGTTGATAATACGACGATACAGATCATTCAGATCACTGGTGGCGAAGTTGCCTGATTCCAGCATCACCAGCGGGCGCAGATCCGGAGGAATGACTGGAACACAGTGCAGCACCATCCATTCCGGACGGTTATCGCTGTCTCGCAGTGCTTCGACAATCTTCAGCCGTTTGATCAGATCTTTGGTCTTCTGCTGGCTGCCGGTCTCTTTCAATTCTTTGCGGAGCTTGGTGGACTCTTCCGCCAGGTTTAAGCTGTTGAGCAATGAGAAGATGGCTTCCGCGCCCATTTCGATTTTGAATTCGTTTTCGCCATATTTTTCGCGGGCGTCACGAGCTTCATCTTCGGTGAGCAACTGGCAACGCCGCAACGGCGTATCACCGGGATCGGTGACGACGTATTCTTGGAAGTAAATCACCTTTTCCAGGCTGGTGGTCTTCATGCTCAGAAGCGCGCCCAGGCGGCTGGGCATACTCTTGAAGAACCAGATATGAACAACCGGAGCAGCCAGTTCAATATGGCCCATTCGTTTGCGACGGACACGGCTGTGAGTCACTTTCACGCCGCAGCGATCGCAGATCATCCCCTTGTATTTCATGCCGCGATACTTGCCGCAGGCACATTCCCAGTCTTTCTCCGGACCGAAAATCCGCTCACAGAACAAGCCATCGCGTTCCGGACGATACGTCCGGTAATTGATCGTCTCGGGCTTTTTCACTTCCCCAAAAGACCAGCTGCGGATGTCGTGCGGGCTCGCCAGAGAAATCTTGATGGCCCCGTAATCGTTGACGCGATCGTAGATGCCTTCACCAACGCTCATTCAATTCACCTTCCCAAATGTGTGGTGGGATGTCTTCTCTATTGCATTCGCCCCAACGGGCCAAATTTTATTGATTTGCTCAGTGCCGCCGATGTTTTGTGCTGAACACAACATGAACAAACACGTTAGACAACGATTGCGACATGCGTTCGCCCGTCAGGTTGCGACCCGTGGGGCCTTAATCCGGTCTTGTTGCCCGAAACCCCGGGCTAGCGCCCTGGGACTATCGAGTCCGGCCACGTGAGGACCAGTCAACGATAGATGTCAAATACTCCTTCAAAAGGAATGCCTTCCATTGCTCTCTTCTTCAAACCCAGAGTTCAAACCGACCTTATAAACAGGGAACAATCCGGTACTTAACATGCTGTTATGCATGCGACTTTTCCAGTTGCATGTTCAGACACAGGCCGCGGATTTCGTTATTGAGGACGTCAAAACTGGCAGGAGTTCCAGCTTCCAGAGTGTTTTCCCCCTTCACCATGGACTCATAAATCTTAGTCCGGCCTTCAACGTCATCGCTCTTCACGGTCAGCAATTCTTGAAGAATGTAAGCGGCTCCATAGGCTTCCAACGCCCAGACTTCCATTTCTCCGAAACGTTGACCGCCGAAACGGGCTTTCCCACCCAGCGGCTGCTGAGTAATGAGCGAGTAAGGACCAGTCGCCCGGGCATGCACTTTGTCATCCACCAGGTGATGCAGTTTGAGCATGTAAATGTAACCGACAGTGGTCTTCTGCTCGAACATCTCTCCCGTCCGGCCATCGTGCAACTGAATCTTCCCTTCCTCTGGAAGTCCCGCCTCTCGCAATGCCCCGTGAATCACTTCCTCCGTGGCACCATCAAACACCGGGCAAATGGCCCGGAAGCCCAACTTCGCAGCCGCCCAACCCAGATGGGTTTCCAGAATCTGACCCACATTCATACGACTGGGCACCCCCAGTGGATTGAGAATGATGTCGATCGGCGTTCCATCGTCCAGATAGGGCATGTCTTCCACCGGCAGAACTTTGGAGATCACCCCCTTGTTCCCGTGACGACCAGCCATCTTATCTCCCACCGAAATCTGACGTTTCGAAGAGACATAGACCTTGACCATCTGCAGCACGCCGTTGGGCAATTCATCCCCGCGCTTCATGCTGTTGAGTTTCTGCTCTGCTTCGTCGATCGTATCTTCCACGAACGGCCATTGATCTTTCATCAGCTTCCGCAAATCTGCCTGTTTCTGCGGGCTGCGAATATCCAATTGATCCTGACGATTGGCAAATTCCCGGGCATACTGGGCAATGGCTTTAGCGTCTTCCAGGTTGCGGATCTCCGCGCCGTCATCATTCGTCAGATGCTTGCCTAGAACCTGTTCATACTCCACCAGAAATTCCTGAAACTTGGCAGAAATCTTCTGATAACCATCCTGCTCCACTTTCTTGAGTTCGGCATCGAACGCCTTACGTTCCGCTTCGGAAAGACTCATGCGACGTGAAAATTTCTCGGTGTGAATCACGATCCCTTCGACACCGCTGGGAACTTCCAGCGACTCGTTTTTCACATCTTCGCCGGCCTTTCCGAAGATCGCATGCAGCAGCTTTTCTTCCGGTGTCAGCTCTGCTTTGGCCTTGGGCACAACCTTACCGACCAGAATATCTCCCTGCTTCACCCGGGTCCCGACAGCCACGATCCCGTTTTCATCCAGGTGACGCAGCGCCTTTTCGCTGACGTTAGGAATATCTCGGGTGAATTCTTCACGTCCCAACTTGGTCTCGCGAATTTCCACATCGAATTCGTCAATGTGAATGGACGTGTAAACGTCATCTTTCACCAGCCGCTCGGACAGAATGATGGCGTCTTCGAAGTTGAACCCTTCCCACGACATGAACGCTACCAGCACATTCCGACCCAGGGCCAGAATCCCGTTTTCGGTCGCTGCACTGTCTGCCAGAATCTCGTCCTTCTTCACCTTCTGGCCCATCTTGACGATCGGCTTCTGATTCAGACAGGTTCGCTCATTCAGTCCAGTAAATTTCCGTAACGGGAATCGCTTGCCTTCCACTTCAATCACGTTGGCATCAACATAAGTGACTTTGCCGGCACGGTCCGAACGGACGACCATCCCCGAGTATTTGGGGATTTCCATTTCCATGCCCGTTCCCACCAACGGGGCTTCTGAGATCAGCAACGGCACACCTTGACGCTGCATGTTGGAACCCATCAACGCTCGGTTGGCATCGTCATGTTCCAGAAACGGAATCAAAGCGGCGGAAACCCCCACCATCTGCTCTGGTGCAACATCGATATACTGCACGGCTTTGGCTTCCATCCAGTGCACATCGTTCCGATATCGAGCCAGAACCCGCTCGTCGATAATCCGACCTTTTTCCACCTGCGTATCCGCCGGAGCCACAAAGACATTAGCCTCCTCGTCGGCTCGCAGCCATTCGATTTCATCGGTCACACGCCCTTTATCCACTTTGCGATAAGGGGTGATCAGAAACCCATAATCATCCACCTTGGCAAAAATGCTCAAGCTGGAAATCAACCCAATGTTCGTCCCTTCCGGCGTTTCAATTGGGCAGATTCGACCATAGTGCGAAATATGCACGTCGCGGACTTCAAAACCGGCCCGCTTTCTGTTCAATCCACCCGGCCCTAGTGCACTCAGTCGTCGCTCGTGAGTGATCATGGCCAGCGGGTTTGTCTGATCGACCACCTGTGAGAGTTCGCTGCGACCAAAGAAATACTCGATGGCAGCCGAAACGCTTTTCGGGTTCACCAGCGTCCGCGGCGACATCTCTTCGACGTCCTTCAGGCTCATGCGTTCCTGTACGGTCCGTCGCAATTTAAGAAATCCCTTGCGGACTTCATCCATCGCCAGCTCATCAATGGTTCGCAAACGACGATTTCCCAGATTGTCGATGTCGTCCACATAGGCTGACTGATCTCCTTCACGCAGCCGAACCAGGTAACGCACAGCATTGACGATATCCTCTGCTCGCAATGTCATTTCATCATCAGGAATGTCCTGATCAAACTTCCGATTAATGCGGAAACGCCCGACGCGACCTAATCGATAGCGATTGACGTCAGAGAACTTTTCCTTGAACAGATCCATCGCCTTTTCCAAGGCGGGCGGATTACCCGGACGCAGCCGCTGATAAATCTTCAGCAACGCTTCTTCATGACTGCATGTTCCATCTTCCATCACGCTGTTCAGAATCAGATGATCCGTCACTTCTTCGATCAGCTGAACCTTTTTGACCCCCGCTTCTGCGATCTCTGACGCCAGATTTGCAGCAATCACACTTCCGCAGCCGCAGATAATTTCACCCACCCGATCTCCCGTGGGGTAGACGATGTCTTCCGCAGCATACTTTCCGGCAATGGAGGAGCCGTCTGGGCCGACCTTGGCTTCTTTCACTGGATAGAACAGCTTCAACAGACTTGTATCGCTGCTGTATTCGCTGTCCATGGCCCGCAACAGCGTCATCGCAGAGAAACGGCCACTCTGATCGATCCGGACACCCAACGTGTCCTTTTTCGAAATCATGAATTCAATCCAGCTGCCACGTTCGGGAATCACGCGACAGGAATAGGTCTTTCGTTCTCCGGGCTCCGCCGTCATCACGAAATCCACACCGGGCGAACGGTGCAATTGACTGACAATGACCCGTTCTGCACCGTTCACAATGAACTCGCCGCCGCCGATCATGATCGGCATGTCGCCGAGATAGACCTCTTCCTCAATCGGCTGCTCTTTCATCAATTTCAGCGTGACGCGAAAGGGACGCCCATAGGTCAGCCGCAACTGGCGGCATTCCGTATGCGAATAACGTGGCTTACCCAGTTCGTACTTAACGTACTCCAGCTTGAACTGGCCGTCATAACTGGTTACGGGAAACACTTCGCGAAGAATGGCTTCCAGGCCTTCATCACGGCGCTCGTCAGATTTTCGCTCAAGTTGCAAAAACCGACGATAGGACTCCGTTTGAATACGTGTCAGATCGGACAACTCCTGATCGGCCTCAATCTTTCCAAAGTGCCGAACGGATGTCACCGGGAGAATTCGCTGATTCGGGATTGGCATGCGAGAATCTTTATACCTTGCGCGGGGAGAACAACTTCAAACTGAACACTCAACGTGGCGCACCAAGGAGTCAACACTCCACGCCATGGACCTGCTGAAAGGGCTGATCCGACAATTCAGCAGACAACACACTCACCTCTGGATCAGCAACCACCAAGCTATGCTTTCTACGACCAGCTGCGGCACCCTGGGAGAGCCCAAGCCACAAAGCAAACAGGGCAGCGATCCTG
>Ga0182739_1003207_pt1 | contig 14502 bp, 11 predicted proteins | sample eDN5th30CBELigBY_FD_128873 | JGI IMG/M metagenome (GOLD analysis project Ga0182739, IMG submission 128873) | Enriched backyard soil microbial communities from Emeryville, California, USA - eDNA 5th pass 30_C BE-Lig BY (version 2) (version 2) | ecosystem: Environmental > Terrestrial > Soil >... | reverse complement strand
GCGTTGGCCAGCATGTTGCGGTGGGAGAGCACGACGCCCTTCGGCACGCCTTCCGAACCTGACGTGAACAGGATCGCCGCCGGATCGTCGGGCTTGCGCGCAACGAGCGGCTTCTTTCCGCCGAGCAGGCCCTTGATGCGGTCGAGGCCGGTCACGGTCTCGCGCACGTCTTCGAGATAGACGATGCGCACCTGCGCTTCGAGTTGTGCGACGAGCGCGCCGAGCCGCGCCTTCTCGATGAAGCCGCGCGCGGTGACGATGGTCGAGACCTGCGCCGCCTTGCAGGCGGCGAGGATGTTGCTCGCACCGGCCGTGAAGTTGATCATCGCCGGCACGCGTCCGGCCGACATCAGGCCGAGCAGCGTCACCGCCGCGCCGTTGGCATTCGGCAGCATCAGGCCGACGGCCTTGCCCTCGCCGGCGAGCGGAATCAGCTTGCGGCCGAGCACATGCGCGCCCGCAAGCAGCTTGCGGTAGGAGAGGGCGCCCGTCACCGGGTCCTCGACCGCGGCCCGGCCGAGGCCGTGGATCTTGGCCGCCTCGATCACCGCCTCCACCACCGTGCGGTCGGTGGAGGTGGTGCGGAACACAAGGTCCGACATGATGCCGTAGAGCGCCGCGCCCGCCGCTTGCCGGCGCGCGCGGCCCTTGAGGTCCTGGCCGACGACGAGTTTCACCGGCGGCAGGATCGTCATCGTCACCTTCGGGAACCAGCGCCGGCGCACCTGGTCGATCGAGAGGCGTGAGAACGGCGTCGCTTCGAGTCCGTCGATACGCACCGGCACCACCATCGCATCCGACTTGTCGGCGATCAGCCCGGCGCCGTCATAGACCTTCATCAGGCTGCCGGTGACGGTGATGCGGCCTTCCGGGAAGATCACCAGACTCTCGCCGCCGCGGACGACATTGATCAGCGTGCGCGTCGCCATCGGCTTCGACGGGTCGAGCGGGATGGCGCGCCCGAGCATCAGGAACGGCTTCACCCACCAGCGCTGCGCGATGCCGTGGTCGATCGCGAACACCGGCTCGTGGTCCAACACAGACATCGCCAGCGGCGCGTCGAGGAAGCTGACGTGATTGAGCGCGATGATGGCATTAGGCCCGGCCTTGGCGAGGTTCTCGGTGCCCTTCACTTCGAGGCGGTAGAAAGCGCGGAACAGCATCGAGAGGAAGTCGCGCAGCGCGCTGCGCGGCATGGTGCGGCCGATGATGATCGCGACCGCGAGGTTGGCCGCGCCGACCATCATGAACAGCGCCGGCACGCCGAAGCTGAAATATTGCAGCACCGCGATGAACACAGTCCCTGCGACCATGAAGGCGGCGTTGAGGATGTTGACGGCGGCGATCACCCGCGCGCGGCTTTCCGCGCCGGCCCACGATTGCACCGCGGCGAATACCGGCACGATGAACAGGCCGCCCGCGAGCGCGAGGCCCGCAAGGTCGATGGTGAAGCGGATGCCGAGCCCGGTCGCGAGCACGGCGGTGATGCCGGACTGCTGTGCCGCCGGGACGACGCCATAGGTCGCAAAGCCGAGGTCGAGCGCGAATATGCCGAGCAGGAACGCGCCGATGACGGTCGGCAAAAGGATGATGCGGCCGGCCGCGAGCCAGGCCGCGAGCCCGGAGCCGAGCGCGACGAAGATCGAGAACACCGCAAGGTAGAAGGTAACGACCGCCTCGGTGCCGCCGAGCACGTTCTTCACCAGCGGCGGCATCAGCGAGAGCGCCACCGCGCCGACGAGCCAGAACCAGCTCGTCACCAGTCCGCCCCACCACAGCCGCTTGTCGTTCCACAGGTGGCGCAGCAGCGAGAAGGTCGAGCGCGCGATGTTGGCGTCGATGGTCAGCGTCGGGTCGGCCTGCCCGGTCGGCGGGATGTAGCGGCTCGACAGCCAGCACATCACAGCGAAGGTCATGATGAGCGCGCCGAACACCAGGGGGCTGCCGCCCTGCGCGGCGATGCCGCCGGCGATGGTGCCGAGCAGGATCGCCATGAAGGTCGCGCCTTCCACCAGCGCGTTGCCGGAGGGCAGTTCCGAGCGGGCGAGATGGTCGGGCAGGATGCCGTATTTGATCGGGCCGAACAGCGAGGCGATCACGCCGAACAGGCCGAGCGCGGTGAACAGCAGCGGCACCGATTGCAGGGCGAAACCCGTGACCGCGACCGCTGCGACGCCGATCTCGAACAGCTTGAGGCGTTGCGCCACCTTCGCCTTGTCGAAGCGGTCGGCGATCTGGCCTCCGAGCGCGGAGAGAATGAAGAACGGCGCAATGAATACCGCGGCCGCGAGCGAGATCAGCGCCTCCGGCTGGCTGGTGCCGATCTTGTAGAGGATCAGGAAGACAAGCGTGTTCTTGAGGAAGTTATCGTTGAACGCGGAAAGAAACTGCGTCCAGAACAGCGGCGCGAAGCGCCGCGTGGTCATCAGCGAAACCGACATGCGTCTTCCGATCCAATGGGCCGCCGGCCCTTGAGACTATGGGGGCAAGACAGCGTGCAATCGTGGCAATTCTGGCAGTTGCCGGGCAAAAAATCCTTAATTCCCAGTGGCTGGGCTCACGGTAAGCGGTTCGCGCCGCGCGGGGCAGGCTCTGGCAGGGGCACAGGGCCGATCCTCCCGAAGGCGAAACAGGCGGCGATCGGCGCAGCCGCGGCTTGACGCTTCTGGCGTGCGGTGGTCGATTCACCGCCCTTGCCGGCCTCGCCGGCCGTGCCGGACATTTGCCATGAAACTCTACGACTTCGCCCGCGCACCCAATCCGCGCCGCGTGCGCATATTCCTTGCCGAGAAGGGCATCGAGATACCGACCGAGCAGGTCGACATCGGGACATTGCAGCAGAAGACGGCGGCATTCACCGCGATCAACCCGATGCAGCGCGTGCCGGTGCTCGTGCTCGACGACGGCACGATCATCACCGAATCGATCGCCATCTGCCGTTATTTCGAAGGTCTGCGGCCGGAGCCGGCGCTGTTCGGGCGCGGCGCGCTCGGCCAGGCCATGGTCGAGATGTGGCAGCGCCGTGTGGAACTGAACCTTCTGGCGCCCGTTGCGGCAGTATTCCGGCATCTGCATCCGGCGATGAAGGAGATGGAGGTGCCGCAGGTCGCGGAATGGGGCGAGGCCAACAAGCCGCGCGTGATGGAGTTCATCGAACTGCTCGACCGCGAACTGCACGACCGGCTGTTCATCGCGGGCGACCATTTCTCGGTTGCCGACATAACCGCGCTGGTGGCGATCGACTTCATGAAGCCGGCGAAACTCGCGGTGCCGGAGGAGTTCAGGAATCTGCGGCGCTGGCATGCGCAGGTGTCGGCGCGCCCGAGCATCAAGGCCTGAGCGCGCGCTGCCGCGCCTGTCAGGTCAGACCGTATGGAGGCGATCATGAGTTACACCTGTATCCGTTTTTCGGTCGACGGCAGCGTTGCGACCATCGCGCTGTCCCGGCCCGACAAGCTCAATGCCTTCAACGCCGTCATGCACGCCGAACTGCGCGTGGTGCTCGACGCGGTGGAGGATGACGACGACATCCGCTGCGTGGTGCTGACCGGGGAGGGCAGGGGCTTCTCTTCCGGACAGGACCTGACGGAAGAACGGCTTGCCGGACCGGACGGCAAGATCGATTTCGGCCTGCGTCTCGAGCGCGACTACAACCCGCTGGTTCGGAGACTCTACGAGTTCCCGAAGGTGACGGTCGCCGCGCTCAACGGACCGGCGGTCGGCGCGGCCGCGAACATCGCGCTCGCCTGCGATATCGTCCTTGCCGCCCGGTCGGCTTATCTGCAGGAGGCTTTCAGCCGCATCGCGCTGGTGCCCGACGCCGGCGGCACCTGGTTCCTGCCGCGAATCGTGGGCAAGAAGCGCGCGCTCGCGCTGATGCTCACCGCCGACCCGGTGCCGGCGGACGAACTGCTGGCGATGGGCCTCGCCTACAAGGTGTTCGACGATGCGGATTTTCGCGTCGAGACCGCATCCTTCGCGGCCCGGCTGGCGGCGGGGCCATCCGCAACCTACGGCCTGATCAAGCAGGTTGCGCGCGAAAGCCTCGCGAACGATCTCGCCGCCCAGCTTGCCGTCGAATGCGACGCGCAGCGGCAGGCCGGGACGAGTCGCGACTTCCACGAGGGCGTGGCGGCGTTCAAGGAAAAGCGGGCGCCGCGATTCGAGGGCCGGTAGGCAACACGGCAACACGGCAACACCTTCGTGCAGTCGGAAATCCCGGAGATTTCTTACGGTTGACGAAATGGGTTGCGAAAAGCCATTTTAGGGCGGCGCGAGGGAGCACGGGACGACCGCCGGGGTTTCTCCTGGTGGCGAGTTTCAGTTAATGGTGTGCATGACCGGGCGGCTCTGGCCGTTGCTTGCCGCGCGCATGCGCGTTTCCCGGACCGTCGCTTGCGGCCTCAAATGGCCGTGTTCAATACGTGGAGACCTGCCTCTTCCTGCCTAGCAGGCCGCCGGCCGGGTTTCGTGGAGTGTCGAGAAGCGAAGAATGGCGAAAATCGTCATTTCGTACCGGCGGGCTGATTCGGAAGCGGTGACCGGCCGGATTCGCGATCGGCTGGTGTCCCACTACGGACAAGACTCCGTCTTTATGGACATCGACAGCATCCCGTTCGGGATCGACTTCCGCGATTACATCAAGGATGCGCTCGACCGGACCGATGTGCTGATCGCGGTCATGGGCGACCAATGGATCGGCCGCCAGAGCAGCGGCCACACCCGCATCATGGAGGAGGTCGATCCGGTCCGGATCGAGGTGGAGACGGCGCTGGCCCGCGGCATCGCCGTGATTCCGCTGCTGCTCGACGATGCGGTGATGCCGCAGCCGAGCGATCTGCCGGACAGCCTCAAGAATCTTGCCTTCCGCAACGCGGCCTATGTCAGCAGCGGGCGCGACTTCCATCTCCACATGGATCGTCTTCTCCGCTCGATGGACCGGCTGCTCGGCCGGGTGGAGGAGAATCGCGGAGCGGTCGAGGCGCAGGCGCCTGCCAGCGCGCCGATGGGCGTCGCCGCCCCGGCCTTTCCGCAGCGCCCCCCGGAGCCGCCGCCGCAGATCACGATGATGGCCCCGCCGCCGCCGAAGCGGCGCTGGGGTCTCTACATCGCCATCGGGCTCGGCTTGCCGTTCGCGCTGCTCGGCCTGCTGGCGATCGTCGGGCTGCTGCTGCCGGATAAGGACAAGCCGGCGGTCGTCGAGACCCCTGCACCCGCCCCGAAGGTCGTGGCGACACCGGCGCCCGCGCCGGCCCCGGCGCCTGTCCCCGCGCCGACGCCTGCCCCGGCACCGGCACCCACACTCCTGAAAACGGCCGACGTATCGACCGGGTGCAATCTCGGCGAACCGCTCGCATTCCGGGACACCTTCAACCCGGCCGAGAATGGATGGGACAGCCCCTCGGCGCTGCGCCGGTTTGCCGACGGCCAGATGGTGATCACGCCGGAGCAGGCGAAGGGCCATGTCTGGCTGCATCAGCCGCTGCGGTTCCAGAACGTCACCATCTGCAGCCGCGTGCGCGCGCCGAAGCAGGCCAACCAGCTAGGCGGTTTCGCCCGCGCGGGCGTGGTGTTCGCGGCCAACAACTACAGCAGCTTCTATGTCGCGGCGGTCTATCTCGACGGCACGTTCGCTGTCGCGCGCTATCTCAGCGGCGAGTGGATCTCGGTCGTGCCGCGCACGAAGTCGGAACACGTCCGAAGCGGGCTCGACGAGACCAACGAATTGCGGGTCATTCTCAAGGACGAGGGCCGCAGCGGCGAGTTCTACGTCAACGGCCGGAAGGTGACGAACGAGTTTCGCGTCCAGCCGGCGGAGCGGGGCGGGTCCTTCGGCCTGTTCGGCGAATCGGAGGCCGATCGCGCGGCCGAGTGGCGATTCCTGAATATCGCCGTCGCCGAGGATGATCCGGCCAGTCCGCGTCCGTCATCCGCGAAGGCGATCGCGGCGGCCAACAGGCCGATGAGCTGCAGGAGCGACAGCAATACCGCGTTTGCCGACGACTTCAGCAAGGCCGATCCGGGCTGGGGGCAGCTTCCTGCCGGCAGCTTTCAGGGCGGCAACATGGTCGTGAAGGTGGACCAGGGCCGCGCGCGGCCGGTGCTCTACCTCTCGCTGCGGTATTCGAATGCGACCGCCTGCGTGAACCTCGTCTGGCCGCCGGGGCTCACCCGCGACAGCGAGATCATGTCGGCCGGCATCGCGTTCTGGGCGTCGGGCTATAACGACTATTATCAGGCCAGCCTCTACCGCGACGGCACCTTCGACGTCGCGCGCCAGTGGTTCGGCACCTGGCTGATCGTGCACCGGCGGACGCGTTTCGCCGGCATCCGCGTGGCGGCGGACGCCGTGAACCAGCTCAAGGTTCACGTGGTGAACAACCGGGCGACGCTCTACATCAACGACGCCAAGGCGGCGGAATTCTACGGCCAGCCGCCCAAGCAGGGCGGCGCGTTCGGCCTCTACGCGCAGGCCGACAACGACCGGGCGGCGGAGTGGCGCTTCCGCAATATCGCGGTGGTGGATTGATCCGGTCCGGGCGCTTGCTTTTGCAGCTCAAGAGGCCGGCATAGATCGACGGTTACTGAAGCGCTGAAAGAGCCCGGGTCCCTGAGCTGTCATCCCGGCCGAGGGCAAAGCCCGAGAGCCGGGACCCATGGCGCGGCGGACACGGCGCGTTTGGCGAGATGGATCCCGGATCGCGCTTGAGAGCGCGTCCGGGATGACAGCCGAGACAATCGCGTGAACGCGGGAGTCGAAGGCGATGCCCTCAGCGCTCCAGCCGCGCGAACAGCGACGAGGTATCCCAGCGGCCGCCGCCCATCTTCTGGACCTCGGAGTAGAACTGGTCGACCAGCGCCGTCACCGGCAGATGCGCGCCGTTGCGCCGCGCTTCGGCGAGGCAGATCGCAAGGTCCTTGCGCATCCAGTCGACCGCGAAGCCGAAGTCGAACTTGTCCGCCATCATGGTCTTGTAGCGGTTCTCCATCTGCCACGACTGCGCCGCGCCCTTGGAGATGGTCTCCACCAGCGCCTCAATGTCGAGCCCGGCCTGACGCGCGAAATGGATGCCTTCGGACAGCGCCTGCACCAGCCCGGCGATGCAGATCTGGTTGACCATCTTGGCGAGCTGGCCGGAGCCCGACGGCCCGAGTAGCTTGCACATGCGGGCGTAGGCCGCGATCACGCTCTCGGCGCGGCCGTAAGGCCCGGCTTCGCCGCCGCACATCACGGTGAGCACGCCGTTTTCCGCGCCGGCCTGTCCGCCGGAGACGGGCGCATCGACGAAGTCGAAGCCGCGCTGCTTCGCCTCGCCATAGAGTTCGCGCGCGATCTCGGCCGAGGCGGTGGTGTGGTCGACGAACAGGGCGCCCTTGGTCATCGCCTGGAACGCGCCGTCGGCGCCCAGGGTCACTTCACGCACGTCGTTGTCATTGCCGACGCACATCATCACCAGGTCCTGGCCGGCCGCGGCCTCCTTTGGCGTCTTCGCGGCGGTGCCACCGAACTCCGCGACCCACTTCTCGGCCTTGGCGAAGGTGCGGTTATAGACGGTGACCTGGTGGCCGCCCTTCTTCACGAGATGGCCTGCCATGGGATAACCCATCACGCCCAGGCCCAGAAATGCAACCTTAGCCATTACCGCCTCCCAGTCGGCGCGGCCCGGCCGCGCAGTGATGTTCTGTTTCCCTTTGCCTTCCCGATGGGGTTTGCGTCAACCAGGGCGTTGACCGCACCTCCAGCCTTCGTATCTAAGAGCATAAACCCGTTCTAATCTGGCCTGGATCCATCTAATGGCTCTGTCGAAGCAAGATGTCTTGAATGCCCTCGCCGGCGTGCCGGCCCCCGATGGCCATGCTTTGCCGCAGAGCGGACGGCTGTCCGACATCGTCGTCAGCGACGGAAAAGTGTTCTTTTCGATCAATGTGGACGCCGCGGCCGCGCAGCGCTGGGAGCCGGTGCGCAAGGCGGCGGAGACGGCGGTCAAGGCGTTGCCGGGCGTGACCTCCGCGATGGTCGCGCTCACCGCCGAACGCGCCGCTTCCGCCGGCGGACAAGCTGCGCCGCCGCGCCCTGCGACGGGCGCCGCGCAGCATGCCCACGGCGCGGCCCAGCACAGCCACGGCGCCGCGCCCCGCATGGCAGGCATTCCCGGCGTGAAGTCGATCATCGCCGTCGCCTCCGGCAAAGGCGGGGTCGGCAAGTCCACCACCGCGGTCAACCTCGCGCTGGCGCTGCGCGACCTCGGCATGCGGGTCGGCGTGCTCGATGCCGACATTTACGGCCCGTCGATGCCCAAGCTGCTGGCGGTGCGCCAGAAGCCGGAAACCATCGGCGGCAAGCGGCTCAAGCCGATCACCAGCTACGGGCTCGCGGTGATGTCCATCGGCTTCCTGATCGAGGAAGAGACGCCGATGATCTGGCGCGGGCCGATGGTGATGTCGGCGCTCACGCAGATGCTGCGCGAGGTGGAGTGGGGCGAACTCGACGTGATGGTGGTCGACATGCCGCCTGGCACCGGCGACGCCCAGCTTACGATGGCGCAGCAGGTGCCGCTTGCGGGCGCGGTCATCGTTTCGACGCCGCAGGATCTCGCGCTCATCGACGCACGGCGCGGCATCGCGATGTTCAAGCGCGTCGATGTGCCGGTGCTCGGCATCATCGAGAACATGAGCACCTTCATCTGCCCGAAATGCGGCGAGCGCTCGGACATCTTCGGCCACGGCGGCGCGCGCAAGGAGGCCGAGCGGCTCGGCGTGCCGTTCCTCGGCGAGGTGCCGCTGCATCTTGCGATCCGCGAGACTTCGGATGCCGGCCGTCCGGTGGTGGCGACCGATCCTGACGGGCCGCATGCGGCGGCCTATCGTGCGATTGCCGCCAACCTGCAGACCCGGCTCGAAGGCGGTGCGGGCCGTCAGGCGCCGAAGATCGTCATCGAGGGATAAGACAGCCGCTCGGCCACGCGGCCAGTCGCCCTCATCCCGCAAGCGCGGCCGCTGCGAAATTCTCAGTGGTCATTCCGGGGCACGAGCGAAGCTTGCGAACCCGGAATCCATAAGCCCTGTCTGTGTTCATGGATTACGGCCCTCGCCACTGGAGCATTTTCCGGTGAAGTGGATACCGGTTCACCGTTAGAAAATGCGACCAGACAATAACTTCTAGCGCATGATCTGATTCAACCTGAACGGATCATGCGCTAGACTAATCGCGCCTGACGCCCGTCCGTTCGACATCGCCAGCGCCAACAAGGCCAGCATCGCAACAAGCAACCCGATGGCCAGTCGAAGCGTCAGGGGTTCACGGAGCAGGATGATGCCGAGTACCGACGTTATCACGAACCCCATCTGGGCGATGGGGACGAGGACGCTGGCCGGCCCGATGCTCAATCCGTGCAGCATCAGCAGAAACGCGGAAACGGCGAGGAGCGCCGCCGGCAGCGAATGGCGCCATGCCGCCGCCGGGATCTTTAATGTTCCTTCCGTGGACCGCAGATAGGCCGTGGCAAGGCAACCAAATACGAGCGCCTGGGCGACCAGCATGGTCTCGGGCGATGCGCCGTCACGTAGCCCGAGCTTCTGGAGGAAGCTGCCGGCGCCCATGGTCAGCGTCGCGGTCGCAAGATGCATGAAATAGGCCGCGCCGACCGGGCGGGAGCCTCTGTCGAATCCGGCGACCAGCAGCCAGGTAGCCGCCAGTGCAAGAGCAAACGCGACGATTTTGAGTGGCGTCAGCGACTCGTGCAGGATGGTGATAGCGAGGATCACCGTGACGATGAAGTTGAGCCGAAAGATCGGCGTCGTGATCGATACCGATCCAATTCCCAAGCTTTTCAGGAACTGCTGCTGGCCGATGAAGATGGCCAGTCCGGCAAGGCATCCCCATAGCGCCGCCGGTGCGATCACCAGCGTTCCCGTCGAGAGCGCATAAACAATGATCACGGGATTGAATACCCAGGCTAGGCCGGCCAGGAAATACGGCGGCCTTATCCCGGCACGCATCGACTGCTTGTAGATGAAGTCGCCGAGCCCAAAAGCGAAGAGGGCCCCGAGGGCGTATCCGGTGCCAGCGGTCATTGGGGATGCCTGGATGAGGATCGATCGGATGGGAGAATACGTTTGATTTGATGCGTGCCGCGCCGGCAGCGCCGGCCCGAGCGCTATGCCGGCTCGTCAGAGCCGTACCGGCAAATGGAATTAACATGACGCTCGCGCGGTATCTCAATCGCCGCGCAAGAAGCATTAGCCGCTAAAGTGGCTCGGCCGGAATGACGGCCGAGAGTTTTGCAGAGGCCGTGCACACGCGGGAATCCAGAGCGACAAGGCTCGACATATCTTGGGTCCCTGCCTTCGCGGGGACGAGCGTAATCAGACTGACAAGTTAGAGAAATCGTTGTTGATTTCGACCTACCTCCATCGTCATTGCCGGGCGAGCGCCGCCATAAGCGGCGCGAGGGTTGACGCGGCAATCCATCCTCTTGAAACGACTCTTCCTTTTTCGATGGATGCGCGGGTCAAGCCCGCGCATGACGAGTCAATCATTGATGCCGCCGGTATTTGGCCGCTCAGACCGTCACGATCACCTTGCCGAACTGCTGGTTGGCGTTGCAACGCGCGATCGCATCGGCGATGCGTGCGAGCGGGAACGTCTCGTTGTCGAGCGGCACCGTGAGTTTTCCGGCCTGCACCGCGCCCCACAGGTCGGCCTGCATGCGGCGGTTGATCTCGCGGATCTCCTCGATCGAGCGTGTGCGGAACGACGCGCCGATATACTGGATGCGCTTGCCAGAATGGGTGTCGAAATCGAACTCGGCGAAGTTGCCGCCGAGCCGGCCGATGGCGACGATGCGGCCTTTGACCGCCGCGGCGCGCAGCGTCTGATTGATCGTCGGCCCCGACACCATGTCCACGGTGACGTCGACGCCCTTGTCGCCGGTCGCCTTGAGCGCCTCCGCGTCCCAGTTCGGGTCGCGCGAGTCGAGCGCGAGGTCGGCACCGAAGTCCTTGAGCCGCGCGCGGCGTTCGGCATTGGTCGAGGTGCCGATCACCGGCTTTGCGCCCAGGAACTTCGCGATCTGCATGCCCATCAGGCCGACCGCCGAGCTTGCGCCCTGGATCAGCACCGACATGCCGGCTTTCAACCCGCCATTCGTCACTAGCGCATCGTGCAGCGTGTTGAGCCCGACCGGCAGCGCCGCGGCCTGCTCGAAGCTCATCGAGGCGGTGGGGATCGGCAGCGTGCGGCCGTAGTCGCAGAGCGCGTATTCGGCCCAGCCGCCGCCGCCGCCGCACATCACCCGGTCGCCCGGCTTGACGTTTTTGACGTCCGAACCGACCGCCTCGACCTCGCCCGACCACTCCATGCCGAGCACCGCGCCGATGCCGCCGGAAGGCCCGTGCCGCTGGCCCGCCGCCATATGCAGGTCGGCGCGGTTGATGCCGCAGGCGCGCACGCGCACCAGCACCTGATGCGGCTTCGGCGTCGGCTTCGGTACGTCCTGGATCTCGACGCCTTTTTCGGTCGAAACGGCGGCTTTCATCTTCGCTTCCTCCGTGCGTGTTCTGTGTCTTACCGCTTCTCGGCGAGCGGCGGCGTGCGCGCGACGTTCATCAGCATCGCCAGGATGCCGTAATATCCGACGATGCCGACCAGATCGACGACGCCGTTTTCCTGGAACGCCTCGGCGGCCCGCGCATAGGTCGCGTCGCTGACTGAGCGGTTGCGCAGCAGTTCGTCGCAGAAATCGTAGACGAGTGCCTCATCGGTGGCCATGCCTTCGGGCCGGCGGCCTTCGCCGAGGGCCTCCGCCACTGCGGGCGAGAGGCCGGCCTTGAGCGCGATCGGATGGTGCACCTGCCATTCGATCTGGTTGCCCCAGTGCCGCGAGACGATGAGGATCGTGAACTCGCTCAGGCGCGGCGGAATCGCACTGCTGAAACGCAGATACTCGCCGAGCTTCTGCGTGCGGCGCATGAATTCCGGGCTGCGCAGCATCGGCACGAATGGCCCGCGCACGCCGCCGCGCGGTCCGGCGGCGAGTTCCTCGGCGACCGCGCGCTGCTCGGGGTTGAGCTTGTCGTCGGGGATGGGCGGCATGCGGTCGGGGCCGGGAGCGGCGTTGCGCAACATGGCGTCTCTCTTGTGCTGGCGGTTGGAGTGCGGAACTGGTCCGGCGCTTGCTTTAGGTGGCTCGTGACAGGAAGGCTGGCCGAGGGGCCGGCCGGTTTCCGCGGAATCGGGAGCCGGCGGCCTGACCAGCGGGAAGATGCGCGAGCGCGGGACTTGAGCTATCGAACGTGGAACTATCGAACTTCGAGCTATCGTATGACATCGCCCCCGGCGGGGAGGACAAGTCGCGGGAAAATCAGAATTTCACGCCTCCCCGGCGGTCCCGATCGCGGCGATGGTTCCCGGATCAGATGGAAAAAATCAATTTCCGATTTCGGACTTTTTCAACTAGATTGAAGGGGCACATAGTAGCCCATGACAAAGATGGCGGTGGCATCGATGAATCGTGAAGAGACAGCAGTGGGCGCCGGGGCTCCGGTCGATCCTATGAAGTTTCGGGCGGCGATGGGTGCATTTGCAACCGGTGTCGCGATCATCACGACGCGCACGGACGAGAGTTCACACGGCATGGCGGTCAACTCGTTGACCTCGGTGTCGCTCGATCCGTGCATGGTCCTGTTTTGCGTCAAGCATGGCAGCAAGACGGGCGCCGCCGTTCGCGAGCGCGGTGCGTTCGCCGTCAATCTGTTGTCGCGGGACCAGCATCATCTGGTGAAGCAGTTCTGCGCCAATCCCGAGGATCGCTTCGCGGGCGTTCCGATGGTGCTGAGCGAGTGCGGACTGCCCGTGCTGGGCGGCTCGCTCGCGCATCTGTGCTGCACGATCGTGGATGTCCATGTCAGCGGCGACCACGATATCGTGGTCGGCCGCGTGCATGCGCTGGGAGAGCAGGGCGGGGACCCGCTGGTGTTCTTCCGCGGCCGCTACGGCGACTATCACGCGCATCCTCCGGGAGAGCCGTCCGGACAGCGGATGGCCGGCTGATCTAACCCCACGGCGCTCTGCGTCTTGTCGGGAACCCGCGCTCGGGTTGTACCAAGCGCGGGGATACGATGTTTGTTTGCCACAATCTGCCGTTGAAACAGGCGTGCCGATTTGTATGCTAACAAACAAAGCAGCCGGCAAAAGCCGGCATCAAAAAACGATCTACTACTTCAGGAGCGGGTAATGAAATTCGGACTGTTCGGAAGCGCCCAGGCAAAGCGGGGCGGGCCGGATGTCGACAGTGCACAGGGCTTTCGCGAATACGTCGATTACGCGATCGAGGCTGAGGCGCTGGGCTATGACAGCATCTTCGTGGTGGAACACCACTTCACCGGTTACGGCCAGGTCTCGGCGAGCCTCAACCTGCTGACCTGGGTGGCGGCCAAGACCAAGACGCTGCGCCTCGGCACCGCGGTGATGGTGCTGCCGTGGCACAATCCGGTGCTGCTGGCCGAGCAGGCGGCAACGCTCGACCTTCTGTCCGGCGGCCGGCTCGATTTCGGCGTCGGCAAGGGCTATCGCCACAACGAGTTCGCCAGCTTCCGCATTCCGATGAGCGAGGCCGAGGAGCGCTTCGAGGAATCGCTCGCGATCATCGTCAAGTCGTGGACCTCGGAGGAGCGCTTCTCCTATCACGGCAAGTTCTGGCAGTACGACGACATCATCGTCGAGCCGCCGACCGCGCAGGACCCGCACCCGCCGATCTGGATGGGCGCCGGCAGCCCGGGCTCGATCGCCAAGGTCGCCAAGCGCGGCGCGAACGTGATGTTCGACCAGTTCGCGACCATCGAGATGATCGGCGAGCGGCTCGACATTTTCCGCAAGGCTTGCGCCGAAATCGGCCGTCCCTTCGACCCGATGCAGGTCGCGGTCGCGCGTGCGGTCTATGTCGCGAAGGACGAGGCCGACAAGCAGCGCGCGCTCGACCAGCGTCTCGAAGCGCAGAAGCGCACGCACGAACTGGCGCAAGCGCCGGACGGCAGCAACAAGTCGACCATGATGACCTTCGCGGATCTGCGGTCGGCGAGCGACGAGAGCGCGCTGTTCGGCACGCCGGACGAGATCGCCGAGAAGCTCGAGCGGCTGCGCAAGCTCGGCGTCGAGCACGTGCTCATCAACAATCCGAACCAGGCCCGCGACAGCCTGCGCCGCTTCTCCCGTGACCTGATGCCGGCATTCGGCGCAGGTCCCAAGATCAGGGCGGTCGGTTGATCGTGTAGGATCGGACGGAAGTCCGGATAAAGACGTCAGGCGGGCCGCTTAGCGGCCCGCCAAATCAGCGGCCAGCTTTGGCCGGCACGAGTTCGGCGAGGAGCGCCGCGCGCTCCTTCTCCTTCGGCACGTCGCGCTTGGAAATCTCGACCAGGAAGTCGATGAAGGCGCGGACCTTGGCGGCGACGTGGCGGTTGGCCGGATAGACCACCGAAACCGGTGCGCCGTCTGCCTGATAG
>Ga0182739_1003206_pt1 | contig 14505 bp, 14 predicted proteins | sample eDN5th30CBELigBY_FD_128873 | JGI IMG/M metagenome (GOLD analysis project Ga0182739, IMG submission 128873) | Enriched backyard soil microbial communities from Emeryville, California, USA - eDNA 5th pass 30_C BE-Lig BY (version 2) (version 2) | ecosystem: Environmental > Terrestrial > Soil >... | reverse complement strand
TCAGAAGTTCTTTCCCCAATCATTAAATTATATGTTTTGCGAATATAGTTAACGATTGCGTCATCCATTTCATCACCAGCAATTCGAATCGATTGACTAGTTACAATACCACCAAGAGAGATAATTGCTACTTCTGTTGTACCCCCACCGATATCAACTACCATACTACCAGTTGGCTCCCATACTGGAAGATTTGCTCCAATTGCAGCAGCAAAAGGCTCTTCAATCGTGTAAGCATCTCTTGCACCAGCTTGGCGTGTTGCATCGATTACCGCTCTTTCTTCTACTGCTGTAATCCCTGATGGTACACAAACCATAACATATGGCTTACCAGAAAAATAACCTTTATTCTTTGTTGCTTGCTTAATATAGTATTTCATCATCGTTGCTGTTGTTTCATAATCAGCAATAACCCCATCCTTCATTGGACGTAATGCTACAACATTCCCTGGTGTTCTACCAATCATATTCTTCGCATCGTTTCCTACAGCTACAATGCTCTTTGTATCTGTTTGCAGTGCAACAACAGAAGGTTCTCTTAGTACAATTCCTTTACCCTTTACATAAACTAGCGTATTCGCTGTTCCTAAATCAATTCCAAGATCTCTTGTTCCAAAACCTAACATAAATGTATCTCCCTTTCTGAAACTAATGCAATATTATAAAGTAGGTAGATATTCTCCTCTTTGTAATTATCTTTTTATTATTACTTATCTATATTTTGTCATGTTTAGACATAAATACCCAAAAAATCATAAATTATATTATAGCTTATTTCAACAAAAAAGAATAGTATCATACGTAGCCTTTTTCTTTTAAGCTGATAAATTTATTTTCCCCCATTATGATATGATCTAGCAAATCAATCCCAATAATTTTTCCGCATTCAACTAATCGCTTCGTTACTTCAATATCTTCTCTGCTTGGGGATGGATCACCTGATGGATGATTATGGAGACAGATGATGGAAGCAGCCGATCTACGAAATGCTTCTTTAAATACTTCCCTTGGGTGGACAATGCTAGCATTTAAACTCCCAATAAAAACTACTTGCTTATGCATCACTTGATTTTTCGTATTTAAATATAAGCAAATAAAATGTTCTTGCGATAAAAATTTCATTTCGTTCATCATATATTTAGCAGCATCTTCTGGTGACCGAATACAATATCGATCGGTAAATTCTAAATTGGAGACACGTCTGCCTAATTCAATTGCTGCCATCAATTGAATTGCTTTTGCTGTTCCAATCCCTTTGATTGCTTTTAACTCATCAAGACTTGCATCCTTTAATAGACGAAGGCCATCAAAATGAATTAAAAGCTTGTTCGCTAACGTTAATACTGATTCATTTTTGGAACCTGTTTGAATCAATAAAGCAATTAGCTCATGATTTGCTAAGCTTTCTGGCCCCTGTTTAATAAAACGTTCTCTTGGTCGTTCATCATTTGGAAAATCTTTTATTAACAACGAATCCATTCTTTATTCGTTCCTCCCTTATCTTTGATTTTGGGAAGAAGAGAATTAGGGACCCTTTGATTTACTTAGGCAGATGGAAGCCATGCGCTTTCAATTCGCGTACCGTTCGAGAAATTGGAAGACCAACTACGGTGAAATAATCTCCTTTAATTTCTTTCACAAGCGTTCTGCCTACTCCTTGAATTCCATACGCACCTGCTTTATCAAATGGTTCCCCGGTGTCTAGATAATCGTGTATTTCTTCATCTGTTAATTCCCAAAATAACACGTCAGTTTTTTCATAAAATGTGGAACATATTCCATTTGCCATGATGGCGACACCAGTATATACAGAATGCGTTTTGCCTGAAAGCTCACTTAGCATGCGAGACGCATCCTCTCTCGAAGTAGGCTTTCCTAATATAACACCATCTAGACATACTACCGTATCGGCACCTAGAATAAATGAGTGTTGGTTATTCAAATAAATGGCTTCCACTTTTCTTTCCGCTAAATCAATTACAATTTTTTCTGGTGAAAGAGAAGGGTCAAAGCTTTCATCTACATTACTACTAGATATAACAAATGGTATTTGGAGTTCTTCAAGGAGCTCTTTTCGTCGAGGAGAAGAAGAGGCCAATATGAGGGTTTGCTTTAACATGATTACACCTACCTACTTATTTTCAAATTGAGAGATACACACTAATCCTATCAAAGAATCGCAGGATACACAATTTTGAAACTGAATTTTTTATCGAATAGTAAATAAAATGTAATATGACGAAATTTGTAGAAATATTTATAAAATTATTTTTTTATCCTAAAATAATAAAAAGGAGCGTTAGTTTTTTAAACTTTACGCTCCCTCTTAAATTTTACAGCGCTACATAAGCGGCTAAATAGTTTAACAATTGCTGTTGAATTGCCTCTATCTCTTTCTCACTACTATTTTTCGTTAGTTTCATCGTAAGCTCCCCTCCCATGGCAAGATGGGTCGCCATTTTTTGAACCTTTTCATTCGAAAAATTAGAGATTTTTTTCTCCTCCACGATAGCGAGTGCTTTCTCTAACTTACTTTTCTCTTCCGTAGAAATGGATTTATCAAACTGAACACTTGTGACAATTTGAAGAATAGAATAATAAATGGCTGAAGAAGCTTCTATTACCCCCTTTTCTTCCTTAGACACATTCTCTATCTCATTACCATTAAAGACCATCTCTTTTGCATAAGTATCTTTTACTTGCTTTTGCCAAGCTTTTGCATTCTCCAAATTACTGACAACCCCTATTAAAAGGAACTGCTTTTCATCTATCGAGATAATTTGACTCGTTTTTCCTGCATCGGTTAATTTTTTTTGTTCGATTTTTGCTCGCTCTTCATTAGAGAAGACGCCTTTTTGAAGCACATAAGTAGTAATATCCGCTTTCGTAGCAATTTCCGTTGCAGCAGTAGCTTGTCCACCTTTGGAAGTATCGGAAGAATTATTGGCTGAAGCCGTTATATTTCCATTTGTTGCAGCGCTCTGATCACTACTCACCATATTTAATAAAATAAATCCAAAGCTCGTTCCCAAAATAACCGCAAAAAAAACGGCAAAGAAAATAGACGCAACGATTCCTTTCGGTAAGCTTTTTTTCTTACCTTCTTTTGCTTTACTGTTCTTTAATAATGCTGGCTTGTCCTTTTTAGTAAGAGGAGATTGAAAGGCAAATAAACTTTTTTCTTTATTTTTTGCTGGTGCTTCCTCTGGTTCCGGAAGAATCCAATCAAAACTTTCTTCTACCTCTGTTTCTTGACCGGCCGCTGACTCTTCCCTAAAATAATCTTTTTCTTTGTTCTCATTATTTTGATCCTTATGAAAAACAGAAGGCTGCTTCCGCTCCACCGCTTCATCTGTATCCTTATTTTGGAATGGACGGTCTTTCCCGTTGATTTTAATCGTTATTGTTTTTCGATTCTCCGGTTTTTCACTCACTCGTCCTACCCCCATTTTCATTTATTTCGTTTATCCTATCATACAAATAAAAAAAAATAACAAGACTTTTGTCGTCTTGTTATAGAATGATTTCGTCAAATTCAGTTGTTGTTAGACACGATCTGACTTGGGGAAAGGTCCTTATATTGAATTGCTTGCTCTACTCCATCTTCCTCTGTACAAAGCTTTCGATTTTCCCCTTTTAAACAAACTGCAATAGCTATGTTATTTTGAATGGTTACATAGCTTTTAGCAGAAGGAACTAGTTCGCGGTCTGTATCCGGATCATTAAATGTTCCCATATAACCACTTTCGACAAGTTCATGATAAGTAATTCTCTCTTTTGCACCCGTTCCACTAGTTGTTGCTTCTTTAATATAAAAATCAGTAGCTTCTTTCATATTCCATGCGTTTGCGATAAAAGCTCGATCACGCATATCTCCTATTACTTTCAGAACAGAAGGAATCGCTATCGCAGCTATTATGCCAAGAATGACAATAACAGCAAGCAACTCCATTAGGGTTAGTCCCTTATCATTTAGTCTAGTTTTTAGCATTGCTAGACCCACCTTCTTTTTACGGTTCCACTATTCATCTTTACTATTTTCTAATGTTCCGGTATCAAAAGGATTCTTTCGTTCAGATACTTTAGGAGTATCTAATCGAGGAAGATCCTCTATTAAATCATTTAATGCTGGATAGTAATAAATAGACACTGTTAGTTCGTAATCTATCACTTGATCACTTTCTTCAACTGATGTAATCTCTTTTGGTCCTGTAACGCTTAACGAATCAATAGTCATAATACGGTTGGAAGCTTCAATTTTTTCGATAAATCGCTCTAGTTCGAAATAAGTAGATGCTTCACCAATAATGTTGATGGCCGTTTGATGAATGCCACTTGGAAGAACAATCTCTTCCGTATTTGTTTTTTCATCCGCGCCATCATTTTCTTGCTTATTTGCATCACTGATTGCTTGATCGGCTGTAGTAAGCTCTCCATTTGTCACTTCTTCTGTGTCGGTTCCATTTATACTCATTTCGATAATATTCGTATCGGAAATAATCTCTGCTTTTTCTATTTCAAGGAGTGCCTGTTCTAACAAACGTTTCACAGGTACCTTTTTCTGCAACTCGATAGTGTTTGTATTTGCTTCTGAACCAGTCGTCTTTAGTTTAGATTCCAAAATATTCGCTTGTTGCTCTGCCATTTGCAACTCTGTTTTTTTCATATTTACGTCATTGTATAAAGGCATTAAATAGAAATAATAACTATATAAAGCTGCTAATACTAAGAGAATCATACTGAGAGAAAAGAACACGAGTGGCTTATGATCACTTAATCTCATGGGGAATCCTCCCCTTTTTCATTATCTTCTTTTTTCTTTTCCATTTCATCTCGCAGCTTTGCTTTATTTAGTACAAATTCATAACTAGCAAAATAGCGTGGTTCCACTTCAGCTTGTTTCAAAATATCAATCGCTTGATCCACTTGATCGCTAATTTTATTTTCAAGTGTGTCTGTTGATTTCGCTTCCGTTAAAAGAGCCTCATCTACCCAGCTAATATCTAGTAAGGAATTTAAATAATAAGCTGCATCACTTTTTGTATCGAACTGTATAATCATACTTGTTGTAAGATCATCCGATACCTTTAATTCTTGAATAAAGCCTCTTTCGGGCAAGTTTTTTGTTAATTCTTGCAAGAAGAGAACATAATCCACTGATTGATTATTCGCCCAATTTATGGCTGACTCAAGGCTTTGGACAGACTCTGAATTTTTGTAGTTATCTAACTTCTGATTGTACGTATTAACAAGATTTGTCGTCATCTCTAACGAGTTTTCTGTTGCCTCTAATTCAGCCTTTTTGGTCGTAGACTGCCAGATAAATAAGCCTATTAATAATAAAGTAATCAATAAAGCTAGGATAACCCAAAGTAATTGTGACTTTCTCTTTGGTTCTTTTTTAGGAAGGAGGTTTATTTCTACTAACATTTTTACACCTCTTTTAATCCTAAACCAATGTTTAAAAGAAAACTTGATGGTATAGGCTTGTTAGAAACTGTTTGGTTCACTTTTAATGCAAGAACAGGAATATCAAAACGGTTCTCTATACTTTCTACAATCGTAGAAAGCCATGGATGGTCTCCTGCTACTACTAATTTTGTCACTTGTTTGTCGCCTTTATTTAAAGTATAGCGATAAAAGCTCATCACTTTTTCCAATTCTTTATAAACATCCTCAAGACCATTCCAAATCTCAGCCTTATCACCTGTAAATGTCAGCTTTTCTTCTTGCAAAAGCTCATCTGTCGTAATGGTCCACTGTTGTTCATCGATTTCTAGTAATAAATGTCTCATCAATAAAGGATAATGTTCTTCAAAAATGCTGGCGTTTACTGTTTTAATATCGATTTCAACTAACATGATATTTTCATCAGCTTCCACTTTATTAGAATGAAAGAAGTAACGATAGAGTGCTAAAGCGGAAATATCGGCAGATTGCGGAGATAATTTTGCCTCTTCTAATAGATCTGCATATTGTGCAACACTTTCTTCAGGTGCAGCAAATAAAATAATTTGCTGTTTATTTTTTTCTTTTTCTTTCAACAAGTAATAATCAAAAACAGGATCCTCGAATGGCAAATGGATCGATGTTCCAAGTTCCATATACAAATAACCTTTAATTTCATCTTCACTCACATCTTCTGGAATAGGAAGCTTTCGAATGACAATCGAAGAATCTGGAACTAAGAAGCGAACTTGTTTCTTCGATAGTTTCCATTCATCCATACATTCTTCTAGAATCCACAGAAAATTTTCGACATCCTGAATAGTTCCATCATGAATCAATCCAGGCGGCAAAAAACGCTCTCCAAAACTTTGCACAGAAGCATCTTGGGAATTCTTCATTTCCACATATCGAATAACATGATCCTTTATCGTTAAGCTAACCACTCTCTTTTTGCCAAAATTAAAATTTAGTGCCATATTGAAAACTCCTTATTGTTACTAGATGGAGGAAGAAAAATTCCCTTCCAAAAGACCTTTTAGCTGTTTTAAAGGACAATGTTTAAGTACCATTGGATAATTGAATTACCAAAATAGTAAGCGATGAGTGTTCCTAGAGCAATATAAGGACCAAAGGGAATAGGTTGTTTCTTTTTCGATTTACCAAGAGCCATTCCGATAAGACCTCCGATTGTTCCTAAGAAAGTAGAAAGAAAAAAGGCAACAAAAAGTAACTTAATTCCTAAAACAAAGCCAATTACCGCAAAAAGCTTGATGTCTCCTCCGCCCATTCCCCCTTTTGAAACGATGGCAATAATGAGGAGAAGCGTAAATCCAACCACTGCACCAAGTAAAGAATTCCACCAAGGATGCAACGGGATGAAAAATCGTTCGATTATAAAAATAACCGAAAAAACCAGCAATACTTTATCAGGGATAATCATATATTTTAAATCAGCTACCGTAATAATGATAAACAAGGAAATCAGTGTCCATGATACAAACAGCTCGGAACTCCAGCCAAGCAGTAATGGACTTATGACAAAGAGAACACCCGTTAAAAGCTCAAATATAGGATAGAAGGGGGAAATCGATGCTTTACAGCATTTTGATTTCCCCCTTAATAATACATAACTTAAAACTGGTACAAGCTCCATCGTCGATAACGTTCGTCCACAGCTTGAGCAATGAGATCTTGGGCTAACAATCGATTCATTTATAGGAACCCTTAAGCCAACTACGTTGTAAAACGAACCAAGGGTTATGCCGTATAGGAAGATTAGTAGGTAGATCATATCTAATATTAATCACCAATTGTAGTATCAGCATCAGTTATTTTTGCTTCGTTTATTTCTTTTATTGTTGCACCTGTAAAAGTAAGATTACGTTTACCTGCTTCTACCGATCCACTAGTAGTTAATTCAAAATTCGAACCATCTGTAGTAGTAACATAGTAATTCGTAGTTAAATTAACATTACTTACATAACTAGACAAATCATTTTGGTCTATGTTATCTCCAGAAGCAGGAATTCCATTTGCAGCGACATAATTCTTAGCAGCATTAATTACTGTAATTGCATCCGCCTTAACCGCATCTTCTTTTGACTTCTGAATAATAGAACCAATACTAGGAATCGCAATCGCTGCAATAATTCCCAAAATTACAATAACTGCTAGTAACTCGATAAGTGTTAAACCTTTTTCATTTTTTATACGTTGTTTGATTAATTGACGCATGTATTTATCTCCTTTTAATTGTCATTTTTTGTTTTAAATCTATTACTATTATACTAGATAGATCGTTCTAATTATATCTTTTTTTCAATAAATCCTTAGAAATTATTGGACGTGATTAAAAATCTCAAACATTGGTATTAGGATAGATGACACAATGGTTCCAACAATGCTTGCAAGAAAAACAATCATAATGGGTTCAATCAACGATTTTAATCGATCTGTTGCGGTATCTACTTCCTTTTCATAGAAATCTGCTACTTTTGAAAGCATCTCATCTAATGATCCTGTTTCTTCGCCTATTGCTATCATTTGTGTCACGAGGGGTGGAAACACCCAATGGGCTTTCATTGGGACAGTTAATGACTGCCCCTGTTCTAGCGCACTTCTTGACTGAACGAGGACTTTTGCCATTACTTCATTTTCAATAACCCTTTCGACAATTGAGATTGCCTGTAAAATGGGGACAGAGCTCGAAAACAAAGAACTAAGTGTTCGCGTCATTCTCGCAATCGCTGCTTTCTGCAAGATTTTTCCGAAAATTGGCACTCTTAACAGAAAATAATCAAGATAATACTTAGATGCTTTATTATTACGAATAACCATTATTGCAATAATAACGGCGATCAACAGCAAAGATACTAGCCACCAAAACTTTTGCATAAAGCTACTTGCCGAAAGAACAAATTGGGTAATTGCTGGTAACTCACTATCAAAATCAGCAAACATGTCCACAAATGTTGGCACTACACTTACCAACAAGAATATAACAACGATAAATGCAATAATTGCAATTGCAATAGGATACGTAAGGGCTGATATGATTTTCTGCTTCGTATAATGCTGCTTCTCAAAATGATTAGCTAGTCTTTCTAATGTTTCATCCATGCTTCCTGTAGCTTCTCCGGCGCGAATCATATTGACAAACATACTGGAGAACACTTTTTTATGTTTCGCTGTAGCTACAGATAAAGGATTTCCATCTTTTAAATCCTGCTCAACCGCTAGTAACGCTTTTCGCAAGGCCTTACTTTCCGTTTGTTCAGCAAGTATAGCAGTCGCATCTACTACCGATATCCCTGCTTTTATTAGTGTGGCGAATTGGCGTAAATATATTACAAAGTCTTGTAGTTTTACTGGGCTACCAAATGAAATTTCCTTTGTTAATAGCGTTTCAGGGATTTCATTTATTTCGGTTACCTTAATCCCTTTTTCTTTTAACTGCACCATCGCTTCTCGTTTAGAACCAGCTGTTACTACCCCTTGTTTTTTTCCTTTTCGATCTCTTCCTGCATATTTATAGCGGGCCATATTTATTGCTCCTTTTCTTGAAGATAAGGAAGTGCAGCCTCTCTTAAAATGGCTCCAGCTTGGGCTAATTCTTTTACATTGCTTTCCAATGTATGCATTCCTGCTGCTTTCGACGTTTGCATAATGTTTAAAATCTGATGGATTTTTTCATTGCGAATCAAATTGGCTACAGCTGAATTGTTAACAAGAATCTCGGTTGCTGAAACCCTTCTCGATTTATCTGGTGTAGGGAAAAGTCGTTGGGCTACTATACCTACTAGAACAGAAGCCAACTGAATTCGTATCTGATCCTGCTGGGCCGGCGGAAATACATCAATTATCCGGTTAATAGTTGCTGGAGCACTTGACGTATGAAGTGTCCCTAACACCAAATGCCCTGTTTCTGCTGCAGTAATAGCTGTTTGAATCGTTTCTAAATCACGCATTTCTCCAACAAGAATTACATCAGGGTCTTGGCGCAAGGATGCTCGTAAGCCATTGGCAAAATTATTCGTATCAAATCCAACTTCTCGTTGATCAATAATACATTTTCCATGCTTATGCAAATACTCAATTGGATCCTCCAGAGTAATAATATGCTTTCTCATATTTTCATTCATATAAGCAATCATCGCTGCTAAGGTCGTTGATTTCCCACTGCCTGTTGGTCCAGTAATTAAAATAAGCCCTTGTGGCTTTTCTGCAATTTTCTTTAAAATATTCGGAAGCTTTAAATCATCTAGACTAGGGATAGACGTAGGCACAACTCGTATCGCCAATGAAATACATGCCCTTTGCTTATAAACGTTGACCCTAAATCTAGATACTCCTTTTAAACTATAGGAAAAGTCAAGTTCCCCTCTGTCTTCGAATACTTCCCACAGCTTCTCTGGAATCATCGTTCGAGCCATTATTTCAGTATCATTTGGTGCTAAATTATTTTTCCCGTATCGCTTTAAATCTCCATTTATTCTCATAACAGGGGGAACACCAACTGTTAAATGGATATCAGAGGCTTTTAATTCAAAGCCTACTCTCAATAAGTAATCAATATTATTATTCAATGATGTCCCTCCTAATCAGGGATAGCTACTCTTAATACTTCTTCTGTTGTCGTAATTCCTTGCTTTACCTTTAATAATCCATCATCAATAAGGAAAATTGTTTTTGCTTTCATGGCAAGATCGCGCAGCATGGTGAATGATTCACCATTCATAATGACTTTTTTCATTTCATCATTCATGACTAATACTTCATGGATTGCTACCCTTCCTTTGTAACCAGTCATATTACAAGAAGCACAGCCTTTGCCTCTGACAACTTTATCAATAGTCAGCCCTCGTTTTGCGAAGATTTCTTTTTCTCTTACTGTGGCAGCATGAACTTGTCCACAGTCTCTACACACTCTGCGAACGAGACGTTGAGCGACTATCCCTGTTACCGATGAAGCTACTAAAAACGGCTCTACCCCCATATCTAATAGCCTTGTAACAGAACCAAGTGAATCATTTGTATGCAAGGTGCTTAATACAAGGTGACCGGTTAAAGAAGCCCGGACGGCTATCTCGGCTGTTTCTTTATCGCGAATCTCTCCAACCATAATTACATTAGGATCCTGACGCAAAATTGCCCGTAATCCTGTAGCAAAGGTCATTCCTACATTGGTATTTACTTGAATTTGGTTAATTCCTTCTAACTGATACTCAACCGGATCTTCAACTGTAATAATATTGATTTCTTCACTGTTCAAACGGTTTAGTGCTGCATAAAGCGTCGAGGATTTACCAGAACCTGTAGGACCTGTAATAAGAATGATACCTGTTGGTTTTTCAATCAGATTTGTAAATCTAGACAAATTTACTTTATTAAACCCAAGCTTATTTAAATCATTCAGTGCACTTCCGAGATCCAAAATACGCATAACTACTTTTTCCCCAAAAACAGTAGGAAGCGTAGACACACGGAGATCAATAGGATGAAAGTCTAGATTAAACTTCATTCTTCCATCTTGCGGAATACGGTGCTCGGTAATATCCAAGTTTGCCATAATCTTTAAACGCGCAATTAATACACTCTGCATATGCTTCGGCAAGACTCTTTCTACACGCAAAACGCCATCTATCCGATAACGGATTACGACTTTCGTTTCTTGAGGATCAACATGGATATCACTAGCTTTTAAGGTTGCAGCATTCGATAATATCTGGTTTACTAAGCGGACAATCGGTGTATCTTGTTGTTCCGCCACACTTCCACTCACATCTTCGCCAATTGTCCCATTATCGGACAGCAACTCTTCAAAGCCTTCATCCATATCGTAATATTTATTAATCGCTCTTAAAATATCATCTTTCGTTGCAATAGCTGTCTCAATTTGAAAACCGGTAGATAAACGCAAATCATCTATTGTGTAGAAATCCATCGGATCAGCCATTGCAACATATAACTTTTCGCCTTCTTTTTTAAGCGGTATTATTAATTGTCTTTTCGCTGTTTCCTTTGAAACGATGGTAAATAGCTTAGGATCAAAGGGATATCGATACAAACTGACATGCGGAATACCTAATTGAAATTCCAACACTTCAATTAATTGTTGTTCCGTAATATAACCTTTTTGAAGCAAACTATCTCCAAGCCTTTGATCCGGATGCTTATCTTTAAGTGCTTGCTGCAATTGATCTTCTGTCAACAAGCCAGCTTCCACCAACAAGTCTCCTAAACGCTTTCGTATTTGTTTCATTGATTTATCCTCTGATTTCTATGCTTATTTTTGCATATCTACTTCTGATTGCGGAATCTCTTCCTTTACGCCTTCTGGATTTTGGCTGTTCGAGTCCGTCTCTGTAGAACCCTCTGTTGTTTGATTACCGGAATCATTATCTTCAGTGTCGATATTTTCTTCAGAATCAACATTATTATTTAAGTCATTTGAGTCGTCGACATTATCTGTATCAATAACTGTTTCTCGTTCTTCGATTAATCCCGAAGCAACTATTTTATTGATTGGAGCGTAAAAGTCTTCACTCATTAAATCTTTTTTAACTTCTACTCCATCGCTATTTTTTGCCACACGATAAACTTTGATTAATAGTCCGTCCGTTCCTTCCGAGATTGGTTTATATTCATTAAAGCCTAATAAAGAATCAAATTGGATGACTGTTTTCGGCTTAAAGGTTTCTTGATCGGAAAGAACTACATCATATTGAAATAGAAACGGAATACCAACTAACGAAGCATACAACTTATTACCAGCCATTTTAAATTGAAGCTGATAAACAGAAGCATTCGGATTATAAAAACGATAATCCATTTTTTTTGATTGATTGATTTTTGTTTCATAGCCTAATTGTGCGTAATTAGGTAATTGGCTACTCGTAAAGCGCTCAGCAATCGTAAAATTAGTAGCCAATATTACTTGATGGAGAGCAGTTGCAACCATACTTAATGTGGTATCTGAATAACCCTCTGCCTGATTGCCTATTAAGTCTAGCAAGGAAATGGTATCTTCTTGCCCAACTTCAATGCTAGGAAATTGTTTCACCCATTTAGCGACATTTTCCTTATTTTGCTGCACATCTAATGTAGTATCAGCTAAAATTACTTCTTCTTCTTTTTGGCTGACTAAGTATTCCTGAAGTGCTAGTTCATGATTTCCTTTATCCAACTGAGAAGCTATTGCGAGTAAACTATCATTCCATTTATTTGTATAAAAAACATCCTCTTCAATTAGAAATGAAGATATCGAGTAAAGCACCCCCAATAAATCATCTTGATTTAGCGAAACAACCAATACATTGTCTGTGCCTGGATGGACCTTTTCTAAGCTTTCTTGAAATTGGAAGGTAAATAAATTCGGATCAAATTCAACTGTTTTTTCTTTATACTTCAAATGAATAGAAGTTGACTGAAGCCATTCATTCTGAGAAGCCTTCAATACTTGCAATGCTTCTTCTAAATTCATCCCAGAGATATCTACGCCTGCTACAGTCGTCCCCTCTGCATATCCTTCCTTGTTAGAAAAGATTCTTTCATAAGCATTTGCACCAAAATGCGAAAAACTAAAAATAAACGCAGTCGTAACCACGATAGCTACAAATAGCTTTACACCTTGAACGTTTTTCATGAAGTAATGACTCCTTTTGTTATGCATTCACACTCATAGATAAATCAATTACTACACTTGGCCCAGCATTTTGCGCCTTTTCAATATCCTCTAATGTTAATACAGATCCTCCTGCGACAATCAATTCACCATCATTTGAATAAATATCTTTTGTCACTTGTTTATTTAACAATAACTCTCTTTGTTTTTCTTTCAGCCCATTAAGACTAGCTTCATCTTCTGCCAATAATTCTTCTTTAGGTAGTTTTTCAATTATGTGGTCATTAGTAAGAACAACTTCTTCGTGAACAGAAATTGGTTCCGCTGCTTCTTCTTTCACAATAATGATATCTTTCCCATATGTAATGACATATTCAGATGAGATAACAGACTCCTGCCCTTTCAGAATAAGGCCAATAATTTCACCTGTTTCTTCATTAATTTGGTACTCCGTTACGTTACCAACAAGTTCCCCTTTTCTAGTAATAACGTTTGTATCAATAATATTGATTTTTTTGCTTGCCAATTCACTCGCAATCGGAATCTGTGTTAAATCAATGATAGAGTTTGCACTTTCAATCGTTACAGCATATTCCCCCACACCGATTACCTTTTTAAAAGGGATTGCTTGAATGCTTTCTTGCCATTCTTCTTGCTCTAATGCTAAAAAATCGACAAAGCCCTTTTCTGGATTAATGATTAATGACTGTACATTTCCTTCTTGCTGTCCATTAGAGATGCTAATAATCGGTAAACCTTTTAGTTGTGTGCTGATTTTCATAAAATAAGTCCCCTATTCTATCTATTATTCATTCAGATATTTTTCTGCCATAAATTTAATTTGTTCTAATACAATTGGTTGTTCCGCAAATTTATCATGTAATATATACAATAAATTTTTTAATTTATCGTTTTCATTATTTTGTACATATATATCAATCAACAAAGTGGAAAAAGCGAAATATTCATTTAAAGGTATACTCTCCTTCAAGCACTGTTTAAGCACTATTTCAAATTTTTCCTTATCCATTGAATGCTTCATCATTTCTAATTGTGATAAAGTATTGTTGATAATTTTATAGGCTAATCCACTTACCTCATTTTCTTTTATGTGACCATCTGATTCTATCGGATTCGCTTGGTCTTCTTCAATAGTAATTTCTGCTACTTCGTCCAACATTTCTTTAGCTGAAAAATCTTGCAGTTCCTCTATATTTTCTTGTTCTAAGATTTTTTCATTCTCTATATCCACTTCAGCTAAAACATCGAGTGATAGATCATCCAAATGCTGTTCTTGTTCATTCTTTTCTGATGAAACTGCCACTTCCGATTCCTCGTAAATAGGAAAAGGTATTTCTTCGATTTCATCTTCTTTTCTATCTTCGATTAAATCGATTACAGGAGAAGCATCTTCGTCCAGCATTTTTTCAATT
>Ga0182739_1003202_pt1 | contig 14513 bp, 17 predicted proteins | sample eDN5th30CBELigBY_FD_128873 | JGI IMG/M metagenome (GOLD analysis project Ga0182739, IMG submission 128873) | Enriched backyard soil microbial communities from Emeryville, California, USA - eDNA 5th pass 30_C BE-Lig BY (version 2) (version 2) | ecosystem: Environmental > Terrestrial > Soil >... | reverse complement strand
TTTTTTTTATTTTAATAATATTTTATTTTTTAAATAGTTTTAAAATATATTGAATTTTTATTTTTTGTATTTTTTTTTGTATGAGTGTATTTTTTTTAATATTTTTATTATTCGATGTAAATTTTTTTAAAAATTTTTTTGCGTATAGTTCTTTAGTTAATATTTTATCCTTCTTTACCATTATATTAATTTCTATATAATATAAGTTAGTTATAAAGTTTAAGAAAAATAAATTTATTTTATTTCTATTTATAACTTTAATAAAGAGGTTACCTCGTGTAGAATTTGAAATTCGTATATTATGAGTTTAATAATAAGTATAAACACACATTTTTGAAATTAAAATCAGTTTCTTTTAAATATAATATATATTTTTATAAGAAATTTTTAATAAAATCTCGAAAACAGATTGCTCGGGTTAAATATAAATTTAAAAATAACAATTTATTATTGGTTCACAAATTTTTATGTATTTCAATGAAATCCGGTAATAAAATTACACTATTTAAACATTTTGAGCTTTTTTTTCGTAATTATTTAACTACTTTGTATTACAACGAAGAATCTGAAAATATCGAAGATGATGGATTTTATTTAGATTATATTTATTATAAAATAATTAGGATTTTAATTAGGAAAAAAAGTTTTTTTTTTAACTTTAACAAGTTATTAATGTTAGTGTTACCAGCTTATGAAACTTTATTTTCTATTAAAGTTAAAAAATTAAATAAAAAACTTAGGTTAAAATATAAAAAAAAATATATAAATACAATAAATTATGTGCCATACGAAAAACGTAATAATCTAACACTTAAATTTTTAAATGTCCAATCATTTTCTGTTAAAAGTTTTAAATTATATGAACGTTGATTTAAAGTTCTTTTGATGTCATTATTACATCCTTTTAAAACCTTTCCTTGACGAAGAAGAGAAGTGGTTTATGAAAAAATTTTATTAAAATATAAAAAATTGAAATAATTTTAATTAAATTGCGTGTTATTAGTTTTAGTTGCAAAAACTTTAGTTTTAGGAGGATGTATGTTACCAATTGCATTAGGAGCTTTAGGAACAGGTATTTTATTTGCAGGTTATAATTTAGCTGTTGCTAGAAACCCAGAAGAAGCAGAAGGTATTTTTAATACCACTTTAATGGGATATGCTTTAATTGAAACTTTTGTTTTCATGTCTTTTATCGCAGCTTTCGTTATTTATTCTATTTAATTAAATTTATTAAAATCAATGAATGCCTTATTTATTAGTTATTTTTAAAACTTTTTTGATATGTTTATTTGCTATAGCCGTTAGAGGGACCTTACCTCGTTATCGATTTGATCAAGCGACTCAATTAAATTGAAAACACTTTATTTATATTTGATTTTTTTTTATATTATTTAATTTAGGATTTTTACTTTTGTTTTAATTTTTTGTCCAGGTAGCTCAGTGGTAGAGCGTTAGGCTGAAAACCTCAAGGTCGTTGGTTCAAATCCAATCTTGGACATAGATGAAAAAGTATATCTTTTTTTTCTGCTACTGGTATCTAACATTTGAAGTTTGTCCTTTTTTTGAACGAATGTACTTAGAACATTCACACTCTCCCTTTTTTTTTTATTTATCTTTTTTATTCTTTTATTTTTACGGTCTTATTGTAAGTAAGTTTCTTGAAAAATTTTTTAATGTTAAGAGAACAACCGTTGATGTTGATTTATTTTTTGATTTTATAAAATTATTAGCAGTAAATTTTAAAAATTTTAGTTTACTTATTTTTGTAAAAATTAAAAAAGTAATTTTTAGTTTTACACCTAAATTTTTAGAAAAATTAACAACCATTTATACTTTTATCAGCTTATACTCGTCTACATTTTCTTTTAAATGGCGACCTCTTTTTAAAAAATCATCATATTTTGGCTTTTTTCGAACTTTTCGAAATAAATGACTAAAATAATTGTTTTTTAAAAATATTAATCTTAGATTAGTTTTTAAAACGTTAGAATTTAATTAATTCTTCGTTTTTGGTTTCTGTACGAGATATTTAAAATTAATTTTTTTTTATTTAATTTTTTTTTAAATGCTAATTTTTATTTAATTTTTAAGTTTTTTTTTAAAAAATCTAATTTTTTTTTATTACATTTTTATAACTTTAATTTTTTTAAAACGTTTTTACCGAATTTGTTATATAATTATTTTTATAAAAATAATTTTAATAGACTATTTTTTTTTTTTTTTAATTTTTTAAGTCACTTTTCTGATTCATCGTTATTGAAATTTAGTAATTATCTCAATTTTAATTTGTTACAGATCAACCATTTATCCAGATTAAAATATTTTAAATTAAAGAAAGATAAATTAAATATTTATAAAAGTAGTTTTAATTTATTTTTTTTTTTGTTTAATAGAAAAGAGTTTTTTTTTTTAAAAAATAAAACTTTGTTATCATATTACTTTATGTTTGATTATAAAATTAAAAGTATTGATTTGTTAAAATATAATAATTATAGATCACCACTCTTATTCACAATCGATTCTCATTTCATTAATTCCCGTTTCATTAATTTTAATTTAATAAATATAAATAAATTTTATTTTAAAACTAAAAATAATTTTTTTTCGTATAATGCAATAAACTGTATTTATAGTAATAATTTTAATATTTTGTATGAATATTTTTTTAATATTTTTGACAAGAAGGATTTTTTTTTACGTAAACAATTTGAAATAATTAAAATTCAATTCGAACGTGAAGAACGTGATCGCAGAAAAAACAAAAACAAACACGGTAAAATTAATAAGACTAAAAAAAAATTATTCTTTAAAATTTTTAAAAGACCGCGAAAATATAAAAATCAAAATTTGAGTTTAAATAATTATTTATATAAATTTTTATTGCGAGAAATTATAAATTTTGAAGAAAATTTTAATTTATGTAGATTATCTTTTAACTCTATTTATAGGTCAGCAAATATGATATCATTATCTTATTTTAATTTTATGACTAATGTTAATTTTATTGATCGGAAGATTTTTCTTTCTGGAGAAGAGTTTGATGATATGGAAGCTTTTTTTGATAATTTAAAAGAAAATCAAATTCAATTTGATAAACCCCAGCTTTATTTATATAATAATCATTTTCCTATTATTTTGAATTCTGAAATGGTAGAAATTTCGTTTTTTTCGCAAAAAAGTAAATTCTTTAGTTTAGATTTTATTAAGTTTTATCAATTTTATGTGTCAAATTTTTTTGAGTTTTTATTGAAAAAATCACTTTACTTAAAAGTTGATACTAATTTTTTTAAAAAATATTCTAATTTTGATCAGGTTGAAAAAATTGTTAATGATTTTCGGGGTCATAAAGTAAAATTTTCTAGATTTTTCCATATTAGTGAAATGATTGAGATAATATGATATTCATTTGAATTTAGAGATCTTAATATTTTAAGTGATTGGTTAATAAAGATGTTGACTTTAATAAATTTAAATAATCATAAGAAATTTTTAAATTTATTTCAGAATACTTTGTTAGAATTTTCTTCAATTTTTTTAACTTCGTTACAAATAAAAGGTTTTTTTTTTAAAATAAAAGGTAAAATTGGTTTAACAGGTAATGCGAAAAAAAAACAAAATAAGATCAGGATTGGTAGATTGTATTTATCCAGTAAGTTACATAAAATTGTTTGTGAAAAAAATATTTCTAAAACACATTATGGTGTTTTAGGTTTTGTGATGATACTGACTTATTAATTATTTAATTTTTTTTAAAGAATTAAGTTCACGCACCTTTTCTACCCTTACGTTTTATTAATATAGCTTTTGTACCTTTTATACCTCTTAAAGTATAAAAATTTATTTTTCTTACGTTTATCATTTTATTACTTAATTTTAATAAATTATTTAAATTAGGACTTTTTAATAAAAATTTATATTTTGATAATTTTTTTAAAAAAATTTTTTTTAAAATAAATAATTGTATGTGGGAAGATCCAAAAAAAAACTTTATTAATTTATTTTTTTTATAAAAGCTTATTTTGTATCCTTTACCTTTAAATTTTATTTTAAAATAAAAATAAGAATTTATAGATTTTAAAAATTTATTAAACTCTTTAAGTTCTAGTATATTTTTATTTGGTTTTTTTGTTTCTATTTTTAAACTATTAGTTTCAGCGCTTATAAAAATATTTTTATTATTAATATTTATTTTTAAAAAATAATGGTTGTTGTACACAAATACGTTTTTGTTAATTTTATTTTTTATTAAAATTATATTAAAATAAAGAGGTAAGAATATATAAGTGTAAGGCATGATCATTATTTTTTTAATAAAAAATTGTTGCAATTAAAATGCCAGAGGTTTTTTTTTTTATAGATTCAAAATTTGTTATAACTCCCTTATTTGTCGATAAAATTATGATTCATTTTTTTTTAAAAGAAAGTTTTTTTAATTCTCTAAATGATATTGATAATTTAGAACTCGGTTTATATAAATTTTTTATATTTTTAAAAACATTTGAATTATTAAAAAATACAACGTATGTATTTTTTTTTTCTAGTTTTATAAATTTGATAAAATTTAATTTTATTAAAATTTTTATTAAAGTTTTTTTATTTTTGTTTAATTTAAGTTTTATATATTTTTTTTTGTATTTCAATCCAATTTTAATTAAATTTATAATATTCGCAAACATTTATTTATCAATTTTTTATTTTAATATTTTGTAAATCATTCTTATCAAATAATTTTTTTATATAGTGTCGTGAAAAATTTAATTCGTTGTAAACACCTCCTATTCTTCCAGTTTTTAAACAAATATTATTTTTTTGTTTTGATATAGTGCTTATATTTGAAATTTTCGATAGTTTATATAGTGCATTAGCACGAATGATTGGTTTAGTGTTTTTATTATTTATTATACTTTTTAAAATTAGTTTTTTTATTTCGAATTTTATATATAATTTTTTTTTTATAACTTCTTTTTTTATATTTATGATATTATTTTTTATTCCTTTCATAAAATTTATTATCTGTCTATTTCCCCAAAAACGATATCTATAGTACCCATTAATGTGACTAAATCTGCTAAAAAATGACCTTTAGATAATGTTGGTAATATTTGTAAATGGTGGTAAGCAGGGGATCTTACTTTGCATTTATAAGGTATTGTTGTACCGTCTGCGATTAAAGAAACACCGAATTCTCCTTTCGGAGATTCTACAGCTTTATAAGTTCATCCTGATTCCACCTTAAACCCTTCACTCCAATATTTAAAGTGTTCAATTAAATGTTCCATTGAAATATATTCGTTTTTATAATTATACTGATTATATTTTTTTGGATATACATATTTTAAAATATTATGTGGATTTATATTGGAAGTTTTTTTTTTGTGTTTATGTTTTGTTAATTTTTTTATTATTTGGTTTATTATGTTTAAACTTTCTGTCATTTCATTCATTCTTATTAAGAATCTATCGTATGAATCACCATTTTGTCCGATAAAACTTCTAAAATTTAAATAATAATAATTGGCGTAATTTTCAATTTTATCTAGTCGTAAATCTCTTTTTATTCCGGTGCTTCGAGACATAACTCCTGTTAACCCATAATTAATACATGTTTCATAAGAGTACGTACCAATATTTATTAAACGTTGCTTTCAGATTTTATTATATGTCAATGTATTATGGATTTCATTTAATGTTGAAAAACAATTCCTACTGAAGTTAGAGATATCTTCTAATAAGAATCTTGAGATGCTTGTTAAATTAACTTCATTTGGTCTATAGAATGCAGCATGCATTCGTGCTCCAGATACACGTTCATAGAACTCCATTAATTTTTCTCTTTCTTCAAAAGCTCAAAAAATTGGTGACATACTACCAACATCTAAAGCGTGACATGCAATAGCTAATAAATGATTTAAAATTCTTGTTATTTCATCATAAAGTGTTCTAATTTGAACGAAAGTAGCAGTGTAATTTGTAGTTCCCAATAAAGATTCTATAGCTAGACAGTATGCATGTTCTTGAATTAACATAGAAACATAATCAAATCTATCAAAATAAGGTAAAGAATGCAAATAAATTTTATCTTCCATTAATTTTTCTGTACCTCTGTGTAATAACCCTATATGAGGATCTATTTTTTCTATTATTTCCCCATTTAATTGGACTATTAATCTTAAAACCCCATGAGCAGCAGGATGTTGCGGCCCAACATTTAGATTCATTGTTTTTAAATTTTTAAATGTAGTTTCATCTTTATTTATTTTAGGTTTTCATATTTGAAATATACTTCTATTCATATATTAATGTCCAATTTTTTTTTATTAGATTTAAATTATTATAATTTTTATTTTTTTTCATTAATTTTATTAAACATATTTATTTATATTTTTTTATTAATTAATATATTTTTGATTTTATTTATATTTGATATTAAATATGTAAAAACATTATCAGATTTAAAAATTTTAAATAACGTGTCGTTTATTTACATAAGTACAGTTATTATTTTTTTGTCTTTAGCAGGTATACCCCCTCTTGCAGGTTTTATTGGGAAATTTTTAATTTTTATTTATATTTTTTACAAAACTAATGTTTTTATTTTTTTACTATTTATTTTTGTGAATATGTTTATTATTTATTTTTATTTACAAAATTTACGTTTTTTAGTTTCTAAAACATCAACTAACAAATTTTATTATAATTATAATAGAGCGTATTTGAATTCAACATGTATTAAATATATTAATTTTTTTAATTTTTTTAATATTTTTTTAATGTTGTATTTAGAAGAATTTATAATATTTTTTAATTATATAACATTAAGTTTATTTTTTTAATTTTATTTTGTCAACATTATCACAATTAAATAAGAAATTTAATTTTAAAAAAAAAGCACATGCGAGAGCTGCAGCTTTAAACAAACGACCACAAGTTAAAGGTGCAGTTAAACGTGCAAGGATTGTCACACCTAGAAAACCTAATTCAGCTAGAAGACCGACCGCTAAAATTATATTAACAAATAGGAGATGGGTTGTAGCGCATATCCCCGGTAAAGGTCATAACATAAGACCACACTCTTCAGTATTAGTTAGAGGTGGTGGGGCTAGAGATTTACCGGGTGTAAGGTTTACTTGTATTAGAGGAGTTTACGATTTTGCTGGTATTGATGAGAAAACAAGGCGCCGATCTATATATGGGGCAAAACGACCAAGAGATAAACTTATAAAATTGAGACGAAGATTCAGGTTTAAATAATTTTTTGAGGTGAGAGTAGATTATTTGTTAACCCCTGTCAATGCTGTAGTTTCGTGAGCCCGTCAAGGTTCATTCTGGCCTATGACTTTTGGTTTAGCGTGTTGTGCGGTTGAAATGATGCATGCTACTGTTAGTAGGTATGATTGAGATCGTTTTGGTGTTATTTTTAGGGCTAGCCCTAGACAATCAGATTTAATGATAGTTGCAGGTACATTAACCAATAAAATGGCTCCTGCAATTAGACGACTATATGAACAAATGTTGGATCCTAAATGAGTTTTGTCTATGGGTAGTTGTGCAAATGGGGGTGGTTATTATTATTATTCATACTCGGTAGTTCGAGGTTGTAATAGAGTTATTCCAGTAGATGTATATGTTCCTGGTTGCCCCCCAACTGCGGAAGCTTTATTATTCGGTATTTTACATTTACAAAAAAGCGTTTTTAGACAAATTGATGAAGAAAATAGTTCTATTCAAAAAAACAAAACAAATATATTTTTATGGTAACATTAAAGATTATACTGATTTTTTAAAATTTCGTATTTCGTTTTTTTTTTATGAAAATTTTGTAAAACAAAATTTTTTTTTAAATTTTAAATTTTTTTTAAATTTTAAATTTTTTTTAAATTTTAAAATTAATGCTTTTAAGAATATTAATTTATTTAATATTTTTTCGTATGTTATTTTAACTCCTTCTTTTTTTTTTGAAAAACAATTTCTTTTTAAAAAAATTGAATTTCAAAAATTTTTAGAAAATTCAAATTTATCAGCTTTTTATAAAAACATTTTTTTATTTAGATCACACAATATGCTAATAAATAGCGAATATGATAATTTAAATTTAGAAGGAAAGGATTTTTCTGATTTTATTTTTTTTAGAAAATTTTTTTTTGCGGAGCAGAAAGAATTTAATTTTTCTGATTTTATTTTTTTTGTTAATTTTCATATTTTTTTTTTACAAATCATAGAATTTTATAAAATCTTTATTTTATTAAATATTTTTTTAATACAGTATTTAAATACAGAAGAAATTCATACTATTAAACATAAATAAAAAATATATTTAAACGAATTCAAAGCAATCAATAATTCCAATAGGCTTAAAAAAAAAGTTGTTAGTTTTGGTACATCAAACTATAAGTTTAAGAGACTTATCGTAGGTAAAAAATCCAATTCTGGGCGTAATGTTACTTCCAAAATTGTTATTAGAGCGAGAGGTGGCGGAGTCAAAACTAATTTTTTTTATGTCGATTTTTTTAGAAAATGATCTAATAATATAGCTGTCAGTTTAAATTTAATAAAACAGTCGAATAGATCAGCTTTTATATCTTTAATAAAATATTCGAATGGTACTTTTTCATATATTTTAGCTTCATCGTCATTAATTCCTGGCGATTTTACTTTTACAACTATCCGACCTACTATTTTTTTATTAAAATCGGATGATTCGGCTTGTAATATTTTATTAAAATATATTGATTATACTTTTTCATTTTTTAATATTGAAGTAATTAAAGGCTCAGGAGGTAAGTATGCTCGAGCAGGTGGTACATTTTGCCGTGTTATTGCTTTTAACTTAGATAAAGATATTATTAAAATTTCCCTCCCTTCTGGGAATTTTAAATTTTTATCGCAATATTGTTTGGTGACCTTAGGTAGAGCATCAAATATTTTTAATGATAAACAATTTTTTGTTAAAGCAGGACATTCAAGAAAATTAGGGTTTAAATCTAAAGTGAGAGGTGTGGCTATGAATCCGGTTGATCACCCTCATGGTGGACGTACAAAAACTAATTCACCTGAGCTTACTCCTTGAGGAAAGATTGCTAAATTGAATAAATAAGTATATGGCTCGTTCTAGATGAAAGTTATCATTTTTTTCTAAATCTATATGACGTAAAATTGTTTTATTGAAAAAAAAAGATATTTTAAAAAAAAAAAAATATTTATATGATAGATCGTCAACAATACCAGAATGTTTTTCTGGTTTTTTTTTAAGGATACATAAAGGTAAGCGGTTTAGAAGATTAATGATTCATATGTACAATGTAGGTTCTAAATTTGGTGAATTTTCTTTTACTAGGAAACCGTATCATTTTCCTCTAAAAAAAAGTTTAAAACGAAAGAATCAATTCTTTAAAAAATAATTAAATGGGACGTATAAGTTCACCTTGTTTAAATAAAGCAGGTTATTCTATGTTTTGAAATAATATGTGAGATGATAAACATAATTTTTCTAAAATTTTATGCGAAGACGAATTTTTACGTGTTACAATGCCACTGGTTTTTGAAGATAATTTTTCTAATGATTTGGTAATGTATCTTAAAAAAGAAAATATTTCAGATCAAAAGTTGAATTTTTATGAAATTTTCTGTAAAAATTCAAAACCCATTGATATTCGTAAATGATTGAAATTAGAAAAAGTAAGTTTATTTTTTTCAAAAACCTGAATCTTGAGATATCAGGGTTGAATTATTTTATATATATTTATATATTTACCGGTTTTTAATAATTTTTTAGTTGAAGAATCTTCAAATTTTGATTTTGAGAAAAGTTATTTTAATATTTTTTTTAATTATTATTATAATTTATTAAAGATAAGTTATAATAATAGGTATTTGAATTCGCAGTTAATTCAAAAAAATGATTTTTAATTTTATTTTTTTGTTATACAAATATTTTTATAATGGTAGATTAATAGATTCGAATACTTCTGTAAGTTCTTTTATAAAAAATTCATTCGGATTGGGTAAAAAAATATTATATTCAATAGAATTTCGTATGGAAAACTACCAAAATAATTTGTTACCTGATTTAGATAAAAACGAATTAGATCAATTTTTACGAATTATTTATACAACTATACCCTATAATACAAGTGTTTTTAGACGTACACGATTACATATATGTTTATTGGATTTATCTTCTTGTTATAAAGGTTGAAGACATTATAAAGGACTACCAGTACGTGGACAAAGAACCTGATCCAATGCTTGATCAGTGTATAAATCTAACCATATTTTAAGAAATTATAAGTTAAAAAGATCAAAAAAATTTTATATGAATGTTCCGGTTAGGGAAGCGAATGTAGCTTATACTGCAGAATATGTTAATATGCTATGGCGCTTTCAATGACCGTTTGAATGATATTCAGCTAAGGTTGGTCGTTTGAAATTTAAAGGACATCCAAATACAATGAAAATTGATCTATATTCAATGGCTAATTATCAGGTTATGTATCCGCTTAAGCTTAAAAATTTGACTAAAAAACAAAAACAATCATATAAGAGAAATTATTTTTCATTAGGTTTCGATCCTGGTTTTACAAGACCGTTGTTGAATTCTGTTTTTAATTCAACTATTTCAGATAATTTTGAATCAGAATTGAAGGGTTCAAAGTTAATTTTACGCGATGAGAGGTTAAATAGAAAAAAAAAAAAATAATTATAGATTATTGTTGATAATCTTGGTTTCTATATAAGATATTTTATAACAACCAATTTTTTTTATATTTTTTACGTTTTTTTAAATTGAATTTTTATTTTAAATTTAATAAATTTATGTTATTTTTTCTTTTTAATAAATTTAAATATACTACTATGTATAACATAGTTTATCCATTGAAATTTAAATATAATTGGTGTTTGAATAAAGGAGACGGTCGTAATTTTTTTTATTTATATAATTATGAATTTTATAATAACAATTTAATTTTTTTTAATGAGTTTAATGTTAATAACAGTTTAGCCTCAGAAGAAGATTTTGATGATAAGGTTTTTTTAATTGATAATTTAATAAATTTTAAATTAACTAGTGGTTTTTTTAAAAAAGATTTTAATTTATCACATGTTTTGATAGATAAATTAGGTAAAATTAAATATAGGGAGCCTTTATTTATTGATGACTATTATAATTTTAATTACCCAAGTAACGATTTTATAGATTGCGGGTCTTCAGAAGATGAATATCAATCGCAAATTGATGGCGAAGATATTTCTAATATTAATAATTTTAATTTTATAGCATCAGATGATGAGAATAGTAAAGGTGTTTTTAAGGTTGACTTTTCAGAATTTGACCATCCTAATTCTAGTTTATTTTTTAAAAAACAAATATCTGATTCTCAAAAATATTTTGATGAAGATTTATTTTATGATTTTGATGAAAATTATTTTAATAATTATGAATTATTACATAATTTTGATTTTTTTAAAAAATTCGAGGATTCAAAAACTTTAGATTTAAGGACTAAACATAAAAAATGGATTTCTCGTAATAGAAATATTTTAGCATATTTTATACGAAAAAAAATTAAACGTGATATTAATTTTAATAAATTTATAAAAAATTTTATAAAAAAACCTATTGATACCTTTGTATTTTTTTTTGAATTTTCAATCAAAAATATTTTACTTCGTTCTCAACTTTTTTTTAATGAAAAAGATATTGATTTTTTTTTAGAAAATTCGTATATTAGAGTTAATAACAAAACGATTTCAAATTGTTTTTTTAATTTAAAGGTTTATGATCGTATTAGTATAAATTTTGATAAATTTTATTTTTTATATTATAGGAAGGTTATTAATAATATAAATCATTATTTAACAAAATTGGGAAATTATCATCAGTTACAAGAACAAAAAAAATACGATTACGATAAACAACAAAAGACTACCTTCCCAAAATGAGTTTCTCATATAACGTATTTTAAAGAAGATATTCCAAATTTTATAGAAATTGATTTTTTGACATTATCTATGGTTATTTTATATAAACCTGTATTTTATGAACTTAATGCAAACAATATGAAATTTATAAATTATTTTCAACGTCGTTTATATAATTGAAAATATATTATTTAAATATTTTATTAACAGAGCATTTTATAATTTAATTTAATCCAGTGATGAGGGAATTTTTTCATTTTTTAAAAACATATACAATTTCGTTTCAATATTTTAAAAAATCTCAAATTAATGTTTTAAAAAAAATAGTTTTTTTTGGTTTTTTTTACTTATTTTATTGTAATTTAGAATTATTGGTCTTGAATTTTTTTTTTTAATCCAGTGATGAGGGAATTTTTTCATTTGCTAAAAACATATACAATTTCGTTTCAATACTTTAAAAAATCTCAAATTAATGTTTTAAAAAAAATAGTTTTTTTGGGTTTTTTTTACTTATTTTATTGTAATTTAGAATTATTAATTTTGAATTTTTTTTTTTAATATGTTTTATATTTTTTAATCATAGGTTAAATATTTTAGAAATTTATGGGAAATAATATAAAATTTTAAGCTCGACTACCGACGATGGAATAAATTCTAATTTAAATTTTTTTGATTGGCATTCTTTAGATATATCATTAGATGAATTTTTATATAATTTTATAATAAGTGTTAATAATTCTTTTTTGTTTCATTATAATGATTGGGTATTTTCATTTTGAGAAAATTTTTTTTTTTATAATTATAAACTTGTTTCATATGTTTTTTGGAATTACATATTTAATGAATTTACTAATTTAAATCAAAAAATTTATTTAAATCATCCGGGCCTACCTAAACAATATGAATTGTTTTTAAGTTTTGTAGTAGATAAAATGTATTTTTTATCTATTTTATCACTACCTTATTTTAATGAGTTTTTTAAACATTTTTTGAATTCTTCAGAATTTAATAATTTTTTTTATAATCATCCTGAATTTTATCTACTCTTTAAAGACTATATATTTTATTTTTATTTTAATTATATGAGTAATATTTATATTTCTTTATATCTTCTTCAATTTAATGAATCGTATATTTCTACAACTATGGTGTTTGCTCAAGTTGTTATTTTATTTTTTTTAGTATTAATATTTTTAGTAACATATTTTACATATTTAGTTACATTTACTGATTCAGATAATATAATTGATCATGATTACTTAGTTTTTAATGCAGTTGTTGAATCAGAAGAAGAGATTGGTTCAATGGATGATATTTTATTAACTTCAACTATTCTTGTATATATTTTTTTTTGATTTTTTTGGATTAACGGATTTTCTGCTTTTATTATCGCGCCTTCCAATCTAGCCTCATCTTTTTTTTTATTTCCTTTTTTATATTTTTTAATCGTTTTTATGCCGGTTTCATTATTATATGATTATGGTTCTAATTTTTTAACGTATTTGAATGGTGTAGGAAAATCTATGTCATTAGCTATAGAATCAATTTTTGATTATATTGCGGTTTCTATTTTTTTTTTAAGATTAATAGTTCAAAATGTTAGGTTAGCTTTTATGTTATTCACTTTTATTGAACTACATGAAATGGTTATTTTAAATCAGGCTTGAAAAAATATAGTTTTTTTAAATGATTCATTCAACAATATTGCTAATGGTATTAATCATTTATTTTCTTCTGATAGTTTTTTTATAGTTAAAGTATTTTCTGTACGAATTTTAAATTGGTTATATGAAATTTTTCATACATTTTTTATGTTAATTTTTCAATTTATAGCTTTTTTTGCTATGATATTTTGATTATTTTTATTTTTATACACTATGTTTATAGCTGAGGTCCAAGAAGGTCATTTTTATTACAAGAGATTTTATAAAAATAAAAACTATAGGAATTGATTTACATTAAAAATGAATTAAATATTTTTAATTTTGGTTATTTATTTTTTTTTATTTATTGTATGTTGTATAATTTTTTTCTGACATTTAAATTTCATAGATTTTGCCAATCCGGTGGTTATGTGGATTTTTTTTTAAAAAAAATTTCTGAGGTTTTTTTAAGGAATATTTTTATATATTTAGCTCAATTTTTTGCTGAAAAATACATGATTGAAGTTTTAACTAAAAAAATCATAGATAACAGTATTTTTTTTTTTAATCGCTATTTTGGATGATTTAAATTAGCATACTTTAATTTTTTTTTACAATTTTTATATATTTTATTTTATTTAATTTCTTTTGTGAACTTTTTAATTATTTTATAAATTGTATATATATATAAGAGGCTAATCCCGAGCGGCCAGGGGACCGGCTGTAAACCGGTTTGATTTATTCTATTGAGGGTTCGACTCCTTCTAGCCTCATAAAAAAAAAAATTATAAATTTATTTGTTTTGAATTTTATTTTTGTAAATTTTAGAAATTAATAGAAAAAGTCAACAATTTAGTAAATTTCAAATTTATTGAAATTGAATATTGAAGAACCTTCTTCAAAAACTATAATTTTAAAAATTTTATAGAAAATAAGTATTGTGAAAGAAAG
>Ga0182739_1003201_pt1 | contig 14517 bp, 8 predicted proteins | sample eDN5th30CBELigBY_FD_128873 | JGI IMG/M metagenome (GOLD analysis project Ga0182739, IMG submission 128873) | Enriched backyard soil microbial communities from Emeryville, California, USA - eDNA 5th pass 30_C BE-Lig BY (version 2) (version 2) | ecosystem: Environmental > Terrestrial > Soil >... | reverse complement strand
GCCTGGCTGGCGCGGTCGCGCGCCTGCTTGGCCGAGCCACCGGCGGAGTCGCCCTCGACGATGAACAGTTCGGAGCCTTCCGCTGCGCTGTTCGTGCAGTCCGCGAGCTTGCCGGGCAGCCGCAGCTTCTTCACCGCCGACTTGCGGGCGATGTCCTTCTCCTGCCGGCGGCGCAGCCGTTCCTCGGCGCGCTCCACCACCCAGTCGAGGAGTTTGTTGGCCTGATTGGGATTGCCGGCGAGCCAGTGGTCGAACGGATCGCGGATCGCCTGCTCCACGATGCGCGAGGCTTCGGCGGTGGCGAGGCGGTCCTTGGTCTGGCCCTGGAACTCCGGCTCGCGCACGAACACCGAGAGCATGCAGGCCGCGCCCGTCATCAGGTCCTCGCTGGTGATCGAGGAGGCGCGCTTGCCCTGCCCCACCCGCTCGGCATGGTCCTTGAGGCCGCGCAGCAGCGCGGTGCGGAGGCCCGCTTCATGCGTGCCGCCTTCGGGCGTCGGGATCGTGTTGCAATAGGAAGAGACGAAGCCGTCGGCATCGGCCACCCAGCCGATCGCCCATTCCGCGCCGCCGTGGCCGCCGACGCGGCCGGAACGGCCGGCGAAGATGTCGGGGTGCACCAGCGTCTGCCCATGCGTCGCCGACGCCAGGTAATCCTTGAGACCGTTCGCGAAATGGAAGGTCTCCTTCTCCGGCACGCCGTCCACGCCCGTGAGCAGTTCCGGCGCGCAGGTCCAGCGGATTTCGACGCCGCCGAAGAGATAGGCCTTGGAGCGCGCCATCTTGAACAGCCGCGCCGGCTTGAACGCCGCCTTCGGCCCGAAAATCTCCGGATCGGGGTGGAAGCGCACCTTGGTGCCGCGACGGTTGTTGACAGCACCGAGCGACTCCAGCCCGCCCTTGGGGACACCGCGCTCGAACACCTGCCGGTAGAGCTTCTGGCCGCGCGCGACCTCGACCTCCAGCCGGTCCGAGAGCGCATTGACGACCGACACGCCGACGCCGTGCAGACCACCCGAGGTCTCATAGACCTTCGAGTCGAACTTTCCGCCCGCATGCAGCGTACACATGATGACTTCGAGCGCGGACTTCTTCGGGAATTTCGGATGCGGATCGACCGGGATGCCGCGTCCGTTGTCGATCACCGTCAGCCAGCCGTCACGCTCGAGCGAGACCTCGATCCAGTTGGCGTGGCCGGCCAGTGCCTCGTCCATCGCGTTGTCGATCACCTCGGCGAACAGGTGATGCAGCGCCTTCTCGTCCGTGCCGCCGATATACATGCCCGGCCGCCGGCGCACCGGCTCGAGCCCCTCCAGCACCTCGATGTCGAGCGCGGTATAGCTCTCGCCGGTGCTCGCGGGCGCGGCCTTGGCTGCCGCGCGCGGCTTCGCCGCAGTTGGCTTGCCCGCCTCGACGGCGTCGAACAGATCGGTGGAATTCTTCTTGCTGGCCCCGGCCATGCGAACGTCTTCAATCCTGGTTGAAAAATGGCGGCTTTCCCGCACCGATGGTGCGCGATTCGACCGGGTGGCACTATGCCATGTCTGCGGCAGGACTTTGAATCCCGCTGCTGCCTATTTGGTGTCTGCCGCCTATTTGCTGCGCAGGTCGAAAGCAGGCATCCTTCAACTCCACGCGGCACTGCTCCCCGAAAGCTCTTCCAATAGATGAAGTGCAGGCCGTTGGCATGCAAGCTGCTTGCAAGTCGTCACGGAGGATGAATTGACTATTGCCCAGACTGAGCAGAGCATTTCTGACAGCACCTCGCTCACCCATGCATCGATCGCAGAAACGGCGTCGCTGATCGCGGCCCGGAAGCTCTCGCCGGTCGAACTGATGCAGGCACACCTCGACCGCATCGCCGCGGTCGACGGCAAGCTCTTCAGCTTCATCACGGTGCTGCCGGAACAGGCGCTCGCACAGGCCCGCGAGGCCGAGCGCGAGGTCATGGCCGGCAACTATCGCGGCCCGCTGCACGGCATTCCGTACAGTCTCAAGGACAACTATTTCACCAAGGGTATCCGCACGAGCGCCGCCTCGCGCGTGTTGTGGGATTTCGTGCCCGACAGCGACGCGACGCTGCATGCGCGTCTCGCGAATGCCGGCGGCATCCTCATCGGCAAGAACAACACCTGGGAATTCGGCACCGGCACCGGCGAGGGCCAGCCCGGCCTGCCCTTCCCGATCGCCCGCAGCGCCTGGAATTCGGCCTACTTCACCGCGGGATCGAGCTCGGGTACCGGCGTTGCGGTCGGCGCATGCCTCGCGATGCTCGGCATGGGCTCCGACACCGGCGGCTCGGTGCGCGCGCCGGCCGCCGCCCATGGCCTGTTCGGGCTCAAACCGACTTACGGCCGCCTGAGCCGCGCCGGCATTCTGCCCAACAGCCTCACCTTCGACGCCGCAGGCCCGCTCACCCGCACCGTGCGCGACGGCGCGATCGCCATGCAGGCGATCGCCGGGCATGACCCCCTCGATCCCACGACCGCCGACGTGGCCGTGCCTGATTATCTCGCCGACATCGGTAAGGGCGTGAAAGGCATGCGCATCGGCTTCATCCGCCGCTTCCATGAGCGCGACGTGACCGGCGATGCGGAAGTCGTCGCGGCCCTCGAAGCAGCGGTCGAAGTCCTGCGCGATCTCGGCGCCGAGATCGTCGACATCGACGTTCCCTACAGCATCCAGGACTACCGGCTGATGGTGAGCCTCATCGGCCAGAGCGAGGCGCTGTCCTATCACGAGGAGGATTTCCGCGAGCGTCATCACCTGATGGGCCCGGCCCTGCGCGACAAGTGCCTGCGCTCGATCGCTGTGTCCGCGCTCGATCTCGTCAAGGCGACGCGCTGGCGGCGTCAGATGATGGCGGCGACCGACGCCGCGATTGCCTCGTGCGACGCGGTGGTATGTGCTGGCGGCCTCCACAAGTTGCCGTTCCACAACGACGAGCCCGGCCGCATCGCCTATATGATGGGCTCGGCCACCTGCGTCTTCAACGTCTCCGGCCATCCCGCCGCCGCCATCTGCACCGGCTTCGACTCGAATGGCCTGCCGATGAGCATGCAGATCGTCGGCAAGTATTTCGACGAACCCGCGGTGCTTCGCGTCGCCGCCGCCTACGAGGCCGCGACTCCCTGGCACAAGCGGCGCGCTCCACTGATCGAGCAAGAGCCCCCGCCGCCGGTGCCGGCTCCCGCGCCTGACATCAGCAGCCCGGCCGCGCCGTCGCGCACGGAGTTCGCCGGCATCCTCGCACGCATGGGCGTCAGCGCGCTCGACGACGCATTGATCGACCGCGCGACCATGATGGCGGCGGCCGCCGCCGGCCAGCTTGCGCGCCTGCCCGCTTCCCTGCCGCGCGAACTCGACGGCGCGCACGTGCTGTCGTTTCCGCTGAAGTCCGCGTGAAGACTCACCACCGTTGGAGGTCCCATGAATCGCAGTCCGGCTGATGCCGTCTCCGCTCGTTCCCGTGCCCGCCCGGTTCTCCCCTTGACGCAATTCCTTGGCGCGCAGGCCGGCGCTCTGCTGCTCGCCGGCGCGCTCGTCGCCGGTGCCGGCAGCAGCGCCAGTGCCGAAAGCGTGTTGCGCATCGGCATGACGCTCGCCGACATTCCGGTCACCACCAGCCAGCCGACACAGGGCAGCGAGGGCTGGCGTTTCATCGGCGCGACGCTCTATGACTCGCTGATCAACTGGGACCTCACCTCGGCCGACAAGGCCAGCGGCCTGATCCCCGGTCTCGCAACGTCCTGGGAGTCCGACCCAGCCAACCGCAAGCGTTGGGTGTTCCACCTGCGCAAGGGCGTGAAGTTCCACGACGGCACCGACTTCAATGCCGATGCCGTGGTCTGGAACCTAGTCAAGCTCACCGACGAGAAGGCGCCGCAATACGACGCGGCGCAGGTGGCCCAGACCTTCGGCCGCATGAACGGCGTCGAAAGCTTCCGCAAGCTCGACGATCATACGGTGGAACTGGTCACCAAGGAGCCGGACGCGCTGATCCCGTACTATTTCGGCCGCATCTTCATGGCGAGCCCGACGCGATGGGAGAAGGTCGGGAGAAACTGGGCCGCGTTCGGGCGAGAGCCTGCCGGCACCGGGCCCTGGAAGCTCGACAAACTTGTGCCGCGCGAACGCGCCGAACTCGTTCGCAACACCGATTATTGGGACAAGAACCGCATCCCCAAGGTCGACCGCATGGTGCTGCTGCCGATCCCCGACGCGGTGAACCGCACCTCGGCCATGCTTGCGGGGCAACTCGACTGGGTCGAAGCGCCTGCGCCCGACCTCGTGCCAAGGCTCAAGTCCGCCGGCATGCAGATCGTCACCAATGCCTATCCGCACATATGGCCGTATTGGCTGAGCCGCCTGCCCGACTCGCCGTTCAACGACGTCCGCGTCCGCAAAGCCGTCAATCTCGCGATCGACCGCAAGGGGCTGGTGGAACTGCTCGGCGGCTTCGCAACGCCGGCTGTCGGCCAGTTCACCCCCGGGCATCCGTGGTTCGGCAAGCCGAGCTTCGAGATCAAATACGATCCTGACGCGGCGAGGAAGCTGCTGGCGGAGGCCGGCTATTCAAAGACCAAGCCGCTGCGCTTCAAGGCGTTGATTTCAGCCTCGGGCTCGGGGCAGATGCAGCCGCTGACGATGAACGAGTTCATCCAGGCCAACCTGCGCGACGTCGGCGTCGAGGTCGAGTTCGACGTCATCGAATGGAACACGATGACCACGCGCCGCGCCGCCGGCGCCCAGGCACCGGAAAACAAGGGCATCCACGCGCTCAACAACAGCTGGGCCTGGCCCGATCCGGACTTCGGCATCGTCGGCGTGGTCGACAGCACCAAGATTCCGCCGCGCGGCAACAACTGGACCAACGTACGCAATCCGCAATTCGACGAGCTGTCCAACAAGATCCGCAACGAGTTCGATCCGGACAAGCAGGCTGCGCTGGTGGGCGAGCTTCACACCGTAATGGTGAACGATGCGAGCTGGCTGTGGGTGGTGCACGACCTCAACCCGCGTGCGCTCTCGCCCAAGGTCAAGGGCTTCGTGCAGGCGCAACACTGGATCCAGGACTTCTCGCCGGTTTACATGGCGAAGTAACGGGCGTCGGAACTGCAGAAAGACTTGGCGCGGCGCCCCCCAAGGGCGCCGCTTTGCGATTCAGCCTCTCGTCGCGTGGCCGCTCCCTCACTGACCTGCCGGATGCAGTAAATATCGCCTGCCGATCGCTTGCCGACTTTTCGGTTTAACGATACCGAGTCGCCCGCATCAGATCGCGATCAGGACACGCAATGACTTCCCGGCAGATCCAATGGTTCATTGCCGCAGTCTTCTTCATTCTCGGCGGCTGGGCGCTGCTCGCACCGCGCTCGGTAATCGACCTGACATTGCTGCCGGAGTTCCGCGTTGGCACGCCGATCCTGCCATTTGTCGTCGCCTGCTTTGGCGCGCAGGCCGTGCTTTCCGGGCTGTTCGCCGCATTCTCCCGCTTCACGGCGACAACATTCCTTGTCTACGGAATAGCCCTGCTGCCGTTCTTTGCGTTCAACTGGTGGTTCACTTTTGTCGACCCTGTATTCACATGGGTCGGCCTTCTGGACGCGGTGGGCAATGCCGTGATGCTTGCGCTGTGCGTCATCGGCTGGAAACGGGCGCCCGAATAGCGCCATCGAAGCGGCCGCCGAGACAAAGACGGCGACGCTTGAAATGCTGCCATCTTCCCAACGGAGAACCACAAATGCCCGATCCGACTGCGCGGCTCAGCCGACCGGCGCATCACCTTCGATCAGGTCCGGCATGTTCGTGAAAAAGTGGTCGATGTAGTCGGTGTGGAGATAGCTGTAGCCGAGTTCGGCGAGGACCTGCTTGAGTTCGACGATGCGGTCGGAATAAAGCTCGATCTGCAGGTAACAGAGGTTTTCGGCCAGCGTTCGCTGCATCCCCACCAGCGCGTGGAACTCCGAGCCCTCGACGTCCATCTTGATAACGAGCGTCTTGCCGCTGATGGCGAACTCGTCGTCGAAACGGATCTGCTGCACGCGATGCGTCGCGACCGCCGCCGCTTCCTCGGGCGGCTTGTCGGCATGCATGATCCACGACTCGCCGCGATTATCCGGACCGGCCTGCGCCAGCACCACCTCGCCGGCCTCGTGTCCGACCGCCACCGGCATGGCGCGCACCCGGCCCGTGAGGTCGTTGAGGGCGAGGTTCGCCATCAGCCGCGCATAGTTGCCGGGGTCGGGCTCGAAGGCGACCGCCGTCCCGACCAGTCCCTTCGACGCCAGCATCACGCTGTAGAATCCGGCATTGGCGCCAATGTCGAAGAAGCAGTCGACCTGGCGCGACTGGCACACGCGGGCGAGGTCTTCGAGTTGCGAAGCCTCCCACATGCCGAGATGCGCGATGTGGCGGTCGATCAGGTCGTCAAGACCGACCAGAAAATAGGCTCCCTGTGCCTCCACCACCATGTGCCGATAGCCGAGCCGGCGCAGCGTTTCGCAATAGAGGCGGCGACGCCAGAGCGCGATGCGCCCGATCGGAGGGGAAAACACACTGGATTGGGTCATGCGAACCTTATCGCAAGGCGGCGATCCGCCTTGGCAGACTGCTGAGCACGGGCGCTGACGGGAGTGCGCCCGTCTCCTGCCCGGCAAGGACAGGAGCGAACGGCCTCGCCGTCATCTTTCAACAGCCTGTTAGACCATTTCGCACGGAAAGGCAGCCCCACGACCCAGGTTCCAAGCCGATACGGGCCCCCAGACGCCCCGCCGGCGCATCAACAGCCCGCGCAGCTTAACCCACCGAAGCCGCGCCGCTCGCTCCGCCTTGCTCTTGCTGCTCATATCGAGCGGCGAACCACGCACGGCACCAAGGCCGAGACACCCGATCAGAACGGGATCTCGTCGTCCATGTCGTCGCGCCGGCCGCCGCCGCCCGCCATCGCGGGTTTGCGCTCGCGCGACGTGGTCGGACCTGACGAACCGAAGTCGGCGCCGCTGTCATAGCCCTGCTCGCCGCCCCCGCCGGCACCGCGGCCGTCGAGCATCGTGAGCACCGAGTTGAAGCCCTGCAGCACGATCTCGGTCGAGTAGCGGTCCTGGCCGGACTGGTCCTGCCACTTCCGCGTCTGCAACGCACCCTCGACGTAAACCTTCGATCCCTTCTTGAGGTACTGCTCCGCCACACGGCAGAGGCCCTCGTTGAAGATCACGACACGGTGCCACTCGGTCCGCTCGCGCCGCTCTCCCGACGCTTTGTCGCGCCAGGTCTCCGAGGTGGCGATCCGAAGGTTGGCGATGGGCCGGCCGTCCTGCGTGCGGCGGATTTCCGGGTCCGCCCCCAGATTGCCGATCAGAATAACCTTGTTGACGCTGCCCGACATGGTGCTGTCCCTGTTCTCGATCCGATCCTTGCGGCCACCCTAGACATTTCGTGACCGGCCGTCCCCCGCGACCGCCCTTGTCCACAAGCCGGCACGCATGTTCTTATTATGTTCTAATCACAACCGGCGTCATGTGCAAGGGGCTGAAACCTGAGAGGCGGCCCCTCCGCGGCGACTCACAGCGCGGATCGCGCGAACTGCCCCGCCACCCGCTCCAATTCACGCTCTATTCGCGGCGTACAAGACTATCGACTTGCTGGCGCCACGTTCCTGCGCCAAGTATTGCCTGCGCCAAGTATGGCCAGCGCCAAATATGGCGGCGTCCTGAAAATTCCTCGGCAGCCGGCGCCGCCGGTCCCGCGCGTGTGACCCCGAAAGCCCGTCTCGATGCCCAGCGTATCGCACCTGCCCGATGCCGTATTCGAAAGCCGCGACTTCCGCACCTTCCACGGGCATTTCGTCCGGCTGCCGGAAATCCGGTTCTATGCGGTCCTGCTGCTGATAGCAGCGATCGCGGCAGTGTGGCTCGCCACAAATGTCTGGGAACTACTGCTCCCGATCGTCGGGATCGCGATCTTCTATCCGTTCTTCGAATATGTGTTGCATCGCTGGGTGCTGCACAACGCCCTGCTCTGCCGCACGCCGATCACCGCCCGCATCTGGTGGCGTCTCCATTACCGCCATCACTCCGCGCCGCGCGACGCTGCCGTGATCCTCGGCGCGCCGTGGACGCTGCTGGTCGCCGTAGCCGTCGGCTCGCTGCTGACGGCCTCGGTGTACTGGTCGCTGGCGGCGCTCGCCACCGCCACCGCGGCCTCGCTCGCTGCCGCGATCATCTACGAGTACTTCCACTCACTCGAACATTCGCGGGTCGAGTTGCGCAGCCCCTATCTGCTGCGGATGCGCCAGCACCACCTCGCCCACCACCACCTGACCGATCACCACAATTTCGGCATCGCGACCGACTTCGTGGACCGGCTGGTCGGAACCTCCGCCGCCGCCGACAAGAGCCTTCAGCGCTCCCCCACCGTCTACAATCTCGGTTACACCGACGATGTCGCCGAGAACTATCCCTGGGTCGAAAAGATCGAGCGCGAGGTCGGGCCGCCGCCCCGTACGGCGGGACTTGGCGAGACGCGGGCGCCCGACCCGACCTGAGCCGCTGCCAACCCGCCAAGCAACACTTGTTCTCTTTTTGTTCTATCGCTATCCTGGCACTCAGCCACTGATTCCCGCCTCCGGCCGTTTCACGGTGGAAAGCCGGCTTGTGTGCCGCTTCTGCCGATGCTTTGGGCTGGCGTCGAGGGATGGCGGTAACTACCTTGCGGAGCGTTCCTGAAGAATGGCGGCGAAACCGAAGGCTCCTGCGCGCGGCGCACCACGGCGGCCGGCGCGCGCAGCACGAAGCGGCATGGACGAACTTTTCGAGAAGGCAAAGGGATTGGGCACCGGAGCGAGCCGTGGCGGGGCGAGCGGCGCACGCCCGTTCGACGGCCGCGTGATCGCGATCCGCGGCGCGCGCGAGCACAATCTCAAGAACATCGACCTGGAGATTCCGCGCGACCGGCTGGTGGTGTTCACCGGACTGTCGGGCTCGGGCAAATCCTCGCTCGCCTTCGACACGATCTATGCCGAGGGCCAGCGCCGCTACGTCGAGTCGCTCTCGGCCTATGCTCGCCAGTTCCTCGAAATGATGCAGAAGCCGGATCTCGACCAGATCGACGGCCTCTCACCCGCCATCTCGATCGAGCAGAAGACGACCTCCAAGAACCCGCGCTCGACCGTCGGCACCGTCACCGAAATCTACGACTATGCGCGGCTCCTGTGGGCGCGCGTCGGCGTGCCCTATTCGCCGGCGACGGGGCTCCCGATCGAGAGCCAGACCGTGTCGCAGATGGTCGACCGCATCCTGGCCCTGCCCGAAGGCACGCGGCTCTATCTGCTGGCGCCGGTCGTGCGCGGCCGCAAGGGTGAGTACAGGAAGGAACTCGCCGAGTTCATGAAGCGCGGCTACCAGCGCGTGAAGATCGACGGCAAGTTCTACGAGATCGCCGACGCCCCGGCGCTCGACAAGAAGTTCACGCACGACATCGACGTGGTGGTGGACCGCGTGGTGGTCCGCCCCGACATCGCGACCCGGCTCGCCGACTCGCTCGAACAGTGCCTCAAGCTGGCCGAAGGCCTGGCGGTGGCGGAGTTCGCGGATCAGGCCCAATCGGACGCGTACAAGGTCGCGCAGGGCGGCGCAGCCGCCCTCACCTCTCCCCGCGAGCGGGGAGAGGTCGACGCGCAAAGCGCGTCGGGTGAGGGGCAATTGCGAGGGAAGCGCGGCCCTGCGCCGAAAGAAGCCCCTCACCCCACCCCTCTCCCCGCGGGCGGGGAGAGGGAGCAGGCTGCGGCGAGCAGCAAGTCCGAAAAGAAGACCGCGAAAATCCACGATCAGTCCGGCCCCGAGCGCCTGCTCTTCTCCGAGAAATTCGCCTGCCCTGTGTCCGGCTTCACGATCCCCGAGATCGAGCCGCGGCTGTTCTCGTTCAACAACCCGTTCGGCGCCTGCCCGGCCTGCGGCGGGCTCGGCGTGGAGCAGAAGATCGACGCCGACCTCGTGATCCCCGACAAGGACGCGACGCTGGCGCGCGGCGCGATCGCGCCATGGGCGCGCTCGACCTCGCCCTATTACGTGCAGACGCTGGAGGCGCTGGCGAAGGCCTACAAGTTCACACTCGGCACCAAGTGGAAGGACCTCTCGAAGGAGGCGCGCGACGCCATCCTCTACGGTTCCGGCGAGCGCGAGATCAAGTTCGTCTACGACGACGGCATGCGCGCCTACGAGACCAAGAAGCCGTTCGAGGGCGTCATCACCAATCTCGAGCGCCGCTTCCGCGAGACCGAGAGCGAATGGGCGCGCGAGGAACTCGGAAAATATTTCGCCGACACGCCCTGCAAGGCCTGCAACGGCTATCGCCTCAAGCCGGAGGCGCTGTGCGTGAAGGTTGGCGGCCTGCATATCGGCGAGGCGGCCGAGATGTCGGTGCGCCGCGCGGAGGCGTGGTTCGGCGAACTGCCGGCGCAGCTTTCCAAAAAGCAGAACGAGATCGCGACCCGCATCCTCAAAGAGATCCGTGAGCGGCTGAAATTCCTGGTCGATGTCGGGCTCGACTATCTCACGCTCGCGCGCGCCTCCGGCACGCTGTCGGGCGGCGAGAGCCAGCGCATCCGCCTCGCCTCGCAGATCGGCTCCGGGCTCACCGGCGTGCTCTACGTGCTCGACGAACCCTCGATCGGCCTGCACCAGCGCGACAACGAGCGCCTGCTGGTCACGCTCAAGCGGCTGCGCGACCTCGGCAACACCGTGATCGTGGTGGAGCACGACGAGGACGCGATCCTCGCCGCCGACTTCGTGGTCGACATCGGCCCGGCCGCCGGCATCCACGGCGGCGAGATCATCGCGCAGGGCACGCCCGCCGACATCATGGCGCATCCGAAATCGCTGACCGGAAAATATCTCACCGGCGAGATGGGCATCCCGGTGCCGGACCGGCGCGAACCGAGCCGGCGCAAGCTCACGGTGGTCGGCGCGCGCGGGCATAACCTCAAGAACGTTACCGCCGACATTCCGCTCGGCCTGTTCACCGCCATCACCGGCGTCTCCGGCGGCGGCAAGTCCACGCTGCTGATCGACACGCTCTACAAGGCGGTGGCGCGCAAGCTCAACAATGCGAGCGAGGCGCCCTCCCCGCACGACCGCATCGAGGGGCTGGAGCACATCGACAAGATCATCGACATCGACCAGTCGCCGATCGGCCGCACCCCGCGCTCCAACCCCGCGACCTATACCGGCGCCTTCACGCCGATCCGCGAATGGTTCGCCGGGCTGCCCGAAGCGAAAGCGCGCGGCTACGAGCCGGGGCGCTTCTCGTTCAACGTCAAGGGTGGGCGCTGCGAGGCCTGCCAGGGCGACGGCGTCATCAAGATCGAGATGCACTTTTTGCCGGATGTCTACGTCACCTGCGACGTCTGCAAGGGCAAGCGGTACAACCGCGAGACGCTCGAGGTTCTGTTCCGCGGCAAGTCCATCGCCGACGTGCTCGACATGACGGTGGACGAGGCGACCGACTTCTTCCGCGCGGTACCGCGCGTGCGCACCATCCTCGAAACGCTGCAGCGCGTCGGCCTCGGCTACATCCATGTCGGCCAGCAGGCGACCACGCTTTCCGGCGGCGAGGCGCAGCGCGTGAAACTCGCGAAGGAACTCTGCAAGCGCGCGACGGGGCGCACGCTCTACATCCTCGACGAGCCGACCACGGGCCTGCACTTCCACGACGTCGCCAAGCTGATGGAGGTGCTGCACTCGCTGGTCGAGACCGGCAATTCGGTGGTGGTGATCGAGCACAATCTCGAAGTCATCAAGACCGCGGACTGGATCATCGACCTCGGCCCCGAAGGCGGCGATGGCGGCGGCGAGATCGTCGCGGCCGGCCCGCCCGAGGCGATCGTCAAGGAGAAGCGCAGCTATACGGGACGTTTTTTGGCCGAGGTGCTGGCAAGACGGCCGGCGAAGGCAGCCCCGAAGCGCGGCAAGGCGCAGGAAGCAGCGGAGTAGCTTAAAGCGGCTGCAGTCCGGTTTGGCGCAAGCCTACCCACGGTTGCGCGCAACCGAGTCTCGACGTAGCATTACGCTCGGGGCTTTAGAAATGACCAAATTCGTTCACGTTTGCGCGTTCGATAACCTTGTACGTGCTTACCGATGGGTGCTCAGCAGTTAGGATGCGCAGTATAAGAATTATTTTCGGACAGATTATTCTGCATATGCCCTCGCAACCGCGCATAATCTAAAAATCCTTGGTCGGCAGATTAGGAACGGACGCTTCGCGCCGTCCCACGCCTCTAAGGTTTACCTTCCAAAGTCTTCGGGCATTTTGCGTCCGGTGTCGCTCCTCACGGTAAACGATCAAGTCGCATACCAGGCATGCATCAACATCATCGCGGAAGAACTATCTAAAAAGACGAGGAAAAGACACCGCACGACAGTATTCCATCACCTCTACGCTGGGAAATCGGCGCCATTCTTTTACCTTAAATGGGAAAACAGCTATCGCGCTTATTCTAATGCCGTTCGGTTTAATTTTTCGTGCGGCTTGCGATACGTAGCTAGCTTTGATTTGACGGCATTTTACGACTCTATCGACCATCATGTTCTGAAAATATTCCTTCGAAAATGCGGAATTGATCCAGATACAATCGATTTTCTTTTGTCCAATCTCCGACATTGGACTGAGTCGACATGGAGCGCGGGCCAAAACCCATTAATCTTCCATGAACATGGCATCCCGCAAGGCCCTGCGGCATCGGGCATGCTTTCTGAAGTGATTCTCCAACATCTTGATAGTATTGGTGATCGAAAGTCGCGAGACGTTCGCTACTTACGTTATGTCGATGACATCAAAATAATGGCGAGCGACGAGAAGACGCTACGACGTAAACTTGTAGCTCTAGATCTCGCCGCCAAGGAAGTCGGTCTATTTCCGCAAGGAGCAAAAATCGCTGTACGGCACATCGTCGACCCGGAAGATGAAATAAAAAGCGTGAGCATACCTATCGAACCTGCGGATGATCCGGCCGCGACCCAAGATACAATACGCTCGCGAATACGAGTTCTATCGAACAGGGGGCAGCCAAAGGATACAACACGGCTACGTTTTATACTTCCGCGATTACATCCATCGAGCAAAACAAATAGCCACTTATATGCCGTACTCACAAACCGTCCCGACGTGTCCTCTTCAATTATCCGTCATTTTGAAAAATATAAAAAGCCACCGAACTCTCTTGCCGCCAAAATAATTGCGGAAGTGACTGCGGAGGGCGTCTACCATTCCGTTAACGCGGATCTTCTAAACTTGCTGTATGGTCGAGTTGACTCAGCACGAAGTGCGCAGATCGCGGATTTTGCTTATGAGAGGCTATTTGCCGGCAGGTTTCGTCGCTCAGCTTTTCCCGTGCCGCAGCCGACTTATAAAGCTGCTCTCCTGCGGTGGGCTCTCCTGTCCAGTCGCATGACGTTCTCTGATGTAGATTCTCAAATTCGCCAAGAGCGTGATTGGTGGGTTCGGCAATCACTACTCACTCATCTAGATGAAGGAAAATTCGGAAGGCCAAGTTACGAACTGCTGTTGAATATAGCCATGAGAGCCAGCGATCCAGAGTCAACTCGAGTCGCGGCGTCTTTGATTTTTGATAAATCCCTGTCAGTTCGCCCCCCTCATTCAAGCTATCACTGGGCCGCGCGACTGCTTCTTCGAAACGTTGGCTTGATACGTTACGAAGGCCGTCCTCCCAGCCTCATTCCTGGAATTCTAACGTATACCTTGAAATACTCAGGCCAATATAATTGGCAACACTTTTTCGGTAGTGACCATGCGCCAGCCGAACGAATTGCGGTGATGTCTAAGCGACGATTTGAAACTGATATCGACGCGTTCGTTGTGAGTTTGGATAGCTTTTTTGAGCTCTTGCTTCGGCAGATTTACCGTCATCGAGGACACACCCTCAGAGCCTCCTACGGTAACGCGCTTAGAGCAGGCTCTCCGGCATGGTTTTCTGCCGACTTCCCTATTCTAAGAAACGCCCTGACGCGACTTCACGATCTTCGCATCCGGTCCTTTACCGCCCACCCACGGCATCTTAAGACGGGAGCGGTCAATAGGCGAATAACGCATTCTCAATACTATCGATTACGCAAAGCATTGGTTTTCGGACTCGACGAATTGTCGATACAACTTCCTATCTAACAAGATAGGTCGGTCGGAGGTCACCGCAAACACAGGCCAAAGGAATGATGCGTCAACCACCGGCAAAAGCAGTAGCCGTAGGATTGCTTGAGCGGCAAACGAAGATCCTCGATTCTCACCCCAGATGGTGGGTTTCGTTGCGATCAATTCACCCTGCAGATCATTGTAATCTCTCTTTCCTACGCTCCAACCATTCGGCCCATGAACATTATCCCTGCTCCCTCACCCCACCGGCACGAGCTCGTAGACCTGCGTGGTCATGCCGCCCTTGAGGGTGCCGCGGGAAAGGTGCCCCACCAGCACTTCCTCGTTCTTTCCGGGGCCGCCTGAAAGCGCCATGTG
>Ga0182739_1003200_pt1 | contig 14522 bp, 12 predicted proteins | sample eDN5th30CBELigBY_FD_128873 | JGI IMG/M metagenome (GOLD analysis project Ga0182739, IMG submission 128873) | Enriched backyard soil microbial communities from Emeryville, California, USA - eDNA 5th pass 30_C BE-Lig BY (version 2) (version 2) | ecosystem: Environmental > Terrestrial > Soil >... | reverse complement strand
GATCTGACGCCCGCGACCGTGGTCCTTGGGCTCCTTGCGGACGACGAACGCGTCGAGGGGGGTGCCCGCGCGCACCGACTCGTGCATCACGGCGTTGGCGATGGGGTCGGCGCCGAGCGTGAGGCCGCCGACCGCGACGATGCCGTCGACGTCGCGGATGAGGTCGAGCATGATGCGCCCGATGGCGGGGGCCGCGCGGTGGTCGAGCGTGAGCTTGCGCATGTCGACGTAGTACGTCGCCTTCTTGCCGCTGGAGAGCGTGAAGTCTCCGTGGAAGACCGCCTCGTCCTTGATGAGGGCGATGAGGCTCTGGCGGTCGGCTTCGATCTCGGGCGTGGAGGCGACGGTCATGCCTCCGAGTCTAGGGATTCGCGGCCGAGCGCTCCGTCATGGTGATGACCGCGCGGCCGACGATGCGGCGCTCGTCGAGGTCGCGGTACGCCTGGTCGGCGTCGGCGAGGCGGTAGCGGCGCGTGACGAGCGGCTCGACGTCGTAGACCCCCTCCGCGGCGAGACGCACGATCTCGGGCAGGTCCACGCGCGTGCGCGCCCCGAACGACCCGACGATCTCGTACCCGCGGCGCACGACCGGGGTGATCTCGACCTGCGCCGCGGCGCCCACGGACGCGATGCCGATTGCGACGAGGCGCCCGCCGTCGGCGAGCATCCCGACGCCCTGCGCGAAGGTCGTGGGGTGCCCCAGCGCCTCGAAGACGACGTCGGCGCCGCCGTCCGTGAGCGCGCGCACGGTCTCGACCGGATCGACCTCGCTCGCGTCGACGACGTCGGTGGCGCCGAGGTCCGCCGCGTTGCGCAGCTTGTCGGCCGCGATGTCGACGACGACGACCTGACCCGCGCCCGCCGCCGTGGCGAGCGGGATGAGGCTCGACCCGATGCCGCCGGCGCCGATGATCGCGACCCTGGCTCCCTCGCGCAGCTGCGCGCGATGGAAGACGGCGCCGTAGGCGGTGAGCCCGGCGCAGCCGATGATGGCCGCCGTCTCGGGGTCCATGCCCTCCGGCAGCGGCGTGATCGCCGACGCGGGGACGACGGCATACTGGGCGAGACCGCCCATCGAGTACATCGCGAGGAACGAGCCGTCCGGCATCCGCAGGCGGCTCTCCCCGTCGTAGAGGGTGCCCTTGAGGCGGTTCTGGGCGAAGAAGTTCGCACACAGGTCGTCGCGGCCGCGGCGGCACGCGTCGCACGTCGTGCACGGCATGATGAAGCCGCTCACGACGAGGTCGCCGACGGCGAGCCCCGAGGCATCCAGTCCGGGTCCGAGCTGCGCGATGCGTCCGCTGACCTCGTGACCGAGCACCGCCGGGCGCGGGAACGCGACCTCGCCCTTGATGACGTGCAGATCCGTGTGGCACACGCCGCACGCGATCACCTCGAGCAGCACCTCCCCCTCGCGCGGCGCGGGCGTCGGGATCTCCTGCACGGACAGCACCGGCGCGGCGTCCGCCAGCACGGCAGCCTGCATGAGCGGGGGGACAGTCACGATTGCGCCTCTCAGCTCGGGGTCGTCTCGATGATCGCGGCAGCGATGCGCGCGAAGTCCTGTGTGTCGTGGGCGTACCTCCCGAGGAAGACGCCGTCGACGACATCGGCAAGGTCGGCCACCGACTCCGGCCCGACGCTTCCACCGTAAATGACGGCATAGTCGGTGATAGTGGGTTCGGCCGAGACGGCGGCTCGCAGCGCGCCGATCACGACGCGGACATGCTCCTTCGAAGCGGGGTCTCGCTTGCCGATCGCCCAGACGGGCTCGTACGCCACCACGAGAGGCGTGGTCAGACGGTCGTCACGGACCTTCACGAGCGCCGCGCGCAGCTGGTCCGTCACAACGCGGGCCGCGTTGTCCGCACCGCCAAGCTCGGGCTCACCCACGCACAGGAGGGGAACGAGGCCTACCGAAACCGCGGCGCGAACCTTCTTGGCGATGATCGCTTCTGTGTCACCGAACCTCTCACGTCGCTCCGCGTGCCCAAGCTCGACGTACCGACATCCGATCTCCGCTATCTCCGCCGCCGAGACCTCACCGGTCTGTGCGCCGTCCAGTTCGGGGGCGACGTCCTGCGCGCCGAGCGAGATACCCGCGTCGCGGACGATCGAGCTCGCCGGAGCGAGCACCGTGAAGCTCGGAAAGATCGCCACCTCTACAGCGGCCCGTGCAGCGTCGCCCCACCCTTCAACCTGCGCTGCGACGTCTTCGATCCACGACATCGCCTGCGCGTATCCGAAGTACATCTTGAAGCTGGCGAAGAGGCGGAATCGACTCACCGTCCCTTCTTCCTTCAGCACGACGCGTTGCTCTCATATCGCTCGATGACGCTCACCTTCGCCGCGGACGGCGAGGTCTCGTCGAATCGATACGTCAGCCACTCCCTGGCCAAGCGGCGAGCCAACTCCAACCCGATCACGCGCTGACCGAACGCCAGCACCTGTGCGTTGTTGGAGAGCACCGCGCGCTCCACGGAGAAGCTGTCGTGTGCGGTGACCGCGCGGATGCCTCGCACCTTATTGGCCGCGATCGCAACGCCCAGCCCCGTCCCACACACCAAGAGGGCTCGGTCAGCGTCCCCCCTCGCGACAAGTTCGGCGGCAGCGATCGCCACTCTCGGATAGGGCGAGCTGCCCCCGGCGTCGACGCCTACGTCGATCACAGACGAAACGAGGTCCGAGTCCTCCAGGTCGGCCCTAAGCACCGATTTGTAGTCGTATCCCGCGTCGTCCGAACCTACGACGACCCGCAACTGCTGAACTCCGCTCATACAACATCCGTTCCTTCCTGCTGCTGGTCGTCGAGACCATCGACGCGCGAGATCGCCTTCGCGATCAGCGCGAAGGACATGGCGCCGGCATCGGGCGCTCCGAGCGCGCGTCCGGCGTGTGTGCGTGCCCTGCCGCGCCGGGGCGTCATCGTCGCGGTTCGCATGGCTGCCTCGGTTGCGATCCGCGCCGCCTGGGAGAGGCGGGCAGTCAGAGGCTCCCGCGGCGTCTGGCTGAGAGCGTCGCGCCACGCGATGAGAGGGTCGAGCATCGTCCTGTCTCCTGGCTGGGCCCCGAATGCCGCGACCGCTCGGGTCGCGGCGACCGCCGCCTCCGCCAGTACGTCCCCTCCGTCGTATCCGTCGACGGGCAACGACTGGGAAATCGCTCGAAGTAGCGCGCCCCACAGCGCACCCGAGGTTCCGCCCGCCGCGTCCTCCCACGCGTCGGCAGCACCAGCCAAGAGCACGGAAGCGGCGAGGGAATCGCCATGCTCGGCCGCGAAATGTGAAGCGGCCGTCGCTCCGCGCAACATCCCGATGCCGTGGTCGCCGTCCCCGGCCAGCGCATCCAGACGTCCAAGTTCCTCATGCGCCTCTTGCACAGCGAGATGCGTGGCGTCCAGGCACCTCGCGACGGCAGCAGACTGTGCGCGCTGCCGCTCCGAAAGCTGCGGCATCCACTCTTCCTTCGCATCGCCGCGAGTTTCGCGCTCCGGGACGACGTCCGACACGGGAGTCATCCCCGTTGCCTCGGGCAGCACGACGAACGCGGGCGTCGTCGCCGGTGCACGCCACCACGCGAACTGCTCGTCGTCCAGCGAGGCCGCGGTCAACGAGACGCCGGCCATCTCGAAGCTGGTCACGAATTCGCCGACCTTAGAGTCGGCGATCGCGACATCCAGCTCGCCTGCAACGCCGTGGATATCCTGCAATAGGACGAAGAGCTCCTCCTGTTTGACCGCGCCAAGACCATTGACGACCAGGACGAGGTTCGTATCCGACGTCGAAGGCACTTCCTTCAGGAGGCGCGTCAACAGGAGGTGCGCGAGCTCGCGTGCAGGGACCGCCGCCGCCTGCGACAATCCGGGCTCGCCGTGGATTCCCATCCCGACGGCCATCTGGCCTGCGTCGATGCGGAACAGGGGCTCGACTGCGCCCGGAATGGAGGCCCCCTGGAAGGCGACCCCCAGCGTACGCGTCACGGCGTTGGCTGCCTCTGCTGCCGCGGTGACCTGATCCAGGCTGCATCCCGCGGCCGCAGCCGCCGCCGCGATCTTGAAGACTAGGAGATCACCCGCGATCCCGCGGCGTTCCACCTCAGCGCCCATGGGCGCGCTGGCGATGTCATCGGTCACCCGCACGCACCGCGTTGGGATACCGGCCGCATCGAGCTCATCTCGCGCGGCGTCGAAGCTCATCGCGTCGCCTGTGTAGTTCCCATAGCACAAGAGGACACCCTCGCCGTTCTCGACCGCCCGGGCCACGGAGACGACTTGGCGAGCCGACGGCGACGCGAAGACGTTGCCCATGACAGCCGCATCGGCCAGGCCGGGCCCCACGAGGCCCGCGAATGCCGGGTAGTGCCCAGACCCGCCACCGATGACCACGGCCACCTTCTTCGGGGTAGCGAATGCCGTCGCGACCCCTCCCGGCACCGGGCGCAGCAGATGCGGATAGGCCAGCAGCAATCCCCGCCGCGCTTCGCTGGCGAACGCCGCCGGCTCGTTGGTCAGGTAGGCCATTCGTCCGCTCCACATGGGCCGTATTCCGTCACCAGTTCATCCGAGATCTGCGAGATGGCGGCCAGCACAGGGTATGCAGCGGGTGCCGCGCCGTTCGACGGCGGGAAGACATCGGTGACGAAGGCGACCGAGAGTCGTCGACGCGGGTCGACGGCAAGCACCGCCCCGCCCGCGCCTTCGTGCCCGAAGGATCCCGCCCCGAGGAACGGAAGCTGCGGGAACGGGAGTTGTACCCCCGACCCGAACGAGATGGGGAACCGCAGCATCCGATCCATGCCTCGATACCGCAGCCCTGCCATTCGCTGCAGACCCTCTGCCGACAACACTCGTATGCCCTCGACAGGCTCCACGGAAGCAGCGAAGAGCCGCGCCAGGTCCGATGCGTTCGAGATGACGTTGGTCGACGGCCACTCCGCGCGGAGAACATCGTCCTCGTTGAACTGGAGCATGTCGGCCCACACCAACGCGCCTGCCCCATCGGGCAGCGCATCCGGCAGGGAGCCCGCCACACGGTCGAGCGGCGTGACGGCCTGCGATGGCCGCCGGTACAGACGAAGCCGTAGGCGTTGGCGATCACGCAGTCCCAGGCTCAGGTCCAGCCCGAGCGGACGAGCGAGGTTCGTGTCGATGTAATCGGTCAGCGATACGCCGAGAGCATGCTCAAAAACTCCCGCGAGGAGCGCACCGAAGGTAAACGCGTGGTATCCGTGCTCGGTGCCCGGCTCCCAGTACGGCTCCTGCTCCTCGATCGCCTCCGTCAGACCGCCCGCGACATGATCGGGTATTGATAGTTCCCGCTCGACGCTGGGGAGCCCTGATGAGTGGGTGAGGACATGATCCAAGGTGATTGCCCGTGCGCGCTGCGATCTACCGAACGCCGGCCAGACATCGTGCAACGCCAGATCGGGGGAGAGGAGTCCTCGGTCGATCGCGTGATGGGTCGCGAGCGCCGCCACGGCTTTGGACACTGAGAACACCAGCATCACCGAGTCTGGACGGAAGTCGCCGGCGACAAGATCGACCACCTTGCGGCCGCAGTGGTAGACGGCCAGCTGCGCACCGCCTCCGCCCTGGGCGCCCACCGCGCGCGCAAGGATCTGCGGCAGCGCACGGAAAGACCGCTCCGCATCGCCTGACACGTCGATGTCGAGGATGCTCATGCGTCAGCGCTCCTCTCGGAGATTGCCGACACGTGATCCTCGTAATAGTCGATGATGTCGCGGACATCGCCGATCGGGTCGGGGGCGAGATCGATCTCCGCCACGGCATACCCCGCAAACCGACCTTGCGCGAATGCGTCGATGACGCCCTCCCAGTCCACGGCGCCCTTACCCATCCGCCGGAACTGCTCCATCATCATCTCGTGCGTCACGGCCCCCGACGCCGGCAGGTCCATGCGAGGGCCGATGCAGTCCTTCCAGTGCATGCTCCGGATGCGCGGCAAGTGCGACCGAACGACGGCAGCGACGTCGCCGCCGTCGAGCGTGATGTGTCCGGAGTCCGGACACAGATAGACGAGCCCTTCTTCGGTGCGGGCCATGATGCGATCGATATCCTCTTCCCGGCAAACGACCGAGTAGGCCTCCGTGTGGATGGCGAGGTCGACGCCGCGCTGAGCGGTGATGGTCGCCAACTCCGAGATGATCTCGGCGGTGTCGTCGAGGACGGCGTCGGACACGCGCGGGAAGATCGACCCCTCAACCGTGCCGCGGCGGAGCGGACCGGTGAGCATGAGGTCCACACCGGCGTCGTGGAGGAAGTCTGCGTGACGTGCGACATTGTCCAGAGCGCGCACGCGGGCCGATCGGTCGGCGAGCGCCTCTTCTAACGGCCACCCGGACTGGTAGCTTCCCGTAAGAACCATGTCACGCCCGGCCAATGCCGCACGAGTCGCCGCACCGCCCCCGAACGCTTCACGGGCAGCTTGCCAGTCGCCGGGTGCCATGCACAGCTCGATACGGCGCACCCCCGTCTGCGCGATCGCGTCCAACAGGCGATCGAAGAACTCGCGTGGCGCGCTTCGCGCGTATTCGCTCAGTTGCTCATCACTATCGAGCCCCCAGAACGACGGAGCATAGAACGTAATGACCTGGGCAACCCAGTCCAAGTCGGGACCTCCGCGCCCCGCGGTCGCGCGAGTCATCGGATCGACCCCTCGACGGACACCCAGCGGGAGTTGTCGGATGCGGACGCCCACACCGCGTCGATGACGCTCTGAACATTGGCTCCCTCGGAGAAACTCGGCCCGTTCGGAGTTCCATCCACGATGTTCGCCACAAACGCGAGGATCTGGTTGGCGCTGCTCTCCAGGTACCCGGTGCCCGCTCCGTTGAGCGCGAACCACGTACCGGGGGTCGAGCCATCCACGTGCACGGTTCTGAAACCCTTTAGGCCGGCCGTGCGGTCTGCCCCGATGCACACCTGCAACTCGTCGCGCCGGTTCCAGTCGAACGCAAGTGCCCCCAGCGTTCCGTCGATCTCCACACGGATGTGGTTGTTCTGGCCCCATGACTTCTGGCTGAAGGAGAACACTCCGTGCGCGCCGGTGTCGAACCGGGCCAAGAAGCTGCCCGCGTCGTCGACATCGTGATCGTCATCGCCCGACATCCGCACGATGTCCAGAAGGGCCGCGACCTTGTCGATGCGACCGACGAGAAGCTGGGCGAGATCGACGATGTGCGAACCGATGTCGCCCGAAGCGCCGGAGCCGCCCGTGCGCTTCTTCGTTCGCCACCCGAGGTCACCGAATCCCACGTCCTGGAGATAGTCGAAGCGGGCTTGGATGACTGTGCCGATCGCGCCCTGGTGGATGAGTTCACGCGCCAGTTGCAGAGCAGGATTATGGCGATAGTTGAAGCCCACCTGAGATGTGACACCGGGCTTCCCACTCAACTCCACTAGAGCCTTCGTCTCCGCGGGCGAGTTCGCCAGGGGCTTCTCGCAAAGAACATGCTTGCCTCGCGACAGGGCGTACTCGGCGATCTCGGCGTGCGTGTGCGGCGGTGTGACGATGTCGATGACATGGATGTCGTCACGATCGACCACCTCACGCCAATCCGTCGCCCACTGCCGCCAGCCGAGGGCGCGGGCAGTCGCCTCCGCCACTGCGGCGTCAGGCTCGACCAGCACGAGCCGGTTCAGTTCCACTCCAGCGGGACCCTCCACCGCAGCCATCGACCATGCGAAGCTGTGCGCCTTCCCCATGAAGCCTGCGCCTCCGATGATGGCCACATTGATGCTGTTCATTTCATTCCTCTGCGTTTTCTGTCGGCGTGCTTTTCTGACCGCGCGAAGCAAGACGGGGCGGGGCGCGGCAGCCCCCGCCCCGTCTTGGTTCAGCCCTTGGGCTGGATGGGCTCCTCGACGAACACGCCCGACTCCCAGAAGGCGTCCATCTCCTCGACGGAGTAGCGACCCTCGCCGCCGTCCTTGGTGACGACGTCCACGCCGGTATCGGCGAAGTCACCGAACTCGTCCCCGTTGCGGATAATGCCGTTGAGCGCCTGCACGCTCTGGTAGCCCCAGCCAAAGTACTTCTGGCCGACCAGGCCGTAAACGAGGCCTTCCGTGACCCACGGCAGCTGCGCCTGCAGCGTGTCAAAGGAGACGACTGTGAGCTGTCCCGAGTTGACGCGCTCGATCATCAGGGGGAGGTTCGTCTTCTCAACGAGAAGAGGCCACGGACCGTCGAAGTAGAAGCCGTTGATCGTGGGGTCACCGCGAAGTGTCGACTCCACGGCCTCCACCGACTTCGTAAGGTCATCGTTGCCGGGGACAGTGGTGACGATCTCGTAGTCGACGCCCGCCTCATCAAGACCGTCCTTGAAGCCTCGGTCGCGCTCCTCCAGATTGATGGCGCCGATCACACCCGTGAGGATCGCGATGCGCTGGGGCCCCTTCCCCGCGACGGCCTCCGCGTAGAGCTTGCCCGCCTCCACGCCGCCCTGGTAGTTATCCGAGCCCACATAGCTCGAGCGGCCACTGTCAGGGCAGTCGGAGTCGAAGGTTGTCACGGCGACCCCGGCGGCAACAGCCTCGTCGATGGCGTTGCACACCGAAGGCCCAAGTGCGGAGACAAAGATCCCGTCGGCTCCACGCTGGACATAGCTCTCGATCAACTGCACCTGCTTGGCCGGGTCCGCGCCCGCCGGCGCCACCCACTCCAGCTTGATGTTGCCGAGTTCCTTCGCCCGCTCCTCGGCACCGATCTTGGCGACCGCGAATGCGGGGTTGTCGAGAGTCTTCGGGATCCCGACAATGAGCAGTTCCTTGTCGGCGGCCGGCTGACCGCCCCCTCCGCCAGCGCACCCGGCCAGTCCTACGGCAAGTGCGGCGGCTGCGACCGTGGCGGCGATGCGACGGCGACGCTGCGTATTGTTCATCTGATTCCTTTCGGTGGTGAGGTGAGCGGACAGACTTCGTCCGGTTGTTACGAGGTTTGTTAAGGGGCATTCCTCGTTCGGATGCGGTCGATGACGACCGCGAAGATGATCACGAGACCGATGGCGATGGTCTGCCAGAAGTCGCTCACACCGAGCAGGACGAGTCCGTTACGAACCACACCGAGCAGAGCTGCGCCCCAGATGGCTCCGACGACGCTCCCACGCCCTCCGGTCAGGCTGGTGCCACCGATGACTGCCGCAGCGATGACATCGAGTTCGTACCCGGTCCCCGAAGTCGACTCGCCGACCCCGAGCCTGGCCGTAAGCAGGATGCCGCCGACCGCTGCGAGCAGACCCGCGACGGTGTAGACGGCGATCTTCACGCGCCGGACCTTGACGCCCGAGAGGCGAGCGGCTTCTTCGTTGCCACCGATCGAGTAGACGTGCCATCCGAAGCTCGTTCGCGTCATCACGAATGTGAGCAGGAGGCCAATGATGGCCATAATCCAGACGGGCACCGGAATGCCCAGCACGTAGCCCTGACCGAGCCATGTAATGACCGGATCAATGCCCTGGATGGGTGTCCCACCGGTGATCGCGACGTCGATGCCGCGCACCACGCTGAGCATGCCCAGCGTCACCATGAATGGAGCGAGCGCCATGGTGGCGGTGAGTACGCCGTTGATCGCGCCGACGGCTGTACCAGCAAGCAAGCCTGCAAGGATGGCGACAAGTGGGTTGGTGCCTGTTGCGCTGAGCACAGCAGCGGTGAGCCCTGCCAGACCCATGACGGAGCCGACGGAGAGGTCGATGCCTCCTGTGAGAATCACCAGGAAGGCGCCCATCGCCGCGATGGCAGTAAACGCGAATCCCCGCGCGACGAGGGTGAGATTCCCGACAGTGAGGAACTGCGTGGTGAAGATCGACAGGAAAGCGCCTACAACAAGCAGGGAGAGCACGGCACCCGATTCCGGTCGCCGCGCGAATGAAGCCCATAGCCTCGCCCCTGCGGCCAGAGCGCCGTTTCGTTCCCGCTCAGGCGCGGATGTGACCGCCATCAGTGTTCTCCCCCTGCGTTGCTGGCGTCCGTCGAGAGCGAATCCAGCCGGCTTGCCAGACGCATGATCGCCTCCTGTGAGATCTCTTCTTGTGACAAAGTGCCCATGTAGCTTCCTTCCGCCATAACGCCCACGCGATCGGACAGTCCGATGAGCTCCTCCATGTCGGAGGAGATCAGCAGCACCGCCACACCGGCGGCGGCGATCTCGTCGATCTGCCGATAGATGTCGGCACGGGCGCCCACGTCCACACCTCGCGTGGGCTCGTCGAGGATCAGCAGTCGCAGATCTCGCGCAAGCCACTTCGCGAGTACCACCTTCTGCTGGTTCCCCCCGCTCAGCTGGGAGACGAGCTGACGCGGCCCTCGCGCCTTGATGCGAAGGGTCTCGATCCCCTGCTCCACAGCTCGCCGGAGAGCCGAGAACGCAATGAGTCCTGCGCGTTGCCAGGTACTGAGATTGGGCAACGCGATGTTGCGCTCGATGTCCTGCGACTGAACAAGGCCCTGTCCCTTGCGATCTTCGGGGACGAACCCGATACCGAGCGACACGGCATCGCGGGGGCTGCGGATACGCACTTCCTCGCCGAACAGACGCACGGCACCCGCACTCTTTCGGTCAGCCCCCACGATGCAACGCGCAACCTCGGTCCGCCCCGCTCCGACGAGCCCACCCAAGCCGAAGACCTCACCTGCACGTATCGAGAAGGAGACATCGCGAACCATCCCTCTCGAGAGATTGGACACCTCGAGCGCGAGATGATCGCTCGGACGACGCTCCCGGGGGAACAGCGTGGACAGCTCGCGTCCGACCATCGCGGTCACAATGCGGTCCCGGGTGGTCGCTGGATCGCTAGCTTCGAACTCCCCAACCTTGTCGCCGTCGCGCATTACGACGAAGCGGTCGGCTACGGCGAACGCCTCATCGAGACGATGCGTGGTGATGACCACCCCGAGGCCGCTCGCGCTGAGGCCGCGCAGCAGCGCGAGCAGTTCCTTGGCCTGTTCCTCAGGCAGGGAACTGGTCGGCTCGTCGAGAAGAAGGATCGAGATATCCGGCTGTGACAAAGCCTTGGCGATCTCCACCTGCTGCTGCTGCGCGGGTGAGAGATCCCCGAGCGTGGCATCGGGCGAGACTGCAGAACCTACTCGAGACAGGACGGATTGGGCATGTGCGCGCACCTTGCGTGTATCGATGAATCCCATCCACTTCGGACCGTAAGTGTGTTCCCGCCCCAGAAGGATGTTCTGAGCCACCGTCTGGTTCTCAGTGAGGTTCAGCTCCTGGTGGACGATCGCGATCCCGAGTTGCTGCGCCTCCGGCACGCTGGAGATCTCGACCGGCTCCCCGTCCAGCACGAACGTCCCGGTGTCAGCGCGGTGCACTCCCGCGAGCATCTTCAGCAGAGTCGACTTGCCCGCGCCGTTCTCGCCCATCAGAGCCGTAACACGCCCGCGTTCGATCAGCACATCGACGTCTTTCACGACGGGGAGTGATCCGAATCGCTTGGACGCACCGATCACCGCGAGACCACCGTGATCGGTCATCGGCTGCCGATCCCTGCAGTCACCGGATTCTTTGCGGCGATCTCGGCCGCGCGCGCGAGGCAAGGTCGGCGCATAGCACTGCGCTCTTGCGTTCGACTCACAACAGACTCCTCGTTGAATCGCAGTCGAGTTTGCTCACGATGATGTGACCATCATGAGATTACTTTCCACAGTTGTAGCACAATCTGTCATGTTTGTAACTCGAAAAATGTGACATTGCTGCGGTGATGTGTGGCATGCTGGTACGCGATCGGGAGAGAGCCAGGAGCCTGGAGCCACAATGCGAGCGACCACGGATGGCTATCCGGGCGACGGCGCGCGGGCAGGCCAAGCGCCACGCCGCGAACGCCGCCTCGAAGACATCCGGCAGTACCTGTTACGCAACGGCTCCGCCACGATCGACGAACTCGTGTCTCTGACCGATGTCAGCCGAATGACTATCCATCGTGATCTCGACGTTCTCTCGCACCGCGGTCAGCTCCATCGCACGCGCGGAGGCGCAAGCGTCGAACGCACGCTGCTGTTCGAGTCGAACATCGAGTACCGGCTCTCTCAGGCACGCGCGGCCAAGCAGGCTATAGCTCGCACCGCTGCCGACCTCATTGAGCCTGGCCAGGTGATCCTCCTCGACGACTCGACCACTAGTCACGCACTGCTTCTTCAGCTCAGCCCGGACCTACCGGTGACGATCGCGACGAACTCTCTACCCTCCCTCACGGTCGCCTCCTCGCGGCCCAACACCCAGCTCATCGCTTTGGGGGGCGACTACCAGCCGAACTATCAAGCATTCTTCGGACTCGTGACGGAATCTGCGCTTGCCTCTATACACGCAGACGTGCTCGTCGCATCGGCGTCCGCCCTCCGCGGACGCCGACTGTTCCACCAGAGCCAATTCGTGATCAGCGCCCGGCGAGCCATGCTCGCCTCGTCAGAGCGGAGTCTGCTTCTCGTTGACAGTTCCAAGATCGGCGCGACTGCGCTGTACGGGTACGGCGACGTCGAAGACTACGACCTTCTGATCACGGACGACGGTGCACCCCAAGGCGCCGTGGAGGGTCTAGCTGATCTTGACGTGACGCTCGTAGTCGCCCGGGTCGACCGCGGCGACGAACGTCATCATCCCTCCACCGACTGACAGACAGGAGAACCTCATGCCAGAGCCGATCCGATGGGGGGTCATTGGCCCCGGATTCATCGCCACTCACTTCGCCCGTGATCTGCAGTACATACCCGACGACGCCGTCGTCACTGCAGTCGCATCGAGCCGCGCTGGTGGCGCGGACGCGTTTGCCGCTGAGTTCGACGTGCCGAACGTCCACCCTTCGTACGCGGACCTCGTCGCTGACCCCGAGGTCGACGCGGTTTACGTTGCGACGCCGCACAGCGGCCATCACGCAGCGGCGCTGCTCGCGATCGACGCCGGCAAGCACGTTCTCGTCGAGAAGCCCGTCACCATCAACGAGCGCCAGGCCGCCGAGCTCGTCGGTGCCGCTCGGACGAAGGGCGTGTTCTTCATGGAGGCGATGTGGACGCGCTTCCTGCCGCACATCGCGTACGTGCATGACGTGATCTCGAGCGGACGACTCGGCGAGATTCGCTATCTCTTCGCCGAGCAGGGCCTATGGTTCGACCCTGCCGACGCAGATCACCGTCTCTTTGATCCGGATCTCGGCGGCGGGGCGCTTCTGGATCTGGGCATCTATCCGATCTCGCTCGCGCTGTCCATTCTCGGCGCCCCACGCAACATCGTATCGGCAGCTGACCTGACTGACCGGGGCGTCGACGCCCAGACGACATCGATTCTGCAATACGGGAACGGCACCCAGGCGATCTGCACGTCAACCCTGTTGGCGACTACTCGCACCGGAGCAGTCATCGCAGGCACGCGCGGGCGCATCGAGATCGAGCCTAGATGGATGACGCCCTCGGAGGTCAGGGTGATCGACGAGGACGGAACCGTCACCGTGCGCGAGAACGACTACGTCGGACACGGGCTGCGCGAAGAGGCGGTGGAGGTGGCGCGCTGCATCCGGAGCGGACTCATCGAAAGCCCGCTGATGCCACACGACTTCACACTTCTGACGATGGCGACGATGGACGCGATTCGGGGGCAGGTCGGCCTGCGCTACTCCGTCGACGACGCGGGGGTCGCCACGCGCCCGTAGGCTGGATGCATGCGCCTTGCCACGTGGAACGTGAACTCCGTCCGCGCCCGCGTCGACCGCATCGTCGACTTCGCCGTGCGTGAGCACATCGACGTGCTGGCCATGCAGGAGATCAAGTGCAAGGCCGAGCAGTTCCCCTACGCCGCGTTCGAGGAGGCCGGGTTCCACGTCGAGGCGCACGGGTTCTCGCAGTGGAACGGCGTCGCGATCGCGAGCCGCGAGCCGCTCACCGACGTGGTGACCTCCTTCCCGGGCATGCCCGGATTCGAGAAGGGGCACAACGGGCCGGACGCGCCACTCGAGGCCCGCGCGATGGGTGCGACCGTCGGCGGTGTGCGCGTGTGGAGCCTCTACGTGCCCAACGGCCGCTCGCTCGGCGATCCGCACTACTACTACAAGCTCGACTGGCTCGCCGCGCTCACCGACCACGTGCGCACGACGCTCAGCGAGACCCCTGACCAGGCGCTCGCCCTCGTCGGCGACTTCAACATCGCCCCGACGGATGCCGACAACGGCGACCCCGCCGTCGTGCCGGGCTTCTCGACCCACGTGTCGCCGCCCGAGCGCGCGGCGTTCGCGGGCCTCGAGGCCGCGGGGCTGTCCGACGTGGTCCGTCCGCTCGTGCCGACGGGCTTCACCTACTGGGACTACAAGCAGCTGCGCTTCCCCCGCAACGAGGGTATGCGCATCGACTTCATCCTGGGCTCGCACACGTTCGCCGACGCCGTCGCGGGCGCCGCGATCCACCGCGAGGAGCGCAAGGGTCAGGCGCCCAGCGACCACGTCCCCGTTGTGGTCGATCTCGATCTGTCCGGGCCGGACGACGAGGCCGACCGCCCGATGATCTTCGG
>Ga0182739_1003199_pt1 | contig 14529 bp, 11 predicted proteins | sample eDN5th30CBELigBY_FD_128873 | JGI IMG/M metagenome (GOLD analysis project Ga0182739, IMG submission 128873) | Enriched backyard soil microbial communities from Emeryville, California, USA - eDNA 5th pass 30_C BE-Lig BY (version 2) (version 2) | ecosystem: Environmental > Terrestrial > Soil >... | reverse complement strand
TGGTGGATGTGTCGGTGGAGGTCGCGGTGTTCGCCCGGCTGTCGGGCTACCCGGTACTGTTTCGGCGCATGCCCGGGCACCGGACCGACCCCGGGCACACCCTGGCCTACCAGGCGGCCACCCGGCTGCTGGCCTACTACCCGGCATCCCTGGAGGATCCGGCGCACCTGGCGGCGTACGGTGCGAAAAGCGCCTATCTGGGCATGCTGGCCCCGGCACCGACCGATGCCTCGACGGCCCCCTCCTCCGCGCAACCTGCGCGGGCCCGGCGCCGGGTGGTGGTGCAGACCAGCCTCGGCGGCGGCGTGGACCTGAACCGGATCGCGCGGGCCGCGCGGGCCGCCCCGTCCTGGGACTGGCAGGTCGCCGGGCGGGTCGACGGGACCGCACCGAACCTGCCCGGCAACCTGCACGTATTGGGCGTCGTCGCCGAGCCCGCTCCGTTGCTGTCCGCCGCCGACGTCGTGGTCTCCTCGGCCGGCCACAACGCCGTCGCGGCGACGGCCGCGGCCGGCCGCCCCGCCGTCGTCATCCCGGAGGAACGCCCCTTCGCCGAACAGGCCGCCTTCGCCGGGCGGCTGCGCGGCATCCCCGGCACGGCGGTGGCCTCCTCGTGGGAGTCCGTGCGCGACTGGCCCGCCCTGCTGGAGGCCCTGGCGGCCGGTCCGCCGAGCGGGCTCGCCGACACGCTCTTCGTCGGCCGGGAGGCCTTCCGCGCCGGCTTCGACGCCCTCCTTCGGGACGCGCTCGCCGGCTAGGGTGTGTTGCTAAACCTTGTTCGGGCCTGGGTTTGGTTGGCTTGGAGCATGGCTGATCGAGATTTGGTGTCGGACGAGGTGTGGTCGGTGATCGGGCCGGCGTTCCCTGTCTGGAAGGGCAATGGGCGTCCGGTTGCAGACCGCCGGCTCGTCGTCGAGGGCACGGTGTGGAAGTTCCGCACCGGCGCCCCGTGGAGGGATTTGCCCGAACGGTTCGGGAACTGGAATATCGTGTTCAAGAACTTTGACCGGTGGGCCAAGGATGGCACCTGGACGAAGGTCCTCGAACGCGTCCAGTCCCGCGCCCACGAGCTCGGTGACCTGGACTGGGTGGCCTCGATCGATTCGACCATCGTGCGCGTGCACCAGCACGGCGCGACCCTGTCCCGCCCCACGGGGGGGCTCTGTCGAATTACAAGAAATGCGGGCCTGAGCCGCCTGATCATGCGATCGGGCGTTCCCGCGGCGGGCTGACCAGCAAGATCCATCTGGTTTCCGACGGCAAGGGCAGGATGCTCGCTGCCGTCCTGACTGCGGGGAACGTCAACGACACCACGATGCTCAGCTCCACCCTTGAGGAGATCCGGGTTCCGCGCGCCGGCCGCGGCCGTCCCCGCACCCGGCCCGACCGGGTGCTTGCGGACAAGGGGTACCCGTCCCGGGCCAACCGGGCCTGGCTGGCCGAGCACGGGATCAAGGCCACCATCCCGGACAAGGCGGACCAGGCGGCCAACCGCCGGAAGAAAGGCTCCTCCGGCGGCCGGCCGCCGTCCTTCGACCCCGGGATCTACAAGGGCCGCAACGTGGTCGAACGCTGCTTCAACAACCTCAAACGCTGGCGCGGCATCTCACAGCGGGCCGACAAGACCGCGCGGAACTACATGGCCGCCATCCAGCTCGCCGCGGCCCTGAACTGGCTCGGAGCCAGCTTTAGCAACGCACCCTAGTACGCCCCGTTGTGGGCCGCGGCCCGGGTCTCCGCCTCCGTCGGTGCGCGCAGCACGCGGATCGAGGGCGACGACGGCGACCAATCCACCAGTCCCAGCCCGGCGAAGGCGCCCAGCCATCCCTCCATGGGCCAGGTGCCCCACTTGGCGTGGAACACGGTCGCGTTGGCCACGATGTCCGCGAAGTGGTTCAGCGGCGGCCGGTACGACCCGTGGTGCTGGTGGAACATGGTGGCCCGGGAGAAGCCCAGGGGCACTCCGCGCTCGCGCGCCATGAAGGCGAAGTCCGTGTCCTCGGCGCCGTAGCCGGTGAAGGATTCGTCGAAGCCGCCGACCCGTTCGAACTCCCCGGCGCCGATCGCGAAGCCCAGCGTCCAGAACATTTCATACCGTTCCGAGGGCAGCGCACCCCCGGCCGCATGCAGTCCGGCCCGGGCCGGGTGCGGCACCGAGTCCCGGGTCAGGAGGGCGTCGTCGGCCGGCGCTCCGGGCGGCAGGGGGGCGGGCAGGTAGCGGGGCGCGGCCATGGCGATCCCGCCGAGCCGTGCGGAATCCTGTGCCAGGACGGCGAACAGGTTCTGCGCCGGAATGCAGTCCACGTCGAGGAAGACGTACCGGTTGCCGGCCGCCTGGCGGGCGGCCAGGTTGCGTGCGCGGGCCAGCGGCAGGGCGCCACCGCCGGGCACCTCGAGGCGGACCTGCCGGACGGGGATGCGGGACCGCAGGTCCTCCGTGTCGCCTTCGCCCATGTGCACGACGACGATTTCCCGCGGCCGCGGGAGCGCCCGGTTCGCGCCCTCGACCAGCCGGCGCAGGTGCTGCTCGCGGCCGCGGACGATCACCAACAGCGAGAGCCCGTCGACAGCGGCAGTGACTTGCATGTCCGTCCCCCTCGTGATGGCCTAGGGTCCAAAGCCTAGCGGGCGAGGGACCCGCGGCGAGCGAAGCGCGGCGCGGGAGCCCGGTAGGCGCTAGCGGGCGAGGGACCCGTGGCGAGCGAAGCGCGGGTCCCGGGCAGGCACTAGCGGTACGCCGGAAGGGGAAACATGCACGGCACTTCGTTGGACGGCACTTCATTGGACGGCACGACGGTGAGCGGCACCATGGTGGAGGGCACGATCCGGGTGGCGTCGATCCCCTACAGCCAGGTGTACATCCGCCACCTGGAGGCGGTGGACGGCGAGCGCGCGGCCCGGGTGAGGAGGCTGCCGGATCCGGATCCGGCCGGCGGCGGCAAGTTCACGCAGTCGGTGTGGTGGCCCCCGGTGATGCTGTCGGCCGAATGGGTGGCGCTGCACCACGCCGAGTTCGACCTCATGCACATCCACTTCGGCTTTGACGCCATAACGCCGGCGGACCTGGAGGCGCTGGTCCAGGAGCTGCGCCGGCACGGCAAGCCCCTGGTCTACACCGCCCACGACCTGCGCAATCCGCACCACGACGACCGGCGGGCCCACGACGCGCACCTGGACATCCTGGTTCCGGCGGCGGACCGGGTCATCACGTTGACAAACGGAGCGGCCGCGGAGATCCGCGCACGCTGGGGCGTGGACGCGGTGGTGCTGCCGCACCCGCACGTTGTCGATTTCCCGACCATGGAGGCGCTGCAGGGCGCCCGGCGGCGGGCCGGGACGGACGCGGCGCCGCCGTCGGAGCGGGCCCCTTTCCGCGTCGGCGTCCACCTGAAGAGCATCCGCCGGAACATGGAGCCGGGGATCGTGGAGCCGCTGGCCGACGCGGTGGCGGGCCTGGAGCATGCAGAGCTGGTGGTCAACATCCACCGTGACGTCCTCGAGCCGGGATGCAAGGACTACCGGGAGGACGTCGCCCGCCTGCTGCGGGCCGGGCACGAGGCGGGGCGGTGGATCCTGGACGCGCACGACTACTACGGTGAAAAGGCGTTCTTCGGCTACCTGGCCTCGGTGGATGTCTCGGTGCTGCCCTACCGCTTCGGCACCCACTCGGGCTGGCTGGAGGCGTGCCGGGACGTGGGGACCTCGGTCATCGCCCCCAGCTGCGGGTTTTACCGGGACCAGCACCCGTCCGTGGTGGAGTACGTCCATGACGACCACGGCCTGGACGCGGACTCGCTCCGGGAGGCCGTGCACGGCCTTCACCGCCGCCGGCCGTGGCCCGCCCCGCCGGTCGCCGAGCGGCGGGCCCAGCGGAGGGACCTGGCCGCGGAGCACGAGCGGATCTACGCCGGACTCCTCGCCGAAGCATCCCGGCTGGCCGGAGCGGGCCGTCGGGACCCGCGCCGCCCTGGGGGCCCACTGGGGACGGCGGGAGGGAACGGAAGGAGCACCGCGTGAGTATCCGGATCGGGACGTCCGGCTGGAGCTACGACGACTGGGACGACGTCCTCTACCCCGCCGGCACCGCGGTCCGGGACCGGCTGGGCCATTATGTCCGCCGTTTCGATACCGTCGAACTGAACGCGAGCTTCTACCACTGGCCCCGGGACCAGGTGTTCGCCGGGTGGTGCCGCCGGCTGCCCGAGGGCTTCGCCCTGTCCGTCAAGGCTCCCCGTGAGCTCACCCACGCGAAGAAGCTCCGCACCCCGGAGGAGTGGATCGAGCGGATCGCGGCGTCCTGGCAGGCGCTGGGTGACAGGCGCGGCATCCTGCTCGTCCAGCTGCCGCCGGGGATGGAACGCGACGATACCCGTCTGGGCCGCTTCCTGGACGGGCTTCCGGCGTGGATTCGGGTCGCCGTCGAATTCCGGCATCCCAGCTGGCACCACCAGGACGTGTATGCCCTGCTGGAACGCCACGGGGCCGCGTATTGCATCATGAGCGGCGCCAACCTGCCGTGCGTGCTCGAGGCCACCGCTCCCTTCGTCTACATACGCCTGCACGGGCCGGACCCCCATCGCCTGTACGTGGGGTCCTACCCGGACGCCGACCTGCAGTGGTGGGCCGGGAGGATCCGCGCATGGCAGGCGGACCAAAGGGACGTCTTCGTCTACTTCAACAACACCATCGGGGGCAGCGCGGTACGCGACGCCGACGCCTTGCGCCGCCTGCTCGGCCAGGCCTAGGTCTTCAGCTTCGTGCTGGGGAAGCGTTTCCACGCCTTGCGGAAGGCGGCCTCGGAGTCGGCCGCGATGGCCTGTTCCAGGGCGTGCAGGCGGCCGTAGGTGAAGCCGTTTTCGGCTTTGGCCGGCGCCTGGGCGCCGAGCTCCCTCAGCACCTCCCGGGCGACCACGCTGTCCTGGTGGTGGCCCAGGATCTTTTGGATCCCGTGGGCGGCCTTGGCCAGGCGCCTGGCGCGCTTGCCGAACAGCGGGACGGCGGACTCGGCGGCGTAGCGCAGGCGCTTGGCGCTCTTGCGCGCCTCATGCAGTGCCGCGTCGTGGCCGTCCTGCCCGGGGTCGCCTTCCGCGGCGCCGTCCTCCTGGGGCACGGTGGCCCTGACGGCGCGCCGCAGGCGCTTCGCGTCCCGTTCGACGAGCTTCGGGACAACCTTGAGCGCAGGCCGGGCGGCCTTCCCGCTGAGCGGGGGGTCCTCGAGCAGCTCCTCCAGGGAATCGAGCAGGTCGAAGTAGCGGACCTCGTCCAACGCCTTGAGGACCTCGGCGCGGGCGGCGGTGTAGGTGGCTCCCAGTTCCTCTCCGATCCCCTGCGCCACGGGCCCCATGACCAGCCCGGCGGGTTCGTTGGCGACCAGGTCGGCCAGCCGGTCGCGCATCACCTCGGCGTCCCGTGCCTCCCCCAGCACCCCGGTCAGCCACTTGAGCTCCCCGCGCAGGCGGTCGGCGGCCTCGGCATCGAGCAGTTTGCGGTAGGTGGCGAGCGCCGAACGCATCTTGCGCGTGGCGACGCGCATCTGGTGGATCGCGTCCGGGGCATTGCCGCGGACCAGGGGGTCCTGCGCCCGCAACTGCCCCACCTGCTCGTACAGGTAGCCCAACAGCGCCGCGGAGGCGGGGTCGTCCGGGCCCTCGGAGGGCGGCTCGGGTTCCTCGTGGACCGGAATTTCCCCCAGGGCCCGGGCGAGCTTCGACGGGTGGGCCTCGCGGCGGGCTCCGGCGGCGAGGAACAATTCTTCGGCCGCGTTCAGCAGTTCCGGGTCGCCGCCGGTGAGTTCGACCTCCCACTCCCGCCACAGGCCCATCAGGGCCCCGCCCGCGGCGGCCTCCGAGTGCACTTCGTCGTCGCACACCTCCGCCAGCACGCCGTCCCCGCCGCGCAGCCGGTACACCGAGCGGTGCGTCGAAACCCTCGCCACCGGGCCGAGCGGCTTCCCCCGCAGGTGGACGCTGACCAGGCGCAGCAATGCCTCCGGCACCGGCCCCGGCTTGCCCCCAGCGGGCTCGCGGACCTCCCGCGGTCCGCCGTTCCCGTCGGGGACCGTCAGGCGCCACCCCGCGTCCTGCCCTCCGGTGGCCCGGCGCAGGGTGATGCCGTGCCCGGCCAGCGCCAGGTCCGCCGTGTCGAAATAGAAGGCCTCGAGTTCCAGTTCGGTGGGCGGATCCACCCGCTGCACGCCCGGCAGCCCCTGCAGTTCCGGCAACGGGGTCTCCCGGCTGACCGTGTACTGGCGTTCGACCTCGACTTCAGTGTCCGGATCCATGCCGCCCCCGCCTTCGCTGCCGCCGCGTTGCCCGCGGACCCAATCCAGCCGTGCCTTCGCACCACATTTTCCCCCCGCGGCTCCCCCGGCAACAGAGCGCACCCGGGGAAGGTCTCCGGCGCACCTCCCCTCCCGCGCCGGGAGACGCCGCAAACGGGCGCCCCGCCCCCTGCCGCGGGAGCGGGAGGGGGCGGGGCGCCGGCCCGGCCGGCCGGTTTGCCGCTACCCTGCCCGACGGCGGCCGCGGCGCCTTCGCGTCAGAGGAGACGGCTGAATGCCTCGGTCTGCTGCTTGTTTCCTTCGACCAGGATCTCGTCCTCGTCGTAGAGCACCGTTTGGGAGTTGGCCGGCGCCCAGCGCCCGTCGGGGCTCTTGGAGGCGACGACGGTGATGCCGTACTTGTCGCGCAGGCCCAGCACGCCCAGGGGCCGGTCCTGGGCCACGGCCGGAGGCCGGGTGCGGATGAGGATGAAGTCGCCTTCGAACTCGACGTAGTCGAGCATGCCCCCGCGCACCAGGTGCGCGACCCGGCGGCCCATGTCATGCTCCGGGCGCACGACGTGGTGCACGCCGAGCTGTTCGAGGATCTCGGCATGGGGCTCGCTGATGGCCTTGGCCCACACGACCGGCTTGCCGAACTTCAGCAGCCGCGAACTGGTGAGGATGCTGGCCTCGATGTCCGAGCCGATCCCCACCACGACGACGTCGAACTCGTGGACCCCGAGCTGGCGCAGCACCTCCTCGCGCGTGGAGTCGGCCTTCACGACGTGGGTGAGCCGCCCGTTGTAGGACTGGACGGTGTCCTCGCGCGCATCGATCCCGAGGACCTCGGTCTTTTGGGCCTCCAGCTCCAGGGCCAGGGCGCCGCCGAAGCGGCCCAGCCCGATCACTGCCACGGATCCGGTCTCGGGGAGGCGGGAACCGGTGCGGGAAAAGAATTGCGACCTAGCCAATGAGCGGCCTTTCCTTGGGGTATTCATACAGCGGGGCGCGCGTGTCGGCGCGCAAGGCCAACGCGGTGCCCAGCGTAACCGGCCCGAGCCGGCCCACGAACATGAGCAGGATGAGGACGACCTGGCCGGCCGGAGGCAACCCGGCCGTGATGCCGGTGGACATGCCGACGGTGGCGAAGGCCGAGACGACCTCGAAGAGGATGCGTTCCTGCCCGAAGTCGGAGACCAGCATCAGGAAGACGGTCGACCCCACGACCAGGGCGATTCCCAGCAGCACGACGGTGATCGCCTCCCGGTGCACGGCCCGGGAGAGCCGCTTGCCGAACACGTTGACGGCGGTCCCGCCGCGCAGCTCGGTGTAGAGGATGAAGAACAGCACCGCGAACGTGGTGATCTTCAGGCCGCCGGCGGTGCCGGCCGGACCGCCGCCGATGAACATGAGGATGTCCATGCCCAGCCAGGACACCGGGTGCATCTGGCCGATGTCCACGCTGTTGAACCCGGCGGTGCGGGTCACCACGGACTGGAAGAATCCGGCCAGGACCTTCTCCGGCGGCGCGAGGGGTCCCAGGGTGGCCTGGTTGGCCCATTCGACGGCGGTGATGAACGCGGTCCCGCCGGCCAGCAGCACCGCGCTGCCGGACAGCACGAGCTTGGTGTTCATGCTCCAGTGGTGCGGGGTGCGGTAGCGGCGCCGCAGTTCGAACAGGACCGGGAACCCGAGTCCGCCGATGATCACGGCGGCGGCGATCGGCAGGCAGATCCACGGGTCGCCCACGAAGCCCATGAGGTTGTCGGTATAGAGGGCGAAGCCGGCGTTGTTGAAGGAGGAGACCGAGTGGAAGATCCCTTCCCAGGCGGCGCGTTGGGGCGGATAGCCGTAGCCGGCCATGAACCTTGCCGTGAGGACCGCCGCGAGGACGGCTTCGACGGCCAGGCTGGCCTTCAGCACTCCCAGCAACACCGAGCGGACATCCCCCGGACCGCTGTTTTTCGTCTCCGCCGCGGCCAGGAGCCGCGAACGCAAACCGAGCTTCCCGGCCAGCAGGACGCCCAGCATCGCGCCGAAGGACATCACCCCGAAGCCGCCGAGCTGGATCAGCACCAGGATGACGACCTGCCCGAAGACCGTCCAGTACGTCGGGGTGTCCACCGTGATCAGGCCGGTCACGCAGACCGCCGACGTCGCGGTGAACAGCGCGTCCAGGAACGGGGCACCGCCGGGTCCCTGCCGGGCCGCGGGCAGCATCAGCAACGCCGTTCCCAGTCCGATCGCCCCGAGGAAACCGGTCGCGATGGCTTCGGCCGTGGTGGCGGGACGCACGGCCCGTCCCAGCAAGACCAGCGACCGGCGCACGCCCGCGGCCAGGCCGCGGGCGCCGGGGAAGAGCCGGTGGAACCCCGCGCGCAGCCGATCGCGGGCCGTCCTGGCCCGCCGGGCCCAGCGCGCCCTGATCAGCATGGGGCCAGCGTACCCGGCAGAAGGCGCCCGTGCCCGCCGACCGTGGTCCCGCCCGTTCCGTTTCCCCGTGCGCCCGTCCTCATCCGACGTGGATCCCGGGCCTGCGCCCGGGCACCGACTCGTTCTCGCGGATGATCTCCCGGACTACGGGGGCGGTATCCCCGCTCCCGAGCAGCAGGTAGCGCATGAGGTGGCCCAGGGGGTTGCCCTCCGACCATTCGAAGTAGGCGTGCGGCCTGACCCCCGTGGTGTCGCGCAGGGCGAGCAGGATCGCGGCGATGGCGTTGGGTGCGGCCGGGCTCTTGGCGCGCAGCACCCGGTGCCCGCCGAGCTCGACCCCATGGACCTCCAGCACGTCGCTGAAGCCCGACGGATCGGTGATTTCGATTTCCAGGAAGATCACGTCAGCGGTTCCGGGCACCGCGGCCATGTCCCGCGCGGCGCGCTCCTTCTCGGCGTACTCCGCCGTGTCCCCCGGCCGGGGGCGGCGGGCGATGAGGTTGATCCTGCCGTCGAAGTCCAGCGTGTCGGTGATGAAACGCCGGGCCTCGTCGTCGAACTCGATCCGTTCGACGCGCAGCTCGGTGGTCCGGCTGACCCGGGACACCAGCGAGACGGCGATGATGCCCAGGACGAAGAATGCGGAGATCACTATGCCGTCGGGCCGCTTCAGCTCGTTCGCGACCAGGGCGTAGAGCATGACCACCGAGAGGATCGTGAAGCCGACGGCCGCGGGGCGCTCCTTGGCGCGGGCGGCGGAGATCGCGACCGCGACGGCCCCGGAGACCATCATCGCCAGGATGCCGGTGGCGTACGCGCCGGCCTGGGCGTCGACGTCGGCGTTGAAGCCGACGGTGATCAGGATGCTGACGGACGTGTAGACCAGCACCACGGGCCGCACCGCCCGCGCCCAGTCGGGCGCCATCCCGTAGGCGGGCAGGTAGCGCGGGACGATGTTGATCAAACCCGCCATCGCGGACGCGCCGGCGAACCAGAGGATCAGGATGCTGCTGACGTCATAGAGCGTGCCGAACCCGTTGCCCAGCTGCTCGTGGGCCAGGTAGGCCAGGGCCCGGCCGTTGGCCGCGCCGCCCGGCTGGAAGGCCTCGGCGGGTATCAGCAGCGTCGTCACCAGGCTGCTGCCGATCAGGAACACGCTCATGATGCAGGCCGCCGTCGTCAGGAGCTTGCGGGTGTTGCGGATCCGCGACGCCAGGCGCTCCGCGGGCGTGGCGCCCGTGGACTTCACCAGCGGCATCATGCTGACCCCGGTCTCGAAGCCGGAAAGGCCCAGCACCAGCAGCGGGAAGGCCAGCAGGGCCGGTCCCAGGACCCCCGCGATACCGCCCCCGGAGGACGTGAGGGCCTCGGTCCACGACGTGACCAGGCCCGGGGTGGCGGCAATGCTGGCCAGGCCGGCGGCGATGATCACCGCGTTCAGTGCCAGGAACACGCCCACCAGGGGGATCGCGACGGCCACGGCCTCGCGGAAGCCCTTCAGGAAGACCCCTCCCAGAATCAGCAGCAGCAGCACGGTGATCGGCACCGCCTTGCCTTCCAGGGCGGCCGGGGCGTAGGGGTTCTCCAGCAGGTGGACGGTCGCGTCCGAAGCCGAGAGGGTGATCGTGATGATCCACGACGTCGCGACGAAACCGAGCAGGACCAGGACGAAGACCTTGCCCCGCCAGAACGGGAGCAGCTTCTCCAGCATCGCCACCGATCCCTGCCCGTGGGGGCTTTCCTTCGCCACCCGACGGTACATCGGCAGCATTCCGCCCAGGGTCAGGAGCACGATCAGCAGCGTCGCCAGCGGCGACACCGCGCCGGCGGCCAGCGCGGCGATGCCCGGAAGGTAGGACAGCGTGGAGAAGTAGTCCACGCCGGTCAGGCACATGACCTTCCACCACGGCTGCTCGTGGGATTGTCCCTCGGGGGTTTCCGGCCCCACGGGCTGTTCCACGCGATGCTCCAGCAGCCATCGGGTGAACGGTCCTCCCGGCCGGGTTTGGGGAGCGGGGGCCGGCAGGCTCGCCGGCATGGAGTAGTGGGCGGAGGTGGTCAAGGTGCATCTTTCTCTGCAGCCAAGGCAGGCGCGTTCGCCTGCTGGACCCGGCGAGCGTAGCACCGGCGCGGCGGTCCCAGAGGCGAAATTCCGGGGTTCTTAATGCTTTCTTAACGCCCGCGGAATCGGCCGGAGGAAGGGCTTGCGCGGGCGGCCCCGTCAGCGCACTCAGTCCTTGAACCGGTAGCCCATTCCCGTCTCGGTGAGCAGGTGGCGCGGTTTGGCCGGGTCCGGCTCGAGCTTGCGCCGCAACTGGGCCAGATAGACGCGCAGGTAGGCGGTCTCCCCGGCATAGGCCGGTCCCCACACCCGCCTGAGCAGTTCCTCGTGGGTGACCAGGGCACCGCTGTTCCTGACCAGCACCTCCAGGATGGCCCATTCGGTGGGGGTGAGCCGGACCGGCTCGCCATCACGGGTGACGCGCTGGGCCGCGAGGTCCACCACGAAGTCCGCGGTTTCCACGACGGGCTCGTTCCCGGCCGCCCCCCGGCGCAGGGCCGCGCGCATGCGGGCCAGCAGTTCGTCCATGCCGAAGGGCTTCGTGACGTAGTCGTCGGCCCCGGCGTCCAGGGCCTGGATCTTGTCGTTGGAGCCGTGCCGGGCCGAGACCACGATGACGGGCACGTCCGACCAGCGCCGCAACCGGTGGATGACCTCCACCCCGTCGATGTCCGGAAGGCCCAGGTCGAGGATGAGCAGGTCGATCCGGTGGGCCGCCGCCTGGTCCAGGGCCCCTTGCCCGGCCAGTGCGGTGACGGTGGTGTATCCGCGGGCCTTGAGGTTGATTTCCAGGGCACGGAGGATCGGGACTTCGTCGTCGACAATCAGCACGGTCGGCATGGCACCTCTTCTAGCGGTTCTGGGCGTTCTGGCGGTTCCGGGCGGCGGAGCCGGCGGACAGCGGCAGGCGGATGACCATGGTGAGCCCTCCGCCGGGGGTGGGTTCGGCGACCAGGGCACCTCCCATCGCCTCGGTGAAACCCTTCGCCACCGCCAGTCCCAGGCCGATGCCGGTCTGCGGGGTGGTGTCGCTGGCCCGCTGGAAGGGACGGAACATGGCCAGGACGTCCTCGGAGGCGATGCCCGGCCCGTGGTCGATGATGCGCAGTTCGCTGGCGGGGAGGTCCCCGATCCGGGCGTTCCCGTACCCGCCCACCGACCCGGCAACCACCACTTCCGAGTCCGGGGCGTACTTCAGGGCGTTTTCGACCAGGTTGGCGATGACCCGGTCGAGCATCCCGGGATCCGCGTCCACGGGAGGCATGTTGTAGGGCAGCAGGATCCGGACCCGTTCCGGGTCCGCTTCGCGCAGGGCTTCGGCGACGGCGTCGGACCAGTAGACGGGCCCGATCAGCGGGGAGACGGAGTCCGCGGTGATTCGGGACATGTCGAGCAGGTTGCCGATCAGCCGGTCCAGCCTGTCGGCCCCGGATTCGATCGTGGCAAGGAACTCCTCCTGTTCCTCGGGGCTGAAGACGACCGACTTGTTGCGCAGGCTGCTGGACGCGAGCTTGATGCCGGCCAGCGGCGTGCGCAGGTCGTGGGAGACGGCCCGGAGGATTGAGGTGCGGATCGTGTTCCCTTCCGCCAGGCGCAGGTTCTCGCGCTGGCTGAGCGTGAGTTCCTCGCGCTGCAGCAGCGCCAGCAGGTGCGCCCCGAAAGCGCCCAGCAGGCGCCGTTCGTCCTGGTCCAGGACCCGTCCGGACAGCGTCAGGGCCCTCCCCTCGTCCAGGCGCTCGACGGCCTCGGCGTCTTCCATGGCCCCGCTCCCCGGCGTTCCGGAGAACGATTCGAGCCGCCAGCCCGATGTGCCGGGTCCCGTCCCGTCGCGGACCCACAACCCCGCACCTTCGGCCCGGAAATGCTCCCTGACCTGGTCCAGGAACGCGGGGACGCCGCTGCCTTCGATCACCGCCCGGCGGCTCAGGTCGCCCAGGATGCGGGCCTCGGTGCCCGCCAGGTGTGCCTCCCTGCTGCGCCGGGCCGACCGGTCAACCACCAGGGACACGGCCACCGCGACCAGCAGGAAGACCAGCAGCGCCAGGACGTTCTCGGCATCGATCACCGACAGCGACCTGAACGGCCTGACGCTGAAATAGTTGACCACCAGCCCCGCCAGGACGGCGGCCACGACGGCCGGCCGCAACCCCCCGACCAGGGCGACCGCGACGATGCCGGTCAGCTGGACCAGCATGTCGGTGGACAACTGGTCGTGCGGCAGCAAGTCCAGGATCAGCTGCAGGGCCGGCGGCAGGACGATGGCCAATACGAATCCCACGGCCTCGCGCCGGTGGCCGAGCCGGGAAGGCTGCCGAACGGGAAGTGGGCCCGCCGCCGTCCCTTCGTGGGGAACCAGATGGACGTCCAGGCCGGCGGCATGGCGCTGGATCCTCGCCACGGTTCCGCGGCCGAAGCGGTCGGGCCTGCCCCCACGCGTTCCCAGCAGGATCTGGCTGGCGCCTCCGTTCAGCGCGAACTGCAGGAGGACCTCGGCGACATCTTCCCCCCCGACCACGTGGAAACCGCCGCCCAGGTCGTTCGTCAGCTTGCGCAGCCGCTCGAGCTCCGTAACGGCGGAGCCGTCGCCCCCGGAGCTGCGGCGGACATGCACGACGTCGAATTCCCCGCCGGCGGAACCGGCCAGGAGCCGTGCCGCGCGGCGGATCAGGGCCGCGCCTTCGGGGCCGCCGGACAGGCCCACGACGATTTTTTCGCGCTTGGGCAGGGCCTCCCCCTTCCCCTCGGCCGAGCGGTACCCGGCCAGCCCCTCCTCGACCCGGTCGGCCAGCCACACCAGGGCCAGTTCCCGCAGGGCCGCGAGGCTTTCGGTGCGGAAGTCTCCGGCGAGCGCCGCATCCACGCGCTGGCGGGTGCCGTAGATCTTGCCCTGGCCCAGCCGGTCGCGGAGCACCTCGGGCGGAGCGTCCACCAGTTCGATCTGTTCCGCCTCCCTCACCGCGAGGTCCGGAACCGTCTCGTGGTCCGCGGCGCCGGTGATCCCCCGGACGACGTCGGAGAGGGATTCGATGTTGCGGACGTCCAGTGTGGAGATGACGTCGATTCCGGCCTCCAGCAACAGGGCCACGTCCTGCCACCGCGCGCGGCCGCGGCCGGCCGAACCGGCCCCCGTCGCGTAGTCGTCCACCAACACCACCGCCGGCGCGCGCTCAAGGACGGCTCCGGCGTCCAAATCCGCCTCCCCCAGCCCCGCGGACGGCGCCGGGCACCGTTCCAGGCCCTCCAGGAGGGCAGCGGTTTCGCTTCGGCCCCGCACCGAGACAGCCCCGACGACGACGTCCACACCTTCCCGGCGAAGCCTCTGCCCCTCTTCGAGCATGGCGAAGGTCGTCCCCGCCCCGGGAGCCGCCCCCAGGAAAATATGCAACCTACCCCGCGCCATGCCCCCATTGTTCCCTCGTTCGGAACCCCAGCGCGAATGGCCGCGCCCGCCGGCACGGTTCAAAGCCGGGTACGCCGGCGGAGGACGCGCCGCGCCCGGCGCCCCGGGGGTCGGGACGCCGGGCGCGGCCTCGAGCCGTTCCTAGAGGCCGGTCCCCCGGGACCGGTCCTCGTCGGTGAGATCCTCCGACGTGCGGCGCTCGCGGGCGGCCAGTTCCTCGGGCGTGAGGACGCGGTCCGCTGTGGCCGTGAGGTCCGGCTCCGCAACCGGGATGGTGCCGATCGGCTCAACCGGCGGGGTCTCCGCCACCGGCGTCGTGGCTACGGGCGCGACCGGCGTCGCCTCCACCACCGGGGTGGCCACCACCTCGTC
>Ga0182739_1003198_pt1 | contig 14533 bp, 12 predicted proteins | sample eDN5th30CBELigBY_FD_128873 | JGI IMG/M metagenome (GOLD analysis project Ga0182739, IMG submission 128873) | Enriched backyard soil microbial communities from Emeryville, California, USA - eDNA 5th pass 30_C BE-Lig BY (version 2) (version 2) | ecosystem: Environmental > Terrestrial > Soil >... | reverse complement strand
TCGCCAAACAGCAGTGAAAACTTGCGGCAGGTCAGAAAAAGCGCATCATCTGGCAGTCATATGAGGTTCGGTCGGATTTATGCGATTGAAGGCCAACAGATTCTTGGGCTTCAGCGAGGGATGCGCGCGGAGGCGCCGCCGCATTCTGGGTGGCTGTCCCTTTTTCTCGCTGATGGCCCCGCCGCAGGCAACGGATTGGCCCTTGATGGCTGCGCGCGACGTCAGAACATCGACAGGATCATCCTCTCTCGCTGATGCGATGGGGCCATTCGCCGGCTTCCGGTCGGCGCCATGACCGCCGATCTGGCCGCGCGGCATTGGGATGCCATTATCATCGGGACCGGCATCGGCGGGGGGACTATCGGCAGGCGGCTGGCGGAAAAGGGCATGTCGGTCCTCTTTCTGGAAAAGGGCGCCGCTGGCCCGCGCGAGGCGGTGGATGGCCTGGCCCCGGACGAGGTGACGGACCCCGCCGCGCGCATCCAGCGTGGCTCCTGGCCCGATCCCGTGCGGGTGCGGATCGGCGGGAATGAGCGCAGCTTCTACGCCCCCCTCGGCGCCGGAGTGGGCGGGTCTTCCGTCTTCTACGCCGCCACGCTCGAACGTCCCGAGGCGCATGATCTGGACGACAGCTCTGCCCGGCCCCACCCGACGGCGGGCTGGCCCGTCAGCTTTTCGCAGATGCTTCCCTATTTCGATCAGGCGCAGGCGATCTATTCGGTCAGGGGCCAGCCCGACCCGCTCTCGCCCCATCCCTCGCCCCAGCTTGGAGCGGGCAGCGCGATGTGTGATGGCGACGCGCGGATCATGGCGCAGATGCGCAGGCTGGGGCTGCATCCCTATCAGCTGCACAGCGCGCTGCGGCAGATACAGGGCTGCGAATCCTGCCTGGGGCGCAAATGTCCGATGAACTGCAAGATGGATGGCAGGTCGGCGGGGGTCGAGCCTGCCTTGGCCACCGGGCGCGCCGCGCTGCTTGACCGCTGCGAGGTGATGCGCCTCGAGGGCGAGAGAGAGCGCGTGACCCACGTGTTTGCCCGCCGCGATGGCGCGATGCTGAACTTCACCGCCGACCACGTCATCCTTGCGGCCGGCGCGCTTTCCTCGCCAAGGCTCCTGCTGGACTCCCGCGCGCCCTATTGGCCGGAGGGCTGCGGCAATGCCCGGGATCAGGTCGGACGCCATCTGATGTTCCACCTGAACGAGATCTTCGCCCTCTGGCCGCGCCGGGGCGAGGCTTTCGCAGAGGCAGCGAAATCCGTGGGATTCCGCGATCTCTACTATGCCGAAGGGCAAAGGTTCGGGATGGTTCAGGCCATGGGCCTCAATGTCGGTCAGGGCGAGATCCTGCACCACCTGCGCCGCAAGATCGCGGCCTCGGCCCTGCGCCGCGTGCCCGGAACGCGCGAGCTGGCGCGGGTTCCCGCCACGATCGCGGCCCGGATGCTGGGGCAGGCCAAGGTCTTTGTCGGGCTGCTCGAAGATCTGCCCTATGCCGAAAACCGCGTGCTGCCGGATCGGGACAAGCCGGGCGGCATCCTGATCGACTATCGCTTCGCCCCCGAACTGTTGGAGCGACGCGCCCGGTTCCGCCAATTGATCAAGTCTGCCCTGAAGGGCCAGCGGACCATGTTCCTGACGCAGGAGCCTGAACCGAATTTCGGCCATGCCTGCGGCAGCCTGCGCATGGGTCACGATCCCGCCCGCAGCGTGGTCGATGCCACCTGCCGCGTTCACGGGATGACCAACCTCTGGGTGGCCGACGCCTCGCTCTTGCCGACCTCCATGGGCGTCAACCCGAGCCTGACCATTGCGGCGAACGCGCTCAGGATCGCGGATCTGCTGACAATGGGGATCGCCTGAGCGACTGTCCCCCATAGGCCGCGCCGCTATTGCCCGGATGCCATCAACGCGTTACTCGGTGCGGGACGGGCCGAGCTGCCCGATGTGACAGGAGCAGACGTGAGCGCCACATCCCGGAAGAGCCGAAAACTGACCCCGATGGACATTCAGGGCCGCAAGTCGGGCGACAAGATCGTCTGCCTGACCGCCTATACGACGCCGATGGCGCGTCTGGTCGACGAGGCCTGCGACCTGGTTCTTGTCGGCGACAGTGTCGGGATGGTGCTGCACGGCCTTCCCTCGACCGTCGGCGTGACGATGGAGATGATGATCCTGCACGGGCAGGCGGTGGCGCGCGGGCTGGACCATGCCTGCATGGTCGTCGACATGCCCTTCGGCTCCTGCGAGGAAAGCCCGGAAATGGCGTTTCGCAATGCCGCGCGGCTGATGACCGAGACCGGCGCACAGGCGGTGAAGCTGGAAGGCGGACGCCACATGGCCGACACCGTGCGCTTTCTGGTCGACCGGGGGATCCCGGTCGTGGGCCATGTCGGCCTGACCCCGCAAGCCGTCAACGCGCTTGGCGGCTACAAGGTCCAGGGTCGCGGCGCCGATGGCGACCGGGTCGCCGCGGATGCAGCCGCCCTTGCCGATGCCGGGGCTTTCGCGGTTGTGCTTGAGAAACTGCCCGCCGAACTCGGCGCCCGGATCACCGCCGAAATTCCGGTCCCGACCATCGGCATCGGCGCGGGGCCGGATTGTGACGGTCAGGTGCTGGTCGTCGATGACATGCTGGGCCTCTTCTCGGACTTCCAGCCAAAATTCGTCCGCCGCTATGCCGAGCTGGGACAGGACGTGGCCCGCGCCGTCGCGGCCTATGCGGCCGATGTCCGGCAGGGCGTGTTCCCCGGCCCCGAGCACAGCTTTGGCACTGGGGCCTGACGCATGAGCGCGACCATCATCCGCCGGCTGGACGAGCTGCGCGCAAGGCTGCGGGACTGGAAGGCGCGGGGCGAGGTCGTGGGCGTCGTCCCGACCATGGGCGCGCTGCATGAGGGTCACCTGAACCTCGTGCGGGCCGCAAAGGCCAGTTGCGACCGCGTCATCGTCACACTGTTCATCAATCCGCGCCAGTTCAACTCGCCCGAGGATTTCGCGAAATATCCGCGCACCGAACTCAGGGATGCGGAACTCCTCGGCCCTTTCGGGATCGACGCGCTCTTCGTCCCCGATGGCGACGAAGTCTATCCCCCGGGCCATGCGACGGCGATTTCCGTTGCGGGCGTCAGCGAGCCGCTGGAGGGGGCGCACAGGCCCGGCCATTTCGACGGCGTGGCGACGGTCGTGACCATCCTCTTCAACATGACCGAGGCCGACCGCGCCTTTTTCGGCGAAAAGGACTGGCAGCAATTGCAGGTGGTGCGCCGGCTGGTCGCCGACCTGCGGCTGCCGGTCGAGATCGTTCCCTGCCCCACCATCCGGGCCGAGGACGGGCTGGCCTTGTCCTCGCGCAACCAGCGCCTCAGCCCCGAAGGCCGCAGTCAGGCGACCGCGATCCCCGACACGCTGGAGGCCGCGGCGCGGGCGATTTCTCAGGGCCGACCGCTGGAGCACGTCCTGGACCGGGCCCGTGCCGATCTTGCGGCAAGGGGGATCGGGCCGGTCGAGTATCTGGAGCTTTGCGACGCCGAAACGCTCGGCGCCCCCCGGTCCGGCCATGCCATGCGCCTCCTGGTCGCCGCCTGGCTCGACGGGGTCAGGCTGATCGACAATGTCGCGGTAAATCCACCCGGTCCCGCCGCCTGAGTTTTAATCTTGCGCACGAGATGTGCTAAGGCGAATCTTCGACAAGGAAATCCGGCATAAGGATTCCTTATGTTGTTCCTGTTGCGATTATCGCCCTGATCTCGGTCGGCGCGGGTCCGGCTTTTGTCGGTCCCTGCGGCCTAAATATTCAGCGATGCTGATGTCCGATTGGTTCTAACGATTTGCGGAGAAGATCCGTGGCCTGCCAGAGTTCCCTGATCCCTCTGAACCTATAACCAGCTTCGCGCCGAAGAGCTGGCGCAATTCCTGATGATGGGGGGAATTCCACCTCCGGTTTTCTCTATGCCTTTGCCTTTGGTTGCATTTTCGTCGCGATCTTTGCTTCACAAAGCTTTCCCAGCCAATCCGACGCTTCGATCGTCGCGGTCTGCTCTGGCAGGTGGCCACGGTGGCCCAAGCATCGGGATCGTCTCAGCCGACGAAGCTACAGTCCGGGAAAAGCCGCGGACGAGGCTTTGTCGCGACAGAAAGTGCATGACCTCATGATCGCCGCCAGCTTTCCGGGGCGGGAGATGTCCCCCGCCCTCGCCTATCTCTTCCCCCTCAATGCCGTCGAGACCGAGACGATTTTCGGCCTCCGCCGCCGGCTGAAGGCCGAGGGAATCGAGGCGGTTGAACCCGGCTGATCTCAGATCGGGTAATGCAGCGGTCCGTCCTGTTGGGTGATCCAGCGCAATTCGGTGAACTCGGCGATCCCCGCCGCGCCGCCGAACCGGCCATAGCCCGAGGATTTGACCCCGCCGAAGGGCATCTGCGCCTCGTCATGCACGGTCGGTCCGTTGACATGGCAGATGCCGCTCTCGATCCGGGCGGCGACGGCCATGGCGCGGGCCTGATCGCGGCCAAAGACCGCGGCGGCCAGCCCCATCTCATTGTCATTGGCGATCGAGACGGCCTCGTCCACGCTGGCCGCGCGGATGATCGAGGCGACCGGCCCGAAGCTTTCCTCGGAATAGAGCCGCATCGAGGGGGTGACGTGGTCAAGCGCGATCGCGTCGATCAGCGTGCCGGACCCGCCGCCGCCTGCGACCAGCCTTGCCCCCTTGCCCGTCGCGTCCTGCACCAGCTCGCGGATGCGGTTCGCGGCCTCAAGGCTGACCATCGAGCCGAGGGGCGTGTTCCCCTCGCGCGGGTCGCCGGCCTTGAGGGTCGCGACCTTCCGCGCGAAGGCCTCGACAAAGCGGTCGCCAATCTCGCCCACGGTGATGATCCGCTCGGTCGACATGCAGATCTGGCCTTGGTTCATATAGGCGCCGAAGGCCGCCGCGGCGACGGCGGCGTCTATATCGGCATCTTCGAGGACGATGAAGGGCGCCTTGCCGCCCAGTTCCAGCAGCGCCGGCTTGATGTGTTTCGCCGCAGCCTCGGCGATGATCCGCCCCACGCGGGTCGAGCCGGTGAAGTTCACCCGCCGCACCGCGGGATGGGCGATCAGCGCATCCACGATCGCCGGCGCGTCATTCGGCGCGTTCGAGACCACGTTCAGCACTCCGCGCGGGAACCCGGCCGAGGCGATGGCCTCGACGATCAACCCATGCGTGCGCGGGCAAAGCTCGGAGGTTTTCATCACCACGGTATTTCCGCAGGCGAGCGGCGTCGCCAGCGCCCGCACGCCAAGGATCACCGGCGCGTTCCAGGGCGCCATGGCAAAGACGACGCCGACCGGCACCCGCAGCGCCATCGCAGTCGTGCCGGGGCGGTTCGAGGGGATCACCTCGCCCTTGATCTGGGTCGTCATCGCACCGGCCTCGACCAGCATCTCGGAGGCGAGCTTGACGTTGAAACGCGCCCAGGCCTCGGTCGCGCCGATCTCCTCCTTCATCGCCGCGACGATCTCGTCCCCGCGCGCGAGCAGCGCCATCGCCGCTGCCATCAGCAGCCTGCGCCGCTCGCCCGCCGAGCTTTGCGACCACTCGGCAAAGGCGCGCGCGGCGGCATCGGCCGCGCGCTCGGCATCCGCAACCGTGGCCGCCGCCGCCGAGGTCGCGACCTCGCCGGTGATCGGGTTCATCCGCTCGAACCGCTTCCCGTCCGAGGCGGGGCCTTCGCTGCCGTCGATATAAAGCTCAGCGTGATGCATGATATGTCCTTTCATTCGGTTCGGTGCCGGTCCGGCCCAGAAAGATCTGGGCCAGATGCGGGTCAGCCGCAATATCGGCGCTGCTCCCCTCGCCCATGATCCGGCCGCTGGTCATCAGATATGCGCGATCGGCGAGGCCAAGGCTCAGCCGCACGTTCTGCTCAACCAGCAGGATGGCGAGGCCGCGCGCCTTGATTTGCGCCAGTGCGGCGAAAAGCTCCTCGGTCACGATGGGCGCAAGCCCGAGGCTCGGCTCGTCGAGCAGCAGATAATCCGGGGCGGAGAGCAGCGCGCGGGCAATCGCGACCATCTGCTGTTCGCCCCCGGACATGGTGCGAACGGCCTGCCGCCGCCGCTCGGCAAGGCGGGGGAACAGCGCGAAGGCTTCCTCCATCGCCATCCCGGCCGCCCGGCGGGCATGGGCGGCGTGCGCGCCAAGCCGCAGGTTCTCCTCGACCGTAAGCGGCCCGAAGATCCCGCGCCCCTCGGGCACCAGCGCGACGCCCGTGCCGACGATCCGGTGCGGCGGCAGTGCCAGCAGGTCCGCGCCCGAAAGCCGCACCTGCCCTGCCTCTGGCCTGACCCTGCCGCAGATCGCGTTGAGGGTCGAGGACTTGCCCGCCCCGTTCGCCCCCAGCAGCGCCACCGTCTCGCCCGGCGCGACGCAGAGCGAGACGCCGTCCACCGCCAGATGGCGGCCATAGCGCAGGGTCAGCCCGTCGATCTCAAGCATGGGCCGCGCCTCCCAGATAGGCGGCGACGACCTCGGGCATGGCGAGGACCGCATGCGTCTCGCCATCGGCGAGCTTGCGTCCGGCGGCCATGACGATGGTGCGCGGGCAAAGCGCGCGCACGGCCTCCATGATATGCTCGACCATCAGGATGGTCAGCCCCTCCTTCGTCAGGCTGCGAATCAGCGCGATGCCCTGCTGCAATTCGGCGGGATTGAGGCCAGCGAGCCATTCGTCCAGCAGCAGCAATTGCGGCTCTCCGGCCAGCGCCCGCGCAAGCTCCAGCCGCTTCTGGTCGATATAGGTCAGCTCCGCGGCCTGCATTCCGAGCCGGTCGCCCAGCCCCACCCGGCACTCGCCCGGCGAGAGTTTCGGCTGGACCATCGCAACGGCCACCTGATCCTGATCGAGCGCGGCAGGCTGCACCTGATCGAGGCGGATCGCCAGCTTTCCGGCGGATAGATGACCTGGCTGCCGCCGGGCGAGCGCGAGACCCTGCGGATCGAGGCGGGCGCGGGCTCGGTCGGCCTGATCCTGCCGCCGCCGGAACTGGCGCGCATCGTCGCGCAGGGCGATGCGGGCGGCAGGCTTGCGCCCCTGCCCAAGACCACCTTGACCGCGGCCCTGCCCGCAGACCGCGAGTCCCGCATGGCCATGCTTTTCGACGACATCGCCGCTGAGATCGAGGCGAGTCGCCCCGACGGCCGGCTGGTCACCGAGGCTGCCTCAACCCTGCTGCTGGTCGCTTTCCTGCGGCTCGCCCAGCCCGAGGTCGCGCGCAGCGCATGGCAGCCGCCGCTGGTCGACCGCTTCGTGCTGCTGGCCGCGCAGCATTGGCACGAGCATCGCAGCGTCGCGGGCTATGCCGAGGCGCTTGGCGTCACGCGTTTTCAGCTGGGCGAGGCGGTCCGCAGGCATACCGGGCGCAGTCCGCAGGAATTTCTGCATGACATGCTGATGGAGAAGGCCAAGGGGATGCTGTCGCAAAGCACGATGCGGGTCGCGGCCATCGCCTATCGCCTCGGCTATCAGGATCCGGCCTATTTCAACCGCGCCTTCCGGCGCCATGTCGGTCAGACGCCCGGAGAGTGGCGCCGGGCGCGCAGCGGGGCCGAGCCGCCCTCATATGCGGCCTGGCCCTGACCGGTCGCTCAGGCCGCGTCGGGCCACATCGCGCCGGCGGGGATCAGGCAGGCCTGCAAGGCGTGATAGATGTCGGGCTTGCCCGGAAAGATGCCGGTCGCGGGCTGGCCCCCGGCGTCGATCTGGTGGAACCAGCCGCCATGCTCGTGGTCGATGAAAAAGGCGTCGGCGAACCCCCAGCAGCGGCCATACCATTCGCGATAGAAGGGGTCGGGGCGCAGGCTGTCCAGCACCCAGGCGGCGGCGATTCCCTCGGCGCAGGGCCACCACAACCGCCAGTCGCGTGAGACCTTGCGATCCTCGTCCAGGGTATAGGCGAAGCCACCATTGGGCAGCCAGCCGGTGCGGATCGCCTCGCGGAAGAGGCCCTCCGCAGCCTCGGGCATCCAGTCGTCGACCCGCCCGCGCCGGGTCCAGAGGTCCAGAACCAGCCGGCTCCATTCCAGCGCATGGCCGGGCGTGGTGCCCGAGGGGCGGAACATCGCGTCGCCGTCAAAACCGGGATCGACCTGCCAGTCGTTGGTGTAATGCTCGGGCACCACCCAGCCCGCCGCGCGGGCATTCTGGTTCAGGATGCGGTCGGCAATGCGGTTCGCGGCCTTCAGATGCGCGGGGTCGCCCCAGGCGGCATGGGCGGCCAGCAGCGCCTCGGTCAGGTGCATGTTGGCATTCTGGCCGCGATAGTCGAGGCCATTGCTCCAATCCGCATCGAATGTGTCGCTGACCGCGCCATATTCCTCGTCCCAGAAATGCCGGCGGATCGCCTCCAGCCCGAGATCGCGCAGGCGCATCGCGTCGGGATGGCCGATCCGCGCTGCCGATGCCGCCGCAAGCAGCACGAAGGCATGGCCATAGGCCTGCTTGCGGCTGTCGAGCGGCCCGGCATCATCGACCGACCAGAAGAAACCGCCATTTCGGGCGTCGAATTGCGGGCCGAGCAGCCATTCCATGCCGTGATCGACGATCCGGCGCGCATCGGGATAACCGGCAGGCACGGCGAGGGCGTAGGAATGGACCATCCGGCAAACGTCATGCAGCGCCCGCTCCGCCCCCTGCCCGCGCGGCGCGACCCCCGAAGGCTTGCCCGAAAGGTCGAGCGGCCGGAACCCGCCCGTTGGATCAACGGCGGCTGCGTGGAAATCCCACAAGGCGCGGGCCTCGGCCATGAGCCGGTCGTGATCGGGGTAAAGCGAAGGGATCGCTGTCTTTGCCATGAAGGTCTCCTCAGATTCGCGGCGGCCCGGGCTTCACGCCCCGGCGGCCTTGGCGGCCTCGGCCGCGCGGCGCTTGCGTTCCATCGCGAGGGCTGCCGCCTCGTCCGCCCCCGGATCATCGTCGTTTCCATGCCCGGCGACCTGAACCGTGGGCGAGGCGAACTCGATCCCGTTCTCGCGGAAGGCCTCGTGGATCATCTTGTAGGCGCGGCGGCGGATCGTCGTCAGCAGCGGCGTCGGATGCAGGATCATCGCCACGGCGAGCGTCATGCCGTAATCGGTAAACTGCTCGACCCCCTTCATCTTGATCGGCTGGATGAAGAGCGGCCCAAGTTCGGGATCGTCCAGCAGGGTCTGGCCCACCTTCTTGACCAGCTTGCGGACCAGCTCGACATCGGTGTTGAAGGGCACGTTCAGCAGGAACTTGTCCTTGGACCAGTCCCGGCTCATGTTCTGGACCGCACCGAGCGAGCCGAAGGGCACGGTATAGACCGGGCCGCGATGATGCCGCAGCCGCACCGAGCGCAGCGAGAACCCCTCGACCACGCCCTTGTAGCTGCCGCTCTGGATGTATTCACCGACCCGGAAGGCGTCGTCGATCATGTAGAAGACGCCGCTGATCACGTCCTTGACCAGCGTTTGCGAGCCGAAGCCGATGGCCACGCCAAAGATCCCCGCGCCGGCGATCAGGGGGCCGATCTCGACCCCCATCCCGGCCAGCACCATCATCGCCGCGATCACAAGGATCGCCGCCCCCGCGACCGAGCGGAAGATCGGCAGCAGGGTCCGCATCCGGGCGGTCCGCGCCAGCGCGGCAGGGTCATGGGCCGCGGCCGATGTGGCGATGCTATCGCTGACCTTGGCGCTGAGCAGATGCCACGCCAGATCGGCCAACAGCAGGATGATCACGCCGCGCAGCGCGCCATTGATCACCACCCCCATGGATTCGCTGTCGAGGAAACGACCGGCCGGATCGTGTTTGAGAAACCACACGAGCCAGGCCGTCGCGCCGATCAGCACCACCGCCCGGCTGCCGCGATCGGCCAGCACGGTCCTCAGCGCGTGCCCTCCTCCGGGTTCGGCGTAGGAGGGAGACATGCCGCGCACGAACCGCGTGACCTGCCGCAGCAGCGGCGGCAGCGCGACGGCATAGACGGCCAGCCAGAAGATCAGCATGGCGCCCACAAGCTCCAGCAGGCCGATCAGCACCAGCCAGACCGTCAGCATCAGCCGCTTGCGGTGGGCGGCCTGGGATTGTTCGGCGGTTTCGGGATGGCGCCAGATCGTCAGGATCGTCAGCAGGATCAGGGCAAAGCCGGTCAGGTAGCGCAGCAGGATCACGCAGTCCATCGGCGCGCCCAGCACCGCCGCGCTGCGGCTGAGGGCGCCTCCCCCCATCATCACCGCGACGATCAGCGTCAGCCTGCGCAGCCAGAAATCGCGGATCTCGGGCAGGTCGGACGCATCGGGCAGGGTGAAGGAAAAGCGGACAAGGACGCGAACCACGCGGATCACGACCAGAGCCACCAGCCAGGGCCGGAGGAGCGGGCCGAGCTGACCCGGCCCCCGCATCAGCGTATGCAGGACGATCAGCGTCAGGACGAAGGCCGCCAGCGGCAGAGCCTTGTCGGCGATCCGCCCGAATTGCCTGAGGGCGGCGGGCGGCGCCTCGGCGACGGACGCGGCGGGTGCAACGACGTCAGGAGGCACGATTTCCACCGCGAGCGGGTCGGCGGGCGAGAGGGGCTCGACCTCGGCGGCAGGGATCGGGTCGGGCGCGGCAATGGCCTCGGGCAGGGTCGCGTGGGCGTCCTTGCGCAAGGCCCACGCGCAGATCGCCTCGACCCCGAAGGCCCCGCCCAGAGTTATCACAAGCGGGAGGAGGAAGCGCAGCCAGCCAGCCTCGCCGATCAGCTCCAATGCCCGGTGGCCGGCGCGCGCCAGATCGCCCGGCAGGTCGCGGGCCGCCCCGATCACCGCCCAGAAATGCCCGCCAAGCCGTCCCAGCCAGTGATCTATCGCGGATTCCGCCGCTACCTCACGGGACAGGGCCGAGGTTGGGGGTGCTGGTGCTGCCGGTTCAGCGCCGGCCTGCGTCAATGCGGCCTGCACATCGGGATCGGCCAGCAGCTTGCGCAATTCATCAATCTTTTCCGCAACCGATCCGGCGGCCTCGGGCGCGGCGGCTTGCTGCGCGGCTGCGGGCGTGACCGATGGACCAAGCAGGAGCAGAAGGAGAAGGGCCGCGAACGGCAGGTTTCGAATGCGGAAGCGACCAAATTGCATAGCCCTGTTCCTTCAAGCGAACGGCGATTTGCGCCCTTGCCTCAGCGGAAACTTAGCCGTGGATCATCAATGGCTTCAACCGGCATTTCGAGGATGCGCCGGAACTGTCGGGCTTTCTGCAAGGGATGTCGCGGCAGGGTCACGCATGTCGCGCGAAGGACGCCGCCCGTTCCGACCGGAAATGGGCAGGAAATTCGCGTTCTGATGCCTCCGGTGCAGAAATCTTCGATCTGATTGCCAATTTCCGGGCGAACTTGGCAGGATCTTTCCCGGTTAGGATGCCAGACTGTCCCTGACATGCCGAGACGGGAGGAAAACATGCGGATCGGTTGCCCCAAGGAAATCAAGCCGCAGGAATTTCGCGTCGGCCTGACACCCCATGCGGTGGCCGAAGCGGCAGGCCGGGGCCATGAGGTTCTGATCGAGACGGGCGCAGGTCAGGGCGCGGGCTTTCCCGACGCGGATTATCTGGCCTCGGGCGCGCGGATCCTGCCCGATGCCGCCTCGGTCTTTGCCGGGGCCGACATGATCGTCAAGGTCAAGGAACCGCAAGCCTCCGAACGTGCAATGCTGCGGCGGGGACAGATCCTTTTCACCTATCTGCATCTGGCGCCCGATCCGGCGCAGACCCGCGATCTGCTGGCCTCGGGCGTGACCGCCATCGCCTATGAGACGGTGACGGACGCGCGCGGCGGCCTGCCACTGCTTGCCCCGATGTCCGAGGTCGCCGGACGCCTCGCGCCGCAGGTCGGGGCCTGGGCACTCCAGAAATCGAATGGCGGGCGCGGCGTCCTGATGGGCGGCGTCCCCGGCGTCCGGCCCGCCAATGTGCTGATCATCGGCGGTGGCGTGGTCGGCGCGGCCGCGGCGCGGGTCGCGGTGGGTATGGGCGCGAATGTGACGGTCATGGACCGCTCGGTGCCGCGGCTTTCGTATCTTGACGACATCTTCATGGGAAAGCTCACCACGCAATATGCTAGCGCAGCGGCAACGGCCGAGTTGCTGACCACCTCGGACATGGTCATCGGCGCGGTGCTGGTGCCGGGCGCGGCGGCGCCGAAGCTGGTGTCGCGCGCCCAGCTTGCCACCATGCCGCCCGGCTCGGTGCTGGTCGATGTGGCGATCGACCAGGGCGGCTGTTTCGAGACCTCGCGTCCCACCACCCATCAGGATCCGATCTATGAGGTCGACGAGGTGATCCATTACTGCGTGGCGAACATGCCCGGGGGCGTGGCGCGGACCTCAACCCAGGCGCTTGGCAATGCGACGCTGCCCTTCATCCTCGCGCTCGCCCAGCACGGATGGCGCCGGGCCGTCGAACTCGACCCGCATCTGCGGGCGGGGCTGGCCACGCATGAGGGGCGGCTGATCTCTCCCCCCGTCGGCAGCGCGCTGGGGATCGAGGCGATCAGTCCCGACATGCTGCTTGCCGGCTGAAACAGACCGGCCCCTCGCGCGCCGATCTGCCGGAGAAGGCCACCGCTTCTGTCTGCCCGTGCTTTCATGCTAGCGTCGGACCGATTTCAGCGGGGGTCGCGACATGGGCAAACATTTCATCCTGGGGATCGTGGCCGCGATAGGCATCCTCGCGCAGTGCGTGGCGGCGCAGGAGCTCACCTTCTTCCGCATCGGCACCGGCAACACGGCGGGAACCTATTATCCGATCGGCGGCCTGATCGCCAACGCCATCTCCAGCCCACCCGGCGCGCGACCCTGCGGGGATGGCGGGCCCTGCGGCGTGCCGGGGCTGGTGGCCACGGCCCTCGCCTCCAGCGGCTCGGTCGGGAATATCAACGCGATCGAGGCCGGCCAGATCGAGGCCGGGTTCACCCAATCCGACGTGGCCTATTGGGCACAGACCGGGACCGGCCTCTGGGAAGGCCAGCCCGCGGTCGAGAAGCTGCGCCTGATCGCCAATCTCTATCCCGAAAGCATCCACCTCGTCGCCCGCGCCGATGCCGGGATCGAGAGCGTTGCCGACCTCAGGGGCAAGCGCGTCTCGCTGGACGAGCCGGATTCGGGCACATTGGTCGATGCCCGCATCATCCTCGAGGGCTATGGCCTGTCCGAATCCGATGTGAGGGCCGAGTTTCTCCGCCCCGATCAGGCTGCCACCCGGATGCGGGAGGGCCAGATGGACGCCTTCTTCTTCGTCGGGGGCTATCCGGCGGGCGCGATTGCCGAGCTTGCCAGCCAGCATGACATCAAGCTGATCCCGATCGACGGCGAGGCCGCCGACAAGCTGCGCGAGACCTACAGCTTTTTCGCGGCGAACAGCTTTCCCGCCGGCACCTATAGCGGCCAGGACAAGACTGTCGCGACCCTTTCGGTCGGGGCGCAGCTTGTGACCAGCGCCGACCAGCCCGAGGAACTGATCTACGCCATCACCAAGGCGCTTTACAGCGATAGCGCCCGCAGGCTTTTCGCGGCGGGCCATGTCAAGGGCGGGTCGATCACGCTGGAGAATGCGACCAAGGGGGCCGGCATTCCGCTGCATCCGGGGGCGGAGAAATTCTACCGGGAAGCCGGGATGATCGAATAGGAACGCCCGGAAGGCAGCGGCCCTCGGAACCCTCCCTCGCCAAATAACATTTCGTTAATGTCGAGAACATAACGGTAATTGCCGTTATGCTCCCGATCCAGCATCCTGACCGGAGGCAGGTTCGGGGGGATATCGGGACCAGCCACTCTCGCCTTGCCTGTCCGCGGCCGACTGCCCGGTCCGCTGACGGAAGGACAAGTAACCGCCGAAGGGAATCCGACATGAAAACCTCGATCGCCACCGTCTCCCTCTCCGGCAACCTGACCGAGAAGCTTGCCGCCATCGCCGCCGCGGGCTTCGACGGGATCGAGATCTTCGAGCAGGATTTCATCGCCTCGGATTTCGGCCCCGCCGAGGTCGGGCGCATGGTCCGCGATCACGGCCTCGAAATCACGCTGTTCCAGCCCTTCCGCGACTTCGAGGGCCTGCCCGAACCCTATCGCGCCCGCGCCTTCGCCCGCGCCGCCCGCAAGTTCGAACTGATGAACCAGCTTGGCACCGATCTGGTGCTGTTCTGCTCGTCCACGCATCCGGCGGCGATGGGCGGCATCGACCGCATGGCACAGGACTTCCGCGAGCTTGGCGATCTTGCCGCGCAATTCGGCGTGCGCGTCGGCTTCGAGGCGCTGGCCTGGGGCCGCTTCGTCAACGACCACCGCGACGCGTGGGAGGTGGTGCGCCGCGCCGACCACCCGAATATCGGCCTGATCCTCGACAGTTTCCATACGCTGGGCCGCAAGCTCGACCCCGATTCCATCCGCTCGATCCCCGCCGACCGGATCTTCTTCGTCCAGCTTGCCGATGCCCCGGCGATCGAGATGGACCTGCTTTACTGGTCGCGCCACTTCCGCAATATGCCGGGCGAGGG
>Ga0182739_1003197_pt1 | contig 14533 bp, 8 predicted proteins | sample eDN5th30CBELigBY_FD_128873 | JGI IMG/M metagenome (GOLD analysis project Ga0182739, IMG submission 128873) | Enriched backyard soil microbial communities from Emeryville, California, USA - eDNA 5th pass 30_C BE-Lig BY (version 2) (version 2) | ecosystem: Environmental > Terrestrial > Soil >... | reverse complement strand
CGACTGCAGCCGCCGCCACGAGCGCAGCCCGCGCAGGGCGAGCGCGGTCGACGAGCTGGAGGTCGAGTAGCGGGTGCGCGAGAACCCCGTGCCGCCGGTCGCGCCGACGGTGCGGGTGAGGCGGGACTCGGTGTTCGAGCTCACTGGGTATCTCGCTGGCTGGGCGGCACGGTGTCCAGCAGCACCTGGCCGACGACCGCCTCGGCCGTCACGCCGTCGAACTCGGCCTCCGGATCGAGGATGAGACGGTGGGCGAGCACGGCCTCGGCGAGCGACTTCACGTCGTCGGGCGTGACGTAGCCGCGGCCGTGGGCGACGGCCCACGTCTTGGAGGCCTTGGTGAGGGCGAGCGCGCCGCGCACGCTCACGCCCATCCGCACCTGCGGCGCGAGCCGCGTCGCCTCCACGATGCGGGCGATGTAGTCGAGGACGAGCGGATTGAGATAGACGTCGCGCGCGATGTCGGCCATGGCGATGACGCCCTGCGGCGTGATGGCGGGTCCCACCTCTCGCCTTCCCGCCCCGCTTCCCTCCAGGATCCGCACCGTGGCGGCGTGGTCGGGGTAGCCGAGGCTCGTCTTCATCATGAAGCGGTCGAGCTGCGCCTCCGGCAGACGATAGGTGCCCGCCTGCTCGACGGGGTTCTGGGTCGCGACGACGAGGAAGGGCACGCCGACGCGCCGGGTGACGCCGTCGACGGTGACCTGCCCCTCCTCCATGACCTCCAGGAGCGCCGACTGCGTCTTCGGCGAGGCGCGGTTGATCTCGTCAGCGAGCACGATGTTCGCGAAGATGGGTCCCTGGTGGAACTCGAACCGGCCGCTGCGCTGGTCGTAGACGGTGATACCGGTGACGTCGCCCGGCAGCAGGTCGGGCGTGAACTGGATGCGCGTGCTCGTCCCCTGCACCGTCTGGCCCATCGCGCGGGCCAGCGAGGTCTTTCCCGTGCCCGGGACGTCTTCGAGGAGGAGGTGGCCCTCGGAGAGCATGGCGGTGAACGCGAGCTCGATGACGTGCCGCTTTCCCAGCAGGACCTGCTCGACGTTGTCGGTGAGCGTCGTGAAGGTCTCCTGGAACCAGGCGGTCTGCTCCGCGGTGACGGTCATCGGGATCCTCTCGGGTGGGTCGGTGTGGCGCTTCCGGTGGTGCGGTGCAGGGGTGGTCGGGCGGTCACGGCGTGGTCTCCGCTCCCGGGTCGGGTTCCGGCTCGGGCTCCGGTTCCGGCTCCGGCTCTGGTTCCGGGGCGGGCGGGGGCTCGCAGGTGACGGCGTAGCTGGCCGTGTCGAGTCCCGCGAGGCGGTTCTTCCACGTCACGGTGTAGGTGAGCGTCACGCGACCGTCGGCATCGGTCTGATCCGCGCGCGAGACGTCGTAGTCGCTGGGGTTCGCGGTGACGACGATGTCGGATGCCGGGGGCTGCGTGCCCACGCTCTCGCAGTACGTCGGGAACACCGCCTTGGCCCGGTAGGCGGGGCCTTCCGCGGTGATCGCGATCGGGTCGCCGCAGCCGAACACGCGGCTGCAGGACACGGCTGTGATCGCGGGGACTTCACCTGCCCTCGGGAACAGGCTCTCGAAGTCGGTGGTCTCGGTGCCGCCCGCGCGGTAGCGGACCTCGAACGCCCACGAGGTGCGAAGGTTCGGCTTCTTCGCGAACCGGTCCCACGTGAACGTCGCGCCGTCGCTGCGGTATGTGCGGTCGATCGCGTACGTCGCGTCGCCCGTCGGCACGGGGACACCGCTGACCGGCGTCGCCTTCCCGCTCTTCTCCGTCGTGCCGAAGCGCTTGCCGTCGCGCTCGGTCACGGCGCAGGCGATGATCGTGACCTCGCGCCACAGCTCCTTGCCGGAGAACGTCTTCGCCGCGGTGCCGCCGGCGGCGTCGACGGTCTGGTCGGGCACGCACGTCGCCCCGTCGGTGAACCCGACGAGGATGCGCTCGCCGGTGCCGTTCGGGGCCACCGTCGCGGTCGCGGTCACGGTGCCGGGGTCGGTGCTGCGCGACGCGGTCACCTCGAGGGCCAGGGTGGGCGCGCCGATGCCGTTCGCGCGGAACGTCAGCGCGCTGCCCGTCTGGGAGCCGCCGGGGATCGGCGGCAGCTCGAAGCGCGTCCGCGGCGTCGCCGTCAGCGTCGTGGGGCTGTTCGAGCCGATGGTGTAGTCGCGGAAGGTCACGCGCGTGCCGCTGACGGCCTGCGTGACCTCGCCGCCGGAGCCGCCGGAGAGCGTGAGCGTGCCCGTCGACGGATCGACGCCGGTGATCGTGATCGTCGCGACGCCACCCGTCGTGCCCCGCGGCGTCGGAACGACCTCCGCGCCGGTGGGTGCCGCCGGGGCGACGTAGGCCCACGCGGTTGTCTTCACGGCCGTGCGCGACTCGCCGACCGAGCTGAAGGCGCGGGCCTGATACGTGACGGGCGCACCGGCCTCCGCCGTGATCGCGGGGCAGCTGCCCGACGCGTCGCACGTCGCGACGAGGCGGTCGCCCTCAGTGATGCGGAACCCGTCGATCGCGGGGTAGGAGGAGCTGTCGGAGATGACGCGCAGGGTCACGCTCCCTGCATCGAAGCCGATCCAGTCCAGGCGCGTGGGGGCCGCGGGGAGCCCCTGGAGGTCCAGGAGGACCGTGCCGTTGCGGTCGCCCGCCGACTGCCGTCCCTGCGCGTCCGCGACGACGAACGACCCGCTGCAGTCCGCGGCGCCCGGCGTGTCGGATGTCCAGGAGGCGCGGACGGTCGTGGCGCTCGCCTTCGTGAAGGTCACGCCCGGGCAGCCGGCGGGAGAGCGGACGGAGACCAGCGCGAGCGGCGTCCCCGGCAGGGGGTTGACCTCGCCGGCGGCGCCGATGACCGTGATCGTGCAGGACGAGCCGCCGCCGGACTGGGAGCAGCGCTCCGACGCGGTGCCGCCCTTGGGCAGCTGAGAGGGAGCGGGCCCCACGGTCAGGATGAGTGCGGCGGAGGCGGCATCCGGGTGGCTGCTCAGCGACACCGCGACCGACTCCTCGCGCCCGGGGCGCGCGGCGTCGTCGGCGGTCACCGTCAGGATCGAGCCCGAGCGGGTCACGGTGAACTGGTCACCGCGGTAGGACTCGGCGAACTGCAGGCTGTTCCAGTCCTCCTTGCCCGCCCAGCCGACCATCCCTGTGAGGTCGTACTCCTGCGACTGGCCGGGGCCGACCGTGATCGACGCGCTCCGCAGGATGGGCTCGGGGTCCTCGGCCTCGATCACGACGCGGATGGTGAGGAAGGTGTAGTCGTCCTGCACGTCGAGCTTGACGGGGACGATGCACGTGTCCGTCCACGGGGCGTCGGCGCCCGCCGTGTAGCGGACGGTCGTGCCCGAGACGAGCTCGCACCGCGCGTTCGCACGTGCACCGCCCGCGCGCACGCCTCCCGCGTCCACGTCGAGCGCACGCCCGGCGGGCACCGCGACCGCGGTGGCGAGGTCGAGCTCGCGCGACTCGTTCTCGCGCACGTCCAGTCGCGCGGCGTCCGCGCGCAGTGAGAGCTGCACGTCCCGGTCTCCCGGCACCCGCAGGAAGCCGTACGAGACGACCTCGGTGCCGTCGAACGAGGTTCCCGAGACCTCGAACGGGATGAGCAGCGACTCCTCGGGAACCGCACCCGAGATCCGCCAGCCGTCGACCTCGATGCCCGGATGGCTGCCCCACAGCGAGAGCGTGAGCCCCGAGACGTCGCCCGTGCTCCAGGCGACCTTGCCGCTGAGCACGTCGACGCCGCCCGGGAACAGCTCGCGCGTCTCGATCGCGAGCGACGTGTCGGCGACGACGGGGTAGTCGGGCACGGGACTGGGGACGGCCTTGACCACGATCAGGCCCATGGCGGTGTCGCCCGTCTCGTTGCGCACCGTGTAGACGTACGAGGACGTCCCCGGCGTGGAGCCGGCCCGCAGGGTCACCTCGGCGTCCGTCACGTCTCCCATGAGCGCCGCCAGTGCGTCGTACTCCTCCGAGCCCTCGGGGGCGTTGGGGACGACGGACTCGAGGGTCAGCGTGCCGCCGGCGGGGTCGATGTCGTTGTCGGCGGGGCGCACGACCGCTTCGCTGCCCGGGTCGCCGGCGTTCTGGCCCACCTGGATCTGGATGTAGTCGCTGAAGGTCACGGGGCTCGGATCGGACTCGGCGGCCAGGACGCCCACGCGCACCTCCGCCTGCCCGACGGCGCCCTCGGAGTCCCGCACCTGGTACACGAACGTGTCCTGTCCGCTGAAGCGGTCGGGGCTCGTGTAGACGATCGCGTCGCCCTCGGCGGAGATCGTCGCGGTGCCGCCCTGCTCGGGCTGCGTCAGGATGCGGTCGAGGGTGACGGCGTCGCCGTCGGGATCGACCCCGAACCGATCGAAGGGGATCCGCACGGACTCGCCGCTGAGCACGCGGCCCTCCAGGATGCGGGGCAGCGGGGCCCGGTTGGACTCGTCACCGACGACCGTCACGATGACGCGCGCCGTGTCGGTGGCCTCGGGGAACCCCAGCCGGAAGATCGTGTAGCCGATCCCGTACGTTCCCGGCTCGTCGGGCGCGAGGTAGCGCACGAGCCGTCCCGTCGCGAAGGCCAGTCCCGCGCCGTTCTCGTTGACGACCTTGGACGGGTCGACGGAGATGAGGGCACCCGCCGGCGCGCTGTCGTTGGCGAGGACCGGGATGTCGATCTGGGCGCCCGCCCGCACCGTGACGGCGTCGTCGACGGCGATGGGCGGGTCGCCGCGGGGCGAGTCGAGCAGGATGACGGTGAGCTCGCCCTCGGCGCTGGCGGCGGCCGAGCCGGTGCCGTCCGAGACCGTGTAGCGGACGACGCCGAGCACGCCGGGGGAGCCGTCGTCGGTCGACCCGCTCACCCGGATCATGCTCTGACCCACGAGGTCGACCGCCATCGTCGCCTGCGGGGCACTCTCCGGCCGCAGGTCGCTGAGCAGCAGCACGAGCCCCGCGGGGTTGGCGACCGCGGCGAACACGTCGACCGTCGCGTCCTCGTTGGGGCGGACGAAGGCCGTGAGCGGCGGCGTCGAGATCGCGGCCTCGTCCCGGTCGCGGAGCGTCACCCGGACCATCGCGGTCTGCTCGCCGCGATCGTCGCGCACCGTGTACTGGGTCAGGTAGGAACCCGGCGCATCCGCCGTGAACTCCATGCTCAGGCCTGCGGCGTTGGGCGTCACGGTGGCCGACGACTCGTCGAGCACGACCGCCCCGGAGAGCATCGGGGTGCCGGTCGTCCCGCTCACCCGCGGGGCGACGTCGATCGACAGCGGCGTGCCCGCGACGCCCACGACCGCGAAGGACTGCGCCGTCAGCCGCGGCGCCGGGGTGACCGCGACCGTGAGCGAACGCTGCGTGCTCGCCCCGCGCGCGTCGACCACGGTGAGGCCGAGGGTCACGTCCAGGCTCTCCTCCGACTGCGCGTCGGGATGCTGGTAGGTGACGGTGCCGTCGGGCTGGCCCGCCGCCGATCCGACCTCGCTCTCGTTGTCGACCGAGGAGAGGTAGATCGGATCGCCGTCGGGGTCGACCCACCCGTACAGGGCGTCGACGGTGACGGTGCCGCCGGGGGCGACCGTCGGACGGGGGCGCTCGGCAAGGCACTCGTCGGGCGTGCAGAACTCCGGGGGACGGTTCGTGTCGTCGGGCACGACGGTCAGGGTGACGGTGGCCTCGCCGGAGTAGAGCCCGTCGGCGCTCGTGCCGTCGGTCACGCGATAGCGGAAGGACGCCGATCCCTGCGCGCCGGGCGCGACGTCGACGACGAGGGTCTGCTCGGCGCCGGAGATCGACACCGTGCCGAAGTCCGGGTCGAGCCCGGAGATCGAGGAGACGTCGATGCTCAGAACGTCCTCGTTGGGATCGTGGTCGTTGAGCAGGACCGGCAGCAGCGCCACCGCTCCCGCACGCACGCCGAAGGCGTCGTCGACGGCCACGGGGGGCTTGGGCTCGATGACGCGCTCGGCCACCGTGTCGTCGTCGGGGGCGGCCTCCGCGCTCTTCTCGAGGGACCACTGCTGCGACGAGGGGACGAGGGCGCCTGCCGGCACCGTCCACACCCACCCCGAGCTGCGCTCGTTGAGGGCGACACGCGTGCCGTTGGTGAGGAAGGCCGGGTCGACCTGATCGCCGAGGGTCCCCGAGCCGTAGTCGAGCGGGTTGAGCGTCGGCGCCGCCGTGGTCCACAGCGTCCCGCCGCCGTCGGCGTCGCGCAGCCACGCCGCGTAGGTCGTGCCGTCCTGCGTCAGCGGAGCGGCGGGGGTGCCCAGCGTCTGGGACACGACGCGCTCGGCCGTGCCGCTCTCGCCCGACACCCGCACGAGCCCCTCGGAGTCGGCGATGTACAGGTCGCCGGCCGTCGTCGAGCTGCGCTGGAGCACGGCGCCCACCGTCGCGTCGGTGGGCACGGCGTCCTCCCTGCCCTGCATCCTGACGGCGCCTGTCGCCTCGTCGAGCATCGCCCATCGTCCGCCCACGGCGGTCAGCTGCACATCCGCCGGGGCGTCGCTGACGGCGTCGTCGGAGACGATCCTGCCCGTGCGCGCGTCGGCGCGGAGGATCCTGGCCTCCGCGGCGGAGTAGAGGAACACCGTGCCGTCGGCGTCGACGGCGACCGCCGACGCGACGAAGCGCGGCCGTTCCTGCCCCTCCTCGACCTGCACGTCGGCGTAGGGATCGATCGCCATCGCGCCGCCGCCGCCGGAGAGCGTCGACGCGTACACGCCGCCGGCATCGGTCCGGAAGGCGAGGAAGTCTCCCGCCGAGGCGACCTGCACCGTGCCGGCCGGAGTACGGGTGAAGGCGTCGGTCGTCGTCGCGGTGAGGTCGGCGGGGGCGGCCATGTCGACGTCGGCGAACTGCGTGTCGCTCTCCGCGAAGACGAAGAGGCGGTCGCCCGTCTGCGCGATCGAGCTGGCGTTCTCCGCCGTCTTGACGGTGTCGAGCTCGCCGAGCTCGAGGTTGACGCGCGCGTAGCCGTCGCCGGCGCCCGTCTGCACGGCCCACAGCGTCCCGTCGTCGAGGGGCGTCTGCCGCGCGTCGAAGCCCGGCCAGATCACCGCCAGGGTCGTGACGAGGCCCGCCACCACGAGGACCGCACCGGCACCGATGAGGGTGCTGGTGCGGGGACGCCGGCGGGCCGCGCGCTCTGCCATGCTCAGAGCCCGCCGCTCAGGAGCACCGCCGCGATCGCGACGATCCCGCCGAGGACGACGATGCCGCCCGCGATCAGGAGCGCCCGCGTGAGGCCCGATCGCGGCGCACGATCGGGCTCGGAGCCGGCGAGGACCGTGCCGTCGTCGGGCGCACGGCGGGTCGGCGCGGGAGCCCTCCGCCCGGCGCGACGCGACGCGTACTCGACGCTCGGACGGACGGGGCCGCGCTCGCGGTCGTCCTGGAAGTCGATGGCCGCGCCCGCCGTCGCCCACTCGTCGACGGCGACGTCGAGCGGCGTGTGCGGCAGGCCCAGCTCGTGCTGTACGAGCTGCAGGTCGTACGCGAACTCCGCCGCCGATGCGTGGCGCGCGGCGGGATCCTTGCTCATGGCGCGCGCCAGCGCCGACTCCAGGCGCGGCGGCACGTCGGTGCGGCCGATCGGGGAGTACAGCGCCCGCCGGATGCGGCCCTTGAGCTGCTCCCGGGAGTTCTGCCCGCTGCCGGGCTTCTCAAACGGGCTGCGCCCCGCCAGCAGCGAGTAGACCGTGGCGCCCAGGCTCCACACCTCCGCGGTGATTGAGCCGGGGATCCGCTCGTCGACGATCTCCGGAGCGCTCCACGGCACGGACATCGCGAACACCTCGTCGGCGCCCGTGCGACCGCTGACGGCCGCCGCGATCCCGAAGTCGCTCAGCACGGGGGCGCCGAAGGTGGTCACGAGGATGTTCGACGGCTTGATGTCGCGGTGCAGCAGCCCCGAGCGGTGCGCGGTCTCCAGCGCCGAGGCGATCTTGATGCCCAGCTGCAGGACCTCGGCGACCGGGATCACCTCGCGGCGGTAGCGGTTGGTCAGCGACGTGGGGCAGTACTCCATCACGAGGTACGGCCGTCCGTCGGCCGAGATGCTCGCCTCGTAGACGGTCAGGATCGACGGATGCGAGCTCAGGCGCGCCATGACGTCGGCCTCGGCGTTGAACATCCGCAGCAGGCCCTCGTCGACGATGTCCTTCAGCAGCACCTTCACGGCGACGGGACGGCGGGGAAGGTTCTGCTCGAACAGGAACACGTCGGCGAACCCGCCCGTGCCGAGGGGGCGGACGTAGGTGAAGCCGCCCAGGACGGGCGGCGCGGAGGGGAGTCTCGCGGGCATCGTCACCCGCCCCCGTCGGCGGTGAGGTCGAAGATCGCGACGGCGCCGTCGCCGAGATCCAGCGACGATCCGGGGGACAGCCGCGCCGTGGACCCGTGTCGCAGCAGCATCGCCGACCCGCCGGGCTCGCGGACGATCGTGCCGTTGGTCGACCCCAGGTCCGTCGCGACGAGGGCCTCGCCGTCGAGGCGGACCTCGAGGTGCGTGCCCGAGATCTCCCGCTGCGGCGACGGCAGCGGCACGAGGCGGGCGCCCGGATGCGCCGCAGGGTGCGGCGAGCGGCCGAGCACGACGGGACGATCCAGCTCCAGCACGCGGTCGGCGCCCAGGCGGAGGACCGGCCGTGCCGCGGAGCGGCGGCGGGCGCGGCTGAGCTCGGTGCGTTCGTCGACCGCCGACGCGGCCGATTCGGCCGCCGGCATCCTGTCGCGCCGCAGTGTCTGCAGCGGAGGCTCCGAGACCGCGGCCGCCGTGTCGCGGTCCGACGGCGCCCCCCAGTCGAGCCGGTCCGCCCGGACGACGCCGCGCCCGAGAGGGAGCCGGCCGGTGGCGGGGGAGGAGCGCAGCCGGAGGGTCAGTCCCGAGACCTCGCGGGCGCCGCTGCGCGTCCACGCACCTGGTGCCTCGCCGGTGCGCACGTCGCCGCCTCCGGCCAGCTCGATCCCGGCCGCCCCCCGCACCGCGAGGGCCACCGATCGGGTCGGGGCGTCGACGAGCTCGACGACCGCGAAGTCCGGCAGCGCCGCCTGCGCGCCCGCGCCGGCACGAGGCGAGGACAGGGTCGCCAGCGCCGCCTCGAGCGTCGGCTCGTCGCCGGAGAGGGCATGCCACAGCCGCAGCGCCGTCTCGTCGCCGGCGTCGGCGGCGAGCACCGCGAGAAACCGGTCGGACACCATCGCGTATCCGGCGACGCCGGGGTCGCGGGCGACGGCATAGGTGAACACGCAGACCAGCCTAAAGGTCGCCCCCGAGGGTCACACCCAGCCCGTCATCCAGTTGTGCAGGCGATAGAACTCGTACGGCACCTGCATCGCCGACCACAGCGGATACCAGAACACCGAGAGCACGAGGATGACCCCGAGGAACACCAGCACGACCCGCTGCCCCGCCAGCCGGCGCGGGGCGTCGGCATTCGCGCGCCCCGCGATCTCGCGCAGCGCGAAAGTGAGCGCGAGCAGCAGGAACGGCCAGATCACGATCGTGTAGAACTGGAACACCGTGCGCTCGGGGTAGATCAGCCACGGCAGCCAGGTCGCGCCGATGCCGACGAGGACGACCGCGTGCCGCCAGTCGCGGTCGAGGGCGAACCGGTAGACGAGGTAGATCGCGGCGGCGATGCTCGCGTACCACAGCAGCGGGTTGGGCATGCTGTAGAGGATCTCGATGCAGCCGTTGACGCCGCCCGTGCAGCCGTCCTGCCCGTCGACCGTCGAGTTCGCGTACATCGAGGTCGGGCGCCACAGCAGAGGCCACTGCCACGCGGGACTCATGTAGCTGTGCTCCGACGTGATGTTCGTCATCGAGGAGTAGATCGTCTGGTGGTACTTCCACAGGCTCTGCAGCGACAGCGGCACCCACGAGAACAGGCCCGTCGCCGGTGCGCCGTCCGCCGCGTGACGGTCGTATCCGCCGTCGGTGGCGAGCCATCCCGTCCACGACGCGAGGTAGACGACGAAAGCCACGGGCACGAGCAGCACGAACGACACGGCGCCCTGGCGGATCGCGTCCACGGGCCAGAAGGAGATGCCCAGCCGGCGGCGTTCGAGGGCGTCGGTCACGACGAGGTAGATGCCGATCGCGGCGAGCACCCACACGCCCGACCACTTGACCGCGGTCGCGGCGCCCGCCGCCGCCCCGGCGGCGACGATCCACGGCCGGTTCCACAGCACAGGACCCCACGCGGGCTGCTCGCCCTCGGGTGTCCGCGCCACGAGCCTCGCCGCGACCCGGTCGAGGTGGCGCGTGCGATCGAGGACAACGAACCAGAACGCGAGCAGCGTGAAGAACGTCAGGAAGATGTCCAGCAGCGAGACGCGGCTCATCACGATGCCGAGGCCGTCGATGGCCAGCAGCGACGACGCGACGCCCGCGAAGACGATCGATCCGGTGAGGCTCCTGGCCAGCAGGTACAGCACCAGCACGCACGCCGTGCCGAACAGGGCCGCGGCGATCCGCCAGCCGAAAGACGACTCGGGGCCGAAGATCCACATCCCGAGGCCGATGAAGAACTTCCCCAGCGGCGGGTGGACGACGAAGCTCGCGTCGGTGCCGAAGATGTCGGTCTGCCCCGCGACGAACTGCTCGTTCGCGCCCTCCGGCCATGACGCGGCGTAGCCGAGGACCCACTGGGTCCATGCGTCCTTGACGTAGTACGTCTCGTCGAAGACGAGGGCGCGCGGATGCCCGAGGTTCCACAGCCGCAGCACCGCCGCCACGAGCGTCACGACGGCCGGCACGAGCCACGCGTACATGCGACGGAGCCGGGGCTCGGCGGCCACGCGCGCACGCCACCGGTCGTAGAACGAGGGGAGCGCGGCGGGCAGCAGAGGCTCGGCCGTCGTGGTCACGGGCACAAGCCTATGCTGGGGCGGTGATCATCCTCGCTGCGACGCCGATCGGAAATCTCCGGGACGCGTCGCCGCGGCTCGTCGCCGCGCTGGAGACGGCGACGGTCGTCGCGGCAGAGGACACCCGGACGACGCAGCGGCTGCTCCAGGCGCTCGGCGTCGGAAACCGGCCGCGGCTGATCGCCCTGCACGACCACAACGAGAAGCAGCGCGCGACCGAGCTCGTCGAGCGGGCGCGCGACGAGGACCTCCTCGTCCTCAGCGATGCCGGGATGCCGACGGTGAGCGATCCCGGATACGCGCTCGTGGCGGCGGCGGTCGCTCAGGGCGTCGAGGTCACGGCGATCCCGGGACCGTCCGCCGTCGTGACGGCGCTCGCCGTCGCGGGGCTGCCGACCGATCGCTTCGCGTTCGAGGGCTTCCCGCCGCGCAAGCCCGGCGAGCGGCGCTCGACGCTGGCGGCACTGGCATCAGAGCCGCGGACGATGGTCTTCTTCGAGGCGCCTTCGCGGCTGGCCGACAGCCTCGCGGCGATGGCCGCGGCCTTCGGCCCCGACCGGCCAGCGGCGGTGTGCCGAGAGCTGACCAAGCTGCACGAGGAAGTCGTGCGCGGGTCGCTGTCGGAGCTGGCGTCCTGGGCAGCAGAGGGCGTGCGCGGCGAGATCGTCGTCGTGGTCGGCGGTGCGCCCGTGCGCGAGGTCGCCGAGTCCGACGCCGTCGCGCAGGTGCTCGCCCTGGTGCAGACCGGCATCCGCCTGAAGGACGCCGCCGCCGAGGTCGCCGCCCTCACCGGCCGCAGCTCCCGCGACCTGTACCAGGCGGCGCTCGCCGCCCGCTGAGGTCCGCGCGGGGTCGCGGCTGCGTTTCGTCTCTGCGTTTCGTCTCTGCGTTTCGTCTCGCTTCGCTCGCTCAACGACCGGGGGGGAGAGAGAGACTTACCGGGCGTTGAGCGAGGAGCGCAGCGACGAGACGAAACGCAGCGGGTCAGCGCAGGGGAGCGGCGGTCGTCGAGCGGACGATCAGCCGGTAGGGCGCGGGGGTCTCCTCCGCGCCGGGGGTGCCCTCCAGCCCGGCCAGGAGCGCCTCCGCGGCGCGCGCGCCCTGCTCGAAGGGGTACTGCGCGACGGTCGTCAGGCCGAAGAACTCGCTGAGCTCGTGGCCGTCGATCCCGATGACGGAGACGCCCTGCGGAACGGCGACGCCGAGGTCGCGCGCGGCCAGGAGGGCGCCGATGGCCGTCTCGTCGGAGGCGGCGAAGATGCCCGTCGCGCGCGGCCCCGGCGTCCCCAGCAGGCGCTTGGTCGCGTGGTAGCCGCCCTGGATCGTGAAGTCCGCCGACTCCTGCACGGCGTCTTCGAGCGACAGGCCCGCTTCGCGCACGGCGGTCTCGAACCCCTCCTGGCGGCGGGAGGGGACATGGAAGTCGAGGTCGTACGCGGCGTCCGCGCCGATGTAGGCGACGCGGCGGTGCCCGAGCGTCAGGAGGTGCTCCGTCGCGAGCCGCGCGACGGCGACGTCGTCGATCGCGAGGGTGCGCAGGCTCGGATTGCGGCCGCCGACGGCGATGATCGGGATGTCGAGACCGGTGAGCCGTTCGGTCTCGCGCTCGTCCAGCTCCACCGCCACCGCGATGATCGCGTCGACGCGGCGGCGCTGGCGGAAGGACTCGAAGACCTTCTGGCGCGCGTCGGCGTCGGCCGTGATGTTGTACAGCGTGATGTCAAAGCCGCGCCGGGTGAGGACGCTGGAGATCCCGCTGAGGACGGTGCTGAAGAACCAGCGGTCGAGGAACGGCACGATCACCCCGACGTTGCGCGTCCGGCCGGAGGCGAGGCTCGACGCCGACGACGAGACGACGTAGCCGAGCGACTGCGCCGTCGCCACGACGCGTTCCCGCGTCGCGGCGGACACGTGGCCGCGTCCGCTGAGCGCGCGTGAGACCGTGGCGGTGGACACTCCGGCGGCGCCGGCGACGTCGTCGATGCTGACCACTGTGCCTCCTTGCTCGTGCTCACGGTGAGAGATCGTCCCGCGACGGGATCTCCGCCACAATACTGCAAGCGCTTGCTAATGCAAGCCGACCGCGACACGTCGAATGTCACGGCCTGATATCGGTCGAATCGCCGCCTTGCAGAATCGCCCGGGCTATGTCACCGTTGTAAGCGCTTGCAGGTCGCTCCGACCACAAGCACGGGGAGACCCGCCGAGCACACCGCGCCGGTCGACCCGCTCCACACGCACTCAAGAGAGGCACACACCAATGAAGGTGAACAAGGGGCGCATCGCCGCCTTCGGCGCGATCGCCGCAGTATCGTCGCTCGCTCTGGTCGGCTGCGCGAGCGGCACTCCGACCGAGCAGCCCTCCTCCGCCGCACCGGCGCTGACCGGCTCGATCACCGTCTGGGTCGACGCCGACCGTGCGGGCGTGCTCGAAGACGCCGCGGCGGACTTCACGGACAAGACCGGCGTCAAGGTCAACCTCGTGCAGAAGGAGTTCGGCGAGATCCGCGACCAGTTCGTGCAGCAGGTCCCCACAGGCCAGGGCCCGGACATCGCCGTCGGCGCGCACGACTGGCTCGGCGTCCTCGTCACCAACGGCGTCGTGCAGCCCGTCGAGCTCGGCGACCGCGCGGGCGAGTTCCAGCAGATCTCCCTCGACGCGTGGGCGTACGACGGCCAGACCTACGCGGTCCCCTACGCGATCGAGAACATCGCGATCCTGCGCAACACCGACCTCGTCTCCGAGGCCGCGACCGACTACGACGACATGATCGCCAAGGGCAAGGAGGCGGGCACCGACTACGCCTTCCTCGTCGGTCTCGACCCCGAGGCCGCCGACCCGTACCACCTCTACCCGTTCCAGACGTCGTTCGGCGCTCCCGTCTTCGGCACCAACGCCGACGGCAGCTACAACGCCGACGACCTGCAGATCGGCAACGAGGGCGGTCAGAAGTTCGCCGAGTGGCTCGCCGAGCAGGGCGACGCAGGCATCTTCAACACGAACATCTCGGGCGACCTCGCCCGTGAGAACTTCGTCGACGGCAAGTCGCCCTTCTTCATCACCGGCCCGTGGAACGCGCCGGCCGCAGTCGAGGCGGGCCTCAACATCGCCGTCGACCCGATCCCGTCGGCGGGCGGCCAGGACGCGCAGCCCTTCGCCGGCGTCCAGGGCTTCTTCCTGAGCGCCGAGAGCAAGAACACCCTCGCCGCGAACGAGTTCCTGCTGAACTACATCGGCAGCGAAGAGGTCCAGACCGCGCTGTACGAGGTCGGCGGACGCGCGCCGGCACTGACGTCGGCGTTCGAGGCCGCGAAGGCCGACCCGATCACCGCCGGCTTCGGCGAGGTGGGCGCGAACGCCGTGCCGATGCCGAGCATCCCCGAGATGGGCGCCGTGTGGCAGTACTGGGGCGTGACCGAGGCCGCCATCATCAACGGCAAGGGCGGCGACCCCGTCGAGCTGTGGAACAAGATGGCCGCCGACGTGCAGGCCGCCATCCAGTAAGAGGTCCCGAGGCGGGGCGGCGCCGAGAGGGTGCCGCCCCGCCTCCCTCCGCGTAGTATCCGAACCGAAGGGGGCACTCGATGACGATGCCGACCACCGATCGCCCGGCGGAGCCGACCGTCGATCCCCGGCGCGCCAAGCGCTCCGCCCGCGCGGCGCGG
>Ga0182739_1003194_pt1 | contig 14549 bp, 12 predicted proteins | sample eDN5th30CBELigBY_FD_128873 | JGI IMG/M metagenome (GOLD analysis project Ga0182739, IMG submission 128873) | Enriched backyard soil microbial communities from Emeryville, California, USA - eDNA 5th pass 30_C BE-Lig BY (version 2) (version 2) | ecosystem: Environmental > Terrestrial > Soil >... | reverse complement strand
CCGTCTGCAGGAGTTGACGCAAACCGCTCATGCCGCCTTCAGCGAGTACCGTGTCGCGGATTTCATGTCCGCCGCTGCGGAATTCATCGATGATCTTTCCAACTGGTACATTCGCCGCAACCGTCGCCGGTTCTGGAAAGCCCGTACCACCTCGACTCCGTCATCAGTCACTGCGGAGAGTGTGCAGGACGCCCGTGCGGAACAGGCACCGGAAGACATTTTTCGGGCCTACCTGTCTTCGCAGAAACAGGGGCTCAACCGTGACCGGACAACGCTGGTCCGGGAAGTCTTCACGTCGCCCGAATCATTCACGCTGGACCAGTTGATGGTTCGCCTGAGCCGTTATGCGGATGGAAAACGGCTGCATCGCGCCGATGTTCAACGTGGCCTGAAGCAACTGGAAGCTGCTGGACTGGTCACGCCCCATGCCGACCGGGAAAGCACCTGGCTGCCGGCTCAACGGGCCGGTTCCGGTCCCACCACACCCACAGCGTCAACCGTGCAGGAGGAGTCCACCGGCGTCTGGGATGCCGATAAGCTGGCAGCCTATCAGACGCTGTATGAAGTGCTGGTCACGACCTGCAAACTTCTGGCTCCCTGTATTCCGTTTCTGACCGAACGCATGTACCGCAATCTGGTCGGCAGCGAAGCGGTCGCTGGAGATCAGGACAATCAGGCAACCGCTGGCGTCTCGGTCCATCTGTGCGAGTATCCGCAAGTCGATCCGACCCGTTTCGATCCGGAACTCAACTGGAAAACCCAGCAGGTGCAGAAGCTGGTCCGGATGGCGCACCGTCTGCGGGAAGCCTCTGAACTCCGGGTCCGTCAGCCTCTTGCCGAATTGCGATTCTCCTGCCGCGACTCCCGGCAGGCGCAGGCTCTGGAGCAATACCGCGACGTCATCGCCGATGAGCTGAATGTCAAACAGATCGTGCGTGCCGATCACCTGGACGAACTGGTCAGCTATTCCTTCAAGCCGAATTTGAAGACGCTGGGGCCCAAGTACGGCAAGCTCCTCAATGCCATTCGCACGGAACTGACATCCGTCGAGCCGTCCATCATGGCCCCGTTGCGACTCGGAGCAAGTGTGGCCCTGACGATTGGAAACGACACCGTCGTACTGGCTCCCGAGGATGTGATGGTCAGCGTGGAACAGGCCACGGACTGGGCCAGTGCGGACGATGCGGGAATTCAGATCGCCCTGTCGACCCGGCTGACCCCCGAACTGGTTGCGGAAGGCATGGCCCGCGATATGATCCGCCAGATTCAGCAACTGCGAAAAGACGCCAACCTGGAAGAGAATCGGCGGATTCACGTGCAATGGAGCCCGGCAGGAACGTCCGCGGTTGTCGACATGGCCCAAGTCATTGATCAATGGGAGTCGACGATCTGCTCCGAAACCCGGGCGGATGCCATCGAACACGTCGAGACGGCGCCGCTCAATGGCAAGAATGTCTCCATTGGCGAAGTTCAGATTGCTCTGGCGATCAACGTCTCGTGAAGATTGGTCTGTGCTTCCCGAATGGTCCGCTCTGCCCGAGCAGGCAGCATGCTTCCCCCAGCCGCTTCCTTGCCTGCGGAATGGAGAAAGGCATTTTCGAAGAGACACCGGCACCGGGGGCTTCCACAAGATGAGCCGCGCTGTTTATCTCCTGTTCGGGATCATCCTGCTGGCTGTGTTGCGGCAGTGCGGTCCAGTCATTCCGGACCAGACACCGTCGCCCGATCTGGGGAAGGCCGGTTCAGCAGTCACCGCGCCGGAACAGGCGATGGCCCGGGTCAAGCGGGTGGTCGACGGCGATACGCTCCTGCTGGAAGGGGGAGAACGGGTCCGCCTGCTGGGGGTCGATACTCCGGAGACCGTGAAACCAGATTCCCCGGTCGAATACCTCGGTCCGGAAGCGAGTGCCTTCACAAAAAACATGGTCGAAGGCCAGATAGTGACGCTCGTTTTCGATAAGGAGCGGTACGACAGGTATCACCGCATTCTCGCCTTCATCTATCTCGGCGAGACCTGTCTGAACGAAGAATTGATCCGAAACGGCCTCAGCTATGCCCAGTTGCAATACCCTTATCGCAGCGACATGAAACGCCGTTTCAAGGCGGCCGAAGCAGAAGCTCGTGACCAGCAACGCGGGCTCTGGGCGCCGCAGGTTCCCGTCACCCGGTAAACCGGACGGCTGGAGAGCGCCCCATCGCAAACGGATCGGGAGACAGTCTCCAATCTCATCTCTCAAAATTCACTCCGCATCCACTCGCCAGCGACTTTTTCCGAAATGGTGCAACGGGCGTGCTCTTTCATTACGATACAAAATTCTGAAGGTGGTCCGGGGACGTTGAGAATGGGCGTCCATTTGTAAACTCCGGACGATGCAGTTCGATCTTGTCAGACATCCCGTCCCGGCCAGACGCTGGGGGGATGCTTTTGTTTTCAGGGGATTTGCGAGAATGGGTCGAGTCTGGCTGGCATTTCAGGTCTTTTTTGATGTGTTGTTCAACGCGGCCCGCGCGGAACAGATTCGTCAGATTGAAGCGCTCCCGCCCGCACTGGAAGCAGCGCCGGCGGCTTCTCCCTCTCCGGAATCCGTGCCGGCACCGACTGCGCCCGCTTCCCCAAAATCCGGCCGCAGCGACGCCCTGACGCTGCTCGAAACCCTTCAGCGGGAAGCCCGGTTGATCGACTTTCTGCAGGAAGAAATTGATTCCTATTCTGACCAGCAGATCGGGAGTGCCGTGCGTGAAGTTCATCGGGGCTGTCGGGGCGTTCTGCAGCGTTTGTTCTCCATCGTCCCTGTTCTCGAAACCGCCGAAGGGAGCCCGGTCACGGTTCAGGGAGACGAAGAGGCAGCTCGCATTCGACTGGTGGGGCATGTCGTCGAGACGCGACCGGTGACGGGAACGCTGGTGCATTCGGGCTGGCGGGCGGAACGCTGCGATCTTCCCCTCTGGACCGGCACCCCATCCGCCAGTCAGATCCTTTCGCCAGCGGAAGTGGAAGTGTCAGCAAGGTGAGTCTCCCGAAAGAACCGTCCCCGGTCCGGACGTGGAGAGGGAATTCTCATCGTTTGAGCGGTTTTGTCCGCAGTTTGAAAACATCAAGATCGATTTCAGATCACTTCGCCCCTTGTACGGGCTTGATCCCCCGCGGAAAGTTTTGAAGGTCATGGCGTCCACGCAGTACATTGTCGGGATTGATCTGGGAACAACGAACAGCGTTCTGGCCTATACTCCCGTTGATGCGGAGTCTCCGGAAGTGTCGCTGTTGCCGATCCCTCAACTGGTCGGCCCGGCCACGATTGAATCCCGCGACAATTTGCCGTCCTTTCTGCTCCTGGCAGGAAATGTCGATCCCGGGTTTGATCTCCCCTGGGCAAAAAAACGTGATTTTGTCGTGGGGGAATGGGCACGTCGGCAATCTGCTGAGAACCCGGATCGGACCGTCAGCGGAGCCAAGTCCTGGCTGGGTCACAGCCGCGTGGACCGGCATGAGCCGATTCTTCCTTGGAACGCTCCCGCCGAAGTCCCCAAAATCTCTCCGGTGCAGGCGTCTCAACAGTTCCTCGAACATCTGGTGGCGGCCTGGAATCAGCAGTTTCCCAAGTCGTTGTTGTCGAATCAGCAGGTCGTCCTCACCGTACCTGCTTCGTTTGATGCCAGTGCCCGTGAACTGACCCGGGAAGCAGCACTGGCGGCTGGCCTGCCGGAAGACTTTCTGCTCCTGGAAGAACCGCAGGCTGCGATTTACGCCTGGCTCACACAAGCGGGCGAACGCTGGCGGAAACTGGTGAACGTGGGAGATACGTTGCTGGTTGTCGATGTCGGGGGAGGAACGACCGACCTGACGCTGGTGACGGTGGCGGAAGAACAGGGCGAGTTGCAATTGCGCCGCGTGGCGGTCGGCAATCATCTGCTCGTGGGGGGCGATAACATGGACCTGGCGCTGGCCCATCGGGCTGCCGCCCTGTTCGCGGAAAAAGGGACTTCGCTTGATCCCTGGCAGTCGATCTCGCTGTGGCATGCCTGCCGTGCTGCAAAGGAAGCTCTGCTGAGCGTGGACGGCGTCGAGAAGCATCCCGTAGCGGTCCTGGGACGGGGACGCAAACTCGTCGGCGGAACCGTCACCGTCGAACTCGACAAGTCCTCCACTCATGACTTTCTGCTGGAAGGTTTTCTGCCGGCGTGTGACCTTCAGGCCACCGTCCGCCGGCAGCGGGCCTCCGGTTTTCAGCAACTCGGACTGCCGTTCGAAGTGGAAACGGGAATCACCCGGCATATCGCGGAATTTCTGCGTCAACATGCTGCTGAAGGACAGACAGCCGTCGCACCGACGGATCTGCTGCTGAATGGCGGAGTCTTCAAATCCCCGGCAATCGGTCAGCGTCTTCTGGATGTGATGCGCGACTGGTTTCCCGAAACGCCTCCCAAAGCTCTGGCGGGAGAACGTGATCTGGATCACGCCGTCGCGCGGGGGGCAGCCTATTATGGCTGGGCCAAACAGCGAGGCGGCGTACGGATTCGCGGAGGAACGGCCCGGTCCTATTACGTCGGAATCGAAACATCGGGACTGGCGATTCCCGGTGTTCCACGCCCGCTGAACGCCCTGTGTGTGGTGCCGCGCGGTATGGAAGAGGGAACAGCACTGGATGTCCCGTCTGCGGAATTCGGACTGATCGTCGGAGAGCCGGCCCATTTCCGTTTCTTCAGTTCCGCCACGCGCAAGAACGATCAACCCGGAGAACTGCTCCGTCAATGGAATGAAGACGAACTCAGCGAGACCGACTCACTCGAAGCCACCCTGTCCGCCGATGAAGCCCTTGCGGGAAGTCATGTGCCGGTCCATTTTCACTCGGTCATTACAGAACTGGGAATGTTCGAATTGTGGTGCGTCCATGCCCAGACCAACCAGCGGTGGAAGCTGGAATTCAGCGTGCGTGATCCGGAAGACTCCTGAGCTCCAGTGTGGGCCGCGTCGCGCGATGGCGCACGCTGTGGCAGGTGTACTCATGTGTGTCGAGATGTGTCGAAGCATGGCTCGTGAGAGCGGCCCTTCGCGGTCCTGACGAATGTTTGAACATTCACAGCAGGGAGAAATTGATCATGTCAGCAGTTGCCGGGCGGGAAATCGTTCTGGGAGTCTGTGGGGGGGTAGCGGCCTATAAGTCAGCGGATGTTGCCAGCAAGCTGATTCAGCAGGGAGCGGCGGTCACCGTCGTCATGACTTCGTCCGCTCATCAGTTCATTGGTGAGACCACCTTTCAGGCACTCACCAATCGTCCCGTCTTTACGAAAATGTTCGAGCCGATGGAGCACTTCCTGGGCGAACATATCGGACTGGCCCGGCGGGCAGAACTGCTGGTGATTGCTCCCGCCACCGCGAACATCATGGGCTGCCTGGCCCATGGAATTGCCGATGATCTGCTGACGACACTGGCCACGGCGGTGACCTGTCCGATTTTGCTGGCCCCCGCGATGAACAACGAAATGTGGACCAAGCCCGCAGTCCAGCGAAATCTCAAACAATTACAGGCGGATGGCATGCAGATCGTCGGTCCAGGAGAAGGCTGGCTGAGTTGCGGCGTGATCGGCCCGGGGCGCATGGCGGAACCCGCAGACATCCTGATCGCCATCGAACGGATCTTTGCGCCTCCTCCCACGATCATCGCCTGAAACATCATCGCCTGAAACGGATTCAACAGGAGATGGCTGCCAGACAGAGGGCCTTATGAGGTGCTGTCGGCTTTTTCTTCAGCAGCACTGCGTCGCATATAAAAGGGTTCCAGGGTCCACGGATCGCTGACGCGGCCACTCAGAAAGAGATCCCGGCCCTGTCGGGCGACGATTTCAGCACGAGGATGCCGCAGGGAGACATCCATGAGCGGATGTCCCGCGAGAAGATCCACGAATCGGTCAACTCCCGGCCCGGAGACCGGAATCTGGGGGTCGAGTTGAGCATGCCAGTCTTCCGCAGACAGCAGTTGCGGAAGTGTGCGGGGCGTCCATGTTCCATGGCGGCGGACATATTCCCCCGCGCAGACATCCCCCCGCAGGGCGTCGTCAATCACCCAGACATGATCGGATTGCTCCTGGGCAGCCGCGACCGCCAGAAAGGTATCAATGCCGATCAGCGGGCAGCCAATGGCATACGCAAACGTCTTCGCACAGACAATTCCAACACGCAGACCGGTAAAACTTCCGGGGCCGAGGCTGACAGCGAGCAAACCGATCTGGCGGGGAGAAAGGCCGTGTTGCTGGACGAGCCTGCCGATCTCGGGAACGAGCGTGCGGGCATGCCGGCGCCCACTGGCGGCCAGTTCGACTTCTTCCAGCAAGCGACCGTCATTCAGCAGGGCAATGGACCCGGCCCGTCCGGATGTTTCAATGGATAAGGTGAACATGAAGAAATCCGGAAGTGAATGCGCCGCCCGTGCGGGAGCGGCCGTGTTCGCCGTCGCGGGCGGGGCCTGCCACCACAGTGTTTATTGAAACAGTGTTTATTGAATCTGTACGGAAATACGGCGTGGTTCCGCGCGTGGAGTTCGTGGAAGGAAGACTTCCAGCACCCCCTGCGTCAGCTTGGCGGAGATCCGTTCATGATCGACATCGTCGCTGAGAATGAATGACCGCAGGAAGTCTCCATCATGGTACTCGTGATGGATCAGGCGGGCTCCCTCGGGAGCAGCCGAGGTGACCCGTCCCAGCAGCGTCAGGCGATTGTCCTGAACCTGCAGTTCCAGCCCTTCCGCCGTCACTCCCGGGAGATCGGCGCGAAGCACCAGCCCCTCTTCAATCTCGAAGATATCAATTGGAGGCGTCCGCACCCAGCGCGGGGCCGCTTCATTTTCGGGGCGGGGATCGGAGCTCTCAGAACGGGAAGGAATGGAAGCGGACATTGTTCAGACGGGGTTAGAGTCGGTCGCTGAAGGTTGATTCAAATCCGTGATTTTAATCTGACGCGGAGCGGTGGCCGGCAACTTCGGAAGGTGCAGCTTCAGCAATCCATTGACAAAATCGGCCCGGATTTTCTGCTCGTCAATCCGTTCCGGAAGCGAGATGACACGTTCGAAAGCGCCGCTGGGCCGTTCACTGCGACGAAAACGCTCTTCCGGAATCGCCCCCTGCAGGGAGCGGTTTCCTCGCAAAACCAGTTCGCCATTGACCACATGCACATCCAGTGATTCCGGCTCGCAGCCCGCCAGTTCCGCGGTGATCAGATATTCTTCCTCGGTGACATAGACGTTCAGTGCGGGAAACGGGCGCCCCAGCCGCAATCCTTCAAACGCCAGATCCATGCTCTTCATCCACCGGTCCATCTCGCGTTCGAGATCCGGAAAAGCATGCAGCGGATTTCCCCAGCGGAAGACAGGCATCAGAACGATTCCCGGGACAGTCAATTGAAGATGAGGATTCACTTCCTCAGGTGTGCAATTCCTGCGCCCCGGAACGAGGAATCAATACAATTTCACGGCAACTGACTGTGAATACAGTGGTTGCAAAAAACAGGCTTGCCTGAAAAACAGTCTGCAAGACATGACATCCCTGTCACATTGGCGGATCGGTGACGGCATGGGAAGTTCCGGGATTTCTGATTTTTGTGACAACCCCTGGAAAACCGGCAGCCCTGATTTGACTGTACGATTTTGTAACCTAGGTTTTGATCGGTTCTCATTCTCCAATGATCTCGACGGTTGTGAGTGTCATCGATGCCCTCTTTGCAGCAAACGCTTCACGAAGAGTCAGGAGCTACGGCTGTTGAATACGCCGTCATGCTTGCTCTGATCCTGATGATGCTCATCGTCGCTGTGAAATCTGTCGGAAGCCATACCGGCGGCATCTGGGCCAATAACGAGTCCAAGCTGAACGAAGCGGGATTCTGATTCCGCTGAAACGTCAAACACGTTCCGCCGTCAGAGCCGGTTCGCAGCGAGGTCGCACGCCGGGCGAAACAACTCTCTTTTCTTCGCTCACACACGCACCTGATCGGAACTTACAGGCGGTACAGTTCTCCGAATTTCGACTTGAGATGCCTCATCAACGGGGCTGAAGACAACGGATGTCCCGTGACTTTCTCAACGAGTTCCGGAGCCGGGTAGCGTTTTCCGTGAAGATGGACATGTGAGCGCAGCCAGTCCCGCAGAGGCTGGAACTCCCCCTTGCGAAACATGTCCGACAAGTCTCCCAGTTCTTCCCCGGCCCGCTCGAAAAACTGGCTGGCGTACATGTTGCCCAGAGAATAGGTCGGGAAGTACCCCAGCAGTCCCGCGCTCCAGTGAACGTCCTGCAGGCAGCCCAGGGCATCATCCGGAGGAGTCATCCCCAGATAACGGGTGAAGGTTTCGTTCCAGGCGCCCGGCAGGTCGGCCACACTCAGGTCACCAGCGATGAGTGCCTGTTCGAGTTCGAATCGCAGCATGATATGCAGGTTGTACGTCACCTCGTCCGCTTCAACGCGAATCCAACTGGGACGGACGTCGTTGATAGCACGATAGAACTCCGCCAGCTCGACAGTTCCCAGCGCCGATGAAAAAGTTGTCTGAAGGGCGGGAAAGGCATAGTCCCAGTAGGCCCGACTGCGACCCACCAGATTTTCCCACATCCGCGACTGCGATTCATGGATTCCCAGCGAACAGGCTTCGCCACATCCCAGTCCGAAATCGGCGACGTTCAGCCCTTGTTCATAGAGACCATGTCCCGCTTCGTGCAGAGTGCCGAAGTAAGCACCGGGAAAGTGATGCTCGTGGTAGCGCGTGGTCAACCGGCAATCGCCCGGACCGATCCCCGAACAGAACGGGTGAGCGGCGATGTCCAGCCGGCCCGCTTCAAAATCGAAACCGATCACCCGGGCGGCTTCCAGACATTCCCGCTTCTGCAGGTCGACGGGATAGTTGCGTTCGAGAATGGAAATATCCCCCTGAATTCCCGAATCCCGAATGGCGGCGACCAGTTGCACAAGTTCCGTCTGCAGCGGGGCGAAAACATCCTGAATCTGTGCGACCGTGGCTCCCGGTTCGAAGTCGTCCAGCAGGGCATCGTATTTCAGTCCTGATGGGCTTCCCAGAGAGTCCGCCTCTTCCCGCTTGAGGGCAATCATCTTCTCCAGCCATGGCTGAAAGGTTGTGAAAGTTTTCTTCGCCCGGGCATCGACCCATGCCTGTTGGGCCAGCGTGGAAACACGGGAAAGCTCTTCGACCAGCCTTCTTGAAAGCCGGGTGGCCCGCTGATAGTTGCGGCGGGCTTCGCGGACATTGGCAGCGGGAATAGAGTCCGCCCCTCCCAGGGCTGCTTCATCATCCAGTCGGGAGAGAAGGTCGCCAATTTCCGCAGCAACCGCGCGTTCATGCGAGAGACCCGCCAGCAACGCCAGTTGATTGGCACGTAATTCCGCTCCCTGCGAGGGGAGATTGGTCTGCTCATCCCAGCTCAATACCGCTCCGCAGGACCGCATCAGCGCCAGGTCGTGTAAGCGTTTGACAAGCGTTTCATAAGCCTCCGGCAGATTGCTCATACGACTCTTCAATCCTTTATGGACTCTCGCTTCGGCTGCGGTGAACACATCGGGCTTGATGTCGCCGCATTCCACGCAGCAAAACATGGACGATTCAGGGGCTCCTGGTGACAGGAGAAACAGGGCGGGAATGGCCGCCTCCTCCGGGATTGTAACCGGGGATGGCCTCCGTGTCAGGGCGATGACGTTTGACACAAATGTGCCGGAAGGCTCGCAAAATTATGGATGCGTCCGGTGTTCACGCCGAAGAACGAGAGTTGCCCGGAATGCGGGACTTCGCTCTGCCGAACATTCATCCAGCTCGCATCCAGCTTGAAAAACTGGCAAATGCCCGGGGGCGGAATCATCGTTACAATTGACAAGATCGAGAAAATGGGTATCTTGGAGCCTGTCTCAGGAATTCACAGCTCCCAGCCTTCGCTTCTCCCGGATGGGGAACCGATCATGGTGCGGACTGATGCGGATCAGGCTCAGCAAACCCGAATTCTGCTGAGGCAGCTTCTTTCTCACTCCGAAACATCGAGTGACGTGGACTTTTCAGGGAATTCCTGCGATAAGTCTTCCATAACTGCAACAACTTCATTTCTGGCGGGGCAACGCGCATTTTTTTGCGGGCGTCTCAGCGAAGCTGACAAGTGCTTTCATGCTGCCTGGGAGGCTGCCAGAAGTTCTGCGCAATGTTATTCGCTGCGATGGAAATCCTGCCTGAGTCTGGCGCGTCTTCACCATGCCCGGCAGCAATTGGAACTCGGCAGACAGTATGAACATCTGGGCCGCAGTGCATTTTTTTCCTCCGGCAATGCGTCGATACAAAACGAACCTCCGGGAGAAATCCTGCTCTCGATCTGGAGAGAAAAATGTGTTTTGCACTCCGATGCCCGTCGTGACAGGGCTCAGCCTGTTCAGGAATTCCATCGACTGCGGGAAAGTGCGCAGAGCGATGACTTTCAGGGTCAGGTGGAAGAGATGCTGGCGGAATATGATTCTCCTGATCGCTGCCGACAGTGGTTTCGTCAAAGCCTGAACAATTACCTGCGCGCGGGGAATGCGTATTCCGCCTTGCTGGTTTCAGAACGGCTCGCAGCGTGCAGCCTGCGTGAAGGGGACTGGATTCTGGGGCAAGAAGTGATCGGGCAGGCCAGTCAACTGGCCGACTGGATGGGAAGAGAGTGTGATCGAAAGAGATACGGGAATCTGGCGTCGCGGCTGGAGCGGGCACTGGAGTTTCTGCAGCAGTCGCGCCAGGAGGGTTCGGAGTCGCGTCTCCGGGCACACCGGAGGAATGACTTGTGGAACTGACATCACCGGCCGGGTGAGAGACTCTTTTTTCGTTTCGGACTGTATTTTTCCTGTAAAATTGAAGCTATTTTTGAAGATTGCCCGGCGTGGCTGGTTTGTTTGAGCCGTCGTCAAAAGAAATTCACATGACTCCAAAATCCTCGCACGTTGAGAGAATTTTGGTGCAGCGCAAAGAATTCCATTTTCGAAAACCCACTTCGCGCAAGAGAGAATGCCGGCAATCGACACTGCAAAAATCTGCGGAGGCGGCTATGATGCGGGCTCCCTTCTTGAGGTGCTCACCGCCGAATGGATGCTCGATGATCAATCCCAGGGATGTTGATTTTTCCATGCTGGAAGCCACGCGCATGTTCAATGCCGGAGGTCAGGTTCCATCACTGTCAGTGCATTCTCCGCAAGGAGAAGGAGATCTGTCTGCACGCTACGAACAAATCGTGAACAACAACAGCGTGACATGGGAAATCACGTATCGGCTGCTCTCCCGCCTGGGGGCGGGCGGACAGGGAATTGTCTTCCTGGCGGACCGTTTCGGCGCCTTTGACGTCAATCTTCCGCTGGCCTTGAAATTCTACCGGCCTGATGGCTATCCCGACGTGCAGACATACCGCAAGGAAATGTCGCGCATGGCGAAAGTCAACATGGAAGCGGCCCGCATTCAACAGGACCATCTCGTCGATGTCTATAACGTCGTCGAATACCAGGGGATTCTGGTTCTGGTTTCCGAATGGGTGGACGGATACGATCTGCGACATCTGACGACCCCCAAGCTTCTGAAACAGATTCGTCGTACAGTCGATAATGCCCGCTGGGCTTACATCAACGACGTCATCATCACGGATGCGGGATTTCAATCGCGACTGAAACCCGGAGTGGCCATCGCGATTCTGCGCGAATGTCTGGCGGGTCTGGCGGCCCTGCATCGGCAGGGGATCATCCACGCCGATATGAAACCCGCGAATGTGATGATCAAGCAAACCGGAAACTGCAAGATCATCGACCTGGGTTCGGCATTCATGGGGCAGGACTATCCCATCAGACCGACCTGGACACCGCGTTATGCCGCCGTCGAAGTACTGGAAGGAGCACGGCACTCTCCGCTGTCCGATCTGACCAGCCTGGGATATGTTCTGCTGGAACTTCTTTCCGGGAAGTATCCCTTTGCCGGCGTGGCGGATACCAGCGAACTCATCCAGTTGAAACGCGACATCTGGAAACGCATCCCGGAACTGCTGCCCAAGGACGTCGCCCGTAACAATACACTGGTCGATTTGATTTCGAAAATGATCGCGCCCCATCCCGCCGACCGTTTTCAGTCGCTGGAAGAGGCGGACCTGTCGCCATCGGGGGCTGCGGAAATTCAGCGGCAACTGGTGAAAGTCAACATGATGACGGAAGTCGAAAACGAAATGCGGATCCTCATGCAGGAATTTTCGGAAGGGATTCCCAATCCGAACCCCGACGTCAATCAACTGCGGATTGGTTGAGAACAGCGGCGCCGGTCGGCGACCGTTTTGGTGCGTTTCTGCCCTAATGTGCCTCACAAAAACCGGACTCCCCGCACAGCCGGCTTGTTCCAGCCGCAACCCAAGAGATTCATGCCTTCCAAAAATCCTCGCACGCTGAGAGAATTTTGACCGTTTGCAGTGCGAATGACTCTGGTGATGACCGGAACGCGCCGGCCACGCCGGGATTGCCCGCGCGGACAAAGGATCAAGTGTGATTTCCTAATGATTTCCTGGACGTCGGAGAAGTAGAAAACTGCCATGTCAGAATACCGCATCGAAAAAGATTCCATGGGCGAAGTGAAGGTTCCCGCCCAGGCCTATTTTGGAGCCCAGACTCAACGGGCCGTCGAGAACTTTCCGGTCTCCGGGTGGACGCTGCATCCGGAGATGATTCATGCCATGGGGCTGGTGAAATACGGCTGCGGCACAGCAAACCGGGATCTGGATAAACTCACCGGAACCGGCAAAGAGCCACTCAACTCCGACCAGGTCGCTGCTCTTCTGAAAGCGGCACAGGAAGTTGCTGACGGCAAATTCGACGACCAGTTTCCGATTGACGTCTTTCAGACCGGATCGGGAACCAGCAGCAACATGAACTGCAATGAAGTGATTTCCAATCGGGCCATCGAATTACTCGGGGGAGACCGATTCGCTGCGAAGAAGCCGATTCACCCCAATGACCACGTCAACATGGGGCAAAGCACCAATGATACTTTTCCCACGGCCATCCATGTCGCAGTGGCCACAAGCATTCAGAACCAACTGATCCCCGCCCTGCAAAAGTTTCAGCAGGTGCTGGCAAAGAAAGCTGCCGACTGGGACCGGATCATCAAGATTGGCCGGACTCATCTGGCCGATGCCACGCCGCTCCGGCTGGGACAGGAATTCAGCGGCTTCGCACGACAACTGGAACTTTCCGTTGAACGGGCTCGTCTGGCAGTCAAGTCGGTCTGCGAATTGCCCGTCGGCGGGACGGCTGTTGGCTCTGGCATCAATACGCATCCGGAATTCGGCCGCCGGGTCGCGGAAGTGCTGGCAGAAAAAACGGGAATTCCTTTCGTCGAAGCCGAAAATCATTTCGAAGCGAACGCCCAGCGCGACGGCCTGGTCGAGTGCCATGGCCAACTCAAGACCATTGCCACAACACTGCTGAATGTCGCCAACAACATCCGCTGGCTGGGCTCGGGCCCCCGCTGCGGGTACTACGAAGTGAAGATCCCGGATTTGCAGCCGGGCAGTTCCATCATGCCCGGCAAGGTGAACCCGGTGATGTGCGAAAGCCTGATTCAGGTGGCGGCGCGTGTGATCGGCAATGACGGCTGCATCACCATGAGCGGCGCGCTGGGAGGGAACTTTCAGCTCAACATCATGATGCCGGTCATGGGACAGACCGCGCTGGAATCGGTCATGCTCCTTTCCAAAGGGACGGATGCCTTCGTCGATCTGTGTGCGGAAGGACTGGAAGCCAATTCTCAGGCCTGTGAAGCGGGTGTGGAAAAAAGCCTGTCCATGTGCACCAGCCTGAATCCTCTGATCGGCTATGAAAAAGCTGCTCAACTGGCAAAAGAAGCCTTTAAGACCGGCAAGACCATCCGTGAACTGTGCGTCGAGCAGAAGATTCTTCCGCTGGACGTTCTGGAAAAAGCGCTCGACCCCATGAGCATGACGGAACCGCACGTTTGAGCGGACACCGGATCAGATCCTGACCTGCGGAAGCCGCCATTGGTGAGGAACCTCATTAGCTGTTCCACTTCCGATGATGTGCCCGGCTCCTGACGAGCCGGGCATTTTCAGAACAGAGTTTGCAGGCGGTCAGGGGAGTTTCGGTTTGCCATGCAGCCGCCTGCGTTTTTCCATTCAACGGCAGCGTCCGCCAAAGGCCGTAATCCGCACAGGCAAGAAGTCTCAACACAGGAGAACTGCGGGACGATCAAGACGTGTGATTGAAAGGACATTTTTCCGTGCTGCTCTTCGTTTCACAGACGTTTCCGGGAGCATCTTCCCAGGCTGGCGCAATCAGTTCCATGGGAGGGATTGAAACCGGCACGAAGAACTCGAGAAGCGGTCACTCCTTCAGGATGGGAACAGCGATCTGCTGCCTGCTGGCCATTGGAATCTCTGCCGCTGCCGCTCCTCCAGCAGGAATCCCTGAAGTGGATGCGCTTGTTGAACAGGCCATTGCTGACGGCGAAATGCCGGGAGCGGTGGTGCTGATTGGGCGTCGGGACCGGGTGCTGCACCGG
>Ga0182739_1003193_pt1 | contig 14553 bp, 18 predicted proteins | sample eDN5th30CBELigBY_FD_128873 | JGI IMG/M metagenome (GOLD analysis project Ga0182739, IMG submission 128873) | Enriched backyard soil microbial communities from Emeryville, California, USA - eDNA 5th pass 30_C BE-Lig BY (version 2) (version 2) | ecosystem: Environmental > Terrestrial > Soil >... | reverse complement strand
TTCCCCTCGACCGTGCCAAGGCCGATGCGGTGGCCGCTGGCGTCCTGGAGGCGTGCGGCATAGGCCGCGATCTCGGCCCGGTCGCGGCTGCGTTGGGCGGGGGCGACGGAATCCCCGAACTCGATCCTGAGCCGTACCGGCTGGACCCAGCGGCGCAGCGGCGCGGGCGTGCTGCGCGAGATGAGGGTGTTGCCGTTCCTGACATATTCGTCATGGAGCGCGATCTGGACGAAATCGTCGGTCAGCCGCTCGGGCGTGAGCTGGATTTCCTCGCCGCCATCGGTCCGCAGCAGCCCGCGCGAAATCAGCGTCTCCTCGATCCCGGCGAGGTAGTTGCGCATGTTGCGGCTGGCCGGGGTATCGGCGGCAGCGGCGGCGGCGTCGGCGGCGGCGCGCGCGCGTTCCGCCCGCTCGCGCCTCAGCGAAGCCTGCGTCGCCTCGGCCCGGTCGGGGCGCGGCAGGGGTGCCGCCGCGTCGATCGAGGGGCGCGCCTCGGGCGGGGGCGCGGTTTCGGAACAGGCCGAGAGCGCCGCCAGCGCAAGGATGGCGGCAAGGCGGCGGCTGGCGCCGAACAGGCCCGCGCCGCCGATCGGCGGGCAGGCGGGGGAGAGGCTTGGGATCACGATTTTCCTGTCGGGGCGGTCGTCTGGGTCTGGGTTGCGCTGGCTGAGGCAAGCGTCTGGCGAAGCTGGCCTTCCATCGCGGTCAGCTCCTCCTCGGCGGCGGCGCGGCGGGCCTTGCCTTCGTCGGCGATGCGCAGGCTGTCCTCGATCGTGGCGATCAGCTCGGCATTGGCGGAGCGCACCGACTCGATGTCGAAAACGCCGCGCTCGACCTGGCTGCGGATGGTCGCATTGGCCTGACGCAGGTTCTTGGCGTTCGCGGTCAGCAGGTCGTTGGTCAGGTCGTTCGCCTCCTTCACCGCCCGCGCCGCCTCGGCGCTGCGCTGGATGGTCACGGCCTGGGCAAGCTGCGTCTCCCACAAGGGGACGGTGTTGACGAGGGTAGAATTGATCTTGGTAATCAGGGACTTGTCGTTTTCCTGAACCAGCCGGATCGAGGGCAGGGACTGCATCGTCACCTGCCGCGTCAGCTTCAGATCATGGACCCGGCGTTCAAGGTCGTCGCGCGCGGCGCGCAGGTCGCGCAATTCCTGCGCGGCCATAACCTTGTCATCCTCGGCCGCGGCCTCGATGGCCTTTTCCTTGGCGGGAATATCCTCGGCCGCGAGCTGGACCAGCTTTTCGTCGCCCGCGGCGATATAAAGCGCAAGCTCGTCATAGAAGGCCAGCGTCCGGTCATAGAGCAGGTCGAGCGAGCGGATGTCCTTCAAGAGCCGGTGCTGGTGGCTGTCGAGTTCCGAGGAGATGCGGTCGATCTGGGACTGCACTTCTTCGTAATTCGCGACGAATTTGGCGAAGGGCGCGGCGCGTCCGGTCAGGCGCTCCCACCAGCTGCGCTCACGCCGCACGTCAAGCTCGCTGACCGAAAAGCCGCGGATCGTGGTCACGATGTTGCGCAGGGATTCGCCCGCGGGGCCGACATCCTTGTTCCTGACATCGGCCAGCATGGCCTGGCTGATCTCTTGCAATTCGTTCTGGGCGCGGGCGCCGAAATGCACGATCGAGGCCGTGTCCTTGATGTCGATCTCGGCGATGCGCTTGCGGATCTCCTCGGCCATCGGGCCGGCTGCCTGTGAGAGCAGGGGCGCCTCTGGGGGGGGATCGGGCAGGACCACCGAGGTTACGCTTCTGATTTCGTCCATTGCGGCTTCGGCACTGGCCTTGGTCTTGGTCGTCATCCGGTTTCGTCCTTTTCTGTTCCATGCAGGACCAGCCGAAGCATAGGCGGATTCGGGGCCTGTTCAATGGCGCGCGAAACAGGCTCGCAGGGTTTTGCGACCCTGTTGCACTTCAACCGTGGCGGGTTCGGTTCCGCGCCCGTGCCCGGCGACAGCCATGCGTTGCGCGAGGGACGGCCCGCGTGTAGAACCTGACCGATTAAGTGAGGGTGAAGGAGCCGTCTATGCGCAGAGTTGTCGTCACGGGCCTTGGTATGGTCACGCCGCTGGCCTCGGGGGTCGAGGAGACCTGGGAGCGCCTTCTGGCCGGAGAATCCGGGGCGGGGCCGATCACCCGCTTCGACACCAAGGACGTGGTGACGAAATACGCCTGCGAGATCCCCTTTGGCGATGGCACGGACGGCACCTTCAATCCCGATGACTGGATGGAGCCGAAGGATCGCCGCAAGATCGATGACTTCATCCTTTACGGCATGGCCGCCGCCACGCAGGCGGTCAGGGACAGCGGTTGGGAGCCGCAGACCACCGAGGATTTCGAGCGCACCGGCGTGATGATCGGTTCGGGCATCGGCGGGCTGGCCTCGATCGCGGAAACCGCGGTGCTGATCAAGGAGCGCGGGCCGAAGCGGGTCTCGCCCTTCTTCATCCCCGGCGCGCTGATCAATCTCGTCTCGGGTCAGGTCTCGATCCGCTTCGGCTTCAAGGGGCCGAACCATGCGGTCGTCACCGCCTGCTCGACCGGGGCGCATGCCATTGGCGACGCGGCGCGGCTGATCGCGCTGGGGGACGCCGATGTCATGGTCGCGGGCGGTGCGGAAAGCCCGATCTGCGAGATCGGGGTTGCGGGCTTCAACGCTTGCAAGGCGCTGTCCACGAAGCGCGAGGACAACCCGAAGGCCGCGAGCCGCCCCTGGGACGAGGACCGCGACGGCTTCGTCATGGGCGAGGGCGCGGGGGTCGTCATCCTCGAGGAATACGAACATGCCAAGGCGCGGGGCGCCAAGATCTATGCCGAGATCCTCGGCTATGGCATGTCGGGCGACGCCTATCACATCACCGCGCCCAGCGAGGATGGCGATGGCGGTTTCCGCAGCATGACCAATGCCTTGCGGCGCGCGAACCTGAGCCCGGCCGATATCGACTATATCAATGCGCATGGCACCTCGACCATGGCCGATGTGATCGAACTGGGCGCGGTCGAGCGCATGTTGGGCGATGCGGCGGGGAATGTGGTCATGTCCTCGACCAAATCCTCGATCGGGCACCTTCTGGGCGCGGCGGGGGCGGTCGAGGCGATCTTCTGCATCCTCGCGATCCGTGACCAGATCTGCCCGCCGACGATCAACCTCGACAATCCCGCGCGCGAGACGCCGATTGATCTGGCCGCCAATGCCGCCGTCCGCCGCAAGGTGGATTACGTCCTGTCGAACAGCTTCGGCTTTGGCGGGACCAATGCGAGCCTGGTGATGGGACGGGTCACGGAATGATGTGGCGCCACGTCGCGGCGAATTTCCTGACGCTGCTGATCGTTCTTCTGGTCGCAGCCGCCGCGGCGATTGCATGGGCCAAGCATCAATATGTCGCGCCCGGCCCCAGCGCCTCGGCGCAATGCGTGCGCATCGCGCCGGGCGCGGGGCTTGGCGCCGTCAGCGACCAGCTTGTCGCGCAGGGCGTCGTGTCGAACGGCTATATCTTCCGCGCCGGGACCGATTATCGCGGCCGGGCGCGCGACCTGAAATTCGGCTCGTGGCTGGTGCCGCCGCATTCCACCATGGAAGAGGTGGTCGACCTGCTGTCCGCGGGCGGCCCCTCGACCTGCGGGACCGAGGTGATCCTGCGCGTCGGCGTGCGCGAGAATGCGGTCGTGCTGCGCGATATCGACGCCACGACCGGGCAGATGGCCGAGCAGGCGAAATACAATCCCGCGACCGAGCCTGCGCCCGAGGCATTGGCCGCCGCCCAGACCTCGGCCGATGCGCGGCTGCGCATCACCGTGGCCGAGGGGGTGACAAGCTGGCAGATCGTCGAGGCGCTGAAGCAGGTGCCCTTCATGGCCGGCAATGTGGCCAAGGTTCCGGCCGAGGGCAGCCTTGCGCCGGACACCTACGAGATCCGGCAGGGCGACGACCGGGACGAGCTGCTGGCCCAGATGGCGGCGCGGCAATCGGCCTATCTTGCTCAGGCCTGGGAGAAGCGCGAGGCGGACCTGCCCTATGACACGCCCGAGGAGGCGCTGATCATGGCCTCGATCATCGAGAAGGAAACCGCCGTCGCCGCCGAGCGCCGCGTGGTGGCCAGCGTCTTTGTCAACCGGATGCGCAGGGGGATGCGGCTGGAGACCGACCCGACGGTGATCTATGGCATCACCAAGGGCGAGGGCGTGCTGGATCGCGGCATCCGCGGATCCGAGCTGCGGCGCCGGACGCCCTATAACACCTATCAGATCGCCGGCCTGCCGCCGACGCCGATCGCCAATCCCGGCCGCGCCGCAATTGATGCCGCGATGGATCCCGAGGACAGTGAGTTCGTCTTTTTCGTCGCTGACGGGACGGGCGGGCATGCCTTCGCGCGCACGCTGGAGGAGCATAACCAGAATGTCCGCCGCTGGCGCGAGATCGAGCGGCAACGCGGCGAGGCGATCTCGCCCGTGCAGGGCGACTGAGCGCGCATTTTCCCACAACGGGACCGGGTGATTCCGGCCCTGTTGCGGGAAGCGTGCGCAATGGTGTTGCGTGGGTAAGTCGTTGATTGTCATCGGGAAAATTCCGAGTGGACACAACCTGCGGTTTATCATTGACTCAGCGAACGCCCTGAAGTAGAAATTATCCATGCTGGGAGAAATGGGCAAGCGGCCGGGTCGATGGACCCGAGGCCGCTTTTTTCATGTCTCGCTCGTGCGGACAGTCACACGAGGGCAGGGCGATACCAAATGACGAAGAGTTTCGATCCGGGGCCCGAGGCCCCGGAAGGGCCTTTCGTGCCCGGCGCCGGGATGGCGCCCGACATGGACGTGCTGGAAATCGCGGACGGGCTGTTTCGGTCCTATGCGGCTGATCTGACCCGGTTGAGGGAGCAGATCAGCACCGGCGAGACTGGGGAACTGAAGGAATCCGGCAGGCTGGTGCGCGACCTGAGGGCCGCCGCCCAGATGGTGCTGGAGGAAAGGAGCAAGGTTGACAAGCTTCGCAAGGATGCTGCCGGACAGGTCGGGGCAGGCGCACTCGACCTTGTCGCGGCACGGGATGAGGTCGGGCGCCGGCTGGCTTGCCTGCGCCGAGCCGGAGGAGGTTGACGCGTTTCTGGGGGGGCTGAGCGACAATGCGCTGGCGAGCCTGCCCTGGCTGTTCGAGTTCTGGGCGCTGCCGCATCAGCTGCCACCCGAGGGCGACTGGAAGACATGGGTGGTCATGGGTGGGCGCGGCGCGGGCAAGACCCGCGCCGGGTCTGAATGGGTGCGCGCGCAGGTGGAGGGCGCGACGCCCGACGCGCCGGGCCACGCGCGGAGGGTGGCGCTGGTCGGCGAGACCTTCGATCAGGCGCGTGATGTCATGGTCTTTGGCGAGTCGGGCATCCTCGCCTGCTCGCCCCCCGACCGGCGGCCGCAATGGGAGGCCGGGCGCAGGCGGCTGGTCTGGGCGAATGGCGCGACCGCGCAGGTCTGCTCGGCCCATGAGCCGGAGGCGCTGCGCGGCCCGCAATTCGACGCGGCCTGGGTCGACGAACTCGCCAAGTGGAAGAAGGCCGAGGAGACCTGGGACATGCTGCAATTCGCGCTGCGGTTGGGCGAGCATCCCCAGCAGATGGTCACGACGACGCCTAAGAATGTCGCGGTGCTGAAGCGCATCCTCGGCAATGCCTCGACCGTGACCACTCATGCCCCGACCGAGGCGAACCGCGCCTATCTGGCCGAGAGTTTCCTCGCCGAGGTCGAGGCGCGCTATGGCGGGACGCGCCTTGGCCGGCAGGAGCTGGAGGGGGTGCTGCTGGAGGACGTGGAAGGCGCGCTCTGGACCACCGCGATGCTGGAGGGGTGCCGTATTGAGACGGCTCCGGCGCTGACGCGGATCGTGGTTTCGGTCGATCCCTCGGTGACCGGGGGGGCCGCGTCGGACGAATGCGGGATCGTCGTCGTCGGGGTGGTGGCCGAGGGCGCGCCCTCAAGCTGGCGGGCGGTGGTGCTGGAGGATGCGAGTATCCGGGGCGGGCCGACCGACTGGGCGCGGGCCGCGATCGCGGCCATGGCGCGCCACGGCGCCGAGCGCATGGTCGCCGAGGTGAATCAAGGCGGCGACCTGATCGAGAGCGTGATCCGCCAGATCGACCCGCTGGTGCCCTTCCGCGCGCTGCGCGCCGGGCGCGGCAAGGGGCTGCGGGCCGAGCCGGTCGCGGCGCTTTACGAGCAGGGCCGCGTCCGGCATCTGCGCGGCCTCGGCACGCTGGAGGACCAGATGTGCCGCATGACGGTCGGCGGCTATCGCGGCAAGGGTTCGCCCGACCGGCTGGATGCGCTGGTCTGGGCGATCCATGAGCTGATCGTCGAGCCGGCGCAGCATCACCTGCGGCCGCAGGTCAGGGGCCTTTGAGCCGGGGCTCTGCCCCGGACCCCGGGGTATTTCGAAAACAGTGAAAGCCTCGCGGAAGGGGCTGCGGGAGGGTCGCGGTGGCGGCCCTTTTTTCATGGCATGACAGGAGGAGCCCATGGGCTTTCGATGGTTCGGACGGGGCGAGGCGACCGGCGCGGCCGAGGTCAAGGCCAGCGCGACCGGCAAGGTGGTGGCGCTGGCCGCGGGATCGGGCCGGGTGGTGTGGTCGGCGCGCGATACGGTTTCGCTGACGCGGGCCGGCTTTGTCGGCAATCCGGTCGGCTTCCGGGTCGTGCGGCTGATCGCCGAGGCCGCCGCCGCCGTGCCGCTGATCTGCCAGGATCGCGAGCGGCGCTATGAGCGGCATCCGGTACTGGAGCTGCTGCGGCGCCCGAATGCCGGGCAGGGCCGGGCGGAGCTGTTCGAGGCGCTGATCGGGCAGATCCTGCTGAGCGGGAATGGCTATGTCGAGGCGGTGGGCGAGGGGGCGAAGGGCCTGCCGGCGGAATTGCATGTCCTGCGCTCGGACCGGATGGCGGTGGTGCCGGGGCCGGATGGCTGGCCCGTCGCCTATGACTATGGGTTGGGCGGGCGGAGCGTCCGCTTTGACATGAGCGGCAGCCCGGATCCGATCTGCCATATCCGCAGTTTTCATCCTCTGGATGACCATTACGGGCTTTCGCCGATGCAGGCGGCGGCGGTGGCGGTCGATGTCCATAACAGCGCCTCGAGCTGGTCGAAGGCGCTGCTGGACAATGCCGCCAGGCCTTCGGGCGCGATCATCTACAAGGGGGCGGATGGGCAGGGCGCGCTGTCGCCCGAGCAATATGACCGGCTGGTGACGGAGATGGAGACCCATCATCAGGGCGCGCGCAATGCCGGGCGGCCGATGCTGCTGGAGGGCGGGCTTGACTGGAAGCCCATGGGGTTCAGCCCGAGCGACATGGAGTTTCACGAGACGAAGCGCGCCGCCGCGCGCGAGATCGCGCAGGCCTTTGGCGTGCCGCCGATGCTGGTCGGCATTCCGGGCGAGGCGACCTATGCCAATTACGCCGAGGCGAACCGGGCCTTCTATCGCCTGACGGTGCTGCCGCTGGTCGGGAGGGTCGCGAGCGGCCTTGCCTGGTGGCTGTCGGAGCATCTGGGCGAGGAGATCGACCTGCGCGCTGATCCCGATCAGGTTCCGGCGCTGGCGGATGAGCGCGACCAGCAATGGCGGCGGGTCGGCGAGGCGCTGTTCCTGACCGAGGCCGAGAAGCGGGCCGTCCTTGGCCTGCCGCCCTTGGCGGAGGGGTGAGGATGGAGGGGTCGCGTTTCGTCAAGGAGCCGTTCGACTGGCGCGATCAGCGCATCGACAGCCAAGACCGGATCATGGAGCTGCAATTCGCGCAGGTGGAACGCCGGCTGGAACGGATCGAGGCTCTGATCGAGGGGCTGGAGCGGCGGCTCTGGATGACCGTCTATGGTGTCGTCGCGGTGATCCTGACCCAGGCCGTGCAGTCAATCCTCGAATATGCCCCGAAGGGAGGCTGAGATGCGTTCAACCGATTGCGGGCTGGAAGTGAAATACGCGCAAGGCGCGGAGATGGTGGCCGATGGCAACGTCATCGAGGGCTATGCGAGCCTGTTCGGTGTGGCTGACAAGGGCGGCGATGTCGTCGTCCGGGGGGCCTATGCCGCGAGGCTGAAGCGGTTGGCCGATCGCGGCGAGCGGGTCAGGATGCTGTGGCAGCACGATCCCGCCCGGCCCATCGGGATCTGGGACGAGATCCGCGAGGATGCGAAGGGCCTCTGGGTTTCGGGGCGGTTGCTGCCCGAGGTGGGCCTTGCGCGCGAGGCGGCGGCGCTGGTCGCGGCGGGGGCGATCGACGGGCTGTCGATCGGCTATCGCACCGTCTCGGCGGAGCGGGACGCCAAGGGGCGGCGGCTGCTGACCGAGGTGGAGTTGTGGGAAGTGTCGCTGGTCACTTTCCCCATGCTCTCCGAGGCGCGGTTGGGCCGGAAGTCGGAGGATGCCGCATTGGCCGCCGTCTTCCGGGCCGCCAAGGAGGCCCTGCGGGGCGAATGAGATCACCACAACGGAGAAAGCCATGACCGAGGTGAAGGCCGCGGCCGGGACGGAATTGCCCGGCGAACTGAGGCAGGAGATGCTGGGTTTCGTCAGCGAACTCAAGGCATTCCGCGCCGATATTCAGAAACGACTGGAAACACGGGAAGATCGCATGACCCTCTTGGACCGCAAGACCATCATCCGCGGCCGCGTGCCGCTTTCGGCCGAGAGCGACGCCGCGGCGCCGCATCAGAAGGCGTTCGACGCCTATATCCGGCATGGCGACGACGACGCGCTGCGCGGGCTGCCGCTGGAAGGCAAGGCGATGAGCACCGTTTCGGATGGCGGCTTCCTTGCCGCGCCGACGGTCGCGCTGCAGGTGCAGGAGGCGCTGAACGTCACCGCCTCGCTGCGGCGGGTGGCGAATGTGGTGGCCGTCGAGTCGGCGACCTTCGAGATGCTGGTCGACATGGGCGATATCGCCTCGGGCTGGTCGACCGAGACGGGCCTGCAGGCCGAGACCGGCACCTCGACCGTGCAGCGGGTGGTGATCCCGGTCCATGAGCTTTCGGCGATGCCGAAGGCCAGCCAACGCCTGCTGGACGATGCGGCCTTCGATGTCGAGGCCTGGCTTTCGAGCTGCATCGCCGAGAAATTCGCCCGCGCCGAGGCAACGGCCTTCATCAATGGCGATGGCGTCAACAAGCCGAAGGGCTTCCTTGCCCATGCGCGGGCTGCGAATGCCTCGGCGACGAATATGCAGATCGGGACGATCGCCTCGGGTGCGACGGGGGACTTCGCGGCGTCGAACCCCGCGAATGCGCTGATTGATCTGGTCTATGCGCTGAGCGCGCAGTTCCGGGCCAATGCGAGCTTCGTGATGAACTCGAAAACCGCGGCGGCGGTGCGCAAGATGCGCGATACCGACGGGCGGTTCCTGTGGTCGGATTCGCTGGCGATGGGGCAGCCGCCGCAACTGCTGGGCTATCCGGTGCTGCTCTGCGAGGACATGCCCGACATCGCCAATGGCTCGGCCTCGATCGCGTTCGGGGATTTCAGGGCGGGCTATACTATCGTCGAGCGCCCCGACCTGCGGGTGCTGCGCGATCCCTTCTCGGCCAAGCCGCATGTGCTGTTCTATGCCACCAAGCGCGTCGGTGGCGGCGTGACCGATGCGCGCGCGATCAAGGTGATGGTCTTCGGCTGATCCGGGCCGAAGCGGGGCCGCGCGGCATATTCCGCCCGACCGGCAGCCACTGTCCGCGCGCGCGAAGGCGGCCCGCGCGGCCCCGGTTTACCTGAAGCATTTGCGGCGACGCGCCGACGAGTTTTGCGGCGACGCGCCGACGAAAGGATCTGGCATGATGCTTGTGGAGTTGACGGCGCCTTTGTCCGAGGCGCTGCCGGTCGCGGGGCTGAGGGCCCATCTGCGGCTGGGGACGGGTTTCGAGATCGCCGAGTACGAGGCGGAGACGGCGGCCCTCGCCGGTTATCTGCGGGCCGCCATCGCGACGATCGAGGCGCGGACGGGCAAGGTGCTGCTGACGCGCCGCTTTCGGCTGCGGCTGGATCGCTGGCGCGAGGATGATGCCCAGCCCTTGCCGCTGGCGCCGGTCGCCGCGGTCGAGGCGGTCGAGATCGAGGATGCCTCGGGCACGGCCACTGCGCTTGCAGCGAGGTCATGGCGGCTGGTTTCCGACCTTCACCGGCCGCTGTTGCGGGGAAGGGCGGGCTTTCTGCCCGGAATCTCCGAGGGGGGTGCTGCGGTGATCACCTTCTCGGCCGGGTTCGGGCCGGCTTGGTCGGCGCTGCCGGCTGATCTGGCGCAGGCGGTCATGCTGCTTGCGGCGCGCTATCACGAGGATCGCAGTTTCGAGGGGACCGAAGCGGCCATCCCCTTTGGCGTCAGCGCACTGATCGAGCGCTGGCGCGCGGTCCGCATCCTTGGGGGGCGGGGCGCATGTCGCGGTCGGGCATGAGGCCGCCACGGCTGGACGTGCCGCTGGAACTGGAGGCGCCGCTGTCGGAAGCCGACGGCGCTGGCGGTTTCCGGCAGTCCTGGCGGCGGGTCGGGCGGGTCTGGGCCGAGATGCGGTCCGGCGTGGGCGGCGAGCGGGTATCGGGGGTGGCTGTCCAAAGCACCGTGACCTGGCGGATCGTCGTCAGGGCGGCCGTCCTCGGCGATCCCCGTCGCCCACGCGCGGGCCAGAGATTGGGCATGGCGGGCGGGCGGTGGTTCCTGATCCGGTCGGTGGCCGAGATGGATCCTGCCGGGCGCTACCTTCTGTGCCTCGCAAGCGAGGAGGCGGCACCATGGGTATGAAAGCGGCGCTTGCCCTGCAGGCTGCGGTCTATGCGGCGCTGAGGGAGAGCGACATGCTGGCGCAGCTTGTCGGGGATGCGATCTTCGACGCGGCGCCGGTGACGCCTCCGGCTGGGGTCCATGTCGCGCTGGGTGCGGAGGATGTGCGCGATGCCGGCGACATGACCGGCGACGGGTCGGTCCATGACCTCGACGTCTCGGTCATCTCGGGTGCGGGGGATGGCGGATTCGCCGGGGTGAAGGCTGCCGCCGCTGCGGTCTGCGAGGCGCTGGAGGCGGCCGATCTGGCGCCTGAACCGGGCGGGCTGGTTGGTCTCTGGTTCCTGCGCTCGCGGGCACGCCGGATTGAAAATGGCGCGCGGCGGCGGGTCGATCTGACCTTTCGCGCGCGCATCGACCTTGGGATGAGGAGCTAGGATATGGCGGTCCAGATGGGACGCGACCTTCTGATCAAGCTGGACATGACCGGAGACGGCCAGTTCGAGACCATCGCCGGCCTGAGGGCGACGCGGATCGCGTTCAACGCCGAGACGGTGGATGTGACCAGCCTTGAAAGCGAGGGCCGCTGGCGCGAGCTGCTGGGGGGCGCGGGCGTGCGCTCGGCCACGATCTCGGGCTCGGGGGTCTTTCGCGACGGGGCCAGCGACGAGCGCGCGCGGCAGGTCTTTTTCGATGGGGAGGTGCCACGCTTTCAGGTGGTGATCCCGGATTTCGGCAATGTCGAGGGTCCGTTCCAGATCACCAGCCTGGAATATTCCGGCAGCTATAATGGCGAGGCAAGCTATGAGATTTCCCTGGCAAGCGCCGGTGCGCTCAGCTTCGTCGCGCTGTGAGCGCGGGGCCAATCCCTGGGCCGGAGAGGTGGCGGTCCGGCTGGGCGGCAGGGCCTATCCCGCCAGGCTGACGCTGGCCGCGCTTGCGGAACTCGAGGGCGAGCTGGGGGCCGAGAGCATGGTCGCGCTTGTCGAACGCTTCGAGGGCGGGCGCTTCTCGGCCCGCGACATCGGCGCGGTTCTGGTCGCGGGGCTGAGGGGCGGCGGGTGGCGGGGCGAAAGCGCGGAATGCCTTGCCGGGATCGAGGCCAGCCCGGCCGAGGCGGCGGAACTGGCCGCCCGCCTGCTGGCCCGCGCCTTCCGCATCGAGGGGACATGACGCGGCCGGGGCTGGACTGGGCGGGCCTGCTGAAAGTCGGGATCGGCCCGCCGCGACTGGGCGGGCTGGGCCTGACGCCCGCGCAGTTCTGGACCCTGACCCCTGCCGAACTGGCCATGATGCTGGGGATCGAGGCGGGCGCGGGCGGGATGACCCGCAGCCGCCTTGCGGCACTTGCCGCGCGCTATCCAGACGCCCCGCGCGGGGGCGGCTGAGAACGGAAATCACAGGAGGTGCCAGTGGCGCGCGAGGACGATATTGGCTGGCCGGATGAGAGCGGTGCTGGCGGGGCCGGGTCGGCCATGGCCAGCCTCGACGCGGAGCTGAGCAAGCTGCGCGAATCGATGCTCTATACCAGCCGCGAGGTCGGGACGCTGAACAGCGGCATCGGCAGCGGGCTGCGCCGGGCATTCGCCGGTCTGACGCTGGACGGCATGAAGCTTGGCGATGCGCTGAAGGTCGTGGGTCGCGGCCTTGTCGATACCGCCTTTTCGATCGCGATGCGCCCGGTGCAGCAGGCTTTGTCCGGGGCGATTTCGCAAGGGGTGAACGGCCTCGTCTCTGGCGCGCTGCCCTTTGCCGATGGCGGGGCCTTTGCGCAGGGGCGGGTGATGCCCTTTGCCAAGGGGGGTGTCGTGAGCCAGCCGACCTATTTCCCGATGCGCGGTGCGACGGGGCTGATGGGAGAGGCGGGGCCGGAGGCGATCATGCCTCTGACGCGCGGCGCGGATGGCCGCCTTGGTGTCGCGGCGGCCGGGGGCGGGCGCGCGGTGAACGTGACCTTCAACGTATCGACGCCGGATGTCGCGGGCTTCCAACGCTCGCAAAGCCAGATCGCCGCCCAGTTGGGGCGCGTGCTGGCGCAGGGCGAAAGGAACAGGTGAGCCATGGCATTCCATGAGGTGAGGTTCCCCGCGAACCTCTCGTTCGGCGCGGTCGGCGGACCCGAGCGGCGGACCGAAATCGTCGCCATGACCAATGGCCACGAGGAGCGCAGCAGCCCCTGGGCGCATTCCCGGAGGCATTATGATGCCGGGATGGGCCTGCGCTCGCTGGACGATGTGGCGGGGCTGATCGCGTTCTTCGAGGCGCGGGCGGGCCAGTTGCACGGGTTCCGGTGGAAGGACTGGGCCGATTACAAGACATCGGCCCCGAGCCGCGAGGTCGCGGCGCTGGACCAGAGCCTTGGCCGGGGCGATGGCGAGCGCACCGAGTTTCAGTTGCGCAAATCCTATCAATCCGGTCCGGCCCGCTATTGGCGTCCGATCCTGAAGCCCGTCGCCGGAACCGTTTGCGTCGCCGTCGGCAAGGTCGAGTTGCGGGAGGAGCAGGATTTCAGCGTGGACACCGCCGCGGGACGGATCGTCTTTGCGGTCCCGCCGCCGGGCGGCGCCGATGTGACGGCGGGGTTCGAGTTTGACGTGCCGGTCAGGTTCGATACCGACCGGATCGCGGTTTCCGTCTCGTCCTTTCAGGCGGGCGAGCTGCCGCAGGTTCCGGTGATCGAGGTGCGGCTGTGAAGGGCGAGACGATTGCCCGCGCCTGGGCGGTGAGCAGGCGCGACGGGATGGTGCTGGGCTTTACGGACCACGACGCCGTTCTGGAGTTCGAGGGCATCGCGTTTCGGCCCGAGAGCGGCCTTGTCGCGGGAAGCATCGTTCAGGCCTCGGGTCTGTCGGTGGACAATTCCGAAGTGGCGGGCGCGTTGTCGGACGATGCGATCACCGAAACCGATCTGCTGGCTGGGCGCTGGGATGCGGCCGAGGTGCGGCTGTGGGAGGTCGACTGGACCGATACGGCCCGCCGGGCGCTGATCTTTCGCGGCCATCTGGGCGAGATCAGCCATCGCGGCGCCGCCTTTCGGGCCGAGTTGCGCGGCCTTTCCGAGCCGCTGAACCGCGTGCAGGGGCGGGTCTATCATCGCCGCTGCTCGGCCGAACTGGGCGACGCGAAATGCCGCTTTGACCGCGAGGCGGCGGGCTATTGGGCCGAGGGCGTGGTCCAGTCCCATGACGAGGGCCAGCGCCTGCAACTGGGCGGAATCGCCGGCCATGACAACCGCTGGTTCGAGCGGGGCGAGTTGGTCGTGCTGTCCGGTCCCGCAGCTGGGTTGCGGTCCCTGATCAAGGCCGATCTTGCCATGCCGGGGAACCAGCGGCGCATCGAATTCTGGTCGGGGCTGGCGCTGCATCCCGTGGCGGGCGACCAGGTGCGCCTGCTTGCCGGTTGCGACAAGCGGGCCGAGACCTGCCGGCTGAAATTCCTGAACTTCCCGAATTTCAGGGGTTTTCCGCATCTGCCGCCGGAGGACTGGCTGATCGCACCTCAGGTGAGCCGATGAGCGAGCATATCGTTGCGGCGGCACGCGGCTGGATCGGGACGCCCTATGTACATCAGGCCTCGGTGAAGGGGGCTGGGACGGATTGCCTCGGCCTCGTTCGGGGGCTCTGGCGCGAGTTCTGCGGCGATGAACCCGCGGTGATGCCGGCCTATACCCCTGACTGGGGCGAGGCCGGGGCGGAGGAGTTGCTGATCGGTGGGGCGTTTCACCATCTGCACCCCGCCGAGGTTGAGGCGGCGGGTGACGTGCTGATCTTTCGGATGCGGCCCGGCGCGATTGCCAAGCACATGGGCATACAGGCAG
>Ga0182739_1003192_pt1 | contig 14557 bp, 11 predicted proteins | sample eDN5th30CBELigBY_FD_128873 | JGI IMG/M metagenome (GOLD analysis project Ga0182739, IMG submission 128873) | Enriched backyard soil microbial communities from Emeryville, California, USA - eDNA 5th pass 30_C BE-Lig BY (version 2) (version 2) | ecosystem: Environmental > Terrestrial > Soil >... | reverse complement strand
TTGAGTGCTAATAAAAATGCAAACATATTATTTGAGGAGGTTGTTTCACTTGTTAAAGCCATTAGGTGATCGCGTAGTGATTGAACTTGTAAAATCTGAGGAAAAAACAGCAAGCGGTATCGTGTTACCGGACAGTGCAAAAGAAAAACCACAAGAGGGTAAAATTGTTGCTGTTGGTACAGGCCGAGTATTAGAAAGCGGTGAGCGTGTAGCTTTAGAAGTAGCTGCGGGCGATCGTATCATCTTCTCAAAATATGCGGGTACTGAAGTGAAATACGAAGGTACTGAATACTTAATTTTACGCGAAAGCGATATTTTAGCTGTAATCGGCTAATGTTAACCACAAACTTATCATACGTAAAAAATAGATTATTAAGAACATCTTGAGGAGGTCAAAGAACATGGCAAAAGACATTAAATTTAGCGAAGAAGCACGTCGCGCAATGCTACGTGGTGTAGATACATTAGCAAATGCTGTAAAAGTAACGCTTGGACCAAAAGGTCGTAACGTTGTATTAGAAAAGAAATTCGGTTCACCGCTTATTACAAATGACGGTGTAACAATTGCAAAAGAAATCGAATTAGAAGACGCATTTGAAAATATGGGTGCTAAATTAGTAGCCGAAGTTGCTAGCAAAACAAACGACGTTGCTGGTGACGGTACAACTACTGCAACAGTTTTAGCGCAAGCAATGATCAGAGAAGGTCTTAAAAACGTAACGGCTGGTGCTAACCCAATGGGTATCCGTAAAGGTATGGAAAAAGCAGTAGCTGTAGCGGTTGAAGAACTAAAAGCAATCTCTAAACCAATTCAAGGTAAAGATTCAATTGCTCAAGTAGCGGCTATCTCAGCAGCTGACGAAGAAGTAGGTCAATTAATTGCTGAAGCAATGGAGCGCGTTGGTAACGACGGCGTTATCACACTTGAAGAATCAAAAGGTTTCACAACTGAATTAGAAGTGGTAGAAGGTATGCAGTTTGACCGTGGATATGCATCTCCTTACATGGTAACTGATTCAGATAAAATGGAAGCTGTATTAGATGATCCATACATCTTAATCACAGACAAAAAAATCGGTAACATTCAAGAAATCTTACCGGTATTAGAGCAAGTTGTTCAACAAGGCAAGCCCCTATTAATCATCGCTGAAGACGTAGAAGGCGAAGCTTTAGCAACATTAGTTGTGAACAAACTTCGTGGTACATTCACAGCTGTAGCTGTTAAAGCTCCTGGTTTCGGTGATCGTCGTAAAGCAATGCTACAAGACGTTGCGATCTTAACAGGCGGAGAAGTAATCACTGAAGAGCTTGGTCTTGACTTAAAAACAGCAAGCATCGATCAATTAGGTCGCGCTTCTAAAATTGTCGTAACAAAAGAAAATACAACAGTTGTAAACGGTGCAGGAAACGCAGAAGACATCCTAGCACGCGTAAACCAAATCAAAGCTCAGCTTGAAGAAACAACTTCAGAGTTTGACCGTGAAAAATTACAAGAGCGCTTAGCAAAACTTGCTGGTGGCGTAGCTGTAATTAAAGTGGGTGCGGCAACTGAAACTGAGTTAAAAGAACGTAAATTACGTATTGAAGATGCATTAAACTCTACGCGTGCTGCGGTTGAAGAAGGTATCGTAGCTGGTGGTGGTACTGCATTAGTAAATATCTATAATAAAGTAGCAAGCATCGAAGCTGACGGTGACACTGCTACAGGTATCAACATCGTATTACGTGCGATCGAAGAGCCTGTACGTCAAATCGCTCACAATGCTGGTTTAGAAGGATCAGTAATCGTTGAGCGTCTAAAAGGCGAAGCAGTTGGAACTGGATTCAATGCTGCAACTGGCGAGTGGGTAAACATGCTAGACACTGGTATCGTTGACCCAACAAAAGTAACGCGTTCAGCTCTTCAAAATGCTTCTTCTGTAGCGGCTATGTTCTTAACAACTGAAGCAGTTGTTGCTGACAAGCCAGAAGAAGGCGGAGCACCTGCAATGCCTGACATGGGCGGCATGGGTGGAATGGGCGGCATGATGTAATAGCCGCTCAATCCCTTGACATCCAGGGACTTGAGAGAGAGTTGCTAACAAAATAGCAAAATCAGTATAAATATAAGAGGCTTCTCATTAGTTGTTCAAACTTTTGAGAAGCCTCTTTTTATTCCATCTGATAAGTCATAATTAAAAGGACAAGGCATCTTGTCTCAGCGGCACGTACAACAACTAATTACGAATAGGACACGGTATTAGATGGGAGGAGATAAATGGATTTGTATATTGAAAAGCTTGGTTAAAGACGATCATTTTATCGTAAGCACATAAGCTGAAAGACTGGGGAAAAAATCACTTTCCGGGTTTTTTAGCTAAGAAAAGCATTTTTATTTATTTAAATATCTCCATAACGTCGTTCGACTGATGCCCAGCTGCTCAGCTGCTAACGTTTGGTTGCCGTTATGATAATCAAGTACTAGCTGGATTATATCCAAATTAAATTCATGTAATGTTTTGCTATTGTTAAATAAAATGTTCATTCCATCTTCTGAATTAGACATATTTTCGACCATTTGTTGTTTGCCCAAAATACTGTTGACAGTATTACTAGTTATATATAGGGATTTAGCTAAGTAAACTAGTTCGGTTAGAACTTGCTTTAACTGTTTGAAATTACCGGGCCAATTATATTGAGAGAGAGCAGTCAGGGCACTAGGCTCGTAACCTACAATATCCGTATTGTTTTCAATATTTACCTTATTTAAAAACATCGTTAATATAGCCGATAGTTCATTTCTTCTTTCTCTTAGTGGAGGTAGAAGAAAACTTATCGAATTCATTCGGCTCATTAATTCTTTATAAAATTCTGATGTGCGACCTTCCGATGTTTTTTCGCAAATAAAGATGAGTCGGTTATTTACGTGTAAGTTAGTATATTCAATAATAGTGAGTAACTTTTCAAAGTTTTCATGTGAAATTTTATCAAAATGATTAAACTGGATTGTATTACCATATTCAAGAAAAGGACCGTTATTTGTATTTAAAAGGTGTTTCCACATGGCATCATTTAGTAAGTGCGAATTAATAGCTACTAATGTATGATTGTTATTTTTCTGACTGGTGAATACACATTGAGATACGATATCTTTCCCCGTACCTCTTTCTCCTAATAATATAATCGGCGAATTATTTGAATTCATTTGTTTAATTTTATTGTTAATATCATCTGTGATAATCGGATTTTTATATAAATTATTATTTAATTTTTTTTCTACTTCTGACTTATCTTCATATGTAACACCAAATTTAGAATTCATGATAGGTGTTACAGATTTTTGCACAATAACAATATAAAAAACATCATTTTTCTCTTTTGAACGATTTACTTTTAAGTTATATACAGTGTTGTTTACTGAATGATAAAAAGTATGTGATTGAGTAAATGAGGTCGTCTCTTTTTTATTAAGCAAATAATTATAGATTGAGGCATTCGTTTCGGAATCTAAACTTGAATAAATCAACTCAAACTGACTGGATAAAATTAAACAGTCAGTTTTAAATTTTTCAATGGCTTCTGTAAGTAAGTTATTTTGTAATTTTAATTTTTGAAGGTGCATATTTAACTCTATTGCTTGTTCATAAGTACGTTTAATACTTTCACTTCCTGATGTAATAAGAATCGTATTTAAAGAAATTTCTAGTGCGAGTTTGTTCGTTATTGCATCACAAAGCACTAATTCAATCCCTTTTTTCTCCAATGACTTTAGTAGACCTAAATGATCACTAGAATCATCAATGGTGTATATTTCCACAGAATAGTCTAATATGTCACAAATTAAATGAGCTGTTTCAGTAATACTCGAATAACCTACAATAGCAAATTTAGAGGTATAGTTCTTTGCTAGTTTGATCGCTCCTAAAATGTCGTATACGGATATCGAAACATCTATAACGGGTATAGAGATATTCTTCCTGATTAAGTCAGCAGTACCTCCCCTTGATATAACAATATCATAATCGTTATGAATCATCTCCAAGGCCAGGTTTTTTCCTTCATGTAAATCACCAGTATACGTATTTAGTGAAATATTAGAAAATAAGGATCCTACATTTTCCATTGAGTGTCTTAACTCTTCATAAGGTGCGATACCAAGGATTTTTGTTATGTGTTGCAAAGTTATCCCCCCTGAATGTTTCATTTTTAAACAATTTATCACTAATTCCTGAAAAATGATAGCGTTTTCTTTACTATAGTTTCAAAATGTAACAATAATAATAATTATCAGATTTTTTTATGCGCAGTATCACCTTATAATTTAATTATCAAGCACTAAGGTGGTGAACAAATGGTAAGGGTACTAATAATGGCTGATGATTTTACGGGAGCACTTGATACGGGTGTTCAGTTCTCTAATTACGGTGTTCATACTTTAGTGACTTCTGATTTAGAGTTCGAATTTTGGGAAACTACAGATCAAATAGAAGTACTGGTTTTTAATACTGAAACAAGATATTTGGATAAATGTGAAGCATACGAAGTGATTAAGAAGATAGCCATAAAAGCCAAAGATAAAAATATTCAATATATATTTAAAAAAGTTGATTCAGCATTAAGAGGAAATGTTGCTTCTGAGTTAAGAGCCTTGAGTGATGTCTTCGAAGATGTAACCATTCCTTTTATTCCGGCGTACCCAGAACAAAACCGCTTTAGTTTCGAAGGAATCTTATATATAGATTCAATACCAGTAAGTAAAAGTGTTTTTGGACAAGATCCGTACGAACCGGTCACGGAAAGTCATATCCCATCTCTTCTACTTAAAGAAGCAGATTTAAAAACGTCTATTACAAAAAAATATAAAATTCCACCGAAAGAAGAAAGAATTTTGTTAATGGAAAGTCACTCCGATGAGGAGATGCTATCTCAAGGGCATGAGCTATTAGTGAACGATGCATTAAACATAACGGCGGGGTGTGCAGGGTTTGGTAAAGCATTAGCAAATATCATCTATAATAAAAGAACTATAACTCAAAATGATATTAACTTCCCGTTATTAATAGTATGTGGAAGCATGAACCCAGTAACAAAAAAACAAATTGCATTTGCCGAAAATAACGGGTTTGATAGAATCTCGTTAACGATGGAGCAACTTTGGGATAAACAATATTGGGATACAGTAAAAGGGCAAGAAGATATGAATCAATATTTAAAAATGGACCAACCTTTAATGTTTGAAACATATGGGAATATATCGGCAGATAAAGTAAATGGAGTACCCGAAGAAAGAACTGAACTAAGATTTAGAATTGGGCAGTCTCTCGGATACTTAGTAAAGAATCTTATATTAAGTGACATTAATAGAACTTTATTATTTACCGGAGGAGATACTTTATATCAATCAATGAGAGTATTAGGGATTACCGAAATTAAACCTCTGAAAGAATTATTTCCAGGAATTGTTCTTGGAAGTATCGATTTTGAAGATAAAAAACATTATATCATTACAAAGTCCGGCGGATTGGGTAATGAAGATCTATTTATTAAATTGAATGAATTGATTCATAACAAAGGAGATGCATATTATGTTAAATCAATATAATTTAAAAATGCCAACCAATGTATTTGCGGGTCCAGATGCCATGCAAAACCTAGATACAATTATTAAAGATGGTGTAAAAAAAATCACGATATTTACAGGTAACGAAATATTCAAGCTTGGATTGCTAGACGAAGTTATCAGTATTATAGAAAAAAATAATATCGAGTACGAAATCTTATCTGATATTCCAACAGAGCCATCTTACACGGAAGCTCAAAAGGTTATTGACCAATTTAAAGCATTGAACTCTGATTTTATCATTGGAGTCGGTGGTGGAAGTGTTATGGACATTGCCAAATTAGCATCAGTGTTATCCACTGATGATTATACGGTAAAAGATTTACTCGAGAACCCGTTATTAGCTAAAAAACAAGTATCATCATTAATGATTCCCACCACAGCCGGTACAGGCTCTGAAGCAACTCCTAATAGCATTGTAGGAGTACCTGAAAAAAACTTAAAAGTTGGGATTGTAAATGGTGAATTGATTGCTGACCATGTGATTTTAGAAAGCAACATGATTAAAAATTTGCCAAAATCTATTGCTGCAGCAACAGGTATTGATGCTCTAGCTCATGCTATCGAATGTTTTACTTCAAAAAAAGCAAACCCAATCAGTGATACGTTTGCACTAGAGGCACTAGATTTAATCTTAAATAACATTATTGAAGCTTGCACAAATCCAGATGCGCTTGAAGCTAAGCGTAAGATGTTATTAGGTTCTTTCTATGCTGGGGTAGCGATTACTTCCTCAGGAACTACTGCGGTTCATGCATTGTCTTATCCTTTAGGTGGAAAATATCACATTGCTCATGGTGTTTCTAATGCCATTCTACTAACACCAGTTATGAAATTTAATGAGCCCGTTATTAAAGAACTTTTGGCTAAAGCATATGATCGAGTTGTAAAGGAAACAAATGAAGAACTAACTGTAAATGAAAAATCAAAATATATCATCGATTTATTAGAAAACATAGTGGAAACACTTGAAATTCCAACTAGTTTAAAAGCTTTTAATGTGCCTAAGGAAGATCTAGAAGCATTAGTAGAGGCTGGAATGGAAGTTCAAAGACTACTTGTCAATAATATGAGAGAAGTAACACCAGACGATGCTCGTAAAATTTATCTAGAAATTATGTAGGAGTGATTAGTTTGCAAAACAAATTAAAAGGAATTATCACACCAATTGTTACACCCATGTTTGACAATGAAGAAGTGAACTATGAAGAACTCGTAAATCAAGTAAATAGAGTTATTGAGAATGGTGTTCACGGTATTTTTACGTTCGGTACTAATGGAGAAGGCTATATTTTAAGCGAAGAAGAAAAAGTGCATGTTATGGAAACAGTAGTTGATACAGTAGCGGACAGGGTTCCAGTCTATGCATCAACAGGGTTAGTTGGAACACAAGATACCATTCGCTTATCTTTAGAAGCAAAGCGTGTTGGGGTAGACTATCTATCAATCATTACACCGTATTTTGCAGCAGCAACTCAAGAAGAGATTTATACCCATTTTAAAACAGTTGCTGAAGCGGTTGATATGCCTATTGTTTTATACAATATTCCAGCTCGAACGGGGAATACAATTCAACCTGCGACTGTTGAAAAACTAAGTCATATTGACAATATCGTAGGAGTCAAAGATAGTAGCGGAAACTTTGATAATATTCTTCAATATATCGAAAGAACAAGAAATAGAGAAGATTTCTCTGTGCTATCAGGGAATGATTCATTAATATTATGGACGTTACTTGCTGGGGGAACAGGTGGTATTGCGGGATGTTCGAATGTATATCCGTTTACTATGGCGCAAATATACGAACAATTTGTAAAGGGAAACATTGAAGAAGCTCGTAACTATCAAGATTCTATCAGAAGTTTTAGAGATTGTTTTAAATTTGCAAATCCAAATACTGTGGTAAAAACGGCTGTTGAACTACTAGGTTATCCGGTTGGGAAATGCCGTGCACCATTTAATCAAGTGTCTGCTGAAGGAATTGCAGCATTAAAATCTGTATTAAATGAAAATATTGAAGCAGGGATGAAATAGTTAGGAGGGGCATCATGAAAAAAATTATTGGAATCACAATGGGGGATCCCGCAGGTATTGGGCCTGAGATCTCAATCAAAGCTTTTCAAAAGAAAAGCTTATATGAAAAATGTAACCCCTTACTCATTGGGAACAAAAGTATTGTAGAGAGTTATTTAGAGAAATACCCAGAGTTTAATATGAAGGTAAATGCTATTACTACACCAGAAGATGGATTGTATGAATGGGGAACAATGGATGTTATTGACCTAGCCTCTATAGATGCAGATAAGTTAAAAATTGGGGAAGTATCTAAAGAAGCTGGAAATGCGGCATATCTCTACGTGGAAAAAGTCATAGACTTAGCGCTTAAGGGGAAAGTAGATGCGACCGTTACGAATCCATTAAATAAAGAAGCGTTAAACTTAGCGGGACACCACTTTGCTGGTCATACTGAAATTTATGGGGAACTTACAAATACTAGTAAATTTTCTATGATGTTAGCTGATGGTGATTTAAGAGTGGTTCACGTTTCAACACATGTTTCTTTAAGGGAAGCTTGTGATTTAGTTAAAAAAGAGAGAGTACTAGATGTCATAAAAATTGCTCATCAAGCCTGTATAAAATTAGGTATTGAAAATCCACGGATTGCTGTAGCGGGTTTAAATCCACACTGTGGAGAAAATGGATTATTTGGTACAGAAGAAATTGATGAGATTATCCCTGCTATTGAAGTAGCTAAAAATGAAGGGATTAATGCCATTGGACCTTTACCAGCAGATACAGTATTCTCAAAAGCTCGTGGTGGAATGTATGATATTGTTGTGGTCATGTACCATGATCAAGGACATATTCCATTAAAACTATTAGGGTTTGTATTTGATAGGGAACAAAATAAATGGAAAGAAGTTTCTGGAGTTAATATTACATTGGGATTACCAATTATCCGAACCTCAGTTGATCATGGAACAGCATTTGATCAAGCAGGTAGTATGACTGCGAGTGAAATTAGTCTTGAAAATGCAATTGATTATGGGGTACAACTAGCAAATAATGTTGATTTAGAAGCGAAGGGACTGGTGTAATAGTTAATTTAATCATTTCAATCAATATAAATAATTAAATCTAACAATCCCTAATGATTTAGAGAAAGTAAACGAAGTTGAAATAGATGATAATACGAGCTTAACTTTGATGGTGGTTATTTCTTTTAAGAAGGAATGACCACTTATATAGATGAAGAGCAATTCAAATTGTTTTAGACGGTTTTGTAGCCTGGCATTAAGTAATAAATGAGCAGTTGCTGTTGAATATAATTTTGGGGAAATGTAGTTCCATTACACGGCAGTCTGCAAGGAACAGGAAAATTAATAAGGGTAGGGCCTATGTGTGTCTGCCTAACGCTGAGCATGAAGCGGTAATTAAGATGAAAATTTCAATAGAAAGATAAGGTGATGAGAGTGATTAGAATGAGTAATAACAAGATAGTGATTAATGAGTCCATTCCAAACGGTAAATTATATCATGATGTTTATACAAATATTGATTTTTCTTTAATTCCATCCGGTCCTTTCCCAACCGCACATGCCCCAACTATTACTAAGTTAGACAATGGAGATTTATTATGTGCATGGTTTGCAGGCTCATTTGAGGGAAGCCCTGATATTTCAATTGTATTATCAAAATTTAATCATGAATCTCAAGAGTGGAATGAGCCGGAAATTGTCTCACAGGATGACACACGTAGCGAGCAAAACCCATCATTTTTTCACGCACCTGATCAATCGGTGTGGTTAATCTATACTTCCCAAGAAGGTCGACAACCAGATAAAGATAATATGCAGTTTACGTCCATTATTAAATATCAGAAAACATACGACAATGGCGAAAGCTGGACTGAACCAGAAGTATTATTTAGCCAGCCTGGTACATTTGTACGACAATCGATTCAAGTATTAAGAAATGGTAGATGGATTTTTAGCACGTGGGTATGTGAAGATTCCGAGTTAGGTCTTACAAACGATCCTACAGTATTTCAACTATCAGATGATGAAGGACAAACATGGAAAGAAGTACGCATGCCTGAAAGTAACGGAAGAGTACATGCCAATGTTATCGAATTAGAAGATGGTCATTTAGTGGCATTTATGAGAAGTAGATTTGCAGATTATATTTATAGAAGCGAGTCAAAGGATAACGGAGATTCTTGGACAGTGCCTCAGCCAACAACTCTACCAAATAATAATGCAAGTATCAGTGCAATCAAACTTCATAACGATGCAATTGCCATTGCTTATAATGCAAACGCTACCAATAATCCTGAAGTTGGTAAGGTAGCATGGCCTGGATTAAGAAACCCAGTTGTAGTTTCAGTGTCTGAAGATGGCGGAAATACTTGGCCACTTGGTCGAATTATTGAACACGCAGAAGGTTTCATTGGAGCAGAGAACAAAACGAATAATTCACAATTTGAATATCCTACAATTTATCAAGATACGGAAGGACTTTTACATTTAGTATATGCGTATAAGAATAGACTATGTGTGAAATATACTAGTTTTTCAGTAGCAGATATATATGGTGACAAACGCGAAAATGAGAGTGTTTACAATCCTACATCTGGAGAAATCGGTTAGGTAGTAAGGCATTACATTATTCTTTTTAACCGTCTCATTCATAAATACGGGCTATATATGATAGTAAAATGTCATCCCCCTAAGAGAGAGGAGATATAAAAAATGACAATGGAAATGATTCTTGCACTAGGTATTCTGGTGCTGATGATTGTAATGATTATGTCAGATAAATTTGCCTTTGGCGCACCACCAATCCTGGCCTGTCTTTTGTTAGTAGTCTGTGGTCTGTCCACTGTTCAAGAGGCTTTCGCAGGTTTTGTGAACCCAAGCGTTATTATGGTCGCTGGCTTTATGGTTGTTATGGCGGGCCTCATGAAGACTAGCCTAATTGGTAGGGTTCAGTCCTCAATGCTCGCTTTGGTAAATAGGGGCGGTTATAAGAGTTATGTTCTTTTGATTGTGGTCATTATGCTTGGTGCCAGTTTTCCTGGTGCCGGTGCCACTGGTTACTATGTACTGATCTTATCTTTGATATCTACTATTCCTTACAATAAAAAAATGCCAACGTCCAAGCTGATGATGCCTTTGGGTTTTGCTACTAATCACCCTTTAGTTCCTTTTAATGTAGCACTTTTCTATGGGGTTACTGTTAGCGTCCTCGAAACGGCAGGTTATACCGGTGGACTGTCTATGTCAAAATTTGCTGTAGTGAATTTCATCTTGGCTCTTGGTTTCTTGGCATGGGCCTTGATTGCGTATCGCCTCCTACCGGATCATCCAATAACGGAAGCGGAAGCTTCTGGATTTGATGAGGTGGCAGCTACGACTGAGATGGGGACTATGCCTGCATGGAAAGAATACAGCACTATCGCTGCATTTATAGTCAGTGTTGTTGGAATGATGCTTATGAATGTATTAGGCAATGCTGCCTTTGTCATCCCTGGTCTTATGGGAGCATTTTTACTAATCATCAACGTGCTTGACTTTAGGGAAGTTCGAGATAATATGGTTGCACCTGTAATTATTATGATGGCTGGTGTTATCGGCGTTGCTGACGCTTTAGCTAACTCTGGATTTACAGCTATGATTGGAGATACTGTGGCGAATGCATTGGGTACCAACATCAATCCATTTCTGCTTATCTTTATCTTCGCCATTCTAACTAGTACTTGTGCTACTTTTACTGGTTCAAACATGGGTTCTGTATACATCTTTGCCCCGATCGCTATTGCAACTAGCATTAGTTTGGGACTGAATCCTGCTGCTGCCGCAATTGCAGTTGTAGTATCTGGATGGAACGGCGGGTTCATGCCAATCGATGGTATGCCAGCTATGATTTTAGGTATGGGTAGATATAAACTTCCACAGTTTTGGTTGTTCTCAGTACCTATGTACCTAATTCGTATCTTTGCCCTATGTGTAGGTGCTATCGTTATGTTCCCTGTAAGCTAATAAAGTAAAAGGAGAAACAAGTTGGATAAATGGGGACAGGCTGCAGAACTTAAAAATATATTAGAGATGGTTCTCCTTCCTTTGTCATTCCTAGAGAGCAGTAGCGTCAATAGAACCTTAAAACAAAGCCGATGGAGTACTCCATCGGCTTTGTTGGCAACTCATGATGCTAAGCAATAATTTTACCTAAACGGGGGGGAAAGGTCTTGTATTATTAGGACAATTGCAACTCTTGCAGTTGTGTGGCTTTTGAAAATAGTAGGGTTACATTGAGTAGGGAGCCTTTTTTAAATTATTACCGCTAGTAATTGAAAGTTTCTTATAAAATATGGGGAGGAAAGTTGTATGGAAAAACAGTTACCTAAAGTAAAACCGTTATGTCCACCAGGTCGTTCGCCAAGATACGAAGATGTTCCCTTTGCGGAGGTAACCTTGGATAATGGGGACCCATACACTCTGAAAATGGATATCTATCAAGATCTTAATCAAAAAACGCCGGGTCCATGTATTATTTACTATTTCGGAGGGGGATGGATGTATGGGGAATATAAGCAGGTCACTCAAAAAGCAGTATATTTTCGGGAACTTATAAGGTTGGTCGAGCAAGGATTTACTGTTGTATCTCCAGCTTATCGTTTGGCTAGTCAGTCTGTTTTTCCAGCGTGTATCCATGACTGCAAGGGAGTTGTACGATTTTTAAAGGCGAATTCAAAGTTATACCATATCGATCCTGAACGGATTGGAGTATTGGGGAACTCTGCCGGTGGACACCTAGCCGCAATGGTCGCAATGAGCGAAAATTGCAGTGAAATGGAAGGCGATGTCGGTGGTAACCAAGAATATACAAGTGCAGTAAAGGCAGCAACCATTTTTTATGCTCCAGCCGACCTAGTAGCACTCCTCAGAAACGACGCAAATGAAGCAATAAAGAATTTGTCTGGCACAGAAGTCGATAATGCAGGCAAATCCATGGATAATGTGATAACCGAAATTCTTGGGTATACTGAACCTGGCAAATCGTTAATAGACCTGAATCAATTGCTAGAGAGTGGGGATACGGAAGATTTAGATTGGAAATATATAGAGTTGGCGAAAAGGTGTAGTCCTATTAGTTATGTAAGTGCCAATTGTCCACCGATGATGATTTTGCACGGTGGGAAAGATCCTCTCGTTCCTATTGACCAAAGCGAAAGTCTTTATAAAGCTCTAGTATCTTCTAATGCGGATGCGATGTATTTTTCGTCTTCCCAGGCAAATCATGGTCCAACGATGGGAGATGAAGCTGATCAAGTGGCATATCAGTTCTTGAAAAACAGATTGTAAACATAAAATATATAATCCTGCGTTAATCATGAGAACGGTTTTGGTGCCTGGTCAGAGAGCTGAGGAAACAAGAATATGATGAATGGAAACTTCGGCATGAGCTTGGAGTTCACTGAGTGAAGTGAAGTCAAAAGATATCTTTCAGAAATTCATGAAAGGAGATCTTTCTGAGAGGGTGCGCGTTTAATATTAATTAACTGGATGGGGGTGTGCTGATGTTATTGGAAGGGAAAGTCGCAATTGTATCAGGTTCTAGTAGAGGCATTGGAAAGAGTATTGCTTTAACGTTAGCGAAAAACGGTGCCTCCCTCGTCATCATTGGGACAAACACCAAGTTATTGACCGAGGTGGCTAACGAAGTTCAATCCATGGGAAGGCAGTGTGCTGTTCATTTAGGGGATGTAACAAATCCAGAAACAGCGACATTGGCAGCTGAGAAGACGATGAGTCTTTTTAATAAAATTGATATTTTAGTTAATAATGCTGGCATAAATATGCGCAGTTCCACGTTAGATCTGAAATTGGATGATTGGCAAAAAGTTCTGGATGTCAATTTGAATGGGAATTTATATTTTAGCAAAGCTGTTTTGCCTTATATGATTGAGAGAAATTATGGGAAAATTGTAAACGTCAGTTCCTCTACTGCTAAATCAGGTCATAAAAATGCTGCCCCTTCCTATGGAGCCTCTAAGGCAGGAGTTGATTACTTGACGAGACACCTCGCCTTGGAGATGTCAGGACATAACATCTATGTTAATGGAGTTTCACCTGGGCCTATCGAAACAGACATGATTAAACAGTGGACTGAGGAGTATTACCAAAATGTAATTTCAAATGTCCCTCTTAAGAAATTAGGTACTCCACAAAATGTTGCCGATGTAGTGTTATTTTTGGCTTCATCAATGTCTGACTTTATCACTGGTGAAACAATTAATGTTAATGGTGGTACATACATGAATTAGACAGAATTATGAGGTCAAATCTGTTATTTAGATCGAAGCAATATAAAAGGTCTGTCAAGAAGTGTGTTTGACGACCTTTTTTTGCGTGCATTAATATTTTCAGATTTTTTTAAAATTTGTTAAGATAGTACTATGTTTATTGAAAAACATACTAAACTCAAGGCTTAACTGAGTTTTAAGGGGGAGCTTTATTGATTCAGCTGGATCATATTAATAATAAATTAAACCAAGTATTAGAAAACATCGATCACATTGTGATTGGAAAGCGTCAGGTATCTACGTTGAGTTTGGTTGCTTTGCTTGCAGAGGGGCATATTTTGCTTGAAGATGTGCCGGGTGTGGGGAAAACGATGCTCGTGAAGGCACTGGCCAAATCGATTGATGCAGAATTTAAACGAATTCAATTCACGCCCGATTTGCTGCCGTCCGATGTAACAGGTGTTTCTATTTACAGTCCAAAAGACATGGAATTTCATTTTCGTCCAGGTCCTATCATGAGCCATATTGTGCTCGCTGATGAGATTAACAGGACTTCTCCTAAAACACAATCGGCGCTTTTAGAAGCAATGGCTGAGCATCATGTAACAACCGATGGTATCACCCGGGAAATTCCAGCGCCTTTTTTTGTGATG
>Ga0182739_1003191_pt1 | contig 14562 bp, 10 predicted proteins | sample eDN5th30CBELigBY_FD_128873 | JGI IMG/M metagenome (GOLD analysis project Ga0182739, IMG submission 128873) | Enriched backyard soil microbial communities from Emeryville, California, USA - eDNA 5th pass 30_C BE-Lig BY (version 2) (version 2) | ecosystem: Environmental > Terrestrial > Soil >... | reverse complement strand
TTATTAGAAAGCCAGGTTGGAACACCTTTATTTGAACGTGTTGGGAAAAAGGTATATATCACTCATGCGGGAGAATGTTTGCTGGAGCATGCTGAAAAGGCTTTCTTTGAACTAGAGCAAGCACAAATCAAGATTAATGAAATTCGTGGATTACAACGAGGAGAGCTTATCATTGGATGTTCGGGGAGTCATCTACTAACCTCTTCGATTATTTCTTTTAATCAACAATATCCGAAAATTAATCTATCGATTAAAGAATTAACAACAGAAGAAACGAAGGAAGAGATCCTTCATAATCGAGTAGACTTAGGAATCATCTTCATAGACGACTTAAATGATCATTTGGATAGTACACCATTATTTACTGAAGAATTACTTTTTGTTGTATCAGCGAATCACCCTTTAGCAAACCTTTCATCGATTGAGCTTGAGGAATTACAAAATGTCCCGTTAACTCTCATGCCGAAAAAATATCTCATTCGTAAGTTAATTGATGAAAGCTGCAAAGTTTTAGATTTTGAACTGCAACCTAAAATTGAACTCACGAATCTCGGAGCTCTTCAACAAATGGTAAGTAAAAATGAAATCGGTACAATATTACCTAAATCTTATTTAGCTGGAATGAATGATCCAACTATCCGTCCGATCCCAATTATTGGGCCGGTTCCACGAAAAACAGTAGGAGTGGTCTATCAAAAAAAAGCATTTATCGATACAACGATTAGCATGTTTATTAACTTTTTGGTCAACACATATAAAGAGCATGAAGATAAAGCAAATAAATTAGTTACTGAGAAATAGTAAGTTTCTTACGGAATTTATTGCTTCTTTCCATTCCTATCATTATTTGTACCAAATCTTATAGCAATATACTGAAAACCTTAAAAATGCTCATAATATGTATGTTTATACTCATTTAGACATAATATTTTTAAATTTTTTTCTCAAAAATTAGTAAAAATTATTTCTTTTTTTCCAAAATTATGATTATATTTAACTTGTGGTGTATAAATATTCTCAGTTTTCTGTAAACTTTAGTACTAAATGTGAATTAGAAAGCTATGAATCTTGCACTAGATTGAAATTCAAACAAAGGGGAGAAAAAAATGACACAAGCCAATACAAGTTCAACTAAAGAGGTAGTAAATTTCTTAGCAATTACACAAAGTTTCATCAATGGGAAATGGGTTGAAGGGGATACTAGCCGAACTTATAATGACTTAAATCCTTTTGATAACTCTACTGTTGCATCGATTGCCATTGCATCAAAAGCACAGTTAGAAGAGGCATACCAAGCAGCAAAAGCGGCGAAAAAAGAATGGGCAGAAAATGCTCAATTACGTAAGGATGTATTAAATAACTTTGCTCAATACTTACAAGAGCATCAAGATGAGATTGTAAATACATTAGTTTTAGAAACTGGCAGTAGCATTCTAAAAAGCCAAGTAGAACTTCAATTAACAGTTGGCTTATTACAAGAAACTATTAAACTTGTAGATTCATTAGGAAAAGTAAAAACTGTTGATCCTGTAATGCCAGATAAAACAAACCATGTTTATCGTTTCCCATTAGGAGTAGTTTCAACAATTGCTCCATTCAACTTCCCTTTATATTTATCAATTCGTTCTATCGCACCAGCGCTAGCTTTAGGAAATACAATTGTGCATAAACCAGATATTCAAGCTGGTCTTTCTTCTGGTTCTGTTATTGCAAAAGCACTAGAAGCAGCAGGTGTTCCTGCAGGGGTATTTAACTCCTTGTTAACGGACATTGAAGAAATCGGGGATACAATGTTAGAACACCCTGAAGTAAAATTAATCAGCTTTACTGGTTCAACTGCAGTTGGTCGTCATATCGGACGCATTGCTGGTGGTGCATTTAAACGTGTAGCATTAGAACTTGGTGGAAACAGTCCGTTCATCGTGTTAAAAGACGCAGATGTAGGCCAAGCTGTAAAAGCTGCAGTTTTCGGTAAATTCCTACATTCAGGACAAATTTGTATGGCGATTAACCGAATCATCATTCACGAAGACGTATATGATGAGTTTGCGAAAAAATTCGTAGAACATGCTAGCACTTTACCATTTGGTAACCCACAAGATCCAACTACAATTGTTGGGCCACTTATCAACCAAGTACAAATCGACAAAGCGTTAAAAAATATTGAAAAATTAAAAGCATCTGGTGCTGATTTATTATTAGAAGGTCAAAAAGTAGGCAATGTTATCACACCGTACGTATTCGGTAATGTGGACAATGCAAGCGAAGTTGCTCAAAACGAGTTATTCGCACCAATTGCCCTACTTATCAAAGCTTCTTCTGATGAACAAGCTATTGAATTAGCTAACGACTCAGAATACGGTTTAAGTTCATCTATCTTCACAACAGATCTTGTTCGTGGTGAAGAACTTGCTACTCTTGTAGAAGCTGGGATGACACATGTTAATGACCAAACTGTAAATGACTTCGCAAACGTTCCATTCGGCGGAGTAAAAGCAAGTGGTGTTGGTCGCTACGGTAACCCATGGATTATTGATGAATTCACTGAAACAAAATGGGTATCAGTACAAGAACAAGAACGCCCATTCCCATTCTAATCTAAAAAAATAATAATAGCCATAACTCTGTTTATTTCGGAGTTATGGCTAATTTTTGCTTATTAGGAAAATAAAATGCGCAATACTTTCAATAACTTTCAACTATACTTAAGTAAATTATATTTGTATTTCAATGGGCTACCAACCAGTAGTATCAAACGTCACTATATATATTCAACTACAATTTCCCAAGCTTTTAATACACATAATAATCATTATTTTAATACCCCACGTAAGTAATAAGTTAAAATAATAAATTATGAAATAGATAATATTTTAAATATAAATACGATTATGCAGAATTCGCATAATCGTATTTTTTCGTCTATTTTTCTCACTATATTAATTCATTTCATCTATTTGGCAGCTATTTACCTACTTACAAATAGAAAGAGGGTGGGAAATTACTGCTTCAAATAATAGATTAATAAGTTGTTACATGCTGAGCTTCAATATTTTCTTGTTCTTCATGAGCTACCATATGACCATATTTCTCCTGTACTAGTAAGATTGCTAAACCTGCAACTAAACAAGGAATGGCAAATGCTAAGAAATTGAAATGAACTGGTAAGTTAGAAGCTAATAGGAACCCACCTATAGTCGGTCCAAGCATACCTCCAATTCTACCGATACCCAATTCCCAACCAACACCTGTTGAACGGATACCAGATGGATAATATTGTGATACATATGAATTAGTATTAATTTGAGTTCCAGTTGTCGTAGCACCCGCAATAAAAATCATGATATAAAGCAATACCTGGTTTGGACTAAAGCTTAGAGCTGTTAAAGAAATAAATCCTAATAAGAAGAATGTTAACAACACTCGACGAGAACCGAATTTATCACAAAGTTTTCCAGCAAAGATAGCTCCTGTTACACCACCTAAGTTTAAAACAATTAAGAATACTAAACTTGATCCAATTGGATATCCCGCGCTTTGCATGATTTTTGGTAACCATGTACTTAAACCGTACATTACTAATAAACACATAAAAGCAGCAATCCAGAACATCACTGTACTAAAAGCACGTTTTTCAGAAAACAATTTCTTCATTGAAAAATCTGTATCATCTGATACATGCATTACTAGGTCATCCGATACATTAAATTGAGTAGCAGTATCGATTCGATTTAGCGTACGGACCAATTTTTCTTTTTTATTTATTTTTATATAATAGCTATAAGATTCAGGCATCAGTTTATAAAGAACAGGCATTAATAGTAAAGGAAGGCAAGCAACAAATACCACTCCACGCCATCCAAAGTTGGGCATAATTGCTAAAGTACCGACTGAAGCAACAATTCCACCAAAGGCATGACCACTAAACATCACAGCAACTAACGTACTACGTAATTTAGCAGGTGCATATTCTGTTACGATGGCTATTAAGTTAGGCATTACCCCTCCAAGACCAATCCCAGCAATAAAACGCATAATCCCAAAAGTACCTGGTCCGTTAGCAAATCCGGAAACAAAAGTAAACAATGAAAATAAGATTGTACAAATTAGAATGACGTTTTTCCGTCCAAAACGGTCAGCTAAAGGACCGAAAACAAGCGCACCAACCATCATGCCAAACAGTGCATAGCTTCCTAATTGTCCACCTGTTACGGCGTCCATTCCCCACTCTTCCATTAACGTTGGCAAAATGGCACCAAGCATAAACATGTCATAACCATCCACTACAATGATAAAAAAGCATGCAAGTAATAAAACTAAATGAAAACGCTTAAATTTTTGGTTATCGATAAACTCACTAACATTCACTTTTCCCATGTTTTTATTCCTCCCCAGATTATTACAAGTGTTTTAATAAATCTTTATTGTTATTAGTTTTGCTATAGCAGTAAAAAGTTTAACACTAACCATTCCACAATAAGAGAACAACGAACACTAATGGTGACCAACTAAGTATTATTTTAAATTCTTATTAACTTTATTGCAATAATTTTTTAAAAATTATTAATAGAATGTATTTTGAGTTGTTAGGAGCTTTACGAAGTAATATCCTTTCAAAATGGCTTAAATCCTTTCATCTTCTATACTAAAATAAAAAGCCATATTCCAACTTTTAAGGAATATAGCTTAACTAGTTTGTTATTTTTTAATTTGTCAGTCACTTATCTAATTTCAAATAAAAAACCCTTGCTTCAACAAGGGTTCATACCAAACTTATTAGATTATTCACTTGGGAGCTTTATTTATAAGCGTAAGCCACATTGTTATTATGGTGGCGTCCAATTGGTACAACGTTCGGTGATTCCGATACAGGATCTTGAATAACCATACTGTCGAGATCAAAGATGTCCTTGATCAAATTACTTGTAATTACTTCTGAAGGTGCTCCTTCTGCTACAAGTTGACCTTTATGAAGGGCAAAAATATGGTCTGCATAACGTGCCGATAAGTTAATATCATGCAATACCATGACAATTGTTGTTCCATATTTTTGATTGAGGTCTGTTAGCAAATCAAGGATTTCCACTTGATAAGTAATATCCAAGAAAGTTGTAGGCTCATCTAAAAATAGAATATCGGTTTGCTGTGCAAGTGCCATCGCAATCCAAACACGCTGTCTTTGACCACCTGAAAGTTCATCGATATTTCGATCAGCAAATTCGGTAATATTCATGATTTCCATTGCTTCGGCAACTGCTTCATAGTCTTTCTTCGACCAACCTTTAAGTAAGGTACGATGTGGAAATCTGCCTCGCCCAACTAAATCCGCCACTGTGATGCCTTCAGGTACTATCGGTGATTGTGGTAAAAGCCCTAATACCCTAGCTAATTGTTTGGGTGGGATTTTATGAATGGGCTTACCATCTAATGTAACTTGACCAGAAGTAGGTTTTATTAATCTCGCCATCGTTTTAAGTAGCGTGGATTTACCACATCCATTTGCACCTATGATAATACTGATTTTATTACTAGGTATGGCAATACTGACATCTTGTAGAATCATTTTATTGTCATATCCAGCAGTGACATGTTCAGCTTGAAACGTGTGTGTTGGCTTCATTATAAATCTCCCTTTCGATTGATCCGAATTAATAAGTAAATCAGGTAAGGTGCACCAAGTATCCCGGTAATTACCCCAACTGGGTACCTCGCAACAAAGGCAAATTGTCCGATAAGGTCCGCTGCTAATACTAGTATAACCCCAATTAGCCCAGCTGGAAGGATATTTGAAAACCCAACCCCCACTAACTTTTTGGCAATTGGTCCAGAAAGGAATGCAACGAAGGCTATTGGACCTGTTGTCGCAGTCGCTACCGCAATAATAAGGACTGAACTAATAATAAGGATCAGCCTTGTCTTGTTCGTGTCGACGCCAAGTGAAGTGGCCGCTTGTTCCCCTAGTTCTAACATTTCGAGTTGCTTCCCATAAAGCAAGATAATTGGAGTAATGATGATAACGGTAAGGACAATCGGTGTAAGATTTTCCATCTTCGCATTATTTAAGCTTCCACTTAGCCATCTCATGGCATTCGGAAGGTCATGTTCCCCACCAATTAACATTAAATAATTAATCAAAGCGTTTAACATTGCCTGAATTCCAATACCAATTAACACGATACGGCCAATTGAAAAAGAACTCCCTTTTGACAAGAAGTAAATCACGATTACCGTTACAAGTCCACCAATAACTGAAGCAATCGAGACAACACTATTACTTGCATGTAATACAAGGATACAAAAAACCGCAGCTGCACTTGAACCCGTTGTGATCCCTATTACATTTGGATTGGCAAGGGGATTTCGAAGCATTGTTTGGAAGATATATCCTCCAACACCAAAGGCAAAACCAGCAAATACACCTGCAATCATTCTTGGTAAGCGTATTCTCCCCACTGAAAAGGATGCACCTTTTACTTCTTCACCCAGTAAAACGCCAACAACATCTTTTACAGGATAAATCGTGTTTCCTAGCATAAGCATCGCACAACAAAGGGCTATTGAAATAATGAAAAGAACTGACGTCATAATGATAAAACGACGTCGTCTCTTTAGCCTAGAATCCATAATATTATTAATCGTTACATTCATCATAAGGCACGCATTTTCGCTTTCATAGTAATTAAGATTAAGATTGGAGCGCCAATAAACGCCGTCACAATACCAACCTCAAGCTCACTTGGACTACCTAAAAGTCTTCCACATACATCGGAAATCGTTAAAATAATTGCACCTGCAAGAGCTGACATTGGAATGATAAATCGTAAATCGGAGCCAATCAATAAGCGAATCACATGTGTAGCAATAAGGCCGATAAAGCCAATTGGACCCGCTAACGCTGTTGCAGCGCCACATAAAAGGACACCACCAAGTGTTGCAATAAGTCGTATTGTCCCAGTACGAACGCCTAATCCCGTAGCAACTTCATCACCTAGAGCTAGCGCATTTAGTCCAGGACCGGTGAAAATTGCAATGAGTATTCCTATTATAAGGAAAGGAACAAATAGCGAAATCGAATCCCAATTTCCTGCTCCCACACTACCCACTTGCCAAAATCTAAATTGGTCCATTACGTTTGAACGAGGTATCATTACTGCTGTGACGAGTGATGATAGGATTGCACTTGTCGCAGCCCCTGCTAAAACAAGCTTTAAAGGTGTTGCTCCTCCGCTTCCCATCGAACCGATTCCAAATACAAAAATAGCGGTTATCATTGCACCCGCTATAGCTAACCAAATATATTGAGTAGATGAACTTATATGTAAAAAGGCAATCCCACAAACGACAAAAAGAGATGCCCCTGTATTGACACCTAATATACTTGGATCGGCAATTGGGTTTCTCGTAACAGATTGCATCAACGCACCTGAAACTCCTAACGCTGCTCCGCACATTAAACTAAAAACTGTTCGAACAATTCTTTGTCGAACGACATTGGCTTCATGGGATTGAACTTCTGGATGGAACAAACCATCCAGAAGATCCCCAAAACCAATCATCCGAGAACCAAATGCAAGCGAAGCTAAAATACATACACACAGTAAGATTATTAAGAGTACCAAAACGATCATAAAATTACGTGGAATATGAAACTGCTTTTTTTCTGAAACGGATGAATTATTCATATTACTTCACATTTTTCGCTACATCTGAAAGTAGTGATAAGTAGTCATCAATTGTATATTTAATTGATAATGGGCTTGGTGTACCGGCTGCTGCTAGTGGTGTATTATCTTCAATTACAACAACATTACCGTTTTCAATTGCTGGAACTTTACCAAGGATTGGATCAGCTTGAAGTGCAGCTAATGTATTGTCATCCCCATAAACAACAAACATTTCAGTATCATTTAGAGCATCTGCATTTTCAGCACTTAACTCTAAATAGAAACTACTATCATCAGTAATTTGAGCTTTAATACCTTCTGGATATTCCATTCCAAGTTCTTCAAGGAATTCACCACGTGGATCTGCTGGTGTGTAAATGTAGAATTTCGATAAGTCCGTTACATTAAACATACCAAAAGTAGCTTTTATCCCTTTAAGTTCAGGGTGCTCATTTGCTTTATCAGCAATTAATTTTTCAGTATCAGCAATTAATTGTTGACCTTCTTTTTCTAAGCCCATCCCCATTGAGTTGTACTTAACTTGATCACGCCATGAAGTTACCCATGGAATATCTTGATAAGCAACAACAGGTGCAATTTCACTTAAAGTGTCATAATCTTCTTGTGTAATACCTGAGTATGCTGCAAGAATGACATCTGGATTTGAATCAGCAATTGCTTCAAAATCTAAACCATCAGTATCTTGGAATACGTTTGGATTTTCTTCACCAAGTTCTTTTAACGCTTCAGCAGTCCAAGGTAGTAAACCACTATCATCTTGAACACCGTAGTTTGCTGCAGAGAAACCAACTGGCACAACGCCTAAAGCAAGTGCAACATCTTGGTTTGACCATGCGATTGTCGCTACACGTTCAGGTTTTTCTTCAATAGTTGTTTCACCAAAAGCATGTTTAATAACGATTGGATATTCCCCAGCTGTTTCTTCTGAATCTGTTGAATCCGCTGCTTCTTTACTATCTGTATCAGCCTCTTTGTCAGAACATCCGACAAGTGCAAGAGAAAGAACAGAGATCAATAACAATGTTAGGAATGAATAATATTTTTTGGCATTCATATGTAAATTCCTCTCTCAAATAGTTTTCAATTGATAATGATTATCATCGTCGTTAATACTATAACTTTTGTGTTATAAGTTGTCAATATATTATTTAAATACCAAATATAAAGAAAAGAAGTTTGCTATTGAACAGTTGTTAGTTTTCCATTATGATTTTTCAAATCATCTATAATCAATCTCATTATATAAGTCTATCATAAGTAGATCCTTTTCCTATTCTGATATACTGAAACTACAGAGTTATTAAGTAGTAATTACCAATAAGGAGTGCTCCAATGGCCATCGCAAACGATTCTAAATTCGACCAATATAAACACTTGATTCAATCTTTACCTTCTATATCTAAGGAAACGCTTCTAAGTGAACAATTTTTATTAGAATGTGATGAAAAGAAAAAGGTTCAATTATATTACGCACCTTTTGAACATGTAAATAACCAAGCTAAGGTTGTTATTGTCGGAATTACTCCAGGGTACCATCAAATGGAAAGGTCCTTTTCAACTGTATTAGATGCTAAAAATCAACTAGTGAATGATAATGAACTTCTGCATCATGTTAAAAAGCAATCTAGTTTTGAAGGGTCAATGAGAAAAAATCTTGTTCAGATGTTAGATGAGCTTGGACTACATGAATTCTTAGGTCTATCCTCGACAATGGATCTTTTCAATGAAGCTAGTCAATTAGTACATACAACTTCGATTATCAAGTATCCAGTCTTTTATAACGGAAAGAATTACAATGGTTCAACACCTATTCTATTAAAAACGGAACTATTAAAAAAATATGTAACCAACTGCTTTGCTACAGAAATGAGTCAATTAGACAACCCGCTCATTATCCCATTGGGCGTTAATGTTTCAAATGCATTGAATTACCTAGTAGACAACGAACTACTGGATTCTAATGCTATTCTTGCAGGATTTCCACATCCTTCGGGAGGGAATGGTCATCGAGTGAAACAATTTAAGGAACATAAAGATCAAATGCATGAGATGCTACGACTTCATTTCCAAAACTAGTACTTTAAACAAACCCTAGTTCCATAGAAAAACACCTTCACGTTGCTTAAAGGGGTTAACCTGTACATCAACGTGAGGTGTTCTTTAATTATTTCAATATATTAGTTAACATAAGAGGGTTTCATAACAGTTAATTTAGGGTGTCGGTTTTAAATACCTACGGATAAATACTTAGTTTCTAAGTATGGCTCGATTCCTTCAGAGCCACCTTCGCGGCCAACACCAGAATCTTTCATGCCACCAAATGGAATATGTGCTCCAGATGGCGCGCCATCATTCCAACCGATGATTCCATAATGTAAGTTTTCACTTATATATAAACCATCTTTATAATTTTCAGTAAAGAAGTATGCAGCTAGTCCATAAGGTGAATCATTGGCAATTGATACTGCTTCTTCTAATGTTGAGAACGTTACAACAGGAATAACAGGTCCAAATGTTTCTTCATGCATAATTTTAGCATCTGATGGTACGTCTGTGATTACTGTAGGTAACACAAAGTAATATCCTTTTTCATCATTTGTATCATAGCCATTACCACAAGCTATTGTTGCGCCACGGTTTACCGCATCTTCAATTTGCTCTTTAATCTTTAAAAAGCCTTTTTTGTTGATGACTGGTCCAACATTCACGCCTGATTCAAAGCCATTCCCTACTTTTAATGTCTTTACTTTTTCAATTAAAAGTTTTGTAAATTGCTCTGCGATTTCTTCATGTACAATTAGACGGTTTGGTGATACACAAGTTTGACCTGCATTACGGAATTTAGCTGCAACTGTTTGCTCAACAGCTACGCTTAAATTGGCGTCTTTCGCAACGATAATTGGTGCGTGTCCACCTAACTCCATTGTTACATGTTTTACAGTTTGTGCACTTTGTTGCATCAGCAATTTTCCAACTGGTGTAGAACCTGTGAAAGTGATTTTACGTATTGCTTTATGTGATGTAAAAATCTCACCTACTTTTGGTCCATCATTTAACACATATTGTAATGCATCTTCTGGAATGCCCACGCTATGCGCTAATTCAATTAGGCGAATCGTTGTCAACGGTGTTTCTTCCGCTGGTTTTACGATAAATGTACAGCCTGCTGCTAATGCAGGTGCAGCTTTACGTGTCATCATGGCTGCTGGGAAATTCCATGGTGTAATGGCTGCTACTAAACCAATCGGCTCTTTTGTTACAGTAATACGCTTATTTGGCACATGTGCAGGTACTGTACGACCATAAATACGTTTTGCTTCTTCTGCATACCAATCGATATAGCTAACTGCGTAATCTACTTCACCTAAAGCTTCAGGTAATGGCTTCCCATTTTCAAGTGTGATTAACTCACCAATTTCTTGACGATTTTCACGAATAACTTTAGCCCAGCTATTTAATAACTGTGCGCGTTCATGGGCACTACGTTGCTTCCATGAAGTAAAGGCATCGGCAGCGGCTTCAATTTTATTAATGATTGCTTCTTCCGTATCATATTGAAGCGTATGGATTAACTCCCCATTTGCTGGGTTGTTTACGTGAACAAGTTGAGTCATCGATTATTTCCCCCCATAGTTTGCAAATGCATCGTCTAATATCGCTAATCCTTTTGCTAATTCTTCATCTGTAATTACTAATGGAGTTAAGAAACGAATTACATTTCCTTTAATACCCGCTGTTAGTAATAATAAACCATTCGCATTTGCATATTTCGAAATTGCATAAGCTGCTTCTTTATTTGGCACCTTATTGTCGCCAACTAACTCAACAGCAACCATTGAACCTAAACGACGGATGTCGCCAACAAAGCTATATTTCGCTTTATAAGTTTCTAAATGTGCTTCTAACTTAGCACCAATTTCTTCTGATGCTGCACATAATTTTTCTTCTTCGATAATATCGATAACCGCTAATGCTGCTTCACAAGCAACTGGACTACCAGAATAAGTACCACCTAATTCACCTGGAGCAGAAACTTCCATAATGTCTTTACGGCCAACTACACCACTTAAAGGTAAACCAGCTGCTAAAGATTTAGATACTGTCATTAAATCTGGTACTACATCAAATTGCTCGATTGCAAATAAAGTACCTGTACGTGCAAAACCAGTTTGGATTTCATCTGCGATAAAGACAATATTATTTTCTTTACAGAAGTTCGCAACAGCTTGAACGAATTTTTTCGGAGGTACGATGAATCCACCTTCACCTTGTACTGGTTCCATTACTACACAAGCAACCATTTCTGGTGCCACTGTTGATACGAAGAAGTCATAGAATTGTTCAATAATGAAATCTACATATTGCTCATCTGTTAACCCTTCTGGTTTACGGTATAAATATGGGAATGGCGCTTTATAAATTTCTGGAGAGAATGGACCAAACTCATATTTGTAAGGTTTTACTTTTGAAGTCATTCCCATTGTTAAGTTTGTACGTCCATGATAACCATTTGTAAATGCGACAATCCCTTGTTTCTTTGTATATTTACGTGCAATTTTCACTGCATTTTCTACTGCTTCTGCACCAGAGTTTAATAAGATAACTTGTTTTTCGTGTGTTCCTGGTGTAATTTCTGCTAATTTTTCTGCTAGTTTAATATAAGATTCATACATAATTACGTTAAAGCCAGGGTGTAAAAACTTTTCTACTTGAGCTTGTACTGCTGCAACTACTTTAGGGTGGCTATGACCAACATTTAAAGTACCGATTGCTGCTGCGAAATCGATCCAATCATTACCTTCAGTATCGATAATTGTAGAGCCTTTTGCTTCTCTTGCTAGAGCTAAACAGCCATTACTTACACCTTGTACTACGAACTCATTTCGTTTGTTTACAATTTCTACTGCTGTATTTTCTTTAATCATTTTGAACTTCCCCTTTACAAAAGTTGTATTTGTTGTAATTAGTATCTAGTTTTTTGGTTCACAAAAAAAGGTCCAACTTTTATAAAAAAAGGTACCAGTTTTCAAAATTCATCGTTTCTTATATAATACAGTCAGAATATACAGTTTTTTATTGGGGGTTTTATATGATTCGCATCGATTTTACATCTGATCATCGTTTTATTTACCAACAAATTTATAGTCAGTTACGAAAACAAATTTTACAAAACGAACTACGTGCACATAGTAAGCTCCCATCAAAACGTGAGCTAGCTGAAATTTTAAATGTCAGTATTAACTCTGTTAAAACTGCCTATGAGCAGTTAATGGAAGAAGGTTATATCTATACAGTGGAACGTGTTGGCTATTATGTAGAGGAAATTCAAGAATTTACACTAGCAGGTAACACGCATGAACCTTTCCCACCAGATTTAAAAGAAAAAACTGAGACACGCAAAGGGTGGTTGTCATTGTCACATATGAACACAAACCCACAACTGTTTCCATTTAAAAAATGGTTGTCGTGCCAGGCGAAAATATATGATACATATATTTCTTCAATCGGAGAGATGCCCCATTCACAGGGTCCTTACATATTGCGTCAAAGTATCGCAGAAATGCTTTACCGAACACGAGGTATTACATGTGAGCCAGAGCAAATTGTCTTGCATGGAACGAGTCAAGGTTTATTAGAACGACTTATTTATCTACAACGAGAGAGTACATTTGCGACGGAAAATCCAGGCTATGCACGCTATCATCATTTGTTAAAACGGTTTAAGATCAATACACATTTAGTCCAACTGGATATCAACGGAATCGATGTAGAATATTTAACAAAAACCGATGCGAATATCGTTATTACAACACCTTCACATCAGTTTCCAACAGGAATCATAATGCCAATTTCAAGACGAATTGAGTTATTAAACTGGGCGGCCGCGTCAGAGGATCGTTATATTATTGAGGATGATTATGATAGTGAATATAAATATCAAACAGATAACATACCTGCGTTACAAAGTTTAGACTTTAATCAGAAAGTCATTTATATGGGGACCTTTTCAAAAACGCTCTTACCAGGTATTCGTATCAGCTATATGGTACTCCCACCTAAATGGTTATCATTGTACAAAGAACATTTTGCTTTGGAAATTCAACCTGCCAATATACTGAGCCTTTATACATTACAAGAATTCATCGATAGCGGGCTTCTTGAAAAACATGTTCGTAAAATGACAAAGCATTATGAAACGATACGCACTCTGCTCATTCAGCAGCTCCAAGAACAATTAGGGGAATCAATCATCATCCATGACATACCAGCAGGATTGCACTTTTTAGTAGAAGTGCTTACAGAAAAAAGTTATACCACAATAGAAGAACAAGCTGTTTTACATAAACTAGAACTCTATACATTAAAGCGATTTTCTCTAAATACGCTTCCACTTATCAAGAAGAATCGTTCGATTATTATTGGGTTTGCCAATATTGCACCTGAAGATATTCCAAGCGCTGTTGAACGATTAAAAAAGGTTCTATTACATTAGTATGTAAAAAGGGATTCACGATTTTTATATCGTGAATCCCTTTTTGGCCACTATGGTACCGTTGTTCTACGTTGCGGTGGACAATTTACGCGTGCACGGCTCCACGGAGAACAACTAGATTGATTGCTAAATTCAGAATGTCCTTGAAAAGACCGAAACCGCTTCAATCTTATATTAGTTTCTTCCTATTAAATAGTTACTTTGTTAAATTGAGCTAATCGCTTAAGTAAAATATCTTTCCCTAGAAGTTGTAGCACAAGGGGTAGTTCTGGGCCATGAGTTTGGCCTGTTAATAGAATACGGATTGGCATAAATAAAGCCTTTCCTTTTAGCCCTGTTTGCTTTTGTATTCCTTTAATGAGTTGCTTCCACTCTTCATTACTT
>Ga0182739_1003190_pt1 | contig 14565 bp, 13 predicted proteins | sample eDN5th30CBELigBY_FD_128873 | JGI IMG/M metagenome (GOLD analysis project Ga0182739, IMG submission 128873) | Enriched backyard soil microbial communities from Emeryville, California, USA - eDNA 5th pass 30_C BE-Lig BY (version 2) (version 2) | ecosystem: Environmental > Terrestrial > Soil >... | reverse complement strand
GCTCGCGCAGGCGATCATGCTGCTGCGCGGCGTGCCGCAGAAGAACGCGCAGTGCCACCGCGGCGGCTGGTCGAAGTCGGCCGCCGGCAGCCACGAGGCGCGCGGCAAGACCGTCGGCATCGTCGGCTACGGCCACATCGGCACCCAGGTCGGCGTGCTGGCCGAGGCGCTGGGCATGCACGTGCTGTTCCACGACATCGAAACCAAGCTCTCGCTGGGCAACGCGCGCGCGGCGGTCGACCTCGACGACCTGCTCGCGCGCAGCGACGTGGTGACCCTGCACGTGCCGGAAACACCGGCCACGAAGCTGATGTTCGGCGCAGCGCAGATCGCGCGTATGCGGCCGGGCACCCACCTGATCAATGCCTCGCGCGGCAGCGTGGTGGACATCGACGCGCTGGCCGGCGCGCTGCGCTCCGGACACCTTGCCGGCGCGGCAGTGGACGTGTTCCCGAGCGAGCCCAAGGGCAACGACGACCCGTTCGAATCGCCACTGCTGGGGCTGGACAACGTCATCCTCACCCCGCACGTCGGCGGCAGCACGCTGGAGGCGCAGGACAACATCGGCGTCGAGGTCGCGGCCAAGCTGGTGCGCTACAGCGACAACGGCAGCACGCTGTCGGCGGTGAATTTCCCCGAGGTCACCCTGCCCGGCCACGCCGGCAGCCGCCGCCTGCTGCACATCCACCGCAACGTGCCGGGCGTGCTGTCGCAGGTCAACGAAGTGTTCGGCCGGCACGGCGTCAACATCGACGGCCAGTACCTGCGCACCGATGCGAAGGTGGGCTACGTGGTGATCGACGTGAGCGCCAGCGAGGGCCAGGCGGCGGAGCTGCGCGCCGCGCTGGCGGGCATCCCGGGCACGCTGCGCACGCGGGTGCTGTACTGATCGAGGCAGGCCGGCTCCTGCGCCTTGCAGGAGCGCCCCATGGGCGCGACCGTCATCGCCCGCGGAGCCATCGCCCATGGGGCGCTCCTGCGGACAATCGGATCGCGCGTCGCCTGCCGTGCCGATTGATATCTTGTGGCGTCGCACAACAGTAGGTCGGGGCTACGTCCCGGACGCCACAGATCCCGAAGCGTCGGGGGCGTAGCCCCGACCTACGCACTTGCGGGATGTTCGAGCCACTTCACGGCCATGCGCCGCAGCGACGCGTCGGCGCCCTCGTCGCGTGCCAGCGATGCGATGTCGCGCCACGCCAGCGTATGGGATTCGTGGCTGACCACGAAGTTCTCATCGTCGCCTGCGCGTACGACGTAGCGCACATCATGGTGCCAGTGCGCGGGCACTCCCTTGTGCTCGGGAATCCGGTGGCGGTCGAGGTCGAAGATGCCGGGCACCACCCGCAGGCCGGCCAGGCCGGACTCTTCTTCCGCCTCGCGCAGCGCGGCACGCGCAAGGTCCCGGTCGCCGTCGGCATGCCCGCCCAACTGCAGCCACAGGCCGAGCTTGCGATGGTGGGTAAGCAGGATGCGCGTGCCGCCGCGGTCGACCAGCCACGCCGATGCGGTGAAGTGCCCGGCAAGCCGTTCGCGCACGAACGGATCGTCGTGATCGGCCAGCAGGACGAGGAAATCGTCGACGCAGCCGGCCTCGGCGGGCCAGCGCCGGGCGTAGTCATGCAGCGCCGCCTGCAGCGCGCGATCGGACGCCGCGGGGGAGGCGTCGATGTTGCGGTGCGGCAAGGGGTTCCCGTTCTCCATGGCGCAATTCTAGCGATGCAGCGGGCGCCGATGGCGCTTGTGCGCGCGGTGCCGCGGCGGTTATGGTCGCGCAGTCCCGGCCGCACAGCGGCCGGTATGCCGTCCATCCAGCAACATCAGTCCCGGGGAGTCACTCAATGCTTTTTTGGCGCGTCAAGCCGCTCGACAAGATTCTCGAAACCGCCGGCAAGAAGGCGCTGACCAGGCAATTGGGGGCATTCCAGCTGACCATGCTCGGCATCGGTGCGGTCATCGGCACCGGCATCTTCGTGCTCACCGCCGAGGCCGGGCAGAAGGCCGGTCCGGCGATGATGCTCGCGTTCGTCATTGCCGCGGTGGTCTGCGCGCTGGCCGCGCTGGCATATGCCGAACTTGCCTCGATGGTGCCGGTCGCCGGCTCCGCCTACACCTACACCTACGGCGTGCTCGGCGAAGGCCTGGCCTGGGTGGTCGGCTGGGCGCTGGTGCTCGAGTACGCGGTCGCGGCCGGCGCGGTCTCGGTCGGCTGGTCGGGCTACATGAATGGCCTGCTGATGCACACCAACCTGTTCGGCCTGGTAGAGGAAGGGTCGCTGGCACTGCCCCGCGCGCTGCGCTCGGGTCCTTACGACGGCGGCACGTTCAACATCCTGGCCTGCGGCATCGCCCTGCTGGTGACCTGGCTGCTGGTGATCGGCACCTCCAAGTCGGCCAAGGTCAACGCGGTACTTGTTTCGATCAAGGTCGCGGCCCTGATCGCCTTCATCGCGATCTCGCTGCCGGCGGTGCAGAGCGCCAACTTCGAACCGTTCTTCCCGACCGGCTGGGGCAGCCCGATGGGCGGTATCGGCGTGCTCGGCGCCGCGGCTTCGATCTTCTTCGCCTATGTCGGTTTCGATGCGGTGTCGACCGCATCGGAAGAAACCAAGAATCCCAACCGCAACATCCCGATCGGACTGCTCGGTTCGCTGCTGATCTGCACCATCTTCTACCTGCTGGTCGGCTACGGCGCGGTGGGCGCCGCGGGTTCGGCGCCAATGGTCGGCGCCGATGGCAGCTTCCTGCAGCCCGGAACGCCGGAAATGGCCGCGGCCTGCCTCAGCCACACCGAGGCGCTGGTCTGCAGCAAGGAGCCGCTGGCACACGTGATGCGCATGATCGGATTCGGCGGCGTTGGCAACATGATCGGCCTGGCCGCTGCGCTGGCGCTGCCGTCGGTGATCCTGATGATGATCTACGGACAGACCCGCATCTTCTTCACCATGTCTCGTGACGGCCTGCTGCCCGAGTTCCTGTCGAAGGTGCACCCGAAGTACCACACCCCGCACGTGATCACGGTCATCACCGGCGTGTTCGTGGCGATGTTCGCGGCGATGTTCCCGGTCGGCGTGCTGGCCGACATCTCCAATTCGGGCACGCTGTTCGCCTTCATCATGGTGTCGATCGGGGTGATGATCCTGCGCAAGCAGCAGCCCAACCGCCACCGCCCGTTCCGCACGCCGTTGGTGTGGATCGTCTGCCCGCTCGCGATCGCCGGCTGCCTGCTGCTGTTCGTGAACCTGTCGCTGTACACGATCAGCCTGTTCTTCGGCTGGGCGATCATCGGCATCATCGTCTATCGCTTCTACGGCTATCGCCACAGCGACCTGGGCCGCGGCATCCGCGACGCCGAGAACGGCAACGTGCCGCCGCCGGAGCCGCCGTTCCACGAGGGCCCGCAGGCCTGACGGCGAGGCGGGATGGAACACTTGCTACAGGGAAGAATGGCGCGGATGACCGCGCCATTCTTCCATCTGCCGCCCGGAGGTCGCGGGCGAAACCATCGGCCACGAGGGGACCGGCGATGAATGCTTCTTCCGCGCGCAAGATCGGGCCGGTGCTCGCGACCTTCGTGGTCGCCAACAACATGATCGGCTCCGGTTTCTTCCTGCTCCCGGCGACGCTGGCGCAGTCGGGCGGCGTCACCGCGCTGGCCTGGCTGCTGGGCACGGTGCTGGCGGTGGTGCTGGGCGGCGCGTTCGCGCGGCTGGCGCGGCAGTACCCGGACATGCAGTCGCCCGATGACTACGTGCGCCCGGCGCTGGGCCGCGACATGGGCTTCCTCGCCACCACGCTGTACTGGATCTCGTCGTGGGTCGGCAACAACGCAATCGCGGTGGCCGCGTTCGGCTACCTGGTGATCCTGCTGCCGATCGACGACAGCCCGGCGGTGCGGCTGGTGGGGCAGGTCGTGCTGATCTGGCTGATGTTCGCGCTCAACCTGCTCGGGCCGCGCGGGATCGCGCGGTTCCAGTCGATGTGCGTGGTCTTCGGCCTGCTCCCGGTCGTTGCGGTGCTGACCGCCGGATGGGCGAGTTTCGACGGCGACATCTACCGCGCGGCGTGGAACGTCACCGGGCATTCCGACGCCTCGGTGGTGTTCAGCTCGCTGGCGCCGATCTTCTGGGCCTTCGTCGGCCTGGAAACCGGCGCGATGATCGCCGGCGTGGTCGACGACCCCGACCGCAACGTGCCGCGCGCGACCATCGGCGGCATCCTCATCGCCGGCGTGGTGTACCTGGTGTCGTCGGTGCTGATGATGGGCATCGTGCCGGCGCCCGAGATGGCCGCGTCGAGCGCGCCGTTCGCGCTGGTCGCCGGCAAGATGTTCGGCGCCTGGGCGATCCCGCTCATTGCGGCCGCGGCGGCGCTCAAGGCCACCGGCACGCTGGGCGGCTGGATGCTGGTCACCGGCGAATCGGGCGCGCGCGCCGCCCAGCGCGGGATGCTGCCGTCGATCTTCGGCCGCCTGCGCGCCAACGGCTCGGCCGGGTGGGGATTGCTTATCGTCGCGGCGGCGATGTCGGCGATCGTCGTGATCACCTCGGCGCCCACGGTCGGCGACCAGTTCCGGACCCTGATCGACATGGTGGTGATGCTGGTGGTGATGGCCTACATCGCCGCCGGCCTGAGCCTGCTGCTGGGCGCGCCCGGCAAGCCCTCGGGCACGCGCGAGCGCCTGCTCGGCATGGGCGCGCTGGCCGCCTGCGGCCTGCTGGTGTACTCCAGCCCGGTGAAAACGCTGGTGGGCGCGCTGATCGTCGCGCTGCTGGCGTGGGCGGCGTGGCGCGGGTTCGGGCGGGGCGCGAAGCGGGCCTGATCCGCAACGCCCTCGCCGAGCAGCCATCGCCGCTGCCGCGGCGGTAAACTCGCAGGCATGAGCAACGCCCTCCCCTACGACACCCACCGCCTGTACGAGCTGGCCGGCGAAATCATCGTCAACGTGCGCGAACTGTCAGCGCTCGGCTGGACCCCCGCGACCAGCAGCAATTTCTCGCGCCGCCTCGACGACCGCCACGCCGCGATCACCGTCTCCGGCCGCGACAAGGGCAAGCTGCGCGAGGCCGACATCATGGTCGTCGACTTCGACGGCCGCGCCGTCGGCAGCGACCACCGCCCGTCCGCGGAAACCGGGCTGCACACGCAGCTGTACCGGCGCTTCCCGGATATCGGCTGCGTGCTGCACACCCACTCGCAGGTGCAGACCGTGGCTTCGCGGCTGTACGCCGGCAACGGCCACGTGCACCTGGAAGGCTACGAACTGCTCAAGGCCTTCAGCGGCAACACCACGCACGAGACCGAACTCGACCTGCCGGTGCTGCCCAACACCCAGGACATGGCGGTGCTGGCGGCGCAGGTCGACGCCCTGCTCGACCAGGGCCGCATGTGGGGCTACCTGATCGACGGCCACGGCCTGTACGCCTGGGGCCGCGACATGGCCGAGGCGCGGCGCCACCTCGAAGCGTTCGAATTCCTGCTCGGCTGCGAACTGGAACTGCGCAAGCTCGGCTGCAGGTAGCCTCGCGCCACCCAAAACCCATGTCACGATCGATCACCGGCCGTAGGTCGGGGCTACGCCCCCGACGCCCCGCGCCATCCGATACATGCGCCGCCACCGATCGATCGAGCGTCGGGGGCATAGCCCCGACCTACGGGCCACAGCTCCCCCGTGCCCGCGCAGGCCAGCCTTGGTAGGCTGGCCTCCCCACCCGAGTCATTGCCATGAGCCGCCTGCGCATCTTTGCCGAAAACGCCCCCGACACTCCCGAGTTCGACAGCAGCGACGGCGACGCGATCGCCCGCGAGCTGCAGGAGATCGGCGTCACCTTCGAACGCTGGCAGGCCGCGCAGCCGATCGCGCCCGGCGCCAGTGCGGAGGATGTAATGGCCGCCTATCGCGCGGACATCGACCGGCTCGTCGCCGAGCGCGGCTTCAAGTCGGTGGATGTGGTCAGCATTGCGCCGGACAATCCCAAGCGCGAGGAAATGCGCGCCAAGTTCCTCGACGAGCACTTCCACAAAGAAGACGAGGTGCGCTTCTTCGTCGCCGGCTCCGGTCTGTTCACCCTGCACGTGGGCGACAAGGTCTATGAGATCGAGTGCGTGAAGGACGACCTGATCGCTGTGCCCGACGGCACCACCCACTGGTTCGACATGGGGCCGGAACCGAGCTTCGTGGCGATCCGCTTCTTCACCGAGCCGGACGGCTGGGTCGGCCACTTCACCGGCACCGACATCGCCCGGCGCTTCCCGCGCTACAGGGAGTAGGAATCGGAGATCCGGAAACGCGACATCCCCATCCCGCCCGGCCTCTCGTTCCGAATCCCGAATCACGAATCCCCAATCCCGGTTCCCAATGAAACCCGTCATCCTCACCGACATCGAAGGCACCACCAGCAGCATTTCCTTCGTCAAGGACGTGCTGTTCCCCTATGCCCGCCAGGCCCTGCCCGGCTTCGTGCGCGCACGCGGAAGCGAGCCGCAGGTGCGCCACTGGCTGGACCAGGTGGCCATGGAAAACGGCGGCATGTGCCAGGACTCGATGATCGTCGAGACGCTGCAGGGCTGGATCGACCAGGACCGCAAGCACACTGCGCTCAAGGCGCTGCAGGGCATGGTCTGGGAGGCCGGCTACCGCAGCCGCGATTTCACCGCGCCGGTGTATCCCGATGCCGTCGAGGCGCTGCGTCGCTGGGACGAGGCCGGTTACACGCTGGCCGTGTATTCCTCCGGCTCGGTGCCGGCGCAGCGGCTGCTGTTCGGCAACTCCGACGCCGGCGACCTGCTGCCGCTGTTCCATGCCTTCTTCGACACCGCGGTCGGCCACAAGCGCGAGGCGGACAGCTACCGCGGCATCGCCCGCTCGCTCGGCCGCGAACCGGCCGACGTGCTGTTCCTGTCCGACGTGGTCGAGGAGCTGGACGCCGCGCGCGACGCCGGCATGCGCACGGTGCTGGTCGACCGCCGCGATGATTACCCGCAACCGCGCACCGGCGCCGCGACGAACGGCCACGCGCGGGTGGAGCGCTTCACCGACATCGACCCCGTCGCGACATGACCCGGCGGCGGCGCCCGGGCATCGCCGCCGCCGTGTTGGGCGTCGCTGCCCTGTTGCTGCTGCCGGCATGCGCCGAGGACGAGAGCATCACCGCGCGCGACCAGCGCCTGCTTGCCGCCGACATCGCGGCGCTCACGCCGCAGCGCCCCGGCCAGGTCGATCTCTACGTCGTCGGCTTTGCCGGCGACAGCACCGAGGACGTGTTCCGCAACGAGGTCGCCTACCTCGACGCGCTGATGTCGACGCGATTCGGCGCGCACGGCCGCGTGGTGACCCTGGTCAACCACCTCGACAGCCTGACCACCGCGCCGCGGCCGCTCGCGACCCTGGAGAACCTGCGCATCGCGCTGGCCGGGGTGGGCAAGGCGATGGACCGCGACGAGGACGTGCTGCTGCTCTACCTGACCCTGCATGGCACCGAGGAGCACGAACTGGCCGTGCAGCTGCCTCCGATCCTGGAACAGTGGATCACGCCGCGCGAACTGCGTGCTGCGCTCGACGACGCCGGCATCCGCAACCGGGTGGTGGCGATCTCGGCCTGCTATTCGGGCGGCTTCATCCCTGCGCTGCGCGACGCACGCACGCTGGTGGTGACCGCCGCCCGCGCCGACCGCAGCTCGTTCGGCTGCGGCAGCGAATCCGACGCCACCTATTTCGGCCGCGCCTGGCTGGTGGACGGGCTCAATCGCACCACCAGCTTCATCGACGCCTATGGCATCGCCGCCGATGAAATCTCGCAGTGGGAAGACGAGGACGGCGAGACGCCATCGATGCCGCAGATCGTCGAGGGCGATGCGATCATCCCGATGCTGCAGCAGTGGCGGTCGCAACTCGAGCCGGGGCCGGTCGTGCCGTATCCCTACGATGCGGTTGCCGCGCCGCAGGAACCAGCGGAACGCGGCGAACCATCGATGCCCCTGCCGCCGCCCCCGTAGGAGCGGCCCATGGCCGCGAGGCTTTCCCGTCCGGAGAAGCAGGAGCTCGCGGCCATGGGCCGCTCCTACGCGGCGTCAACCGTGGATCTTCTCGCTCCTCGCGAGCATCGCCACGGCCCGCGGTCTCCGGCGTGCGACGACCGCCACGTCTTCCAAGCCGACGCGTTGCGGAAATGCCTGTCGGGCAAGTCGATGGGCGCTTCGATGGCCATCGCCCGCCCTATTCCACGGCCCCCTGCAGCCGGTAGGTGATGGTCGCCCGCTGTTCACCCAACGATGCATCGAATGCCCGTACCTCGACGCGGTGCTCGCCAATGCCCAGGCCGGTCGGCAACGCGCCGCGCCACAGGTGCGCGGATGGCTTGGCCTCCGGCGAACGGTCGTAGCCGCGCAGCGCATCGGCAAGATCGTCACGGACGTTCTCCACCAGCAGCCGCGGATCGGTCTGCGCCACCTTCGCCATCGGCGTCCAGTCGCCGCCATCAACCCGGTATTCCACGCGCGTGTCGTCGCGGCCCATGAACACGTTGGCGTACACGCCCCAGGCAGGATAGGCGCCTTCGCGCAGCACCTTTGGCGCATGCAGCGCCATCGCCGCGGTGAAGGCCGGGTCCCCGCCACGCAGCCGCGCCGGATGCCAGGCCAGCGCGTACTCCCCGTCGCGCGAAACCCGCAGCGTGGCGTAACCGTTGGGCGTGCCGTCGGCCATGGTCGCGTCGGGAATCCCGTCGGCATCCTTCACTCCCGACCAGAACGCACCGCAGTTGGCGCCGACGTTGTACTCGTGCAGCGGCTGCGCGCCGTGCCAGCCGGTGCCTGCGTCATGGAACCAGTGCTGCTGGGTGTGGCTGTGCGCGCTGAGAACCAGCACGTGCGGGAAGTCGCGCAGCAGCGCGAACAGGCGCTCGCGGTCGGCATCACGGAACGTCTCCCGGCCCGCGGCCTCGAACAGCGGGATGTGCATGCCCAGGACCAGCAGGTGGTCCTTAGGGACGGTCGGCAGGTAGGCTTCGAGGAAGGCGAACTGGTCGTCGCGGAAGCCACCGACGTACGCCGGCTTCTGCCCCGGCTGGTGGATCACGTCGTCGAGCATCACGAAGGTGGCGCGCGACTCTTCCCAGGCGAAGGTGTCGGGGCCGAAATGGCGACGGAAGGTCTGCAGCGCATCGGCGTCGGTCGCCGCATCGGTGTCCATGTCGTGGTTGCCTGCCACGTGCAGCCACGGCACGTGCAGCGAGGTGGTGACGGCATTGATGGCCGGGTACAGCGAGAGGTCGTCGTCGACGATGTCGCCCAGGCCCAGGCCCAGCGTCGCGGGCGTGTTGCCGAGCAGCGGGGCGACGATGTCGCGGCGGTAATAGTCGATGTCGGTGCGCGATTTCGGCTGCGGATCAGCGAAGAGGAGCACGTCGAGGTCAGTGTCCGGCCCAGGTGCGCGGCGCAGCGCGAAATCGATGCGTTCCTGCAGCGGCCCCGCCGGCAATCCGCCGTAATGCAGCGCCGAGGGCGCGCGCAGCGGCTGCTGCCGCCAGAACGCCGGCAGCCCCTCCGCGCCCGCAGGCACCTTCCAGCCGGCCGGCTTGACCACGAAGATCGTCTCGCCAGCAGCCATCTGCAAGGCGTAGCGGCCCTGCCCGTCGGTGCGCACAACCCTGTGCCCGTTCGACACCGCGACGCCGGCAATGCCCGCCTCCCCGGCATCGCGAACGCCGTTGCCGTTGCCGTCGTCGAACACCACCCCGCCCTGCGGCTGCGCGGATGCGACACCGCACGCCAGCCAGAGTACCGCCGCCAGCCCACGCCGCATCGCGAACCTCCCGTTGTCGAAACCGCTTCCATTATGCCGCCGCGCAGGCACCCGGCCGTGCGCGAAGCAGGCCCCGGTTACCCCGGCATCCGGCTGACGTAGAATGCCGGCAGGGGTCGCTGCGGCGCCCCGGGGACGATACGGGGGCACGGGAATGCGCAACGTATGGATGCTCGCCTGTCTGTTCGCGACCTTGCTCGCGGCATGGCTTCCGGGCGTCGCCTCGGCACAGCAGGTGCTGCAGCTCGAACCGGGACACGGCGACATCCAGCTGTCGTCCTACCTCGCCTATCGCCACGACAGCGGCGGCATCGACGATGCCACGGACGCGTTCCGTCGTTATGCGGCCGGCGAGTTCTCGCCGCTGCCGGGGGGACAGTCGGAATTCGGCTTCCAGCCGGGCGCCTACTGGTTCCACGCCAACGTGGTGAACCACGACGCCGTCGAGACCCGCTGGATCCTCGTGCAGCAGTACGCGCTGAGCGACTACATCGACCTGTACGTGCGCTACGCCGACGGCCGCGTCGTCCACCAGGCCAGCGGCGACCACCGCCCGTTCGGTTCGCGCAGCATCCACGACCGCCACCCCAACTTCCAGTTCGACCTGCCGGTCGGGCAACCGGTCGAGTTGCTGGTGCGGGTGCAGAGCGAAAGCTCGATGCAGGTGCCGCTGGCGCTGTTCACCACCACCGCGTTCGCGTCGCTCGCCCGCGACGCGCAGTTCGCGATCGGCATCTATTACGGGATCCTGCTGGCGCTGTTCTTCTACAACCTCGTGCTGTGGCTGATGCTGCGCGATGCCAGCTATTTCTGGTATCTGTTCCACCTCAGCGCGTTCGGCATGGTGCTGTTCACGCTCAACGGCCTGGGCTTCGAGTACCTGTGGCCGAACTCGGCGTGGATGACCGACAAGTCGGTGCCGCTGTCGATCTGCCTGGCGCTGATCGGCATGCAGCAGTTCGCCCGTACCTTCCTCGAGCTGAAGGAGCGCTTCCCGCGCGGCAACGTGGTCAGCCTCGCACTGATCGGCTTTTTCCTGCTGCTGGGCATCGCCTCGCTGTGGCTGCCGTACCGCATGTCCACCCCGATCGCGGCGCGCGCGGTGCTGGTGGGCGTGCTGTGGATCGCCGTGGCCGGCATCGTCGTGGTCCGGCGCGGTTACGTGCCCGCCAGGCTGTTCATGCTGGCCTGGTCGATGTTCCTGCTGGGCACCACGATGTTCACCCTGGTCGCCTTCGGCGTCCTGCCCAAGACCTTCTACACCGAGTACGGCGTGCAGATCGGTTCGGCCACCGAAATGCTGCTGCTGTCGATCGCGCTGGGCAATCGTTATGCCTCGCTGCGCAGGGAGAACGAGCGCATCGTCAGCGACGCCAACCAGAAGCTTGAACGCAAGGTGGCGCAGCGCACCCAGGAAGTCCGCGCCGCGCTGGTGCAGCTGGAAGAAGCACACGGTCGCCTGCGCGACTCCAGCCGGCGCGACGGCCTGACCGGGCTGTACAACCGCACGTATTTCCACGAGGCGTTCGAGAAGATGCTGGTCGATGGCCAGCAGTCGCACCAGGCGGTGTCGCTGCTGATGATCGACCTCGACCATTTCAAGGCCATCAACGATCGCCACGGCCACCTGGTCGGCGACGACTGCCTGCGTTTCACCGCACAGCGGATCGGCAAGGTGCTGCGCGCGCACGATGCGCTGCTGGCCCGCTTCGGCGGCGAGGAGTTCGTGGTCGGGTTGCCCAGGCACGGCCTGCACGAAGCCGTGGAAGTGGCCGAAGGCCTGCGCCGTGCGCTGGTCGAGAGCCCGTGCGGCGCCCAGGGCCACAGCATCCGGATCTCCGCCAGCGTCGGCGTGCACACGATCGCGCCCGGGTCGGTCGATGACATCGACGCCGCGATCGAGATCGCCGATCGCGCGCTCTACGCTGCCAAGGCCAACGGGCGTGATTGCGTGAAGACCTCGATCAGCGCCGCCTGATCCCGGGGAATCCTGCACCTGCCCTTGTAGGAGCGGCTTCAGCCGCGAGCTCTTCGACGTTGCAGCGATGCATTGTTGCAGGAGCGCGCTTGGGCGCAGCCTGCTTTCCCCGATAAGGCGGTCGTGCCCAGCGCGCTCCCGCAAGGGCATGCCCGCGCACCTCCGTTGGCGCTCGCTGCTGAAGCCGCTCCCACAAGGCTTGCGTGGGCAATGGACTGTCGGCTGCTACCCTGCGGGTCTGCTGTTTCAGGATGTCGAATGAGAATGACATCGCCAAGCCACTGCACCGTGCTGCTGGCGCTCCTGATCCTGCTGCTCGGCGTGCCCGTGCGGCACGCAAATGCGCAGACCGTGGTGGGCACAGAACCACCGGCAGAGCACCGCGACCTCGTGCTCCGCAGCCAGGCGCAGCTCGACGACTACCTGCGCCGGCATGCAGCCGCGGGCGAGTCGACGCCGCTGGATGCGTTCTCGGCAGGCGCCCGCGCGCGATTCCTGTCCAGCCTGGAATGGAGCAGCCACGGCCTCGGTGGCTTCGATCCGGCCGACCTTGCCGAGGAACTCGACGACGCACGGATCCACGCGGTGCTCGCACTCTTTGGCAGCAACATGATTGCCTATGCGCCTGCCAGCCGCGCGGCCGCAATTGGGCTGCATCGCGATCCCGGCGACCGGGATCACATCAGCGACCTGGAACGACGCTACGCGCTGTACCAGCAGCAGCTCAATGCCGCGGGCCGGGCGCACGACGACCTCGCGATCGCGGGCATCACCGCCTCGCGCTTCAAAGTGCTCTTCCCCGAAGCGGATCAGCCCGAAGACCTGCACCGCCTGGCCAACCACGACCTGCGCCTGCTCTGGCGCGCCGCCGCACAGGTGGCGCTGGCTGCGCCATCGTCCACGAATGCCGGCAAGGCTTCGTCCGTCTTCAAGGAATGCGAAGGTCGCGGCATCGTGGACCTGCATGACTTGCGCCAGATGCGCAGCATCCTGCTCTCGGGGCGTCGCTTCGGGCAGGCCCGTCGCTTCACCGCCACCCACCCGGATGCCGACCTCCCCGCACTGCCCGCCTTTGATGATCCATTGGCGCGCGACACGCGCGCCGCCACGGTGTGGCGCATGAATGCTGATGGCAGCCGCGTCACGCGCACTGCCATCGACCTCGGGCCCACGCAGATCCTGGTCACCGCCGGCTGCCATTTCTCGACCGACGCCGCCGAAGACATCTCCGCCGACCCGGTACTGGGCCCCATCTTCACCCGACACGCGCACTGGCTGGTCGGCACGCCGGGCGTGGAGTCCATCGACGCGGTCCGCGAATGGAACCGGCGCTTCCCCACCGCACGGGCGGAGATGATCCACGACCGCGACGAATGGTCGCTCCTTCCGACCTGGTCGATGCCGAAATTCCACATCGTGCGCCAAGGCAAGGTCGTCGAGAGCGTGACCGGCTGGTCAAGCTCGCCAACGGCGAACCGGCAGTTGCTGATCGACGCGCTGCGTCGCGCCGGGTTGCTCGAACCCGCCTCCTGACTCGCAGCCCTGCGAGGGTGCCGTCCCGGGAGTTCCTACGGCGGCGGCGCGTCATCCGCGCGACGCGACTCGAACGCCATCCACCCGACCAGCGCGCCGCTGCAGGCACCCACGATTTCCATCACCACGCGCATGCCCAGGCCGGCCGGGTCGTGGATGCCGGCCAGCGCCAGTTGCACCCGGGCCGGCGATCCGGGATTGACGAAGAACAGCGAGAACAGGTGCCACAGGTCGATGCCGCCACCGATCGCGACCCCGGCGAACGCGGCCCAGCCAATCGCGTGTCCCTCCGGCCAGCGCAGCGCGCGGGCGATGACGTGGCTCAGCAGGTAGGCCAGCAGGCCGATTGCGAAGGCGATCGCGCCCGCTTCCAGCGCGCCCAGCCAGCCGCTGTGCAGCGCGAGGTTCATGCCGGGCCGACGCCGCGTGCGGCGGCGAGCAGGCTGCCGTCGGCGACCAGGCGCACGGCGGTGGCGACTTCGCCGTCGAGCGCGCGGTCGCGGTCGAGGAAGGCGATGGCGTCGCGCAGGGCGGCGTGCGCGGCGGCGACCGCGGCGCCCGGGTGGTAGTCGTCGCCCGAGGCGAGCTCGACGCGCAGCGCCTCCACCTCGTCGAGGAACCCGGCGTGCTCGGCGGCGTCGGTCGCCGGTGCGCCATGGATCTTCGCCGCCAGCGCTCGGGCATCGGCGCGCCCGGCAAGATCGCGCGCGGCGCTGATCATCCGGCGGCGCAGGTCCAGCGCCTGCGCGGCGGTGTACAACTCCAGCGCCAGCACCTTGCCCAGGTCGTCGGCCATCGCCAGCACGTGGCGCGCCTCGTTGGCGCCCATCGACACGTGGTCCTCGGCGTTGGCGCTGGTCGGGATCGAATACACCGACGCCGGCATCGCGCGGCTGGTGAGGTCGTTGACGATCGCGGCCGCCGTGTACTGCACGATCATGAAGCCCGACTCGGTGCCGTCCTCGTTGCCGATCAGGAACGCCGGCAGGCCGTCGTTGGTGGCCGGGTCGACCAGCTTGTTGAGGCGGCGCTCGGAGATCGACGCCAGCACCGGGATCGCCGCCTTGACGTAGCTCATCGCCAGCGCCAGCGGCATGCCGTGGAAGTGGCCGGCGGAAATCACCTGCCGATCCACGTCAAGCGCGCTGACGTGCTCGGCCTGCCTGTCGGGGAATACCAGCGGGTTGTCGGTGACCGCGTTGAGCTCGATGTCGAGCACGCGCCGCGCCTGTGCCACCGCGTCGCGCACCGC
>Ga0182739_1003188_pt1 | contig 14568 bp, 12 predicted proteins | sample eDN5th30CBELigBY_FD_128873 | JGI IMG/M metagenome (GOLD analysis project Ga0182739, IMG submission 128873) | Enriched backyard soil microbial communities from Emeryville, California, USA - eDNA 5th pass 30_C BE-Lig BY (version 2) (version 2) | ecosystem: Environmental > Terrestrial > Soil >... | reverse complement strand
CATGGTCTCGCCGGGCGACGTGATGCCGAAGAAGGCGACATGGCCGCCGCGCCGCGCAAGGTCGAATGCCTGCTCATAGAGTTTCCGGTTGCCGACGCTTTCGATGACGAGATCGGCCCCTCGCCCACCCGTCATCCGCAGGACGGTTTGCCTGAGTTCGGCCGGATCGGATACGGCCGCATCCGCCCCCGCATCCATCGCCATCCGGCAGCGCTCCGCCGAAAGGTCGGCGACGATGATCGGCGCGGCTCCGACGAGGCGCATCATCTGCACATGCAGGTTGCCGATCGGTCCCGCGCCGAAGATGACGACCGACTGGCCGAACGCCGCCCCAGCCTTGCGCGCGGCGCGCACGACGCAGGAAACCGGCTCGGTCAGCGCAAGCACCTCGTCGGCAATGTTGCCTTCGACCGGGATCGCCAACCGGGCGGGCACCGCGACATAGTCCGCGAAGGCCCCGTCCCGGCCGATGCCGACCTGGGTGACTTCGGCGCAGTTCAGCACCTCGTTACGGCGGCACCAGAAGCAGGCGCCGCAGCCGATATTGATGTCGACGACGACCCGCGCGCCGATGACGAGGTGACGGACATTGGCCCCAAGCCCGGCAATGGTGCCGCAGAATTCGTGGCCGGGGATCAGCGGCAGCCGGTCGACGGCGTAATGGCCGTTGAAGATGTGGATGTCCGTGCCGCAGATGCCGGTGCGCGTCACCCGCACCAGCACGTCCTCCGGCCCGACATGCGGGAGGGGGACCTCGCGGAGTTCGAAGCGCTTCGGCGCGGTCAGGACGGCGGCGCGCATGGTGGTCATCGCCCTCTCCTCACTTCACGGTGCGCAGCTTCGCGCGGTCGATGGTCAAGGCGATGGCGGCGATGAGCACGGCACCGAAGACGATCTGCTGGCGCGTCGCGTCGATCTCGAAATAGAGCATCGAGGCGCGGATGACGGCGACGATGAGCGTGCCGACCACCGTGTTGAGCACACCGCCGACGCCGCCGGTCAGCGGCGTGCCGCCGACCAGCACGGCGACGATGGCCGGCAGCAGGAAGCCGTTGGCGATCGTCGGCGCGCCGCCGGAAAGCTTCACCGCGAAGAGCAGGCCCGCGATGGCGGCAAGCCCGCCGGAAATCGCGAAGGCGAGAATCTTGTAGCGCGCAACGTTGAGACCGGACGCCGCGGCCGCAAGCTCACCGGCGCCGACCGCCTTGAGGGCGCGCCCGAGCGTCGTGCGGCGCTCGATGAACAGGCAGACAGCAACCAGCACGGCCGCGATCAGCAATTCGTTCGGCACGCCCCAGGTGCGGCCGATCATCCAGCCGAAGGTCTCGTTGCGTTGCGTCGCGTCCATGTTGAGCGCGCGCTGGCCGGAAAGCCATTGCGCGATCGAGAAGGCGATGCCGCCGACGGCGAGCGTCGAGATGAAGGACGGTACGAAGAGCCGCGTCGTCACATAGCCGGAGAGCATGCCGAGCAGGAAGCCGGCCATCACGCAGAACACGGCAACCCAGGCGCCCATGGAAGCGAGATAGACCGAGGCGATGACCGTCACCATGTTGGCCATGGACTGGGCCGAAAGGTCGATGCCGCCGATATAGATGGCGAAGGTGAGCCCGAGCGCCATGATGAACAGCGGCACGATATCGCCGGCGATGCCGAGCAGGTTCGAGGGGCGCAGGAAGCCGGGATCGTTGACGCCGACGATCGCGACGAGCACGACCAGCGTGATCCAGGGCAGGTGCGGCTTGAGGCGTTGAATATCCATAGTCTTCTCCCTCAGATCATGTAGTGCAGCAGGTCGAAGGGCGTCGGCTTTGCGCCCGGCTCGCAGGTGAACTGCTTCTGGATGCGCCCGTCCTTGACGACGATGATGGTGTGCGACAGGCCGATCGCCTCCTCCAGCGTATCGGCGACCAGCACGATGCCGACGCCCGCCGCGCTCATGGCGCGGATCATGTCATAGACGTCCTCCTTGGCGCCGATGTCGAGGCCCCGCGTCGGATGATCGAGCAGCATGATGTCGGAGCCGGCAGAGCGCCATTTGGCGAGCACGACCTTCTGCTGGTTGCCGCCGGAGAGGTTGCCGCAATCGGCAAATTCCGAATGCGCCTTGATCGACAGTTTCCTGATCCAGTCGCGCGCCAGCGCCCGCTCCTCGGCGACGCGCAGCACGCCGCCGCTCGAATGGTTCTTCATCTGCGAGAGCGTCATGTTCTCATAGACGTTCATGCCGGCGACGATGCCCTCGATCTTGCGCTCGCGCGGCACATAGCCGACGCCGTGGGAGACCGACTGTCGCGGGGAGAAGGCGTTGGCGTCCTCGCCCTTGATGACGAGGCGACCGGTCGCCGGTGTCAGCATGCCGTATATGGTGCGCAGGATCGCCTCGCGGCCCGAGCCCTCCGTGCCGACGAGGCACAGGACCTCACCGGCATGCAGCTTCAGCGAAATGTCCTGGATGCGGCCGGGCAGGCCGACGCCTGCCATCTCGATCAGCACCTTCGTGGCGTCATAGGGCTTCTGCAGGTGTTCGCGATAGTATTCCTTATCGACGTTGCGGCCGACCATCTTGTGCTGGATGGCCTCGGCCGTCGCGCCGCCGCGCTCGACGACGTCGACCACCTCGCCGTCCTTCATCACATAGATGCGATCCGACAGCGCCATCACCTCGTCCATGCGGTGCGAGACGAAGATGAAGGAGGCGCGCGTGGTCAGCTCGCGCACCAGCTTGAAGAGCATTTGCACCTCTTCCTTCGAGAGCACCGATGTCGGCTCGTCGAGCAGGATGACCAGATCGCCATCGACCCGCTCTTCCAGCGTCAGCACCTTGGCGAGCTCGACGAGCTGGCGCTGGGCGAAGGAGAGTTTCGACGTGACCATCGCGGGATCGATGTCGAGCTTCACCTTGGCAAGCTGCGCCTTTGCCGCGCTCGCCATCGCCTTCCAGTCGACCACGCCGAAGCGGACGAACTGGCGCTCGTAGCCGAGGAAGATGTTTTCCATGACCGTGAGGTTGGGGATCAGGGACTGTTCCTGGAACACCATCCCGATACCCTTTTCCATCGCCTGGCGCGGATTGGCGAAGCGAACGGAGGAGCCGTTGATCAGGATCTGGCCGCCATCCGGCTGGTAGGCGCCGTAGATGACTTTCATCAGGGTCGATTTGCCGGCGCCGTTCTCGCCGACGAGGCCGACGATCTCGCCGCGCCTGATGTGGAAATCGATGGCTTTGAGCGCGTGGACGCCGGGGAATTTCTTGTCGACAGCTTTCAGCTCGTACATGGCGCGCCTCACTTCACGAAGGAAACCATCTTGCGGTCGGTCGAAAGCACGACGGCAAGGATGACGAGCAGGCCGAGCACGCCCGCTTGCAGGAAGTCCGGCAATCCGATGACGACCATGCCGTTGTCGATGACATTGACGATCAGCACGCCGACAAGGGCATTCCACACGCCGCCGATGCCGCCCCACAGCGCCACACCCCCGACGACCACCGAGGTGATCGAGACGAACATGAAGTTGGCACCGGTCACCGATTCAGCCTGCCCGATGCGGGCGACGACGAGGATCGCCGCGATGGCATAGAAGACGCCGGCGAGCGCAAAGCCCGTGACGCGGACGCGGGTGACGTTGAGACCGGACGCGTGGGCCAGGTCCTCGCCGCCGCCGACGGCATAGAAGTTGCGCCCGAGCGTCGTGTGGGTCTGGATGAACCAGCCGACGAGGAGGAAGAAGGCCGCGACATAGACCATCAGCGGGAAGCCGAGCCAGCGCACCGTGAGCAGGCCGCGGAAGGCCGGATCGCCGACCTTCACGATATCGCCGCCGGTGAGCAGGATCGCCGCCCCCGTGCCGACGAAGCCCATCGCAAGGCTTGCCATGAAGGACGGGATCTTCAGCTTCACATGCACAAGCCCGTTCAGAAGCCCGATCAGGCCGCCGAGAACCAGCACCAACGGAATTGCGACCCAGCCGAGACCGCCGAGCGAGCCGCCGAGCTGGGCGAAGATGAAGGCGAAGGAGACCGCTGTGAGCGAGACCGTTCCCTCCATGGACAGGTCGATCGATCCCATCACGATGATGAAGGTGACGCCGACGGCGACCATCAGGGCCGGAGAAGCCGCGATCGCGATGCGGGCGAAGTTCCGCAGCGAGAAGAATGTCGGATTGAGTGCCGTGAAAAAGATCACGAGCGCAAGCAGCACCAGGAGCGGTGCCCACTTGATCAAGGTTTCGCGCGATATGCGGCGTGTCACGTCAGACACTTCTTCCTCCCGATGAATTTTACGGAATGCGGCGGCAGCGCTTCAGGCTGCCGCCGGGCCCGCCAGAGGCTCAGTACTGGATCTGGCCGTTCGACGGTCCCCAGAAGTCCTTCCAGTCGTAGGCAGGAACGGAGTCGAGGTACTTCGCCTTGAATTCCGCCGCGTCCTTGGCCGTGACGAGGATCGTCGGGCCGTAGAATTCGCGGTGCTCCTTCGGCTCCTCGGACGGCTTGAAGGTGCCGATGGCGGCATGGTAGGCGAGCGCCGTGCTGATGCCGCCGCCCCAGTGGGGATTGGTGAAGACGGTGGCCAGCAGCTGGCCGTCCATGACCATCTGCACGGCTTCCGGATTGCCGTCATAGGCGACGATCGGCATGTCCTCGATGCCTTCGGCACGTAGCGCCTCGATGACGCCATAGGCGATATTGTCGTTGGCGCAATGCACGCCCTTGATCTTGTCGCCGTAGCGCGTGAGGAACGAGGCCATCAGGGCCGCGCCCTTCTGGGTGTCCCAGTCCGCCGGCTGCGCGTCGAGCAGCTCGATGTTCGGGAAATCCTTCAGCGCGTTCTTGAGACCCTGAAGGCGCTCGACGGCCGGGTTGTTGGCCGCGATGCCGCCGAGATGGACGACACCGCCTTCCCCGCCCATGGCCTCGAACAGGATGCGGGCCGTTTCCTCGGCCGGCTTCACATCGGACCAGGTCATGTGGGCAACATAGTTGTCGCCGAAATCCCAGGGATGCAGGTCGTCGGTCTTGTTCCAGATCGTCGAAATGTAGGCACCGGCCGCCTGGACGGCCTCGACGACCGGACGGGCGTTCGGGCTGTCATTGGCATCGCACGCGATGGCGCAATTGCCGTTGTTCTTGGCGAGGAACGCCTTGATGTCGGAGAGCGACTTTTCCGTCGAGCCCTCGTTGATCAGACTGACCAGCGCGCTTTTCGGCTTGCCGAGCGATTCCACGAACGCCTCGCCGCCGGAAACGACCGAGTTCCAGTAGGCGGATGCCCGGTCGCGGTAGCTCCAGGCGATCGCCGGGTCCGTCAGCGCTGCCGCGGCCGTACCGCGGCCGAAAACGCCCGGCACCGCGGCCGCGCCGAGACCGGCCGCCGTGGCGAAGAGAAAGTTGCGGCGGCTGATCGTTTCCCGCTCGATGAAATCCTTGATGAAGGTCGACATTGGCTCCTCCGGCTCCCGTTTGAAAAATGCAGCTTGCGTTACGGCAGATCTGGCGGGGCACAATGCCCGGATGTCCGCTGTCCGCGATATGCGCCACTCCACTAACGCACTAACTAGTTACTGCATTGTTGCCATCGTCGTCAAGTGGGTTACACTGGCCCTGCACGCGGCTCGCGGTTCCGGCGTTTTTGACGGCAGGCGATTCGTGCGTATATGACTGGAAGTGTGGAAACCTCGACCGCGGCGGAGAACAGCCTTGAGAACGACAAGCGAACAGCAGGACAAGCCCGCTCGCAAGCCGCGCATCCGCGATGCGGAAGCCACCAAGGCGCGCATTCTCGACGCCGCAAAAAAGGAATTTGCGAAGAACGGCTTAGGCGGCGCGCGCGTCGATGACATCGCCGAAAAGGCGAAAGCCAACAAGCGCATGATCTACCACTATTTCGAGAGCAAGGAGGGCCTGTTCCAGACCGTTCTCGAAGAGGCCTATCTCGACATCCGCAGCGCGGAACAGAAACTTCATCTGGAGGATCTCGATCCGAAGATCGCGCTCGAACAACTGGTTCGATTCACCTGGGACTATTACCTCAAGAACCCGGAATTCCTGACGCTCGTCAACAGCGAGAACCTGCACCGCGCAAAGCACCTGAAGAAATCGGAAATCGTCAAGGCCTCCAGCCGCAAGCTCGTCGGCATGGTCTCGAGCATCCTCGAGCGGGGCGTGAAGGCGGGTATCTTCCGCGATGGCATTGACCCGGTGCAGCTCAACATCACCATCGCCGCCGTCGGCTATTACTATCTGACGAACCGCTTTACCGGCTCGATCATCTATGAGCGGGACCTGATGGCCAAGGAGGCCCTGGAGCAGCGCATCCAGTTCAATATCGAGACGATCATGCGCCTGGTTTCCGTTTGACATGAACTGTCGGCGCCACACTCCATGAAGCGGTCCGGAATCAAGGACGTCGCCGCGGCAGCGGGCGTATCGGTCGCAACGGCGTCCTACGTGCTTTCGGGGACCGGGCGCCCATCGGAGGCGACGCGCAAGCGCGTGCTGGCCGCCGCCGACGCACTCGGCTTCATCCGCGATGCTTCGGCGGCGCGTCTGCGCACCGGCAAATCGAACCTCGTCGGCGTCATTCTCAACAACATCATCAACCCGTTCTTCAGCGAGCTCGTGGCCTCGCTGGAAGCGACCGTCTACGAGGCGGGAGGGCTCACGCTTCTCGCAACCGCCCAGAACGACCCGGTTCGGCAGGAGCAGCTTCTGGCCTCGATGGTGGCGCAGGGCGTCGGCAGCGTCATCCTGTCCCCCGTCCATGGCAGCACATTGGCGGACCTCGCCCCGGTGCTCGCACACAAACTGCCACTTGTCCTGTGCGTCCGCGACGTACCGGGAAGCCAGGCCGCCTTTGTCGGTGTCGACGACGAGAAATCCGGCTATCTGGCAGCCGGGTTCCTGCTTGAAGCCGGCCACCGCTCGATGGTGTTCATCGGCGGCTATCCCCATACCACCACCTGGGACGGTCGCTGCGCCGGCATCCGCCAAGCGCTTGCCGACGCCAGCCTGCCTGAAGAGGCATGCCGGCTGGTGCCGGGCCTCATGCACCCCGATTTCGCCGAGGAGAAGATGCTTTTGCTGGCATCCCAAGGCATGCTGCCGAACGCCGTGATCTGCTTCAATGACGACCAGGCCTCCGGTGCCTATCGCGCGTCCCGCAAACTTGGCATGACCGTCGGACGCGACATCTCGATCCTCGGTTTCGACAACATCCCGCAGGGGCGCATCCTCGAACCGGAACTGACAACCGTCGATATCCGGCCGGCGCTGATCGGGCAGATGGCCGCAGAACTTGCCCTTCGCTGGGCCGATTCAAACGCCGCTCCTGCCCCGCATCACAGGCTCGAGCCGATCCTCGTCCGGCGAAAATCCGTCATCTCGTCCTGATTCTCACATACGTCGATTCTTTCCGCTTGACTGCGAGCCTCATTTGATTAATCGTTTCAAGTAACGGACTAGTTACATACTAGGAAGCGGATGATGGAAGCGGATTACATTATCGTCGGTGGCGGATCGGCCGGATGCGTGATTGCCGCGCGGCTGTCCGAGCAAGCGGATGCCACCGTCCTCCTACTGGAGGCCGGCGGTCGCGATCGGTCCGTTCTCTTCCATTGGCCAGCCGGCTTCGCCAAGATGACGAAGGGCATCGCCAGTTGGGGATGGTCCACCGTGCCGCAAAAGCACCTGCAGGGTCGCGTGCTCTGGTTCACCCAGGCAAAGGTGATCGGCGGCGGATCGAGCATCAACGCGCAAATCTACACCCGCGGCAATCGCCGGGATTACGATGCCTGGGCCGAAGAGCACGGATGCCCCGGCTGGGCCTATCGCGACGTGCTGCCCTACTTCAAGCGCGCCGAGGGGAACGAGCGGTTTTCCGAGCCCTTCCACGGCACCGAAGGCCCGCTCGGCGTCTCTATGCCGCGCGCCACGCTGCCGGTCTGCGAGGCCTTCGTGCGCGCCGGACAGCAATGGGGCATGCCCTACAATCCCGATTTCAACGGGCGGCATCAGGCAGGCGTCGGCTTCTATCAACTGACGCAGCGGGATGTCCGCCGCTCTTCCACCGCCGGAACCTATCTTCGCGAGGCCGAACCACGGAAGAACCTGACGGTCGAGACGGCGGCCCAGGTGCGGCGCATTCTCGTTGCCGGCGGCCGCGCGACCGGCGTCGAGATGATGGACGGCACCGTTCGCCATGCCCGCCGCGAGGTGATCCTGACGGCCGGCGCCATCGGCTCGCCGCACCTCCTGATGCTGTCCGGGATCGGGCCCGCTGATCACCTCCGCACCGCTGGCGTCGAGGTGCTACACGACCTGCCGGGGGTCGGCGAGAACCTGCAGGACCATATCGACGTCTGCGTGCTCGCCGAATGCACGGGGCCGCATTCCTATGACGGCGTGCTCCGGCCCGACCGGATGATCGCAGCCGGCCTGCAATACCTCGCCCTCAAATCCGGGCCGGTGGCGTCCTCCCTCTTCGAAACGGGCGGCTTCTGGTATGCCGATCCCGATGCTGCCTGGCCGGACGTGCAGTTCCATCTCGGCCAGGGTTCCGGCATCGAGAAGGGCATCGCCACCATCAACGGCTGGGGGATTACCCTCAACTCCGCTCTCATGCGCCCCAGATCGCGCGGCACGGTGCGCCTCGCCTCCTCCGATCCCGCGGCCGTGCCGCTGATCGACCCGAACTACTGGTCCGATCCCTATGATCGCGAGATGTCGCTACGCGGCCTGGAGATGGCTCGCGAGATCCTGCGCCAGCCCGCGCTCCGTCCCTATCTGCGCCACGAAGTGCTGCCGGGCGAAGGGGTGAAAGACCGCGAAGCCCTGTTCGACTATGCCTGCCGCATGGCCAAGACCGACCACCACCCGGTCGGCACCTGCCGGATGGGCACGGACGCGATGGCGGTGATCGATCCGCAGCTGCGCGTGCGGGGCATCGACGGTCTCAGGGTCTGCGACGCCTCGATCATGCCCAGCATCAACTCGTCGAACACCAATGCGCCGACGATCATGATCGGCGAAAAGGCCAGCGATCTCATCCGCGGCCTGCCGCCCCTGCCGGCGGCGGAACTGCCGGAGGAGCGCGGCGGCCAGCGGGAGATGGCCTGATTTTCCGAAGAATGGGAGGAATTCATGAAGGTCTACGGAATGCAGCATGTGGGCTTCACGGTGCCCGATCTCGACCAGGCCGTGGCGTTTTTCACGAAACTGTTCGGCGCGGTCGAATGCCTGTCCACCGGCCTCGTCGATGTGGATGACGACTTCATGCGGCGCCGGCTCGGCGTGGCGGGCAACGCGCGCATCGAGGACATCAGGGTCCTGCGCGTCGGCAACGGCTCCAATCTCGAAATCTTCAAGTATTCCGGTGATGCCGAGCCTGACGCCCCGCTCAAGCGCAACAGCCAGCCCGGCGGCTATCACCTCGCCTTTCAGGTGGACGATTGCAACGCCGCAGCCGACCGGCTTCGCGCGGACGGCGTCGAAGTGCTGGACGGGCCGACCTATATCGACGCCGGCCCGATGGAGGGCCTGACCTGGTGCTACCTGAAAGCACCCTGGGGCCAGTTCCTCGAAATCGTCAGCATGGACGGCCCGCTTGGCGCCGAGCGCGCGGGCGGTCCAGCACAGTGGTCTCCGGCAATCAACTGATATCGCAACATGCGGCCCCGTACCGCATGACGTTTTGCCTAAATGGTGAAACGTTTCAACAACGGGATCCAGGAGGAGGAGAAAATGGGTAGAATACGAACTCTGGCTTACGCCACGGCACTTTGCATGGCGACGGCGGGATCGGCGATGGCCGAAAAGCCGTTCGAGGGCGTCGAGCTGAAAATGCTCGGCATCGGCGACACCTCGGTCACGCGCCTTGCCCCGATCGTCGGGGAATTCGAGGCCCTGACCGGCGCGAAAGTGCAGATCGACATGTTCCCCTATCCGGGACTCGTCGACAAGATCATCATCGAGTCGAGCTCCGACTCGCCTTCCTACCATTTGCTCTGGGTCGACAGCCCCTGGGTCGGCATGCTCGGCGAGGCCGGCGCCCTCGTCGACCTGACGGATCTCGCCAAGCGCGACGCCGCCGAAATCAAGCTCGACGACATCATCCCGATCCAGTTGCAGGAAAACACCTGGCAGGGCCAGCTTCTCGCCTTCCCCGCCTCCGGCATGACTTGGCTCAACCAGTATCGCGCCGACCTGTTCGAGAACGCGGAGGAGCAGGCCGCGTTCAAGGCGAAATACGGCTACGATCTCGCGGCTCCCACGACATGGGACCAGTATCGCGACATCGCCGAATTCTTCACCCGCAAGAAGGGCGAGAACGCCGGCGGCAAGCCGCTCGAAAACGATCTCTATGGCGTAAGCCAGTCCTACAGCCGCGTGCAGGGCGCCATCACGCATGACTATTTCCCGTTCATGCGCTCGTTCGGCGGCGACTATTGGGACCCCGCGACCGGCCTTTGCGCCATGACGGGCGAGCCGCATGTCAAGGCGGCCGAATACATGAAGTCGCTGATCCCCTTCAACCCGCCGGACTATCTCGGCCTGATGTGGGACATCCAGTCCGGTTACATGGAGCGGGGCGAGGCCGCGCAGGCCGCCTACTGGTCGGTGCGCTCCGTGCGCCTCACCAACCCGGCCGAAGCCAGGCTCGCCGAAATCGGCAAGGCCGGTTTCGCCGCCAACCCGACGGACGGCGGCAAGCCGGAGCCGACCTATACCGGCGCGCTCTCCTTCGCGATCAACGCCAAGGTCTCGGACAAGGAAAAGGAAGCCGCCTGGGCCTTCATCAAGTGGTCCACGAGTGAAGACCTGATGCGGCGCTTCGCCAAGGAAGGCAACGGCGTCAGCCAGTTCCGCAAGGCGATCCTCTCCGATCCGGACCTGCAGCAGAAATACCCCTACTACAAGGTTCTGCTCGACAGCCAGGTCAACGCCAAGCGCCGCATCTTCCACCCGTTCTACCAGGATGTAGAGGAGACCTTCGGCGTCGAGCTGAACAAGTTCATGGCCGGGGAGACCGCAACGGCTCAGGAGGCCCTCGACACGGCCTGCAACGCGGTCAATTCGCGCCTGAAGATGTTCCCGCTGGAAACGCGCCTGCGCTGGATCGACGACGTGCCTGCAAAGGTCCTTGCGGACTGACGCGCACGCTCGCCGCGCCGCCCCTGCCTCCCTGGGGCGGCGCTTCCCAACGCCGGAGTCCCGCCATGGCCTATCAAGCAACGCGCAACAGGCGCATCTTCCTTCTTTTCCTGCTGCCCGTCATCGCCGTCCTGTTCCTCACGACGATCTATCCGATGCTCTATGCAGGCTGGCTGTCGTTTCGCAATTACGACCTCGCCAAGCCTTTCATCCCGCGCATCTTCGTCGGCTGGGCGAACTATGCCGAGATATTGTCCTCGGGCACGTTCCTGCATGCGCTCATCACCACGCTGAAACTGATGGCCATGACGCTCTCCGCCCAGCTCGTGCTCGGCGTCGGCATCGCGCTTCTGGTGACGCAACGCCTGCCCGGCATGGGCGTGGCGCGCACGCTTCTGCTCATCCCCATGATGATCTCGCCCGTCATCGTGGGCCTCGTCTGGCTGTTCCTGTATTTCCCGGAACTCGGCTATCTCAACTATTTCCTCAGCCTCGTCGGCCTGTCCGGCATCGGCTGGATCACCACCACGAACTGGGCGCTTTGGGCGATCGCCATCGCCGACATCTGGCAGTGGACGCCCTTCATCATGATGGGCACGGCCGCCGCGCTGCATTCGCTGTCGCCCGAGCCCTATGAAGCCGCGATGATCGACGGCAACTCGCGATGGGACGTGTTCTGGCGCGTGACGCTGCCGCAGCTGAAGCCGGTCCTCATCAGCCTGATGTTCCTGCGCGCCATCGACGCCTTCAAGATCTACGACATCATCTTCGTGCTGACGAAGGGCGGACCGGGCGATTCCACGGAAGTGCTCTCCATGTTCATCTACCGGGAATCCTTCACCTTCTGGCGCATGGGCATGGGCGCTGCGGCGTCCTTCGTCTCGCTCGCCATCATCACGATCCTCGTCACCTTCTTCTTCAAGTCGTTGAACCGCGACCGTTCGGCGGTGGAGTAGTCCCATGAACAAGCCCTCGACCCGCCAGGCGATCCTCATCTACCTGCTGCTCGCGGTGGTGCTGATCGTCTTCCTGACGCCGATCTATCTCGTCGCGTCATCCTCGGTGAAGCCCGCGCCGATCATGTTCCAGAAGCCGCCGGCCTTCTTCTTCACGCCGACCTGGGAGCACTACCATGTGCTCTTCACCGAGCGGCCGTTCCTGAAGTTCATCGGCAACAGCCTGATCGTCGCCTTCGGCTCGACGGCGATCAGCCTCGTCTTCGGCTCACTGGCCGCCTATGCGATCAGCCGCATCCGGCACAGGCGCATGAACGACTTCGCCTTCTGGATCCTGTCGCTGCGCATGTTCCCGCCCATCACGGTGGTCGTACCCTATTACATCATCTTCAAGACCGCCGGTTTGCTCGATACGCCGCTCGCACTGATCATCGTCTATTCCACCGCCAACATCCCGCTGGTCGTCTGGCTGATGAAGGGCTTCTTCGACGAAGTTCCATCGGCGCTCGAAGAGGCGGCGATGGTCGACGGCTACGGCATCATCGAAACCTTCTGGCGGGTGACGTTGCCGCTCGCCGCGCCCGGCCTCGCGGTCTCGGCGGTGTTCTGCTTCATCTTCTCGTGGAACGAGTTCCTGTTCGCCCTGATGCTCACAGGCTCCAAGGCGCAGACCGCCACCGTCGCCGTCATGTCCTTCTGGTCGTCCGATGCCGTCCAGTGGGGCCGCATCATGGCGGGTTCCTTCATCATCCTCATCCCCGGTGTCGTCTTCGTCCTGACCTGCCAGCGCTGGCTGGTCCGCGGCCTGACGATGGGTTCTGTCAAGTAAGGAGGGGCGCATGTCGTCCATTGCACTGGAAAAAGTGGTCAAGCGCTACGGCGCATTCGAGATCGTCCACGGCATCGACCTCACCATCGAAAAGGGGGAATTCGTCGTGCTTCTCGGCCCGTCGGGCTGCGGCAAGACCACGACGCTGCGCATGGTCGCGGGGCTGGAGGACGTCTCCGGCGGAAAGCTCTCGATCGGCGGCCGGGTCGTCAACGATGTGGCACCCAAGGATCGCGGCGTCGCGATGGTGTTTCAGAACTATGCACTCTACCCGCACATGACCGTGCGGCAGAACATGGAGTTCGCCCTGCGCCCGCTGAAGCTCGCCCCCGGCGAGGTCGACCGCCGCGTCCGCGAGACCGCGGCCATCCTCGGCCTCGATGCGCTCCTGGCGCGCAAGCCTTCCGCACTCTCGGGCGGCCAACGCCAGCGCGTGGCGATGGGCCGGGCCATGGTGCGCACGCCCGAGGTCTTCCTCTTCGACGAGCCCCTGTCGAACCTCGACGCGAAATTGCGCACGCAGGTGCGCTGGGAGATCGGCAAGCTGCACAAGCGGCTCGGCACCACGATCCTCTACGTCACCCACGATCAGGTGGAGGCGATGACGCTGGCCGACAAGATCGTGATCATGCGGGACGGTCACGTCGAGCAGGTCGGCAGCCCGGAGGATGTCTATACCCGCCCTGCCAACACCTTCGTCGCGACCTTCATCGGCAGCCCCGCGATGAACCTCGTTCCCGCGCGCCTGATGGGTGGAAAGCTGCAAGCCGAAGCCTTTACCCTCCCCCTGCCCGACCGCTTCGCCGGTCGCGCTACCGAGGGGCAGGCCGTGCTGATCGGCATAAGGCCATCGGACATCACGCTAACAGCGACCGACATGCACGGCGCCTTGCGCGCCACCGTCGAGGTGACGGAATACCTTGGCGACGACGCGCTTCTCGACCTCAGGGTCGGACCGCATGAACTGATCGCCCAGGTTCCCGCCGCCAACCGGCCGGCAAACGACGCATCGGTCCACATCACCTTCAACACGGCCGGGCTGCATCTCTTCGATGCGGCGACCGGCGGCACGCTCCTTTCCTGAAAGACCAGCCCATGCCAGTAGAAATCATCATTCCGGCCCGCCAGACCTTCCAGTTGCAACCTTATGAGGAACAACCGCTACGGCGCGGCGAGATACGGGGGCGAACGCTCTGCACGCTGATCAGCCAGGGCACCGAGATCGGCTGGGCCAATGGCGACGCCTTTCCGGTGCGGCCGGGTTATGCCGCTGTCTTCGAAGTCGAGGAGATCGGCGAAGGCGTGAACGGCGTAACGCTCGGCGAGCGGCGCTTTGCGATGGGCTGCCATCGCTCCAGCCAGACCCATATGGCCGAACACACCCTGCCGCTGCCGGACGGCATGGCGCCGGAAACCGCCGTCATCGCACGGCTGATGGGCGTGTCGATGACCACATTGATGACGACGAAGGCCCGCTCGGGCGACCGCGTCATCATAACGGGAGCCGGTCCCGTCGGTTTCCTCGCGGCTCACCTGTTCAAGATCGGCGGCTACCGCGTCACGGTGGTCGATCCGGATGCCCTGCGCCGGGAACAGCTCGCCCGCAGCGGTATCGCCGATGCGCGGGCGGCCAT
>Ga0182739_1003186_pt1 | contig 14580 bp, 11 predicted proteins | sample eDN5th30CBELigBY_FD_128873 | JGI IMG/M metagenome (GOLD analysis project Ga0182739, IMG submission 128873) | Enriched backyard soil microbial communities from Emeryville, California, USA - eDNA 5th pass 30_C BE-Lig BY (version 2) (version 2) | ecosystem: Environmental > Terrestrial > Soil >... | reverse complement strand
TCGTCGATGGTCGTGTCGCCGTTGTTGTACACGCCGTTGACGCGGATGCCCCATTCGTTGTTCTCGCCAAAGCGCCGGCCCATGTCGAGCTGGCCGCCCAGCTGCGACTTGCTCTGGTACGTGGTGGTCAGCCGGGTCAGGGGCTCGTCGCCCGCGCGCTTGGTGACGATGTTGATGCCGCCGCCGATGCTGCCGCTCGGGCCGATGCCGTTCATCAGCGTGCCGGGGCCCTTCAGGACTTCCACGCGCTCCATCATGGCGGCGGGCATGCGGCTGGCGGAGGCCAGGCCGTACAGGCCGTTCAGGCCCACGTCGCCGGCGGACACGGAAAAGCCGCGGATCTGGAACTCGTCGGAAAAGCCGCCGCTGGAGGTCGTGGTGCGCACCGACGACTCGTTGATCACCACGTCGGCCAGCGTGCGGGCCTGCTGGTTCTCGATCATCTGCGCGGTGTAATTGGTGGTGCTGAACGGTGTGTCCATGATGTCGGCCGTGCCCAGCACGCCCAGGCCGCCGCCGCGCGCCACCTGGCCGCCCGCAAAGGGCGCGGGCAGGGCGGGATCGGCGGCCGAGGCGGTCACCGTCACGGCGGGCAGTTGCGTGGTCGCGATCCCCGCGCCCGCGGGACGGTCCAGCACATAGCTGCCGTTCGCCTGCGGCAGCACCCGGATGCCGGTGCCGGCCAGCAGCGCGTCCAGTCCGCCGCGCACGCCGTAGTTGCCCCGCAGGCCGTTGCTTTGCAGGCCGGCGGTCACATCGGGCCGGAACGACAGCACGATGCCGGCTTCGCGTCCGTAGCGGCCCAGCGCGTCCTCGAGCGTGCCCGCGGGAATGTCATAGCTGCGGGTCGCGGCGGCCTGCGCGTGGGCCGCGGTTGGAACGCCGAGGACCGGCGCCGCCAGCAGCGAGGCGGTGGCAATGCGTCCGGCCAGGCGCGCCGTGGCGGCGCGCCGCAGGAATCGAGGGGACTGGCGCTTGGGCGCCCGGACGTGGGTCATGTACTGGCCTTTCAGAGAGGTGAGGTTGCTGTGTGCTCACCTGTCATGACCCCCCAGATCGCAAAACGGATCAGCTTTTTTGTAACAGCGACGATGGGCGTGCCGTCTCGAGTCCGGCGATCAGGTGCAGGCGCCGCCCGCGCCACAGGCGGGTTTCCGCTTGCACGCGGATGTTCAGGGTGGCGCTGAGCGCGGCCAGCACCTTGTCCACGTCGTTGACGGGAAACGAGCCCGACAGCCGAAGACCCGAGATGGCGGCATCGCAACTGAGCGTGTCCCGGCAATACCGTCCCAGCTCGGCGATGAAGTCATCGAGCCGCATGCCGCGCGCGACGATGAAGCCGTCCTTCCAGGCGATCTGGTTTTCCTCGGCCGCGGCCGGCTGGTCGACGCCGCGCGCCCAATAATGCGCGCGCAGGCCCGCCTGCAGGGTCAGTCCGGGGTTGGCGTCGTTGCGCGGCTGGATCTGGACCGCGCCCTGGAAGACGCTGACCTCGGTCGATGCGCCCAGCAGCCGCACGGTGTATTCGGTGCCCAGCGCGCGCGCCGTGCCATGGGGGGTTTCGACGAGGAAGGGGCGCGCCGGCCCGGCCGTGTCGGGCGCGGTCGCGATCAGGATCTCGCCCGCGATGAGCGCCACGCGGCGCTGCAGGGCGTCGTAGCGCACGTCGATGGCGCTGTCCGTGTTCAGCACGACGCGCGTGCCGTCCGGCAGGGTCAGGCCGCGGCGTTCGCCCACGGCCGTGCGGTGGTCCGATGTCCATTCGCGCCAGGGCGTGACCTGGCCGACGCCCCAGGCCGCGCCGCTCGTGATCGCCAGCACGCTCATGGCCTTCAGCGCCCGCCGGCGCTGCGCACAGGCGGGCGCGGCAAGCGCGGCCTGCGCGATGGCGGCGCCGGCCGCGCCGGCGAGCGGCTGCAGCGTGCCCTGGACGGATTCGATGCGCAGCCAGGCCCGTTCATGGTCCGGGTGCGCGGCGCGCCAGGACGCCCATTCGCGCACCGTTTCCGGGGCGACCGCGTCGCCCTGCAGTTCTACCAGCCATTCCAGCGCGCGTTGCGCCACGGCGGGCGAGAGGGCGCTGGCATCGCGCGTGCTCCGGTACCAGGGCGAGGCGGCCATGCGGCTCATCGGGTAAAGGTAAGGTCGGCAAAGCAGCAGCGCTGCAAGGCCTTGACGAGGTAACGCTTGACCGTGGGGATCGAGATGCCCAGCGTCTCGGCCACCTGGGCATGGGTGCGCCCCTCCAGTTGCGACAGCAGGAAGGCGCGCCGCACCAGGGCCGGCAGGCCGTCGAGCAGGCGGTCCAGCTCCAGCAGCGTTTCCAGCACGATGGCCCGGTCTTCGGGCGACCAGTACACCGCCTGCGGCGCCTGGGCCAGCGCCTCGAGGTACGCGCGCTCCAGCTTTTCGCGGCGCCAGTGGTTGGACACGAGATGCTGGGCAACGGTGGTGAGGAAGGCGCGCGGTTCGGCCAGCGTGGCAGGCACGCGTTCGCTGCTCAAGAGGCGGATGAAGGTGTCGTGGGCCAGGTCTTCGGCCTGGTCGGCGTTGCCCAGGCGGCGGCGCAACCAGCCGCGCAGCCACGAGTGGTGGTCGCTATAGAGCGTTTCGATGGAGGAGGGGAAGGCGCATCCCGGCGTACTCAAGATCCAACCTTTTGATCAAGCCGCCGGCGCCTCGCAGGCCGAGGCGGGCCAACTGCTCATGCGAATTACGGGAAATAGTAATTGTTATTATTACCGATTCGGGGCGGGTCTTGTCAAATTGTTGCCGGCGCGGGCGCGCGGCGTTGCGCCGATGTCAGGAGGCGGCGCTGGCGGCGAGGGTCGCGCCGTGGGTCTGGGCGTACGCCTGCTGCGACGCCAGATAGGCGTCGCGCGAGGGGATCAGGTGGTCGCGGCAGACCGTCATCAGCGCCTGCCGGTCGCCGTCGCGCAAGGCCTGGATCATCGTCCAGTGCTCCTGGCGCGCGCGTTCGCGATGGCCCGCCGTCACCAGCGAGCCGAAGCGGATCGGGTGGGTGCGGCGCGCGTATTCCTCGATGGCCTGGCCCAGCACAGCGTTGTCCAGCAGCCCGAAGAATTCGCGGTGAAAGCGCTGGTTGCTGCGGAACACGCGGCGCGCGTCGCCCGCGGCCACCGCCGCGTCGTGCTCGCGCTGCACCGCCACCAGCGCGGCCAGCCGCGCTTCGGGCACGGGCAGCGGCATCTGGCGGGCGGCGTGCACTTCCAGCACTTCACGCAGCGCGTACAACTCCATCACTTCGCGCACCGAAAACGCGCGCACCACCGCGCCGACGTTGCGCTTTTTCTCGACCACTCCCAGCAGTTCCAGGTCGACCAGCACCTGGCGCACCGCATGCCGCTTCATGCCGAAGCGGGCCATCAGCTCGTCTTCGGTCAGGCGTTCGCGCGGGTGCAGCCGGCCGAAGACAATGTCTTCTTCCAGCGCGGCCACGGCCGCCTGGACGGCGTCGGCGGCGGGTTCCTGCAGGGCGGCGGGCGTGATGGCGTTCATGGTGAGGCAGGGCGTGTCGAGAATGGCTTACTGAGAATGGCTTACTTCTTGGGAACGGTGTCGTGCGTGACGCCCGCGCGCAGGAAGTCGAAGTCGACGCCCTGATCGGCCTGCGTGACGGATTGCAGGAACAGCTTGCGGTAGCCGCGGTCGGCGGCGGGCCGGGTCACGGGCTGGGCCGCGGTGCGGCGCGCCAGCTCGGCGTCGTCCACCAGCAGCGCGATTTCGCGCCGGGCCACCGACAGGCGGATGCGGTCGCCACTTTGCACGTAGGCCAGCGGTCCGCCGATGGCCGCCTCGGGCGTCACGTGCAGCACGATGGTGCCGGCCGCGGTGCCGCTCATGCGGCCGTCCGAGATCCGCACCATGTCCTTGACGCCGGCGCGCGCCAGCTTTTTGGGAATGGGCATGTAGCCCGCTTCGGGCATGCCCGGCGCGCCGGTCGGTCCGATGCGCTTGAGCACCAGGATATCGTCGGCGGTCACGTCCAGCGCGTCGTCGTCGATGCGGCGCGCCATGTCCTCGGCGTCCTCGAACACCACGGCGCGGCCTTCGTGCTCCATCAGGTCGGGATTGGCCGCCGACTGCTTGATGATGGCGCCGCCCGGGGCCAGGTTGCCGCGCAGCACGGCCAGGCCGCCCACCGGATAGATGGGCGCGGCGGCGGTGCGGATGACGTCCTGCTTGAAAGGCGGGGGCGCGTCGTCCAGTTCTTCGCCCAGCGTGCGGCCGGACACCGTCAGCGCGTCCAGGTGCAGGAAGGGGCGCAGCTCGCGCAGCAGGGCGGGCATGCCGCCCGCGTCGTGGAAGTCTTCCATATAGTGCTGGCCCGAGGGCTTCAGGTCGACCAGCACGGGCGTCTCGCGGCTGATGCGGTCCAGGCCCGCCAGGTCGATGTCGATGCCCAGGCGGCCGGCGATGGCGGTCAGGTGGACGATGCCGTTGGTGGATCCGCCGATGGCGAGCAGCACGCGCAGGGCGTTCTCGATGGATTTGCCGGTCAGGATCTGGTCGGGCGTCAGGCGCGACGCCGCCATGGCGACGGCCGTGGCGCCGGTGCGCTCGGCCACGCGCACGCGGTCGGCGGTGACGGCGGGGGCGGACGCGCCGCCCGCCACCATCATTCCCAGGGCCTCGGTGATGCAGGCCATGGTGCTGGCCGTGCCCATCACGGAACAGGTGCCCACGCTGGCGACGAGCTGGTTGTTGACGTCGGCGATCTCGACGGCGTCGATTTCCTCGGCGCGGTAGCGGCCCCAGTAGCGGCGGCAGTCGGTGCAGGCGCCCACGCGCTCGCCGCGGTGCGAGCCGGTCAGCATCGAGCCGGTGACGAGCTGGATGGCGGGCACGCCGGCCGAGGCGGCGCCCATCAGTTGCGCCGGCACGGTCTTGTCGCAGCCGCCGATCAGCACGACCGCGTCCATGGGCTGCGCGCGGATCATTTCCTCGGTGTCCATGGACATCAGGTTGCGCAGGTACATGCTGGTGGGCTGCGAGAAGCTTTCGTGCACCGAGATGGTCGGGAAGTCCATCGGCAGGCCGCCCGCCAGCATGACGCCGCGCTTGACCGCCTCGATGAGCTGCGGCGCGTTGCCGTGGCAGGGGTTGTAGCTGCTGCCGGTGTTGACGATGCCGATGATGGGACGGGCCAGCGCGTCGTCCGACAGGCCGGCGCCCTTGATGAAGGCCTTGCGCAGGAACAGCGAAAAGCCCTTGTCGCCGTAGTTCGTGAGCCCGCGGGCGACGCCCTGCGCGCTGGCGCCGTCGCTGTCAAAGGGGCCCTTGGCGGGCTTGCCGCCCTTGGTCTCGTCCGTCATTTTCAGTCCCGATAATATTATTGATAATCCTGGGCCGACATCATATCCAGCCCGTGGCGAGGCCCGCAAGCGGTTTATCCAGCGGGTTGGGATTGATCTGTCTGGAAGATCAGTCGATAGAAAAATGGTGATTCTTCAATCAAGCATGGCCCCCTACACTGGCGCGGTTGACGAACCGGGCGTCCGATCATTCCTATACCCATCCCGGCTGGAGAGACTGATATGTCAGACCTGCGTCTGCGGCCGCGCCGCGCCGTGCTCTTTTCCCTGCTGGCCCTGTGCGCCGGCATGTCCGCTCCGGCGTTGTCCGCCGACGCCTATCCCGACAAGCCCGTGCGCCTGATCGTGCCGTATCCGCCCGGCGGCGCCACCGACGTGATCGGCCGCGTGCTCGCGCAGGAACTGACCGGCGCGCTGGGCCAGACCGTGGTGGTCGAAAACCGGGCCGGCGCCGCCGGCAACATCGGCGCCGACCAGGTGGCCAAGGCCCAGCCCGACGGCTACACGCTGCTGATGGGTGCGCTGACCAGCCACTCCATCAACGCGGCGCTGTACCGCGGCCGCGTCACCTACGACGTGGAAAAGAGCTTCGCGCCGGTGGCCATCGTGGGCACGGTGCCCCTGGTGTTCGTGGTGAATCCCTCGGTGCAGGCCAAGACGCTGTCCGAATTCATCGCGCTGGCCAAGTCCAAGCCCGGCTACGTGACCATGGCCTCGGCCGGCAACGGTTCGCCGCAGCATCTGGCTGGCGAAATGTTCAAGCGCACCGCGGGCGTCGACATCCTGCACGTGCCCTACAAGGGCAGCGGCCCCGCGATGACCGACCTGATGGGCGGACAGGTGCTCAGCATGATCGAGACCGTGCCCGCGGCGCAGGCCAACATCAAGGCCGGCAAGCTGCGCGCGCTGGCGGTGACCTCGCCGCAGCGCGTCGATGCGCTGCCCGACGTGCCCACCGCGGCCGAAGCCGGCCTGAAGGACTTCGAGGTCAGCTCGATGTTCGGCATCGTGGCGCCCGCCAATACCCCCGCGCCGGTTATCGAGCGGCTCAACGCCGAGCTCAAGAAGATCCTGGCCAAGCCCGAGGTGAAGGCATCGCTGCTGAACCAGGGCGCCGTCGCCACCTGGACCACGCCCGCGGACGCCGGCGCGCGCGTGTCGGCCGAGGTGGCCCGCTGGACCAAGGTGATCGACGAAGCCGGCGTGAAGGGCGAGTAAGCCGCCCCGTCCGGCGCGTTGCGCGCCATTTCCGCCTTGCGCCGGAGATCCGACACGGATTTCCGGCGTTGTCGTTTTTATGGCAACGGAAAAGAACCGAAATAATCGATTCCCCGCCCGCCGCCCGTGCGCCGGGACAAATCCTGTATTTCAGAGAGTTGCAATACCCGAGCCGACCGCTATGCAATAAATCGCAATAATCGCCTCGGAACGCACCGCGGGGGTGGTTGACCCCAAATTCAGTAGCCCGTAATGTGCTTTGCGGGCCTTAGGACGGCGGGGGGGATACCAATGACTGAGAACCAGGACGAAAAGTCGATCCTGCATACGCATTTCGGTACGTATAGCCCATATTGGCGCTTGTCCGCCGATAGCGATGCCATTGAGCTCGCCGCGGTCAAAGGCGCCACCAATATCGCGATGGCCTTGCGTCCGGACCAGGCCGATGCCGTGCGCAGCCTGACGGGCATCACGTCCAGCGTGCGCATCGACATCATGCTGTATGGCGACCTGCTGCACCTGCACCTGGTCGGGCGCAAGATCAACCCCAACGAATGGGCCGGCACCGCGTCCGCCTACACCGACACCGATTCCGTCGCCAAGGACCTCGTCGAAGGCCTGTCGTTCGCGGAAACGGTCGTGTCCGAAGCCAATTCGGTCATCGCCATCGTAGACCAGAATGGCCGCGTGCAGCGCTTCAACAAGCTCTGCGAGGAATACACCGGCAAGCGCGAACAGGACATTGTGGGCCGCAGCGTCTTCGATATGTTCATGACGCGCGAAGAGGCCGTCGCGTCGCGCCGCAATATCGCCGAGTTCTACAAGCGGGGCCAGTCGTACGAGGTCGAGCGCACCATCAACACGGTCAAGGGACCGCGCCTGTTCCTGTTCCGCAACAAGTTCGTCACCAGCGGCAGCGGCGAAAAGCGGGTCTACCTGATCTGCTCGGGCACCGACATCACCGAGGAACGCCAGGCGCAGGAGCGCCTGCGCGTGCTCGCCAACACCGACATGCTGACCAACCTGCCCAACCGCCACGCGATCACCTCGCGGCTCAAGGGCGCGCTGGCGGCCGGCAAGGAAGGGCGCGGCGGGGTGCTGTTCCTGGACCTGGACAATTTCAAGCGCATCAACGACCACTACGGCCACGGCTTCGGCGACCGGCTGCTCAAGGCGGTGGCGGTCGCCATTTCGAACTGCCTGTCCGAAGGCCAGACCCTGGCCCGCCTGGGCGGCGACGAATTCATCGTCCTGCAGGAAGAGGCCCAGGCCTGGCAGCTCGAGGCCACCGCGCAGCGCATCATCGAACGGTTGCGCGAGCCCTTCCGCCAGGGCCTCATCGAGGTCTACACCAGTTGCTCCATCGGCATTGCGATGTATCCCGACCACGGGGCCGACCTGGATAGCGTGGTGCGCAGCGCCGACATCGCCATGTATGTCGCCAAGGAAGCGGGCCGCCACACGTACCGCGTGTTCCAGAGCGAGATGGACCGCCGCAACGCGGACTACGTATGGCTGGACACCAATCTGCGCAAGGCGCTGGCCGAGAACCACCTGATGCTCTACTACCAACCCAAGCTGGTGGGCCGCACGGGCGAGGTCGACGGCGTGGAGGCCCTGGTGCGCTGGCGCTCGCCGGAGCGCGGCATGGTGGGCCCCGACACCTTCATCCCGTACGCCGAGGAATCGGGCCTCATTTCGCCGCTGGGCGTCTGGGTCATGCGCGAAGCCGCCCGGCAGGCGGCGGCCTGGAAGCGCGATGGCCTGAACCTGCGCATCGCCATCAACATGTCTGCCCGCCAGCTCGACGACAAGGGCGTGGTCAGCGATTTCATGCGGGCCATCAACGATGCGAACCTCGATCCCTGCCTGCTCGACATCGAACTGACCGAGAGCTGCCTGATCGACGATGAAGACGCCGCCATCGAATTGATCAAGCAGTTCCGCCAGCTCGGCGCCCGCGTCCACCTGGACGACTTCGGCACCGGCTACTCGTCGCTGTCGCAGCTTGCGCGCATTCCGCTGGACGCGATCAAGCTCGACGCCAGCTTCGTTCGCGGCGTGAACGAGAACCCGGTGTCGCAGGCGCTGGCGCGCGCCATCGTCGCGGTGGCGCGCACGCTCGAGCTCAAGGTCATCGCCGAGGGCGTGGAGACCCAGGAGGAAACGGCTTTCCTGGACACCCTGGGCGTGGACGCCAAGCAGGGCTATCTGTACGCCAAGCCGATGCCCGCGGAGGAGTTCACCGCCTGGCTGGCCAAGCGCCGCCGGCTGCATCTCATCGCGTGATGCAACCGGCGACGCATCGCCGGATCAGTGCATGGTCGCCACTTCGGTGGCCTCCGAACTGCTCGCCGTGCGGCGGTTCTGCGCCATCACCAGCCGCTCCATGTAGGCGCGGTCCTTCGGGTCGATGGAGAACGCAGCCTCCACCCAGTCCTCGGTGATGTCCATCAGCTCCGAGCGCGTCAGGCTCAGCACGCGCTGGCGGGCGCGCAGCATGGCGCGCATGCCGTTGAGCTTGGGCCGCATTACGTCGATGAAGGTGCGGGTGGCCTTGTAGGCCTCGCCCGGCTCGAACAGCACGTCCACCAGGCCCCGGCCGTGGAACCACTCGGCGGTGTGCGATTCGCCCGTGCCGATCAGCTCTTCGGCCAGCTTCATGCCCGAGCGGCGCGCGACCAGCGAATAGCCGCCCATGCCGGGGAACAGGTTGAACGCCATCTCGGGAAAGCCCATGCGCGCATTGTTCTGCGCCAGCACGAAGTGGTGGGCCAGCGCGGCCTCGAAGCCGCCGCCCAGCGCGGTGCCTTCGATCATGGCCAGCGAAATGGCGCCGGTGTCAAAGCCGCGCGTCGCGGCGTGCACGCAGTCGACGCAGGCGCGGGCATAGGCCCGCAGCGCTTCGCGCTTGCCGGTGCGGATGGCCTCGGCGAAGAAATTCAGGTCGCCGCCGACGTTGTAGATCTGCGGCACCAGCGAGCCCGTGACCCAGAAGTCGATGGGCAGGCCGGAATCCTTGGCGGCGCGCGCCAGGGTCATGATCTCGTCGATCAGTTCATGGTTAAAGCACGGGCGCGGTTGCGCGCGCAGCATCATCCACATGACACGGCGTCCCTCCTCGTAGAACGCGGAGATCTGCTTCAGATTGCCTGCTGCGGTAAAGGGGTGGCAGTCCGGATGAATGAGTTGATTCATTGCTTTCGTCCAATCGATCAAGGTGAGTCGGAGTACTGCCGGGTCAGGCTAAACCACGGCTTACGGACTCCGTCTCATGCAAACCTCGTCCAACTGGCCAGACTTTTCTGTAAATCAAAGTCCGGGTCGCGCAAATCAAAAATTTCAAAACTGGCGGTGACGCCTCACCCCATCAGGGGATGGCCGCATGGGTAGAACGGATGAGGGGGGGCAGAAAATCCGCGGCGTTCCGGGCGATGCCGCGCGCAACCGGCAAGGGCGTCGCGTTCATGCGTAGGGATGAGGGGTCTGCGGTGCGTCTGCGGTCCCACCGCGCCGCGCGGGCCGTGAAATCGTCCGTCCGCACCCGTGCGCTTGCGACTGGTCCAGGCCAGATGGAGGGCGTAACGTGTTGCGCACTCTGAACGGTGGTCCTATCCAGAAGGCGGAACGACATGAACATGCTCGAACGAATCGCGCTTGTCTGCCTGGCCGGGCTGGTTACGGCTTGTGCGTCCACATCAACGGGTACGGGCGGCGGCACAAGCGTGCAGAAAGTGCCCGTATCGGTGCCCACGGACAGCGGCGTCGTCACGGGGGAATTGGTGGTGAGCGTGCATGTGCCCGCGGCGGCGGGCAAGCATCCGCTGCTGGTCCTCAACCATGGCCGGGGCGCGAGCGCGGCAGAGCGGGCGAAGATGAACCGCACGCCGTATCCGCAGGCGGTCAAATTCTTCACCGACGCCGGCTTCGTGGTCGCCGTGCCGCAGCGGCTGGGCTATGGAGAAACGGGCGGCCCCGACCTGGAAGACAGCGGACCTTGCGACGACCGGCAGTTCACGCCGATGTTCGACCGGGTCGCCAGCCAGATCGGCCAGGTGGTCAAGGCGCTGCAGCAACACCCGGCCGTGGAGCCCTCCCGCGTCGTGCTGGTGGGCCAGTCGGTGGGCGGGGCCGCCGTCATCGCATTGGCGGCGCAGAATCCGCCCGGCGTCAGTACCGCCATCAACTTCGCGGGGGGCGCGGGCGGGGACGCCAAGTCGCCGGGCCAACCCTGCGGACCCGAACGCCTGCAGCAGACCTTTGCGGGCTATGGCAAGACTTCCCGCCTGCCCACGCTCTGGATCTACGCCGAGAACGACCTCTTCTGGGGGGCGGACTGGCCCACGCGGTGGGTGGACGCCTATAACGCGGCGGGCGGTGCCGCCACCTTCATGGCGATGGGGCCCGATGGCAACAACGGCCATCTGCTGTTTACCCGTTCACCGCAGAAGTGGCAGCCCGTCGTGACCAAATACCTGCGCGACCTGGGCTACGCGATGCCCAAATAGGCCAGGCCGCGGCGCGGGCACCTGCTCAGGCCACGCCGCCGTTGGCGCGCACGATCTGCCCGTTGACCCAGCCGCTGTCCTTCCCCGCCAGGAACGAGACGATGCCTGCAATATCATCCGGCTGGCCCAGGCGTTCCAGCGGCGGCATCTTGGTGTAGTGCTCGATGAGCTCGGGGCTCTTGCCCTTGAAGAAGAGCTCGGTGGCGACCGGGCCGGGCGCCACCGCGTTGACCCGGATCTGGCGCCCGCGCAGTTCCTTGGCGAAGACCTGCGTCAGGCTTTCGACCGCGGCTTTGCTGGCGATGTAGACCGAGTAGCCGGGCAGGTTGAGCGCGACGGTGGTGCTGGACACATTGACGATGCTGCCGCCATCGGCCAATCGCGTGGCGGCTTCGCGCATCGTATTGAAGGTGCCGCGGGTGTTGATGTCGAAGGTCCTGTCATAGAGCTCGTCGCTGGTCTCGGCCAGCGGCAGCACCTGCAGGACGCCCGCGCTGTTGACCAGCACATCGATCCGGCCGAATTCGGCCAGCATGGCGTCGAACAGGGCGCGGACCTCGGCCGCCCTGGATACGTCGGCGCGCACGGCCAGGGCGCGTCCGCCGGCTTGGCGGATCTCGGCGGCCAGGGCCTGCGCCTCGGCTTCGCTCGCGGCGCAGTTGATGGCGACGGCAAAGCCGTCGTTTGCCAGGCGCCGCACGATGGCGGCGCCGATGCCGCGCGATCCGCCGGTGACGAGGGCAACGCGCTGGGGGGCTTGGTCGTTCATGGAAACTCTCCGTCGAAAGGGGTGGGACGTATGATCGACTATTCCTGAGCAAAGATAATTGCCTTTGCTTTGCTAAGATAATTTCATTTGCTTTAACAATGGGATCGGATCTACGACCCCGGATCTCAGACCCCGGATCTACGGCTCCGCGTCTCAGGCCCCACACCTCAGATTTCAGACCACAGACCATGGACAACGGGCGGCAATAGGCATGGATCGCTTCCAGGAAATGCAGGTGTTCGTGCGCATCGCGGAGCGCGGCAGTTTTTCCAAGGCGTCGGAGGACCTGCGCATTCCGCGGGCCACGGTGACCAACCTGATCAAGCGCATGGAGGCCCGGCTGGGCGCGCGCCTGCTCGATCGCACGACGCGGCAGGTGCGCCTGACGCACGACGGCGAGGCGCATTACCAGCGCTGCGTGCGCCTGCTGGCCGACCTGGAAGAAGCCGACGGCGCCTTTCTCGACACCGCGCCCAAGGGCCTGTTGCGGGTCAACGCGCAGGGCACGCTTGCCCGGTTCTTCGTGATGCCGGGCCTGCCGGACTTCCTGCAGCGCTATCCCGACATCGTGCTGCACCTGGGCGAAGACGACCGGCTGGTGGACCTGGTCCGGGAAGGCGTGGATTGCGTGCTGCGCGCGGGCGTCCTGCAGGATTCCACCCTGGCCGGCCGGCAAATCGCCCAGATGCCGCAGGTGACGGTGGCCAGTCCCGCCTACCTGGCGCGCCATGGCGTGCCCGCCAGCCTGCAGGAACTGGAGCGGCACCGGGCCGTGGATTACGTGTCCAGCGCCACGGGCCGCGCCGTGCCGCTGGATTTCATGGTGGAGGGCCGCAGCGTGCAGGTGCGCCCGCGTTCCGTCGTCAGCGTGACGGGCGCTGAACTCTACACCAGCGCCGCGCTGGCGGGGCTGGGACTGGCGCAGGTGCCGCGCTACCGGATCGAGCGCGAACTGGCGGCGGGGCATCTGCGGATCGTGCTGCACCACGCGCCGCCCGCGCCCATGCCGGTATCTGTGCTGTATCCCCAGAACCGGCAGGTGTCGGCGCGGGTGCGCGTCTTCACGCAGTGGCTGGCGGGCGTCTTCGCCGCCGCTTTCGATCAGACGAGGCCGGTCAGGTAGAAGACGCCGATTACCACGAACACCGACAGGGTCGATATCAGCGTGATGGCGAAGATGTCGCCGTAGGACTGGCGGTGCGTCAGGCCAGTGACGGCCAGCAGCGTGATGACCGCCCCGTTGTGCGGCAGCGTGTCCATCCCGCCGCTCGCCATGGCGGCCACGCGGTGCAGCACCTCCATGGGAATGCCGGCCGCCAGCGCGCCGTCGATGAAGGTCTGCGACATCGCGGCCAGCGCGATGCTCATGCCGCCCGAGGCCGAACCCGTGATGCCGGCCAGCGTCGTCACCGCCACCGCTTCGCCCACCAGCGGATCGGGGATGGCCTTCAAGGCCTGGGCCACCAGCAGAAAGCCCGGCAGCGCCGCGATGACGCCGCCGAAACCGTACTCGGCCGCGGTGTTCATGGAGGCCAGCAGCGCGCCCGACACGGCGCTTTTGCTGCCTTCGGCGAAATGCGACTTGATGGCCCGGAACGAAAACAGCAGGATGGTGACGATCCCTGCGATCAACGCGCCCATGACGGCCCACAGCGCGACCTGTTCGTCCGCGTTGACAGGCAGGGGCTTGGGCAGGCCGGGCAGGACGACTTCGGAGCCCGCCGGATACCACCCCGGGATCCAGCGCGTCAGCAGGAAGTTCATCACGCCCACCACCACCAGCGGCAGCAGCGCGATCAACGGATGATGGTCGCGTTCGCCGGTCGGCGTCGCGGGCTCGTTGCGCAGGTCCGTGCCGTAGGTTTCGCCGGCCGCGGCGGCGCGCTTGCGGCGCCATTCCAGGTAGGCGATGCCGGCGCACAGCGTGAACGCCGAGCCGATCAGGCCCAGCCAGGGAGCGGCCCAGGTCGTGGTCTCGAAGAACGTCGTGGGGATGATGTTCTGGATCTGGGGCGTGCCGGGCAGCGCCGTCATGGTGAAGGTAAAGGCGCCCAGCGCAATCGCGCCCGGCATCAGGCGCTTGGGAATGCCGCCCTGGCGGAACATCTCCGCGGCAAACGGGTACACCGCGAACACCACGACGAACAGCGACACGCCGCCATAGGTCAGCACCGCGCATACCAGCACGATGGCGACGATCGCGCGCTCGGCGCCGATCAGGCGCAGCACGGCCCGCACGATGGCGCGTGAAAAGCCCGACAGCTCGATGAGCTTGCCGAACACGGCGCCCAGCAGGAACACGGGGAAATAGAGCTTGGCAAAGCCCGCCATGCGCTCCATGAAGATGCCCGAGAACACGGGCGCCAGCGCCGACGGGTCCGTCAGCAGCACCGCGCCCATGGCTGCAATGGGCGCGCACAGGATCACGCTATAGCCTCGATACGCCGCCAGCATCAGAAACGCCAGCGCCGCCACCACGATGAACAATCCGGTCATTCGGTACTCCAGGAATGATGTGACAAGGGGTGTGGGGCTACACCTTAACGCATCGTCCCGGCGGTTTCGTTGCGCGGCGCGGACGGCCAGGCAAGATGGCGACGGCCGATACCGGGTCGGCGCTACCTAGCGTCTGTTCATCAGTATCACAAGCGTAAATAAGAACCTTCTTATGTACGCGGCGGAATCTGGCATGCACGATCTGGACCCAAGTTCTTGGACGTCCATTGCTGTCAGAGGCGAATATCGCGTA
>Ga0182739_1003182_pt1 | contig 14594 bp, 10 predicted proteins | sample eDN5th30CBELigBY_FD_128873 | JGI IMG/M metagenome (GOLD analysis project Ga0182739, IMG submission 128873) | Enriched backyard soil microbial communities from Emeryville, California, USA - eDNA 5th pass 30_C BE-Lig BY (version 2) (version 2) | ecosystem: Environmental > Terrestrial > Soil >... | reverse complement strand
TTCATTTACTAGATATGCACGGTATTGAGGGTTTACCTGTGGTTTCTCCACAGCAGAAAGTTGTAGGGGTGCTAACAACTTCGGGATTAATAAGATCCTTGACTGAATGCCACACCCTAAATACCAAAGTTGAAGAAGTTATGAAGCCTGCATTAATTAGTGTTAGTCCTCATGACTCTATTGACAAAGCTTGGAGAATGCAAGTAGAAATTTTACCTGTTGTAGATGAAAAAGAAAAATTGGTCGGGATCTTAACTAAAACGGATATTCTTCATTCTTATTCATACTATCTAAAGCATCTGCATGAGAATCTTTATGCTGTTGAAACATTAGACGCTGTTCTAGAAAGCGCTTACGAAGGTATTATTATTGTGGACACAAATGGAATTATTAAGGAGTTTAACGCGGCCTACTGCCGTTTTTTAGGAAAAAAACGTGAAGAAGCTATTGGAAAACATGTCACAGAGATTATAGAAAATACCCGTGTGCATATCGTTAGTGAAACGGGGACAGATGAAAGAGGTTATGTTCAACGTATCCAAGGTCAAGACATGATTGTTCATCGTATTCCGATTAGAAAGGAAGAGAAAATTGTAGGAGCAATTGGCATGCTTATCTTTGAAGGCGTCAGTGAGCTTTATAATATCTTAGGTCGTATGCAGGAATTGTCCCGAAAAGTAACAGAATCTCATTTGCCAAATCCTGAACAAATAGAGAATAACAATCATTTTGATCAAATTATTGGAGAAAGTCCCGCAATACAAACCGTAAAAGAGATTGCTAGAAAAGCAGCAAAAACACCTTCTACCGTATTAATTACTGGAGAAAGTGGCACCGGAAAAGAATTATTCGCAAAAGCAATTCACTATTCTAGTCCATTTTCAGAAGGACCCTTTGTTAGTATCAATTGTGCCGCTATTCCTGAACAATTACTTGAAGCAGAGTTATTTGGCTATGAGGAAGGAGCATTTACAGGAGCACGCAAAGGAGGAAAGCCAGGTAAATTTGAACAAGCTCATAAAGGTACCTTATTTCTAGATGAAATTGGAGACATGCCCCTACTTATGCAAGCTAAGATACTCCGAGTATTACAAGACAGAGAAGTGGAGCGAGTCGGAGGAATGAAAAGTCAACATGTAGACGTACGAATTATTGCTGCTACTAATAAAAGGTTAGAAGAGCTAGTTAAGAAGGGAGAGTTCCGTGAAGATTTATATTATCGTTTAAACATTATTCGTTTGAGTATTCCGCCACTTATAGAAAGAAAAGAGGATATTCAAATATTACTCATACACCACCTTAAAAATTTTTGTGAAAAGTTTGGAATCATTAAAAAAAGCTTTTCTTTTGAAGCAATGCGGTATTTACAAGAATATCAATGGCCAGGAAATATACGGGAACTTGTCAATACGGTGGAAATGTTAGTAAGTCTAGTAGAAAATCAAGAAATTACGGAAGAAGACTTACCTGCTCATTTTCGAAAAAAAGATACAAGCTCTTTTATAACAGAAAAAAATAGTGATACAAACAGACTCTTAAAAAAGGTAAGAGAAGATATTTTATCTAGTGAAAAAGACACTATTTTGAGAACGCTTGCTGACGTGAACGGTAATAAGGCTGCTGCCGCGAGAATTCTTGGAATTCAGCGTTCTACTCTTTACATAAAATTAAAAAAATACGGATTATAGTTCAAGTGTCTGTATAATCGGACATATATCAAACACTTATGTATTTAAAAATGGACACTTTAACTAAAAGAAGCCTTTGGAATTAAGCTTTTATAATTGGCACGGTTCTTGCATTAATAACAGTGACGTTAATGTAAGGAGGGATTTTATGAAAGGGTATTCAAAATTTTGTATGCCTAACTCAGTCTTTTATGGGGAAAATTCTTTAGCTCAGCTTGGAGAGCAAGTGAGAGCTTATGGAAAGAAAGTACTTTTAATTAGTGATCGTGTTATGGAAAAAATAGGACATGTAAGAAGTTGCGAAAAAATACTAGAGGATTTAAATGTTTCTTATGCTGCATACTTAGATGTTAATACAGAGCCTACGGATTTACACGTTAATGAAGCATTAAACCTGTGTCTAAGAGAGCAATGCGGTGTTATTATCGCAATAGGTGGAGGAAGCTGCATTGATGCTGCCAAAGCTGTAGCTGTAGTAGCAACCAATGGTGGTTATATTGGTGATTTTGCAGGCGGAAAGTCTCCAATTACAGAAGATCCTCTTCCGCTTATTGCAATTCCAACTACGGCTGGAACGGGTTCAGAAGTAACAAATGTTACCGTAATTACGAATACTAAGGAAGATATAAAAATGATGATTAAACATCAAGCATTTCTTCCGAAAGTAGCGATTGTAGATCCAATTTTCACAATTTCTACTCCTCCACAAGTTACAGCAGCAACGGGAATTGATGCACTTTGTCATGCTGTTGAAGCTTATATATCACGTTTATCTCAACCGTTAACGGAAACATTGGCTCTTTCATCGATAGAAGCTATTTTGAACCATTTAAGAAAAGTTTATCAAGATGGAGAGGATTCAGACGCAAGGGAAAAAATGGCCATTGCTTCTATGGAAGCTGGACTTGCTTTTAGTAATGCTTCTGTGACGCTAATTCATGGAATGTCCCGTCCAATTGGTGCTTTATTTCATGTACCTCATGGTATTTCAAATGCAATGTTACTTCCAGCGGTACTTGAATTTACAAAGGAAGCTGCTATCGATTCGCTAGCAAAAATAGGACATCTAATTTATCCAGAATCGAAATCATTAAACAAAGAAGAGCTAGCTGATGTGGCTATTGAGAAAATAAAGCAACTTTGTTGTGACTTAGATATTCCTAATATGAAAGCATGGGGAATAGATGAACGAGAGTTTCAAAAAGTAGTTGATAAAATGGCAACGGATGCACTAGCAAGCGGCAGTCCTGGAAATAACCCAAAAGTGCCTACTCATCAAGAAATAGTGGATTTGTACTATTACTGCTATAACTACAATTTTTCAAGAAGCAAAAATACTGTTAAATCTTAAAAATCTACTAGTTTATCTAAAAGGAGAATGGAAAATGGAAACTACAACTAATACAAAAGTAATTCAAAACTATATTGCCGGTGAATGGGTAGAGTCATCTACAAGGATTAGAGAGAAAGTCTATAACCCTGCAACTGGAGAAGTAATTGCAGAGGTGCCTCTTTCAACAAAAGAAGATGTAGATCAAGCTGTCCGAGCTGCGAATGAAGCATTTAAGGGCTGGTCCAAGACAGCAGTTCCAAAACGGGCGCGAATCTTATTTAAGTATCAACAGCTATTAGTAGATAACTGGGATGAATTAGCAAGGTTAGTGACGATTGAAAATGGAAAAAGCTTTAATGAAGCACATGGTGAAGTACAACGTGGTATTGAATGCGTGGAATTTGCTGCGGGCGCTCCTACCTTAATGATGGGGAAACAGCTTCCTGATATTGCGACAGGCATTGAATCTGGCATGTACCGCTATCCAATTGGCGTAATTGGAGGGATTACACCGTTTAACTTTCCAATGATGGTTCCTTGCTGGATGTTCCCTCTTGCGATTGCTTGCGGTAATACATTTGTCTTAAAACCATCTGAGCGTACGCCGCTTTTAGCTGCAAGATTAGTAGAATTATTTGAAGAAGCTGGATTGCCAAAAGGCGTATTAAACATTGTAAACGGCGCGCATGATGTGGTAAATGGTCTTCTTGAACATAAATTAGTGAAAGCTATTTCTTTTGTTGGTTCTCAGCCAGTAGCTGAATACGTATACAAAAAAGGTACAGAAAATTTAAAGCGTGTTCAGGCTTTAGCCGGTGCAAAAAATCACTCAATTGTCCTAAATGATGCTGACTTAGACGTAGCAACAAAGCAAATTATTGGTGCTGCCTTCGGCTCGGCAGGTGAGCGTTGTATGGCCGCTTCTGTTGTAACGGTACAAGAGGAAATTGCAGATAAATTAATCAATCGTTTAGTAGAAGAAGCAAACAACATCGTCATTGGAAACGGCCTAGAAAAAGATGTCTTCTTAGGACCCGTTATTCGTGAAAATCACAAAGAGCGTACGCTTAGCTACATAAAATCAGGCATAGAGGAAGGAGCTCGGTTAGTTCGGGATGGCCGTGAAGATAGTGCAGTAAAAGATAAAGGCTATTTTGTAGGGCCAACTATTTTTGATCATGTCACACAAGAAATGAAAATCTGGCAAGATGAGATTTTTGCACCAGTATTATCGATTGTACGTGTAAAATCACTAGAAGAAGCAATTGAGGTAGCGAATAATTCCCGATTTGCAAATGGTGCTTGCATTTACACAGATAGTGGTGCAAGCGTCCGCGAGTTCCGTGAAAATATTGAGTCGGGCATGTTAGGAGTCAATATAGGAGTGCCAGCTCCTATGGCGTTCTTCCCATTCTCGGGCTGGAAAGACTCTTTCTACGGTGATCTTCATGCAAACGGCACAGATGGCGTAGAGTTCTATACAAGAAAGAAAATGGTTACGGCTCGTTACTAAAAAGATATTTAGAGACAAAGGGGAAGCTTCAAGTAATTCTCATTAATATTGTCCAAAAATAAATGTGTTTGATATTAATGCAAGTGAAATAAAAATCACATAGTCGCAAAGACCTTTTCCACTAAGGCTTTGCGACTTTTTTGTGTTTTAATAATATTATAGAGACATTTGCCTGAAAATTGAAATGTCATGGGATTATTTTAATTCCTCTTAGTATTTATTAAACCACTTTTTTATTACCTTTTCTCAAAAAATGATAATAATAATATAATAGTCAATTGTTAAAATAGAGAAATATCTATAATATAAATATATCTAGTCTAGTTATTAACGAGTTTTTATATTAAGAAAACGTACTATAGAGGGAACAGGGAGAGGTAAATGTGAAAAAAAAACAAATTAATGCAATAGAAGTGGCTAAGTTAGCTAATGTATCACAATCGACGGTTTCTAGGGTATTTACTCCTGGTGCCAAGGTGTCTCCTAGGACACAAAAACGCGTGTTAGAAGCTGCTCAAAAAATAGGATATCGCCCAAATGCTTTAGCAAGAGGATTAATAACTAATAAGACTAATATAATTGGACTTGTAATGGGTAATATTCAAAACCCTTTTTATCCAGAAATCCTTGATGAATTCACAAAAAGTTTGTACGAAAAAGGGTATCATGTACTTTTTTTTCATACAAAGAATGATGCAATTACCCAAGATGAAGTATCTCAATTTCTTGAATACAATGTAGAGGGTGTGATAGTGACAGACGTTTTGCTATCTTCAAATGTTGTCTCCAAACTTTCTACACATGATATACCTATTATCCTTTTCAATCGATATAACCAAGATTCTACCTGTCATTCTGTATGTTGTGATAATTATTCAGCGGGCATGAAAATCGGGGAGTATTTATTTAAACAAGGTCATCAAAAGTTCACTTATATTACCGGTCGTACCAATACATCAACGAGTCGTGATCGTGAGAGGGGATTTGCTGAGTTTCTTTTACAAAAAGGAATAAAACCGGTAATTGAAGAAGGTGATTACACTTATGAAGCTGGTTACACTGTAGCAATGCGTGTACTAAAAAATAGAAATCGTCCGGATGCTATTTTCTGTGCAAATGATATTGTAGCTTTAGGAGTAATAGATGCTGCTAAAATATTAGGAATATCTATTCCAAATGAATTGTCAATTGTAGGATTTGATGATATTTCAATGGCCTCCTGGCCTCCTTATTCTTTAACAACTTGGCAGCAACCAGTAAAAGAAATGATTGAAGCAACTATTAATATGTTATTAAATACAGTGGATGGAGAAGCGACCAAGCCTCAATCTCTACTTTTTTCAGGCAAGCTTCTTGAGAGAAAGTCTGTAAAACTTCTCAAAAATAGTTGACAATGAAAGGGCTATCATTTATGATTTAGTAGACAAAATAGTGTGAATTGTGTAAATAATATGTTTTTTCTAAAAGGGATACATAATATCTCTTTTGTAACTAAAAATGCATACGTATGCAAATAGCTTTTTATTAAAGTTAGGAAGCTTACTATTAATTGAATTAATACTACTATGATTTAAAATTCTGTTTCAAAATGCATACGTATGCATTTTGGGAATGTTGTTAAATGAAGCATGAATTTAATGCATACGTATGCAAATAAAGGGAGAGATTTGTCATGGCGAAAGTTTTTAAACAGGGGAAAAGTCAGGAAGAAATTAATCAAAATGATATGCAAGTATCAGCAACAGTAAGTCAAACCATTAAAAAAATTGAGGGCGAAGGAGATAGTGCAGTTAGAGAACTATCAAGAAAATTTGATAATTGGTCTCCGGAAAATTTCAGATTGAGCAATCAACAAATCATTGAGATCGTGAATAGTGTACCAGAGCAAACAATTGAAGATATTAAATTTGCTCAAAATAATGTAAAAAGATTTGCTGAAGAACAGAGAAAATCTATGCTAGACATTGAAGTAGAAACATTACCTGGTGTTATTTTAGGCCATAAAAATATTCCAGTTGGAAGTGTTGGATGTTATATTCCTGGTGGACGTTATCCTATGGTTGCTTCTGCACATATGAGTGTACTGACAGCAAAGGTAGCTGGAGTAAATCGAGTGATTGCTTGTACTCCACCTATTGGAGGAGAAATTCCATCAGCTACAGTAGCAGCCATGCATTTAGCAGGAGCCGATGAAATCTACATTCTTGGGGGAATTCAAGCAATGGCTGCCATGGCTGTTGGTACGGAAACAATTGAACCTGTAGATATGCTGGTAGGGCCAGGTAATGCTTATGTGGCAGAAGCAAAACGTCAATTATACGGTCGTGTTGGAATTGATCTCTTTGCAGGCCCTACAGAAACATTAGTTGTAGCTGATGAAACAGCAGACGCAGAAATGATTGCCACTGACATTTTAGGACAGGGAGAACATGGACCAACTTCACCGGGAGCATTAATTACAACATCTGAAAAGTTAGCTCAAGAAACTGTAGAAGAAATTGAACGTCAGCTCGAAAAGCTCCCAACAGCTGATGTAGCACGTGTTTCATGGGAGGATTACGGAAAAATCATAATTGTAGAAAATGAACAGGAAGCTTTAATAGAAGCAGACAAATTAGCTTTTGAACACGTTGAAATCTTAACTGAGAATCCAGATTATTTTTTAGAAAACATGAATAATTACGGATGTTTGTTTTTAGGTCCTGAGACAAATGTAGCTTACGGTGATAAAGTCATTGGTACAAACCATACGCTTCCAACAAAAGGAGCTGCACGCTATACTGGTGGACTGTGGGTAGGTAAATTTTTAAAAACATGTACTTATCAAAAGGTTACAGAAGAAGCTAGCGCGCATATTGGGGAATATGCAGCACGCCTTTGTCAACTAGAGAACTTCTCTGGGCATGCTGAACAAGCTTTACTTCGCGTACGTCGTTATGGAAAAGTAACAGCAAAATAACCAATAAAAGGGATGCATAAACTTTTTATGTATCCTTTTTCAGTAAGTTTTTGTTCTTTAGATGAATTACTGATTATCCCTATTAAAATATTGAAAGCGTTTGCTTTTAGAGGGCTAGCGGTAGAATTACTAGAGCTTAATATGGTTTAAAGGCTAAAAATTTAAACTAAGAAAGAAAATATAATAAGTTGCGACGAGAAATATAGGGGGAGAAACAAATATAGGGGGAGAAACAATGGATTTAGTCATCATTATACTTGCTTTAGGGCTCTTAATGCTTATTGCTTACCGAGGTTTTTCTGTCATTCTTTTTGCGCCTCTATGTGCATTACTTGCGGTTATATTAACGGAACCTAGCTATGCTTTACCTTTCTTTTCTAATATTTTTATGGAAAAGATGGTCGGCTTTATTAAGAACTATTTTCCAGTCTTTTTATTAGGAGCAGTTTTTGGAAAGTTAGTTGAAATGTCTGGAATTGCTGAATCTATAGCTAAAACAATCATAAATTTAGTTGGTCGAAAACGAGCTATTTTAGCTATCGTTCTCATGTGTGCAATATTAACTTACAGCGGAGTCAGTTTGTTTGTAGTAGCGTTTGCCGTTTATCCATTTGCAGCGAATCTTTTTCGAGAAGCTAACATTCCTAAGCGACTTATTCCTGGAACCATTGCTTTAGGAGCTTTATCTTTTACAATGGATGCTATGCCGGGAACACCTCAAATTCAAAATGTAATACCGACTTCTTTTTTTAAGACAGATATTTATGCAGCTCCTATATTAGGAATAACTGGATCGCTCTTTGTACTTTGCCTAGGACTTCTTTATTTGGAAAGACGCCGTAAAAAAGCTCAAAGTGCAGGTGAAGGTTATTTTGGTTTTAATGGTGCTGGGGAAGAGATAGCTGTTGCTGCTGAAACAGTTAATATGTCAGCTGCTCCTTCTACTAATTCTGCTAGTATTGGGCGTCAGGTATTAGCATTTGTTCCTCTGATTTTAGTTGGAGTGGCCAATAAATTTTTCACTATATCTATTCCAAAGTGGTACCCAGAAGGTTTTGATTTTTCTAAGTTAGGTTTAGAAGCCTTTGGAAAAGTAGACTTAGCAACAGTAACAGGAATTTGGTCGGTAGAGCTAGCTTTAGTGCTAGGTATTATTACAGCACTTGCCTATGACTGGAAGCGCGTGACTAGTGGATTTCAACAAGGTATTAATGCCAGTATTGGCGGAGCTCTGCTAGCAGCTATGAATACAGGTTCTGAATATGGTTTTGGTGGAGTTATTGCATCTCTTCCCGGATTTGCAACTGTACGGGATAGCATCTCACATACTTTTACAAATCCACTTATTAATGGAGCTGTTACAACAAACGTATTAGCTGGAATCACGGGTTCAGCATCTGGCGGAATGGGGATAGCACTGAGTGCTATGGGAGATAAGTATATACAAGCTATTACACAATATAATATTCCTCCTGAAGTTATGCACCGTGTCGTAGCGATGGCATCGGGTGGGATGGATTCCTTACCTCATAACGGAGCCGTAATTACCCTACTTGCTGTTACTGGATTAACCCATAAACAAGCTTATGGAGATATCTTTGCAGTGACTATTTTTAAAACACTCGCATGCTTCTTTGTAATCCTTGTTTATAGTTTAACTGGTTTAGTTTGATAATAGAATCTATGAATCTAATAAAAGGAGGATTATAGTGACTTATTTTTCTGAACTCAAAGGAAAAAAAGTGCTGGTTACTGGAGGTAGTAAAGGAATTGGTAAGGATATTGCTTTGGCGCTCGCTAAACAAGGGGCAGACGTAGTCATTACAGGGCGTAACGAAGCTGATTTAGTGTCGACTACAAATAAATTAAAGCGGATTCATCCCAATTCTTTCTACTTAAAAGCAGATATACAAGATATACAAAGTGTGCATGAAATGGTAGATAACGCAGTTTCTACATTAGGTAATATTGATATACTCATAAACAATGCAGGGATTAATATTGCAAAACCAGCACTAGAAGTAACCGAAAAAGATTGGAATCAAGTCATAGACACCAATCTTAAAGGAACCTTTTTCTGTGCACAAAGAGTAGGCAAACATATGATAGAACAAGGAGGAGGAAAGATTATTAATATGGCGTCCCAAATGGCTTTTGTAGGGTATATTAAGCGCTCTGTCTATTGTTCTAGTAAAGGCGGCGCAGTTCAGTTAACAAAAGCACTTGCAGTTGAGTGGGCACCCTATAACGTAAGAGTAAATGCTGTGGCTCCTACTTTTATCGAGACAGATTTTACGAAAGAAATGTTTGAAGATGAGGAATTTTATCAGGATGTTGTTTCCCGTATCCCTTTAGGGAAATTGGCTCAGCCCTCCGATGTTACAGGAGCAGTTCTTTTTTTAGCTTCCGATTTAGCTCAGTTTATAACAGGAGAAACAATTAAAGTAGATGGAGGGTGGACAGCAATATGAGTGTTTCTAAAGAAGAATTAGCAATTATAGGTTCTGGTACAATGGGGCATTCTATCGCTTTATCTGCATCTATAGCAGGCTTCAACGTGAAAATTTGGGGAATAGATGATAATGATATTCAACGTGGGAAGCAAGGTATTGATGAAAAATTGAATTTGTTGACAACGTATGAGGTAGTGGATTCTAATGAGATAAAAAATATAAAAGAACGTATCTACTTTACAAATTCATTAAGAGAGTGTGTAAATAATGCGAGTTTCGTGATTGAAGGAATTCCAGAAAACTTATACTTAAAACAAAAAATGTTTCAAGAGTTAGATGAATTATGTTCCCAAAATGTAATACTTGCGAGTAACACATCCGGTTTGAGTCCAACTGATATTGCTGCTCTTACATCATATCCGGAAAGAACAGTAGTTACACATTTTTGGAATCCAGGACATTTGATCCCTCTTGTAGAAGTAATACGGGGAGAGCAGACGTCAGAACAGACTGTTAATCGATCGCTTGAATTACTTGAAAACTTGAATAAAAAGCCTATTGTGGTTCAAAAAGATATCCTTGGTTCAATTGGAAATCGACTGCAGTATGCTTTATTCCGTGAGGCTCAATATATTCTTGAGCAAGGGGTGGCCTCAATCGAGGATATTGATAAAGCTGTTTGTTACAGTATAGGTAGACGTTTGTCGGTGACAGGCCCATTTATGACAGCTGATATGGGAGGACTAGATGTATTTGATTCTATATCAGCCTATCTATTCCCCGATTTAAGCAATCATAATAAATCGTTTAGCAAGATAAAAAAACTTGTAGATGAGGGAAATTACGGACAAAAAACGGGAAAAGGATTTTATGAATGGTCACAGCAGCAATCAAAAAAAATGAACAAAGAACGTGAACAACAACTTATTTATTGGCTGAAAAGAGATTTAGAAGAGGAAAAAGAACAAAAATAAGTTCCTTTAATGAATAAATGAGCAAGTAAACCTTGAGAGGAAGTTATGAAAAAGAAAAGGATGATCCAAAGGGCCATCCTTTTCTTTTATTTTGATACTAGAAGAGGCTTTGAGGTTTTCGGTTTTATACTGACAAGTATTATACTGAAAATGACTAATAAGAGACCTACTAGTAGATTCATTGTAATTGGTTCTTTTAAAAATAATGAACTTGCTGTAATAGAAATAATAGGGATTAAAAAAGTATAGGTGGAAACTTTGCTTGCTTCTCCTGAACTAACAAGTGTAAAGAAATCAAGCCAACCCAGAGCAATGACGAACACAGATATGAACAACAATACGGCGATAAAAGCCGGATTCCATGAAATAGATGACCAGTTTTCTGTAAGTGTTCCGGAAGCCATTAAAAATAATCCACCAATAATAATGTGCAGTGTAGTAAGCCAAATTCCATCAACTTTATTAGAGGATTTTTTCATAAATACAGTACCAAAAGCCCAACTTAAAGCAGAACCTAATGCAAGACAAATGCCTGTAATAGAAATATGGCCTTTTAAACCTCCAAGACAAATGACAAGAACGCCCGCAAATCCTAAAATAAGACCTAATATTTTGAAGGGATACATTGATTCACCAAGCCAAATCCAAGAAAATAATCCCATTAAGATTGGTTGAAAGAAAACAATCGCGGTAAAAAGTCCGGCCGGTAAATAATTTAATCCAATCGTCTGAAGTCCATAGAATAAGATGATATTAAATAGTGCGGATATAAAATAAATAGGCCATGTCTCTTTAAAACGAAGCATTTTATATCTAGGAACGGCAATTATGAGTAATATGATTCCGCCGATAAATAATCGTATACCTGCAAATAAAAGTGGTGGAGAGTAGTGCAGCGCGAATTTCGTTAGAGGCCAGTTTATTCCCCACATAAAAACAAGAAATGCAAGAAAAAATCCAATTCGCGTTTTAGAATATTGCTTCATGATAAAACCTCCTTGTTATGATTACATTAAACATGATACGATAGGAAGATGAATAAAGAAAATGAATGTTTTTTATAAGGAGTATAAGTAATCACTTATGATAACAATTACACAACTTCAAGTATTAGTAAAAGCTATTGACACGGGAAGTTTTACAAAGGCTAGTCATGTTTTGAATATGACTCAGCCAGCTGTCAGCCATGCAATATCTAACTTAGAAGCTGATTTGGGCGTTAAATTGCTTCTAAGGGATCGTAAAAGAGGTCTACTTTTAACTGATATTGGGGAACGTATTTTAGTACATATTCGAGCAGTATTAAATCATATTGAAAAAGTGGAACAAGAAGTAGCAGCTGAAAAGGGGTTTGAAGTAGGAACAATAAGAATAGGAAGTTTTCCTAGTGCATCTACGAAATTTTTACCCGGAATCATTAAAGTTTTTAAACAAAAATATCCTTCTCTCCAGCTAATTGTTCATGAAGGAACATTAGATGAAATTAAAAGTTGGCTCAAATCTAAAGCTATCGATATAGGGTTTATCGTTCTTCCAAGCACAAGTATGGATCTTGTGCCGATTGCTAAAGATGAAATGGTAGTTTTAGTACCAAAAACTCACGCTTTATCTGAAAAAAATTCTATTAGTATTAATGACTTAGATAATGAGCCATTAATTTTGTGCAGAGGAGGGTTTGAATCTCCCATTATAGATATGTTTAATAAAGCTAAAGTGAAATTAAGAGCTGAATTTACGGTTTCTCATATCAATACTCTATTAAAAATGATTCAAGAAGACTTAGGCTTGGCCATAGCTCCTAAATTTTCATTAACAAGTGTACCTGAAGGAATTGCTATAAAAAAATTAGAACCAAGGTTTTGTAGAGAAATCGCACTAGCAGTTCCAGCGTTAAAAGAAGCGTCCATTGCTGTAAAGTTATTTATTAAGGAAATGAGAAATCTAGATAGTGAAGCTGAATAAGAAAATGAAAAGCCTCTCCAATATTTTACCAAATTAAAGTCTTCTTCAACTAATAGAGAAAAAAAGAATAGCTAATAAAAAACATTTCTTAATTTTGAGGAATCACTTCATTCGATACTTGATTGGATCTTTCACTTATTTACTGGTAACACTTGTTATAGCATGGAATATAGATTTGTCTTGATTATTTCTCTATATGATATGTATGTTAACTTGAAAATCGTGTAATAAATTGAGTAAATAATGATAATGAAAGCGAGAGAGAATTAGAAGAGGCGAAAGCTCAATTGATTCATAACATACAAAGGAATCTTTATTAATGCAGAGGATAGGGAATATAACGACTCGGCAATAAGAGGCTAGTTTGAACGAATCTAAGATGACTAAAAATGGTTAGTTTTCGTATTCTCTAATAGAGTAGAACTAGTTAAAAGCGTGGATTAAATCTAACCCACACCCTTTTTTAATCTATTAAGAACGATTAGACAAGAAACTTAAGGATGGTTATCACTTGTTTCCATTTAACGTAAAGCTAACAGATAAAAAAGAGAATAGATGGAAGTGAAGTAAAAAAGCAAAGAGAATATTCTCTTTGCTTTTTTCTTGTTTTCATATTCATAGAAGCTACATAGTAAATTATATATATAACATCTTTGTTCAAATACTTACTGCTCTTTTTCTGATACCATTTCAACTTTACCTGGCCAGAAAGCAAATCTTCCTAAAACCGTAGTAATCGCAGGTACAAGGAATGGTCGCACAATAAATGTATCTAACAGAACACCTAAAGCCGTGATAATTCCAAACTGAACCAGAACTTGAATAGGCAGTGTTGCTAGAACCGCGAAGGTAGCAGCTAAAATGATTCCAGCTGATGTAATAACACCGCTTGTTTCGCTTACGCCTTCTTTAATTGCTTGCTTTAATGGCATGTGCTTCTTTTTCTGCCAGATGCTTGAGATCATAAAGATATTATAATCCTCACCAAGCGCCACTAAAAATACAAATGCATATAAAGGAATTGCTCCTTGGATAGCATCTGCCCCCATGATGTTGTGAATAATGAGCCAGCCTAATCCTAAGGCTGCACTGTAGGATAAGATAACCGTTCCAACCAAGTAAAGCATGGCTACAATGGAACGCAAGTAAGCCAATAGCAGGAGCGATATAAAAATAATAATTAATGGGACAATGATACTGTCGTCTTTATCACTAACTGTCATTGTGTCATACTGTGTTGCTGTTTGACCGCCGATCCATACTTTGGATTTGACTGCGGAAACTCCGGACTGTGACAGTGCCTTTTCAGCTGCATCTCTCAAGTCTGGAATAGCTTTCATTGCTTCTATACTATATGGATTCACATTAAACATAACGTCATATACTTTTAGATCCTCATTATTTGTACCACTTTGAGGTGCAGAAACAGTACTAATAAGGTCATTTTTCTTTAATGCTTTTTCAAGCTCAACCGATTTTCCTTCCGTATCAATGACTACTTGTGCTGGTGCTAGTTCACCAGGAGAGTAAGCATCAGAAATAATCGTAAATCCTTCACGAGAAGGCATATCTTCAGGGAAAGAAGACAATAAATCATATGTGTACTTGATTTGACTAGAGTAAATGGATAAAGCTCCAAAAAAGACTAGACAAGCTACAATGATTGTCCATGGTTTAGTCGTAACCACATTACCAATCCAATTCCCGAAACG
>Ga0182739_1003181_pt1 | contig 14595 bp, 9 predicted proteins | sample eDN5th30CBELigBY_FD_128873 | JGI IMG/M metagenome (GOLD analysis project Ga0182739, IMG submission 128873) | Enriched backyard soil microbial communities from Emeryville, California, USA - eDNA 5th pass 30_C BE-Lig BY (version 2) (version 2) | ecosystem: Environmental > Terrestrial > Soil >... | reverse complement strand
GATCGGCTCACGGCCGTACTTCTGCACCTCGATGACCTTCTCGGGGGTCATGTCGAGCTCGCGGCTGAGCTCCTCGGGCGTGGGCTCGCGACCGAGGTCCTGCAGCATCTGGCGCTGCACGCGCGCGAGCTTGTTGATGACCTCGACCATGTGGACGGGGATGCGGATGGTGCGCGCCTGGTCGGCCATGGCACGGGTGATCGCCTGGCGGATCCACCACGTCGCGTACGTCGAGAACTTGAAGCCCTTGGTGTAGTCGAACTTCTCGACGGCGCGGATGAGGCCGAGGTTGCCCTCCTGGATGAGATCCAGGAACTGCATGCCGCGACCGGTGTAGCGCTTGGCGAGCGAGACGACGAGGCGCAGGTTGGCACCCAGCAGGTGGCTCTTCGCGCGCTGCCCGTCACGGGCGACCCACTGCAGGTCCAGGCCCAGCTGCGACGACTTCTCGGACGCCGACATCTGGGACAGCTTCTCCTCGGCGAACAGACCCGCCTCGATCCGCATGGCCAGCTCGACCTCTTCGGCCGCGTTCAGCAGCGGCACCTTGCCGATCTGCTTCAGGTAGTCCTTGACGGGGTCGGCCGTCGCGCCGGTGATCTGGGTCGAGTAGACGGGGACGTCGTCCTCGTCACTGGACGAGATGACGATCGCGCCCGTAGGGAGGGGCTCGGTGAAGGCGGGCTTGGTCGTCTCCTCGTCCTCGTCGTCGTCATCGTCGGACGCGGCGCCCTTCTTCGCGGTCTTGCTCGCGGGCGCGTCGTCGTCGGAGTCCTCGGAGTCGTCGACCTCCGTGTCGTCGACCTCGTCGATCTCGACGTCGTCGTCGATCTCGGCATCCTCGTCGTCCTTGGCCTTGCCCGCGCGCGACGTGGCGGTGCTCGCCTTCGCCTTCGACGTCGTGGCGCCCTTCTTCGCGGCCGGCTTGCTCTTCGCGGCCGTCCCGCCCGCGGTCTTCGCGGTCGCCGACTTCGTGGCAGCCCGTCCGGTCTTCTCGACCGGGTCGGTCGCGTCGGTGTCCTCGTCCTTGCGGGTGCGGGTGCTCTTCGTGCCTGAGGTCACGTCTCGCCTTTCACCGACGGATGCCGTCGGGTTTTCGGACACTAGTAAGACCCTTGTCAAGTCCCCCGGGCGCCCGCTGCAGCGGATGACCGGTGGTGACAACGGGTCAGATCATCCATTCTCTCACAGTTCTCCGCCGGCCGAGGTCGAGTCGACACGGCACGGCGGCTGCTCATGGATGTCCAACGCCCGCGGGTGACAGGGCATTCCACCGTCAGCGTCGTCCGCGCTTGTCGTCGTCCCCCGGAGGACGCGTCGCCAGGTACCGTTCGAGCTCGGCGGCCAGCTCGTCGGCGCTCGGGAGATCGCCCGTGTGGATGATCGGCTGCGCCCTGGTCGACCCCGCCATGTACGCGTCGTATCTCTCCTCGAGCCCGCGCAGCATCGCGGAGAGCTCGTCACTGCCCGACACCTGCTCGGTGACCTTCTCCAGGTACTCGCGGTTCTCCTCTCGGAGATCGTCGAGGTCGAAGACGAGACCGGTGGCGACCGACACGCTGTCCAGGCCCGCGATGGCGGCCGCCGGGTAGTCGGTGTCACCGAGGTAGTGCGGCACGAGCAGCACGAAGCCCGAGACGGCCGCGCCGGACTGCGCGAACCGGTACTCCAGCAGGTGACCCACGGTGGCGGGAACCTGCGTGTGGGGCTGCCAGACCGAGTGGGCCTGTGTGAGTTCGGAACGTGTCCCGCTCACCGTCGTGCCGATCGGCCTCGTGTGGGGAACGGGCATCGGAATCGCGTGCACCCACGTGACGGTGGACACCTGCAGACCCTCCGCGAGGCCGACGACGGTCTCGGCGAACGCCTCCCAGGCGAAGTCGGGCTCGTAGCCGGCCAGCAGCACGAACGGCTGGCCCAGCGAGTCGTGGGCCAGCGACAGCTCCAGCCGCGGGGCGCGGTACTCGGTCAGATGGTCGGCCTCGAACGTGATGAGCGGCCGGCGCGCACGATAGTCGAGCAGCACGTCGGAGGAGAAGACGACGACGGGCGTCGGCTGCAGGTCATCGCGGAAGTAGTCGAGCATGCGGGAGGCGGCGCCCCCGGCATCCGTGAACCCCGTGAGCGTCACGACGAGCGGCAGCCCGCTCGGGATCGGCGGCGCTGTCGCGACGCGCTCGTAGAGAGGACCGGACAGTGGCATGTCTCCACTGTACGAGCACGTCAGAACGCGGGCGCCGAGATCGTCGCGCTGACAGCGAACAGTCCGCGCGCGCAGGCGGCGGGCACGGCGGAACGAAAACTAGGATGGGTCGCATGCCGTATCCGGAGCTGTCGTACACCACCGCCGCCCTGACCGACATCGATGCGGATGCCCTCGTCCTCGCCCTTCCCCCGCTCGACGATCTCGACGGCGGCCCGGCCGGCTGGCCGGGTCTGGCCGAGGCGCTGGAGGGCATCGGGTTCACGGGAGCCGCGGGCTCCGTGGTGCGCGCATTCGCCCCGGCCGCCACGACGAAGCCCCTCATCGTCGTCGGCACGGGCTCCGCGCCCGGCGCGACCGCCCTGCGCGATGCCGTCGGCGCCGCCGTGCGGACGACCACGGGATTCGGCACGCTCGCCGTCGCGGCGCCGTTCGCCGCCGACCTCATCCACGCCGCCGCCGAGGGCGCTGTCATCGGCGGCTACCGGTTCGAGGGGTACAAGTCCGATCCGGGCAAGCTCCGCGCCGAGCGCGTCGTGATCGCCGCCGATGCCGCGTCCTCCCCCGTCGACGCCGAGCGCGTGTCGGCCGTCGGCGCCGCCGTCGCCCTCGTCAAGGACCTCGTGCACATCCCCGCGGAGTGGCTCGGACCCCAGGATCTCGCCGAGCGCTCCGCCGAGGCCGTCGCGGGACTTCCCGTCGAGGTCGAGGTGCTCGACGAGCACGAGCTCGCCGCACAGGGATTCGGCGGCATCCTGGGCGTCGGGCAGGGATCGGACCGTCCGCCGCGACTGATCCGCCTGGACTACGCGCCCGAGGGCGCCGAGCGTCACATCGCCCTCGTCGGCAAGGGCATCACGTTCGACACCGGTGGGCTCTCGCTCAAGCCTCCCGCCGGCATGGTCGGCATGAAGTACGACATGTGCGGCGCCGCCGTGGTCCTCGCCGTCGTCCGCGCCGCGGCCGAGCTGGCACTGCCCGTGCGGGTCACGGGATGGATGTGCGTCGCCGACAACATGCCCTCCGGACGCGCGACGCGCCCGGGTGACGTCCTGCGCACACTCGACGGAACGACGGTCGAGGTCCTCAACACGGACGCCGAGGGCCGGCTGGTCCTCGCCGACGGGCTGGCCGCTGCCAGCAGGGTCCGCCCCGACGTGATCCTGGACGTCGCGACCCTCACCGGGGCGATCTCCGTCGCGCTCGGGACGCGCCACGCCGGGGTCATGGGAGACGACGACGCCGTAGCCGAGTACCTCGCCGCCGCAGAGCGCGCGGGAGAGCCGGCGTGGCCGCTCCCCCTCCCCGAGCACATGGAGGACGAGCTCGACTCGCCGATCGCCGACCTGCAGAACGCGAAGATCGGCGATCCGTCCGGCGGATCGCTGTTCGCCGGCCTGTTCCTGCGCCGCTTCGTCGGGCGCGTCTCCGACGAGGCGGATGCGCCGCGCATCCCGTGGGTCCATCTCGACATCGCCGGTGCGGGGTCGACCAAGGCCGCCTACGGGGCGACGGACAAGGGTCCGACGGCCGCGACGGTGCGATCGCTCATCGAGTTCCTCACGGGAGAGACGTCATGACAGAACACGTTTCGGACATCGTCGTCCTCGGCGGCGGCAGCGGCGGGTATGCCGCGGCGCTGCGCGCGGCGGAGCTCGGCAAGTCCGTCGTCCTCATCGAGAAGGACAAGGTCGGCGGCACGTGCCTGCATCGCGGGTGCATCCCCACCAAGGCGCTGCTGCACGCGGCGGAGGTCGCCGACCACGTGCGGAGCGCCTCCTCGGTCGGGGTGACGGCTCAGTTCCAGGGCATCGACACCGCCGGCGTCACCGCCTACCGCGAGGGCATCGTCGCCAAGAAGCACAAGGGCCTCGAAGGCCTCCTGAAGGCGCGCGGCATCACGGTCGTGCCGGGCGAGGGGCGTCTGCAGGCAGATCGTACGGTCGTCGTCGGCGACGACGCCTACCGGGGTACGGACGTCATCCTCGCGACGGGGTCCTACACGCGCGTGCTGCCCGGCCTCGAGGTCGGAGGACGCATCCTCACGAGCGAGCAGGCGCTCGCCCTCGACGAGGTGCCGACGCGCGTGGTCATCCTCGGCGGCGGGGTCATCGGCGTCGAGTTCGCGAGCGTCTGGCGGTCGTTCGGCGCCGAGGTCACCATCGTCGAGGCACTCGACCACCTCGTCCCCCTCGAAGACGTGTCCCTGAGCAAGGCGCTCGAACGCGCCTTCCGCAAGCGGGGCATCGCGTCGCGCCTCGGCGTCCGCTTCGCCTCGGCACGCCAGACCGACCTCGACGTCACGGTGGCCCTCGAGGACGGCACCGAGATCGTCGCCGACTACCTCCTGGTCGCCGTCGGCCGCGGACCGGCCACCGCGGGGCTCGGATACGAGGAGGCGGGCGTTGCGCTGGAGCGCGGGTTCGTCCGCGTCGACGACAGCCTGCGAACGAGTGTCGACCACGTGTGGGCCGTCGGCGACATCGTCCCCGGCCTGCAGCTGGCCCACCGCGGGTTCCAGCAGGGGATCTTCGTGGCCGAGCAGATCTGCGGCCTGTCGCCGGTGCCCGTGGCGGAGACGACGATCCCGCGCGTGACCTACAGCAGTCCCGAAGTGGCCTCGGTCGGACTCACCGAGGCGCAGGCGCGCACGCAGCACGGCGAGAGGGTCGTCGCGTACGAGTACAACCTGGCGGGCAACGGCAAGAGCGAGATCATCGGAACAGGCGGCCTCGTGAAGGTCGTCCGCCTCGCCGACGGCCCCGTACTCGGAGTGCACCTGGTCGGCGATCGCGTCGGCGAGCTGATCACGGAGGGACAGCTCGCCGTCGGCTGGGAGGCGCATCCCGATGACCTCGCTCCCCTCATCCATGCCCATCCGACGCAGAGCGAAGCCCTCGGCGAGGCGTTCCTCGCTCTCGCCGGCAAGCCGCTGCACGCCCTCTGACGACCCGGTCCGCGGGGTCACTAAGCTAAAGATGACATCAACACGTCTGAAGGAGACACACCCATGAGCACATCCGTGGTCCTCCCCGCGCTCGGAGAGAGCGTCACCGAGGGTACGGTGACCCGCTGGCTCAAGCAGGTGGGTGACACCGTCCAGGCCGATGAGGGTCTGCTGGAGATCTCGACCGACAAGGTCGACACCGAGATCCCCTCGCCCGTGAGCGGTGTGATCGAGGAGATCCTCGTTCAGGAAGACGAGACCGTCGAGGTCGGCGCGGTGCTCGCGAAGATCGGCGACGGCTCGGGCACAGCGCCCGCGGACGAGGCGCCTGCCGCAGAGGCACCGGCCGCCCAGGAGGCGCCCGCCGAGGATGCGGCGCCCGCGGAGGATGCGGCGCCCGCGGAGTCCGCCCCTGCGCCGGCGCAGTCCGCGCCCGCGGAGGCGCCCGCTGCCGAGGCGCAGCCCGCCGCTGCCGCCGCAGGCGACGCGAAGGACGTCGTCCTCCCCGAGCTGGGCGAGAGCGTGACCGAGGGCACCGTGACCCGCTGGCTCAAGCAGGTCGGCGACGACGTCGCGACCGATGAGCCGCTGCTGGAGATCTCCACCGACAAGGTGGACACGGAGATCCCCGCGCCGTTCGCCGGAGTGCTCCAGGAGATCGTCGTCGCGGAGGATGAGACGGTCGCCGTCGGCTCCGTCCTCGCACGCATCGGCTCGGACGCTCCCGCTGCATCGGCTTCGGCCCAGGAGGCGCCGGCCGCTCCCGCACCGGCCGCCGAGGCCCCCGCCGCTCCCGCTCCCGCTCCCGAAGCTGCTCCGGCGCCCGCCGCCGAAGCTCCCGCTCCTGCGGCACCGGCCGCACCGGCGCCTGCAGCCCCCGCAGCGCCGGCGCCCGCGGTACCGGCTCTGAACCTCGACGAGGACGGACCCACGTACGTCACGCCGCTCGTGCGCCGACTCGCGCAGCAGCAGGGCGTGGACCTCGGGTCCGTGACCGGCACCGGCGTGGGCGGTCGCATCCGCAAGGAGGACGTGCTGAAGGCGGCAGAGGCCGCGAAGTCCGCCTCCGCCGCACCGTCGGCCGCCGCCGCCGCACCGGCGCCGGCTCCGCTCGAGGTGTCGCCGCTGCGCGGTACGACCCAGCCGATGTCGCGCCTGCGCAAGGTGCTGGCCGAGCGCGCCGTCGCCTCGATGCAGCAGACGGCGCAGCTGACGACCGTCGTCGAGGTCGACGTCACCCGGCTCGCGGCCTTCCGGGACAAGGTGAAGGGGACGTTCCAGGAGAAGACGGGCGACAAGCTCTCGTTCCTGCCGTTCTTCGCCCTCGCCGCCGCCGAGGCGCTGCAGGCGTATCCGATCATCAACTCGACGGTCGACGGGACGGACATCGTCTACCCGCCCAGCGAGAACCTGTCGATCGCCGTCGACACCGAGCGCGGTCTGCTCACGCCCGTGCTGCGCGACGCCGGCTCGAAGAACCTCGCGCAGATCGCCCACGAGATCGCCGATCTGGCGGCGCGGACGCGCGACAACAAGCTGAAGCCCGACGAGCTCGCCGGCGGCACCTTCACGCTGACCAACACCGGTTCGCGGGGTGCGCTGTTCGACACTCCCGTCGTCTTCCTGCCGCAGTCGGCGATCCTCGGCACGGGAATCGTCGTGAAGCGCCCGGGCGTCGTGACGGTGGACGGCAAGGACGCGTTCTCGGTGCGCTCGTACGTGTACCTCGCGCTGTCCTATGACCACCGCACGATCGACGGCGCCGACGCGGCACGCTTCCTCGGCGCCGTGAAGGCGCGCCTGGAGGCCGCGGACTTCGAGTCACAGCTCGGCATCTGACCCGCTCGATTCATGGCTGGCCCCGACGTCGTAGACGTCGCGGACCAGCCATGAGTCGTTCGTGCGGACGATGACGGCGAGCTGCGGGTCGCTGCCGGCGGCCTCGACGCGCAGCACCGCGACGCCGCCGTAGTCGTCGACGAGCGACACGGTGCGATCCGCGCCCGTCTCACTCGCTGCGCCGGGAGGGATGGGCCGCGCGGCATCCTCGACCACGTCGCCGGGACACCCCAGCGCAGCGCAGGCGGCCAGCCGGTCGAGGAGCGCGGCTCCCGTCGCGGACAGGACGGCTGCATCGTCGCCGTCTGCGTCGCGGGACGATGGCTCGCCGACCTCCGACGCGGGAACCTCCGACGCCTGCGCACCCGGCGGGCGAACGGCGCCCGAGTCGGTCTTCGGCGCCGCGGGCGTCACGCCCGGCGTCACGCCCGCCGCGGGCTCCTGTCGATCGTCGGGCCAGAGCAGTCCCACGGCCAGCACCGCCGCGCCCACGGCACCGCCCACCAGAAGGGGAACGCGCCGTCCGCCTCTCCGTCCTCCCGATCGGCGACGGCGCAGGGCGCCCGCGACGCCTCGCCCCGCCTCACGCACCCTCGCCAGGACGTCGGCGTCCAGGACCCCCCGCAGCGCACCGTGCAGCACTCCCGGTCGTTCCTCCCCCGCGCGGCGCGTCCGGGCGACGGCCTCGCGGATCGCCTCGTCCTCGCGCGGGTCGGGCGGCACGCGCACGCGCGCAGCCGCCGGCTCCACCGCCAGCGGGAGGGCCGCGGCGACGGCGAAGAGGCCCTCCTCCGCCCCATCGCGTTCCCTGCGCAGCCGGATCGGGTCCGCCAGGATGTCGCAGGCGGCGTCCAGCGCCGGGAGCATGCCAGGCGTGCACTCCCGGCGGAGCGTGCCGAACAGAGCAGGAAGGTCCGCGCGCCACGGACGCTCACCGACCGCCGCGAGCACGGGACGCCCCTCGGTCGTCACCCACCATCGTCCGTGCTCGATCCCCAGCCGGTCGGCGTCCGCCCCGCCGCGCAGCAGGCTCACCGCGACCGTCACGATCTCGCCGTCGGTCAGCCCCGCACGTCCGCCGAGCAGATCGCCGAGACGGTGCGGGCAATGCGGCACGAGCACCCCCATGGATCCCGCGCGAGTGCCGGCGTCCACGGGCGCGAGGACATGACCGTCGGGATCCGCCCGCCAGGCGGTGCCGTCCTGCCAGAGCCGCGCGTCGGTCCAGACCAGCGGTGGATCCCCGGAGATCAGATGGCCGGGGTAGGGCGCGTCCGAGGAGGTCAGCTGTCGCAGCGGCGTGGGGCTCACGGGATCGGTCATGCCGCGATTCTCGTCGCGGCCGCGCAGGCGACGCGGCCGGTCGCGACGGAATGTGGACAGGTCGGCGATCGGTGCGACTGTGAAGAAGCCGGCGTCCCGAAGGTAGGCTGGTGGCCATGTCATCCCGCAGTTCCGCGCCCGAGAAGCGCCCCGGCTTCTTCCGCCAGATCCGATCTCTGCTGAGCTTCACGAAGGACGCCTTCCCGTGGACGCCGTGGCTGCTCATCGGCATCCTGGTGATCGGCGTGGCGCTCGGCGTCACGGTGGGTCTGTTCATCCCCCCCTTCGCCGTGTGGAGCGTCGTCCTGTGGGGTCTGACGGGTCTCATGTTCGGCCTGCTGGCCGCCATGATGACGCTCACGAGACTGTCGACGAACGCGATGTACAAGAAGATCGACGGCGTCCCCGGCGCCGCAGGACACGTGCTGTCCACGTCGCTCGGCCGCAAGTGGGTCGCCTCCGACATGCCCGTCGGCGTCAACCCGAAGACCCAGGACGCCGTCTATCGCGTCATCGGTCGCGGCGGCGTCGTGATCGTCGCGGAGGGCGCGCGGGGGCGTCTGACCCGTCTCATCAACGACGAGCGGGTGAAGGTCCAGCGCGTGGCCTCCGGTGTCCCGATCCACGTGCTGCACATCGGTCACGAAGAGGGCGACGTCCCGATCGCGAAGCTCGCCTCCACGATCAAGGCCTTCCCCAAGAAGGTCGACCGCGCCACCATGGCCGCCGTCGTCAAGCGCGTCGACTCCGTCTCGCAGTCGGTGACGTCGCTGCCGATCCCCAAGGGCATCGACCCCCTCAAGGCTCGCGCGCCGCGCCCCCGCTGACCGCTCAGGACCGGATCAGCACCGTGCCCGCGGCCTTGTCGTGCAGGCCGCGCTGATCGGCGTCCCAGACGACGGCCGGGATCACGACGATCAGGAGCAGCGTGCGCACGATCGGACGCCACATGCCGACCCATCCCCCACGAGCCAGCTGAAGACGCAGCCCCATGATCCGGTGCCCCGGGGTGCCGCCGATGGTCGGGATGAACAGGACGTTCAGGACGGTGAAGACCGCCATCGGCGCGAACATCGTGATGCCCGCCTGCTCAGGCAGCGCGAACTGGTCGTAGCCGAAGAACGCCGTCGCGATGATGGTCGCCGCGAGATAGTCGATCGCGAGGGCGACGATGCGCCGGCCGGGGCGCGCGACGCTGCCCGAGCCGCTCGCCGGCAGGCCCAGACGCTCGCCGGGATACGCGTTCTCGCTCGTGGTGGTCACCCGACCAGCGTATCGACGGCCGCGTAACATGCCGGAAACATGGGAGATACTGCCGGGCAACGGGTTCTCGGTAAGTTCGGAGTCAGCCTGACGGGCTCAGGCGGTTCCGCACCCGATCTTGGAGACTCCATGTTCAAAGATTCCTCCGAGGTGCTGAAGTTCATCAAGGACGAGGACGTCAAGTTCCTCGACATCCGTTTCACGGATCTCCCCGGTGTACAGCAGCACTTCAACATCCCCGCTTCGACCGTCGACGAGGAGTTCTTCACCGTCGGTCAGCTCTTCGACGGCTCCTCGATCCGCGGTTTCGCGAACATCCACGAGTCCGACATGCAGCTCATCCCGGATGTCTCCACCGCCTACCTCGACCCGTTCCGCGAGGCGAAGACGCTCATCATGGTCTTCGACATCTACAACCCGCGCAACGGCGAGATCTACGCCAAGGACCCGCGCCAGGTCGCCAAGAAGGCCGAGAAGTACCTGGCATCCACCGGCATCGCCGACACCGCGTTCTTCGCGCCGGAGGCGGAGTTCTACATCTTCGACGACGTCCGCTACGAGGTGAAGCAGAACTCCAGCTTCTACTCCGTGGACTCCGAGGAAGGCGCCTGGAACACGGGCCGCGTCGAAGAGGGCGGGAACCTCGCGAACAAGACCCCCTACAAGGGCGGCTACTTCCCGGTCTCACCCGTCGACAAGACGGCCGACCTCCGCGACGACATCTCGCTGAAGCTCATCGAGTCGGGTCTCGTCCTCGAGCGCGCGCACCACGAGGTGGGTACCGGCGGTCAGCAGGAGATCAACTACCGCTTCGACACGATGGTGCACTCGGCCGACGACATCCTGAAGTTCAAGTACATCGTCAAGAACACCGCCGAGGAGTGGGGCAAGGTCGCGACCTTCATGCCCAAGCCCCTCTTCGGCGACAACGGCTCGGGTATGCACACGCACCAGTCGCTGTGGCTGAACGGCGAGCCGCTGTTCTACGACGAGAAGGGCTATGGCGGCCTGTCCGACATCGCCCGCTGGTACATCGGCGGCCTCCTGGCGCACGCGCCCGCCGTCCTCGCGTTCACCAACCCGACGCTCAACAGCTACCACCGTCTCGTGAAGGGCTACGAGGCCCCCGTCAACCTGGTCTACTCGGCCGGAAACCGCTCGGCGGCCATCCGCATCCCGATCACGGGCTCCAACCCGAAGGCCAAGCGCATCGAGTTCCGGGCCCCCGACGCCTCGGGCAACCCGTACCTCGCGTTCGCGGCGCAGATGATGGCGGGCCTCGACGGTATCAAGAACCGGATCGAGCCGCACGAACCGGTCGACAAGGACCTCTACGAACTCCCCCCGGAAGAGGCCAAGGACATCCCGCAGGTGCCGAACTCGCTCCTCGACTCGCTAGAGGCGCTGCGTGCGGACAACGAGTTCCTGCTCGCCGGCGGAGTGTTCACCCCCGAGCTGATCGAGACCTGGATCGAGTACAAGATCGAGAACGAGATCAAGCCGCTCGCGGCGCGCCCGCACCCGTTCGAGTACGAGCTGTACTTCGGGGTGTAAGCGGGAGCACACGCGACGAAGGGTCCCGGGGTCTCCCCGGGACCCTTCGTCTCTCCCGGGTGTCTTCCGGCGGTGCCACCGCCTCCGGAGCGGCGCATTTCTCAGGAACGCGTCGCCGGTGCCTCCGCGCCGCCCCCGACTCTGTGCGGCTGGACGAGCGCCCGGTGGTCATGGTTCCTGAGAAATGCGCACTCAGGGGTCAGGAGCCGAGTGTGCGCATGGCTGAGGCGGCGCCGCGGACGGGTGCGTCCGGTGGGCTCAGCCGTAGAAGAGCTTCTCGAAGACGCGCCGGGCGCGACGCGAGCTCCGCATCCAGTCCTCTTCGACCAGCGTGGCCGAGCGAGGCGGAAGCTCCAGCAGCCGGCCGATGCCGTCGAGCTTGGCCCGATCGGTGGGCAGCACGTCGCTTGTCTGCCCCGACAGCAGGGTGTTCGCGGAGCGGAGGCGGCTCGCCAGCCGCCAGCTCTCCGCGAGCCGCTCGGCGGCGGCATCCGGAACCAGCCCTGCCGCGCGCGCCGCTTCGAGCGCCTGCAGGGTGGACGTCGTACGCAGCTGAGTCAGCTCGTGCGCGTGCTCCAGCTGCAGCAGCTGGACGAGCCACTCGACGTCGCTCAGCCCGCCGGGACCCAGCTTGAGATGTCGCCCGCGGTCGGCGCCCTGGGGCAGACGCTCGTTCTCGACGCGCGCCTTGATCCGCTTGATCTCGCGGAGGGACTGCGGGCTCACCGCGGCGGGATAGCGCACTTCATCCGCGAGTGCCATGAACCGCGTGATGAGCTTGACGCTCCCCGCGACCCCTCGGGCGCGCAGGAGAGCCTGCGCCTCCCACGAGAGCGACCAGCGACGGTAGTACTCCGCGTAGGCCTCGATCGAGCGCGCCATCGGCCCGTTCCTGCCCTCCGGCCGCAGATCGGCGTCCAGCTCGAACGGCAGCCGGTGATCCTCCGAGTAGTTGCGGATGCCGGCGACCAGCTGCAGCGCGAGGTCGTGCGCACGCTGCGGCTCGACCCCGTTCGCGTCGTACACGTACATGACGTCGGCATCCGACCCGAAGCCCAGCTCGGCGCCGCCGAACCTGCCCATCGCGATGACGGCGAAGTCGAGATCCGCATCCTCCTCGGGCACCACTTCGCGACGCACAGCGCGAAGCGTCGCCTGGATCGCGACCTCGCTGACCGTCGTCAGACCCAGAGCGAGATCCTCGATCGTGACGGCTCCGAGGACGGCGGCCAGGGCGAGGCGCAGCAGCTCACGACGCCGCAGCGCCCTCACCGCCCGCATGGCGTCGTCGATCGACGCGTGCCGCGTCTGGATCGCGCGCGCCTCCTCCTGCAGCACGACACCCGAACGCGGGCGGAGCTGCTCCTCGGAGTCGAGCCACGCGACCGACTCCGGGATCCACTCCATCAGCTCGCCGATGTAGCGCGACCCCGACAGCGCTCGCGTCAGCCGCTCGGCGGCGCCCGAGGAGTCGCGCAGCATCCGCAGGAACCACGGCGTGTTGCCCAGACGCTCGCTGATGCGGCGGAACGCGATCAGCCCGTAGTCGGGGTCGACCCCGTCGGCGAACCAGCGGATCATGACGGGCATGAGGTGACGCTGGATCGTGGCCTTGCGGCTGAGGCCGCTGGTCAGCGCTCCGATGTGCCGCAGCGCCCCGGCCGGGTCGCGGAATCCGATCGCCGCGAGCCGGTCGTGGGCGTGCTGCGCCGACAGCGTCTGCTCGTCGGCGGGCAGCGCCGCCACCGCCGAGAGGAGCGGCCGGTAGAACAGCCGCACATGGATGTCGCGGACCTCGCGTTTGACCGACTCCCACAGCTCCCAGACGGCGGGACCCGAGTCGGCGAGCCGGGACGCGCGCGCGAGGACGCGCAGTCCGTCCGGCTCCGACGGCATGAGGTGCGTGCGCCGGAGGTCGGCGAGCTGGAGCCGGTGCTCCAGGACGCGCAGGGTGCGGTAGTGGTGGGAGAACGTCGCCGCCTCGGCGCGCCCGATGTATCCCTCCGCGACGAGGGCGTCCAGCGCCGGCAGCGTCCCCCGCTGCCGGATGCGGTCGTCTGCCAGGCCGTGCACGAGCTGGAGCAGCTGGACGGTGAACTCGATGTCGCGGATGCCTCCGGGGCCGAGCTTCAGCTGATACGGGACCTCGGCGGGCGGGATGTGCTCCGTCACACGCTCGCGCATCCGCTGGACGCTGTCGACGAAGTTCTCCCGCGCGGCGCTCGTCCACACCTTCGGCTGGACAGCGGCGACGTATGCGGCACCCAGGTCGGCGTCCCCCGCGATCGGGCGGGCCTTCAGAAGCGCCTGGAACTCCCAGCTCTTGGCCCACCGGTCGTAGTAGGACAGATGCGATTCGAGGCTGCGCACGAGGGCCCCCTGCTTTCCCTCGGGCCGGAGGTTCGCGTCGACCTCCCACAGCGGCGGCTCGATCTCCATCCCGGAGATGCCGCGCATGGTCTGGACCGCCAGCCGCGTGGCGATGTCGATGATCCGGCTCTCCCCCAGCTCATCGAGCGCCTCGGGGCTGGCACCGCCGACGAAGATGACGTCGACGTCGCTCACGTAGTTGAGCTCCCGCGCCCCCGCCTTTCCCATGCCGATGATCGCGAGATTCGTCTGCGCGACCTGCTCCCTGGGGAACAGTCCGCCTCCCGCGGCGGTGCCGGCGACCCGGGTGCGGGCGACGCTGAGGGATGCCTCCAGCGCCGCTCCTGCCGCATCGGCGAGGACTCCCGCGACGTCCGCGAGGATCTCGGTGGGATCCGGCGCCGTGAGGTCGACGGCGGCGATCCGGGCGAGGAGCCGCCGATACCGGACGCGCAGAGCCACCCACGCCGATTCGTCCCCGGCCGCGGCGAAGCCCTGGGCATCCGCGCCGACGGCGTCCAGGAGTTCGGCGCGCAGCTCGTCGGCATCCGGCAGGCTCGTCTCGCGATCGGTCAGATGCACGAGCTCCTCCGGATGCCGGAGGTAGAAGTCCGCGAACCCACGGGAGGCTCCGAGCAGGGCCCACACGGTCGCAGGCGCCGCTTGCAGGGCCGAGGCCACGTCCAGCGCCGATCTCCGTGCGATGCGGGCCAGAGCCTGCAGGGCCTCATCGGGGTCCCCGGCCCGCTCGGCGTGCACCGTCAGCGACGCGCGCGGCAGCCGCAGCAGCTCCGAGAGCTCGTCCAGGAGCGCATCCGTCTCGCCGAGGTCGCTGAAGCCCGCGCGTGCGAGGCCCGTGAGGGCGGTGGAGCGGGTGCTCGAGGACATGACGGGCTAGAGCATCTCCAGATTGCTCTTGAGCTCGAAGGGAGTCACCTGCGCCCGGTACTCCTGCCATTCGCGGCGCTTGTTGAGCAGCACGTAGTTGAAGACCTGCTCGCCGAGGGTCTCGGCCACCAGCTCCGACTCCTCCATGTACTCCAGGGCGTGGTCGAGGCTCGCCGGAAGCGGAGCGTAGCCGAGTGCCCGGCGCTCG